>JACCDM010657825.1_pt1 | contig 49396 bp, 38 predicted proteins | sample 7445851 | NCBI WGS metagenome assembly JACCDM01 (sample SAMN15323438, study PRJNA562643) | freshwater metagenome | isolation source: river surface water | place: USA:Blue River Watershed | collected 2017-08-16
GTGTTTCAACAAGGTCTCGCCTCACGTGCACAAAACTTGCTTGCCGGAACGGGTTGCCTTCGGCAACCTTTCACCGGGTCGACCGGGAGAGTACATCGTGAACATCAAACGCAAGATCGGCCTGGGGTTTGCCGGGGTCGTGCTGGTTACCGGCCTGGGACTGTTGGCTGCACGCGACCAGTTGGCGCAGCGTGCCTTTGATGCAGCGATCGAAAATACCGTTGGCTTAGACCGTTCGGCCGCCCTTCCCGATGGCATACACGTGTACGTTTGCGGCTCTGGATCACCGATGCCGGATGCCGACCGCGCCGGACCTTGCCTTGCCGTTCTGGCTGGCCGCGATGGATTTATCTTTGATTCCGGTTCAGGCTCGATCCGCAAGCTCGGCCGGATGGGCTTCCCGATGGATCGGCTTCAGGGTGCCTATCTCACCCACCTCCATTCCGACCATATCGATGGCCTTGGCGAGCTTCTGCTCCAGGCATGGATTGCCGGCTCGCGCGGCACACCATTACCCGTCAGTGGCCCAGCAGGCACGGACAAGGTCATCGCTGGCCTGCGGCAGGCTTACGAGCTCGATAGCGGATACCGCATTGCCCACCATGGCGCCGCCGTTGCCCGACCGGGTGGGTTTGGCGGCGCGGCGCAGATCGTCGATCTTGCCGAAGGGCAACCGTCGAAGGTTGTCTTCGATCAGAATGGCGTAAAGATCACGGCAATCCGGGTGATCCATGATCCGATCAAGCCGGCGTTTGGTTACCGGCTTGATTACAAGGGGCGTTCGCTCGCGATCAGCGGCGATACCGTCTACGCCCCGGATTTCGTCACCGCAGCCAAGGGCGTGGACCTGATGTTCCACGAAGCCCTCAACCCCAAGATGATTGGCGCAATGCAGGCACAGCTTGCCAAGCGCGGCCGTGCTGACCAGGCCAAGATCATGGGAGACATTCCGGGCTATCACGCCAGCCCTGAAGACGCGGCGCGGTCCGCCAAGGAAGCGGGCGCCAGGGCTCTGGTGTTGTACCACATGGTGCCGGCACCGCCCGCCAAACTCATTGAGCGCCTGTTCGTGGGCGATGCACCCAAGCAGTTTGGTGGCGACCTCAAGCTGGCGCATGACGGCATGATCATCAGCCTGCCAGCTGGCAGCCAGGCCGTTAACTATTCCAACGCTTTCTAAGAAAATCATCCCAAGTGGCGCGAGTGACGGGGCTCGAACCCGCGACCTCCGGCGTGACAGGCCGGCACTCTAACCAACTGAGCTACACCCGCGCAGCCACTTGGGAGCCGCGCCACTACGGTCTGTTGCGGGGGCTGTCAACAGCCTTCGCGACGACCAGTGCAGAAGTTTAAAAACACTTTTACCAAGCCCCGAAACAGGTCGTTAACCTTTCGTTTGCTCCTTGTTGCGAGAACCCCCTCAGCGACCCGCAAATTGCGGTCGCCTGAAGGGGGACTATCTCGTGAACCGCATCGCAAAGCTGATCGCAATCGCTGCTGCTCTGGCTGCGTTCGGCACTGCAGCGCAGGCAGCGCCGGCCGTCTCGCTGGATAGCGCAGTCTTTGTCGAGCGCGCTGCCCCCGCCGGGCGGAGCTTGCAGCCTGCAAGCGATCTCAATCGCGGTGACCGGGTGGTCTATGTGGTGCGCTGGTACAAGATGGGCGGCGATGGCGGCTTCATTGTCACCAATCCCCTGCCACGTTCCGTCTATTATCAGGGCAGCGCCAACGGCGATGAGGAAGTCTCAATCGATGGCGGCCGCACCTGGGGCAGACTAAATGCACTGCGCGTGGGAAGCCGCGTGGCCACGCCCGAGGACGTTACCCACGTTCGCTGGCGCGTCGATCCCCGCACCGCCTCGCGCGGCCAGGGCCGAATCGCCTATAGCGCGATCGTCCGCTGAGAATCAGTCAGCCAGCAGCAGGACCGGCGTTTCGATCAGGCGCTTGATCGCCTGGACGAAGCTTGCCGCGTCCCATCCATCGACCACGCGGTGATCGCAACTGATCGATAGGTTCATCAGCTTGCGCTTCGCAATGCGCTCACCGCCCATTCCATCGGGAACAAACATCGGCCGCTCGATAATGCGGTTGGGACCGATGATCGCGACTTCGGGACGATTGATGACCGGCGTGTGGGCCACCCCGCCGAGTGGACCAAGCGAGGTCAGCGTAATGGTCGAACCGGACAGTTCCTCACTTTTCGCAGTGCCATTGCGCGCGGCTTCGGCCAGGCGCGTAATTTCCGCCGCCAGCTGCCACAGGTTCTTGTCCTGCGCATCGCGGATCACCGGAACCATCAGCCCGGCATCAGTTTGGGTCGCCATGCCAAGGTGAACGGAGCCAAAGCGCGTCACAACGCCCGCCTCATCGTCAAACCGGGCATTCAGCATCGGGAAGTCCGGCAGCGCCCGGCACAGTGCGGTGATTAGCAGCGGCAGGAGGGTAAGCTTCGGGCGGTTGCCACGCGCCGCGTTCAGCTGGGCGCGCACTTCCTCCAGCGCGGTCGCATCGCATTCCTCCACATAGGAGAAATGCGGGATGTTGCGCTTTGACGCGGCCATGTTCTCGGAAATGCGGCGGCGAAGGCCAATAACCTTGACTTGGCTGTCGGCGCGCTTGCCACCGGGAGCACGAAAGCCGCCAGCGGCGTTATAGGCGAGGAAGGCATCCAGATCGGCATGGCGGACACGGCCATCATCGGCCGGCTTTACCTGCGCAAGATCGATCCCGAGATCGTCAGCACGGGCACGGACGGCGGGGCTAGCCAGGACCTTTGCCCCATGATCCGCTCGCCCTGAGCTTGTCGGAAAGAAGTCATCCTTGGGTGAAGGGCCGCCCTTCACTTGGGCGGTTGGCGTTTCTTCCAAACGTAAGGACGGGGCCTCGACAGGCTCAGCCCGAGCGGAAGTGGGTTCGTGTTCAATAATTGGCGCAGCTTCAACATTCGGAGCAGGCGCGGCTTCCTCAGCCTCCCCAGCTCCATCGGTTTCGATCACCACCAGCGGTGAACCGATGGCGATCATCTCGCCCTCGGCCCCGGCCACTTCGAGCACAACGCCCGAAACCGGGCTTTCCATCTCGACCGTGGCCTTGTCGGTCATGACATCGGCCAGCTTGCCGTCTTCCTCGACCCGGTCACCCACCTTGACATGCCAGGCGACGATTTCGGCCTCAGCGATGCCTTCGCCAATGTCGGGAAGCCTGAAGGTAAATTTGCCCATCGTTTACGCTTTCATCAGCCGGTCGACCGCTTCGCCAATGCGAACGGGTCCGGGGAAATAGGCCCACTCAAGGCTGTGCGGATAAGGTGTGTCAAAGCCCGTGACACGCTCGATTGGAGCTTCGAGGTGGTAGAAGCAGCGCTCTTGAACCAGCGCCGATAGCTCTCCCCCGAACCCGCCGGTGCGGGTCGCCTCGTGGATGATGAGGCATTTGCCGGTCTTCTGCACAGACTTTTCCACAGTCGCTATGTCGAGCGGAACCAGCGTGCGCAGGTCGATAATCTCAGCGTCGATGCGCTTTTCCCGGCAGACCGCCTCGGCCACGTGGATCATGGTGCCATAGGCCAGGACGGTCATCGCCTCGCCCTCTTGCACGATCCGCGCCTTGCCCAATGGGATCTTGTAATAGCCTTCCGGCACTTCGCTGTCGGGATGGCGGGCCCAGGGCTCAACCGGCTTGTCGTAATAGCCGTCGAACGGGCCATTGTAGATCCGCTTCGGCTCGAAGAAGATCACCGGATCGTCATCTTCGATCGCGCTGATCAACAGGCCCTTGGCGTCATAAGGCGTGCAAGGGATTACTGTCTTCAAACCGGCGACATGGGTAAACAGCGCCTCGGGAGACTGGCTGTGCGTCTGCCCGCCAAAGATACCTCCGCCGAAGGGCGAACGTACGGTCATCGGGGCAATGAACTCGCCCGCCGAGCGATAACGCAGCCGCGCCGCTTCCGAGATCAGCTGATCGAGGCCAGGATAGATATAGTCGGCAAACTGGATTTCCGGCACCGGACGCAATCCATAGGCCCCCATCCCCACCGCTGCGCCAATGATCCCGCATTCGTTGATCGGGGTATCGAAGACGCGGTGCTTGCCGAACTTCTTCTGCAAACCTGCCGTCGCCCGGAAAACGCCGCCAAAATAACCAACGTCCTCGCCAAAGACGACAACATTGCTATCGCGCTCCATCATCACGTGGAGCGCATCGTTGATTGCCTCGATCATGTTGAGGCGGCGCGTGGTGGTGGCTGCCTCGGTCATTCCGGCTTCCATTCGGGCCATTTAATCTGGCGTTCGCGGATAGCCTGTTCGGCCTGCTCCTCAAGGTGCCAGGGCAATTCCTTGTAGACGTCCTCGAACATGGTGTGGAACGGGTGGTGCAGGCCGTGACCCAGGATGCCGTTCTTCTCAGCCTCTTTGGTCGCAGCCTTCACCTGTTCGACCAGTTCTGCGTCCATCGCCTCCTGCTGCTCGATCGACCATTCGCCCAGCGCGATCAGGTGGCGCTTCAGCCGGGTGATGGGATCGCCCAGCGGCCATTCCTCACGCTCCTGGGCGGATCGATAGGCGCTTGGATCATCCGATGTGGAATGGCCTTCGGCGCGATAGGTGAAATGCTCAATCAGCGTCGGTCCACCATTGGCGCGGGCGCGGTTGGCGGCCCAGCGGGTGGCGGCATAAACCGCAAGGGCATCGTTGCCGTCCACCCGGATACCGGCGATGCCGTATCCGACCGCGCGGTTGGCGAAGGTGCTGCGCTCGGCCCCGGCAAAGCCCGAAAAGCTGGAGATCGCCCACTGGTTGTTGACCACGTTGAGCACGACCGGGGCGTTGTAGACCGCGGCAAAGGTCATCGCCGCGTGGAAATCGCCCTCGGCGCTGGAGCCTTCACCCACCCAGGCCGTGGCAATCCGGCTGTCCCCCTTGATCGCACTGGCCATCGCCCAGCCTACGGCCTGGGGATATTGTGTCGCCAGGTTGCCGCTGATCGTGAAGAAGTTGTGATCACGGCAGGAATACATGATCGGCAGCTGTCGGCCCTTCAGCTTGTCAGCCTTGTTCGAGTAGATCTGGTTGATCATCTCGGTCAGCGGATAGCCCCGCGCGATCAGGATGCCCTGCTGGCGATAGGACGGAAACACCATGTCGTCGGCTGCGAGGGCAAAGGTCGACGCGACCGAAGTGGCCTCTTCCCCGGTGCACTTCATGTAGAAGCTGGTCTTCCCCTGGCGTTGGCCGCGATACATCCGATCATCAAAGGCGCGCGTCAGCGCCATCGCCCGCAGCATCCGCCGCAGCGTTTCGGGATCGAGCTTGGGATCCCACGGCCCCATGGCCACGTGATCGTCATCAAGTACGCGCACCATCCCGCTGCATAGCGGTGTCGTTTCAGTGGCTGCGCAGGTCTCATCCGGACGCGGCAACAGGCCGGCAGGCGGAATGTCGAGGTACGAATAGTCAACCGGGTCACCCGGCCGGAAATTCGGTTCGGGCACGTGCAATTGCAGCGGCGGCAGATTGCCGCTTGCAGCCTTCGCAGGATCAGGTCCGGTGGCCATCCTTCGCGCTCTCCCGCTTCCACAGGGTTTGGAAGCAATATTCCAATTGAGCGTTATTTTATTTCAAAGCGGTTACAGCGTCAACTATCCGCTCAAACGGCCACAGGCGCGGAAATGTGGGCCTGCGGCGCGTAATCGCGCACATCAAAATCCTCAATCGCATAGCCGAAAATCGAATCGGGCCGCCGCGCGATGGTCATCGTCGGATTGCCCGCCGGGGTTCGTTCCAGCTGCGCCTCAACCAGGTCCGCGTGGTTCAAATAGAGGTGCGTGTCCCCGCCCATCCAGACCAATTCACCCGGTTCCAAATCGCACTGCTGGGCGAGCAACCGCGTGAACATCGCCGCCCCGAACAGATTGAACGGCAAGCCCAGTGCTACATCGCAGCTGCGCTGATAGAGCGCGCAGTTCAGGCGACCATTGCCGACATGGAACTGATAGGTCTTGTGACAGGGCGGCAGCGACATCTGGTCCAGCTCGGCCACGTTCCAGCCTTCCACGATATGGCGGCGGCTGCCGGGGTTGTTGCGCAGGCTTTCCACTACCTGGGCAACCTGGTTCACGCCCTCGCCGCGCCTGAACAGCCCCTCACCCGCCGGAACATAGACCGGCCAATCGACCCATTGCTTGCCATAGACCGGGCCCAGATCGCCCCACTGCGCAGCGAATCCGGCATCGGCGGCGATGCGCTCGGCGAAGGCCTCAACCGAAATCGCATCGCCCGTGGCTTTCACGTAATTGGCGTGGGGCCATTCGTTCCAGATCTTCACGCCCTGCAAAACCAACGGACGGATATTGGTCTCGCCGGTCAAGAACCACAGGAATTCGCGCGCCGCCGTTTTCCAGTAAACACGCTTGGTGGTGACCAGCGGCATGACCCCGCCCGCGAGATCAAACCGAATCTGCGTACCGAAAACCGAACGGGTGCCGACCCCGGTGCGATCAACCCGTTCGTCCCCATGCTCCCAAATCTGGCGCATCAGGTCGAGATACTGCCATTCCCAGTGCGGTTGGCGGGGCGAAGCGGAGGGAATCGGGGCAGTAGCCATGCTGAGACGATAAACATGCGAATGCCCGCTTGCCACCCCGCACTTCGCTATCTATAGGCGCCCTCCTGCCTTGCCCCTCCTCGGAAGGGCGATGATCGGTCGGGGAATAGCTCAGCCTGGTAGAGCACTGTCTTCGGGAGGCAGGGGCCGGAGGTTCGAATCCTCTTTCCCCGACCATTTCTTCTCAAAAGCGTGACATCCTCGCCTTCGGGGCGCAGCAAAGCAGCGTTCATCAGCAATCTTGCTGCGCCTCGATGGGGTATCATGACATTTTTTAAACAATATCAGATTGTCGCCGGTGCCCTGTTCCTGCTCGACTCGGGGATAGCCGCCGCCCAGAGCCTGGAGGCGAACGCCAGTTCCTATGCGGATTACGAGTCAGCGATCGACAGCATAAGTGCGACATACCAGGGCTATTTCGGAGTATCAGACCCGGCAGGCGCCGATGACGTGGTCTACGATATGTCGTTCGACAATGGCGGCAACCTTTATCGCGACAACGTCAACATGCAGTCGAACACAGTCAACTTCACGGACACGACGGCTGCCCAGAAGATTGGCTATGCCAGCAATCTTTGCTCCACGCAGGTCGCCTACACCCAGCTGAAGGCCAAGGGCGTTGCCCTCTCCCCCGATCAGGAAGCGCGGTATGAGCGCGTCCGTGACAAGCTTTGTCTGCTGGTCAAGCGCGCCGCAAAGCTCCAGCAGCGGATTGAGCAATTCGAAGCGATCAAGGACAACGGCATCACCCTGTTCCAGCGCTACGCTCGGGCCACCCCCAGCTATGACGGGCATGACCGGACCATCCAGATGGGCGTGCAGATGAAGTTCTTTCCGTTCATCAATAACGTCTGCGGCTCTCCGGATGGAGATCAGACGACAACGATCGACTTCGAATACTGCGCATCCCACATCAAGCAGGCCGCTTCGGGTGTGACCACCAAAGGCATCGACCTGGCCAAACTGGAGGAACGGTTTGTCTACAGTTCCTGGCTGCAATGGTCAGACAGCGACCGGACACCTCTCGACGTTGTAAAGAGGCTGAGGGAGATGAAGGGATCAGACACCGGATCCTGCGGTAAATTCATTCCAATCAAGATCATTTATGGCGGCCACGTAACCGCCACACTGTATCTCGGCGTGGACAGCATTTCCGGCAACCAGATTAAGCTGAAGGCATGTGCCGTTTTCCATTACAGCGGCGATGACAAGACAGTTGGGCTCGGCACGATTTCGTTCACGGCGCCATTTGGCTACCTCGGCCAGCTGGAAGCGATGCGGGACAAGGCCAAGGATAACGCGTCCAGCAAGGTGCAGGCCAAGATCGACGCGCGGGTCAGCAACCTGCTGGGCAACAAGACCCAGGTGCAAAGCATGCTTTACACAATCGACAAGCTGAAGACCCTGATGGAAGCGATCAAGCAGCAGGCCGCCTGATCAGGCTGACTGCGCGCATCGGAGCTGGAACATTGGCATTCTCAAGAGTTATCGGCGTGGCAGCCTTGGTCGCCCTGGCGTCGGGAACGGCGGCGCAGGCCGATGCCTGGGCCCTTCTCGTAGTCAATTCGACCGGCAAATCGATATACAAGATCGAGGTTACGCCTGCTGCTACCTCGGCGTGGAGCCCGGCCCCCTTTAACCCGAACAACGGGATGAAGCTTGATAGCGGTGCCCGAAGGGAGATCGATTTCTACCGAGAAGCCGACAAATGCCGTTACGACTTGCGCGCAACATTCAGCGATTTGAGCGCGGCTGTCTATTCCGGCGTCAACGTCTGTGATTACAGCTCTGTGACGTTGAAGCTGGTAGACGGCAAGGCTGCCTTCACGGGCAATTGAGGCAGCGGCAAATGCTTTGGGTGGTTGCTACGGGTTAATCCGCTCAAACAAAAACGGCGCCGAACGAAGAACCGTTCGGCGCCGTATGTTTTGATCGGAGCTACCGAATTACTTCGGCGGATCAACGTAGTTCGGCTGGGTAGCGCAGTTCAGCTGCAGGTAACCCATCTTGTAGATCTTCTTGTTGTCCACATCCTGGAACAGGACACCGGTCGAGTCATAGCTGATCGAATAGGTGCGGCCGTTGTACATGCAGCTCAACAGGTCGTGCGGCGAAGGCTGGCTCGCGGTCGCGTAATTCTCTTTGCCCCAGACGAAGGTCGGACAACCGCTGACGTTCTTCCAGTTGCCGAAGAATTCGACGACATCGTCGGGGTTGCCGCAGTTGTCAGCATAGGTGGTTTCATAGCGCTGCTTCATCCAGCCATCCATGTTGCCATACTGGGCCTTGATGGAGTCAGCGATCCTATCGATCGCGCCCTTCGTGCCGTTGTAGCCGTCGCACTGGGCGCGCTGCCACTGGTCGTCGTTCATGACCGGGCTCTGACTCTTGGCGGTCAGGTCGTTGCGATAGAAGATCGCGATCCGCTTGATCCCGGCGCTGGTCGATACATCCTTTTCCCAGCCGCAAACAACCGCGGGGGCTCCGGCATAGGCAGGAGTGGCGGTGGCGAAGAGCGCCCCACCAGCGATGGCGATGAACGCCAGCGCACGCTTAAAAAAGTTCGTCATCATAATGTTCCTTCAATGCTGCCGCACGACCCACCACACGTACGTACGCATCTTACCCCAAGGAAACTCCGCTGCCTGCAGAGGCTTAGAATAGGTCACGGCCCTTTTTGTCTAACTTGGCCACAAGCTTCGTCAATATTGGGTACCACGTAATAACATGATCCAAATCTCGATTTGCCGATCCACCATAAACGTCATAAAGGCCCTTCCCGATAGACAGGATTCGGGCATTTCGGGGATAAACTGATGTTTTCACGTGTTAACACTGGCGTTAGCGCTCTGGTAATCGTACAGCTACTTGTAACTCCAGTACCGCTGGCAGCGAAACCCGTTGCAGCTAATGATATTACGAAAATCAATGAAGCACTAAAGCGGGCCCCGCTTGACCCCCGCCTGAACTATCTGGCTGGCCTTGCTTATGAATCCTCATCGGTGATGGGCACTGACAAGCGCGAAATGGCCAAGGTCGGCTACCTGATGGCACTGAAGGGTGACCCCTCGTTCTGGCCCGCGCACGTGCAACTTGGTTTCATGGCGATGGATGATCGCGATGCGGTCACTGCACAGGAACATTTCTCGGCAGCAGCAGCCATCAAGGCTGACGATCCCCTCATTCTCTATGCCCTCGCCCGTGCGGCGTTCTGCGCTGGAGACCTTTTGCTCGCGCAAAAGTCGTGGCAACGCGCTTTGGATCTGCGCGAACCGCAAAGCTTTGACGAACTAACCACAGGCGCGGCGATTGAACGCCAAAAAGGCCAGGTCGACGCCGCAAACATGTATGTGACCAAGATCAAGCAAATGGGGCGGACTGTGCCGCGCATGGCGCTCCAAACCGCCGGCACTCCGATCACTGCAGATCCCAACGGTGACGGCAGCGCCCAAGACACGCAATCAGACGATAAAATGGGGATGGTTGATCTGATTATCCTGCGCCGGGATGAGATCCAGTCAACTTCGTCTGGGATTAACTTGCTCGACGCACTTACTCTGCAATTCGGCTCCAATCTGGTGAATTCGACTTGGCGTAGTTCGCGCGACAGGCTTTCCGACACTGTCACGAGCAGCACGCTCGATGCTGAGCGCCAATTGTCTGTAACGGTGCCATCCGTTACTTATTCACTCAATGTTGCCAATTCTACCGGCGGTAAATCCACCATTCAGGCGCAGCAAGCTGTGCTGATTTATGATGGCGAGAAGAGCAACGTCCAAATCGGCAGCACCCTGACCTTTGCGGCCAACGGCAATCTTTCGAGCAGTGTCGAAACGATGCAAGATGGTCTTACTCTCAACATCGGCTCGAAGTTCATCGATCAGGATCGCGTGAAGCTGGCGATCGACGCCAGCCTCGAAGACTTTATTCCGGGCGCTGGACCCGGCTCCTTCAAGGAATCGGTCCAAAAAGAACGCACAGTGACAAGTGTCACTGCCACCTTGAAGTTTGGCGAAACGATCCTGATCTCAAGCGGCGAACAGTCAACCAACAGCCGCGCAGAGAACAAGACCCCATTGCTTGGCAGCCTGCCGATCCTGAACAAGCTGTTCAGCTCGCGCGGCAAAACCACCAGCGACGTGAGCGTCATCGTGCTGCTTACGCTACGCCCACGGGGAAGTCAGACCTTGCCCCATGCCAATCTGGCGGACCGCAAACTGTTCGAAAACATGCGCAAGCGCCTGCTCGACCAGCTCGATACCGGGGGCGAAGACCCCGCCCAGCACCTGTTCCACCCTGAACAGGGCAACCTTTCCTATACACTGGAAAACCCGGCTCGCGCAGGCGACAAGGCCTATCTCCAGCGCGCGGGGGTATCGGGCGGCTTCTAAGACGCCCGCTCCGCGCGCCGATCAGGCCAGCACGGAGAATATGCCGATCAGCATCGTTAGGCCGCCAAGGCCTAACGAGAGCTGTAGCCGCAACGAAAGCCAGGCCCGATCCAGATCGCCGATCAGAACGTCGATGTATGGTGACGCGATCAGCATCGCGCCAATGGCAATCAGCGACGGCCCGGGCCATTCCCACCCCAGGATCCACGGCGCGTAAGCCGCAAGCGCCAGCAGGCTTGGCATGACCGCGCAACCAAACAGCCAACCCGGCGCCCGCTCGCGCATCAGGCCGATGCCCCACCAGAGCCCGCCCAGGAAACTGAAAATCAAAGCCGCATAACCAAAGGCCATCGCCTGCGCGGTCCACTGCCACTTGCCGCCATCGAAAACGTACAGGGCGCAAACAGCCTGCGGCAACAAACCGGCGTAGCCCAACTGGCGGGCGGCACGGGGCAACGCTTTCATCGCAAGGTTCCTATCTGCCAAACTTCTCAGAGTGTCGCTCTGTCCAACGGCAACAGAAAGATAGACCTAGGACTGCCTAGCCACCTCGGAGCAATTGCACGCCCCAATCGCGCTCGAACAGGTAGAGCAGCAGGCGCGCGGCCTCGCCCCGCTCACCGGTCAGCCCGCCGTCGCGCTCCATCAACAGCCGCGCATCATCATGGGCCATGGGCAGCAGCTTGGTGATCTGCTCAAGGCTGGCGACCCGGAACGGCGTATCGCCCGATTGCCGCGTTCCCAGCAATTCACCGCCGCCCCGCAGCCGCAGGTCTTCCTCGGCAAGCCGGAAACCGTCCTGCGTCTCGCGCATCAGTGCCAGCCGCTCTCGCGCTGTTTCGGAGAGAGCTGCGCCGCGCAGCAACAAGCAGGTGCTTTTGCCACTCCCCCGCCCCACGCGCCCGCGCAGCTGATGCAGCTGGGCCAGGCCAAAGCGTTCGGCCTGCTCGATCACCATCAGGGTGGCATTGGGAACATCAACCCCAACCTCGATCACCGTGGTCGCGACCAGGATCTTCGCCTCACCCCGGGCGAAGCGGTCCATCGCTGCATCCTTGATCTCTGGGCGGAGCTGCCCGTGAACAAGCACGACCGCATCCCCGAACCGCGCCTGCAACGCGGCATGACGGGCTTCGGCCGCGGCAAGATCCTCGTTTTCCTGCTCGCGTACCATCGGGCAGACCCAATAGACCTGTTGGCCGGTTTCAATGTGGCGGCCAATGGCAGCAATAACGTCGTCCTGCCGCTCGACCGCGACAACCCTGGTATCGATAGGCTGACGCCCCGGCGGCATCTCATCAAGCTTGCTGACATCCATTTCGCCATACTGCGCGAGGGTCAGCGTGCGCGGGATCGGCGTGGCGGTCATGGCCAGGCAATGCGGCGTGCGGCGGCCCTTCTGAGCCAGCATCAGGCGTTGGCCCACGCCGAATCGGTGCTGCTCATCAATCACCACCAGCGCCAGGTTCCTGTAGGACACGGCATCCTGGAAGATCGCATGGGTGCCAACCACCATGTCGATGGAGCCATCCAGCAAGCCCATCAGGATTGATTCACGGGCCCGGCCCTTGTCACGCCCGGTCAGCAGGGCGATCTCCACTCCGGTGCCGGCAGCCAGCCGGGTCAGCGTCGCATGATGCTGGCGGGCCAGGATTTCCGTCGGCGCCAGCAAGGCGGCCTGAGCGCCCGCCTCCACCGCGATCAGCATGGCTGACAGCGCAACCACAGTCTTGCCCGAACCGACATCGCCCTGCAGCAGTCGTAGCATCGGTGCTGTCTGCGCCATGTCGCCCTCAATCTCGGCGATGGAGCGTTGCTGCGCGCCGGTCAGCGGGAACGGCAATTTCAGCTGGGCGCGGCGCGAGCCATCACCGTGCAAGGGCGTTCCGCTCTGCTTGCGGTTCGACTGCCGGACCAGCATCAGCGCCAGGCTGTTGGCCAGCAATTCATCATAGGCCAGCCGATCGCGCGCCGCTGCGTGGCTGTCCTTATGTGCCAGCGCCACGGCATCGCGCCAACTGGGCCATTGCATCTTGCCGATGAGGCTGGGCTCGATCCATTCAGGCAGGTCAGTGACGAGGCTCAGCGCCTGTTCGATCAAGCTGGCAATGCGCCCCTGGGTCAGGCCTTCCGACAGCGGATAGACCGGCTCTGTCAGCTGCCCCAGCAGCACGGCACTGTCCGCCTCGACATGATCGGGGTGAACCATCTGCAGCATCTGGCCATACTGCTCAAGCCGGCCGGCCACCCAGCGCGGCTCTCCCACAGGCAACAGCTTCTTGGCTGAATAGGATGCCCGGCCAAAGTAACTGATCGCGCAGACATTGCCGATGGCATCCTGGGCCAGCACCCGGAACGGACCGCGACCGGAAGAACTGCGATGCTCGATCGGCGTCAGCGCCACGACGATTTGTTCGCCAATGCTGGCCTCATCCAGATTGGCGACCGCACGGCGCTGCACGAAGCGATCCGGCAGGTGATAGGCAAAGTCCTTCACCCGGGTCAGCCCCAGCTTCTCCAGCGGGCGCGCCAGTCCGGGACCGACGCCTTTCAGGCTGTCTGCCATCGTGAACAGGGGATTGAGCCGATCGGGACGCATCGTCCCTCAATAGACCTGCGACAGATCATTTTGCCAGATTTTGATGCAGCGCATGGACGCGGGACCCGCGCCGCCACCAAAATGGTTTGGGTCGCAACAGACGCTCACGCAAACGGAGGCGAAAATGCTGTTGCCGCATGGATGTATCATCGCACTGGTCGATGGCGAGAACTTCACCGTCTATCGCAATGCCGGATCCGAGGCCGAGCCCAAGCTGCAGACCGTGGATGTGCCGGAGCTGGACAGTTCTAATCATTCCGATGTCGGGCACCGTTCAAGCCATGGCAACCATGCCGACAGCCTGGTCAACGGAGATGCCCACGCCAAGGCGGCAGCGGGCTGGCTTAATGCCGAGGTGCTGGGCCATCGGATCGATGACCTCGTGATCCTTGCCCCACCCCGAACCTTGGGTGAACTGCGCAAGCACTATCACCCCAAGACCCGGGAAGTCCTGCGCTGCGATCTGGCTAAGGATCTGGCGGGCTTCGCTCCGCGCGATATCATCGCAGCGCTGCGTGAACGGCCTTGATCGCTTGCCATGGCGCGCGCTGGGGATTAGCGCCGGGGCATGATCGATCCCAATCGTCTCAAGCGCCTGCAATTCCGCGCCTGGCATCGCGGCACCCGCGAAGCCGATTACATGATCGGGGGCTTCTTCGATCGCTACCACGCGCAATGGAGCGAGGCCGAATGCGCTTGGTTCGAAGCCCTGCTTGAGGAAGAGGACGTCGACATCCTGGGCTGGGCGCTGGGCACGCTGGATGTCCCTGAGGCATATCGCGGCGCGCTGATGGATGCGTTCCGCAAGCTGGACTACGTCGAAATCCCGCACTGACACGGCGCCAAGCCCGCGCTAAGGACGCCGGACCGATTCCCACCCCGCTGGCCGCAAAATGGCCCGCGGGGCAATTGTTGTTGCGCGAACCATGGCTGACCTGAACAAAATCCTTTCGGCGAACAGTGCCCTTACCCTTGCCGGATTGGCGCGCGGTGCCCAGCCCTTGGTGCTGGCTGATCTTGCCCGCGCCACCAAGGGCCGCGCCGTGTTCATCGCGCCGGATGAGGCAGCGATGCAGGCCGTGGCCGACACCGCCGCTTTTTTCGCGCCAGAGCTGGATGTCATCACTTTCCCCAGCTGGGACTGCCTGCCTTATGACCGCGCCAGCCCCGCCCTATCGGTCAGCGCCCGGCGGCTGGCCGCGTTGTACCGGCTGCAAGCCAAGCGCGAGGCACCGCAGCTGCTGGTCACGACGATCAATGCCGTGCTCCAGCGGGTCCTCACCCCGTTCCGCATCCGCGAATCGGTCAGGCTGCTCAAGCCGGGGATGGAGATCGGCCGGGAAAGCCTGATCGGCCTGCTCCAGCGACAGGGCTATAGCCGCACCGATACCGTGGTCGACGCGGGTGAATATGCCGTGCGCGGTTCGATCTTCGATATCTTCCCGTCCGGCCTGGAGGTCGGGCTCCGGCTCGATTTCTTCGGCGACGAGCTGGAAACCCTGCGACTGTTCGATCCCAACACCCAGCGCTCCATCGGCACGCGCGAGCAGCACCTGCTGCTCCCGGCCAGCGAAGCCCTGCTGGATGAGGACAGCGTCAAACGCTTCCGCAGCCGCTATCGCGAGATGTTCGGCGCCAATGCCACCAGCGATCCGCTCTACCAGGCCGTCAGCGATGGTCGCCGCCTTGCCGGCATGGAACATTGGCTGCCCCTGTTCGAAGACCGCATGGTCACCCTGTTCGATCACCTGAGCGCGGATGATCTGATCGTGATCGACAGTTCCGCTCAGGGCGCGGCGGATGAACGGCTGGGGGACATTACCGACTATTTCGCCGCGCGGACCGACACGGCAGGCAAGGCCGCGGGCTCCTATCGCCCGCTCAAACCCGACGCGCTCTACTTGGCGCGCGAGGAAATGGCCGTGCAGCAATCGGGCTGGCCAGTCCACCGTGCCGACATATTCGCTCAGCCCGACAGCTCGACAGTGATCGATTTTGGCTTTGCCTCTGGCCGGGACTTTGCACCGGAACGTGCGCGCGGCGACAATGTTTACGAGGCAGCCGCGCGTTACCTCAATGGCCAGGCCGCACAGGGCCGCAAGGCGATCATCGCCTGCTACACCGCTGGCAGCCGGGCCCGCATTGCCGCGATCCTGGGCGAAGCGGTCAAGCCAGCCCCGGTGGAGGCCGAGACATGGCAAGAGGCATTAGGCCTTGCTGCCAAGGGCGTGCCGGTGGCGCTCGTCCTGCCGCTGGACAATGGCTTTTCCAATGCCGGGCTGGAACTGATCACCGAACAGGACCTGCTGGGTGACCGCCTGGTCCGCCGCAAAAAGCGCAAGAAAAGCGCCGATGCCTTCCTGGCCGAACTGGCCGCCCTCGCCCCCGGCGATCTGGTAGTCCACATGGACCACGGGATTGGTCGCTATGAAGGGCTACAGTCGATCCCGGTCGGCCAATCACCACACGATTGCGTCATGCTGACCTATGCCGGCGGTGACAAACTTTACATCCCGGTCGAGAATATCGACGTCCTCAGCCGCTATGGCAGCGACAGCGAACTGGTCGCGCTGGACCGGCTCGGCGGCGAAGGCTGGCAGCGGCGCAAGGCCCGGCTCAAGGAGCGCATCCGCGAGATCGCGCACGAACTGCTGCGCACCGCCGCCCAGCGCGCACTGCGCCAGGCCCCTGCGCTGGCGCCGGATCAGGCCAGCTATGGCCAGTTTACAGACCGTTTCCCCTGGGCCGAGACCGAAGACCAGGAACGCGCGATCGAAGACGTACTGGAAGACCTCTCGGCCGGGCGGCCAATGGACCGCCTGGTCTGCGGCGATGTGGGCTTCGGGAAGACCGAAGTCGCCCTGCGCGCGGCCTTCGTTGCCGCAATGGCCGGGCAACAGGTCGCCGTGGTTGCCCCCACCACCCTGCTTGCCCGCCAGCACTACAGCAATTTTGTGGAGCGCTTCGGCGGCTTCCCGCTCAACATCGGTCGGCTATCGCGCCTTGTCCCGGCGAAGGAAGCGACAGCCACGCGTGACGGCCTGGCCGATGGCACGGTCGATGTCGTAATCGGGACCCACGCAATCCTGTCCAAATCGGTCAAGTTCAAGCGGCTTGGCCTGGTCGTGGTCGACGAGGAGCAGCGCTTTGGCGTCAATCACAAGGAAGCGCTGAAACAGCTGCGCAACAACGTCCACGTGCTGACGCTGACTGCCACCCCGATCCCACGCACTCTGCAAATGGCCATGTCTGGCCTGCGCGAGCTTTCAACCATCCAGACGCCGCCGGTCGATCGCCTCGCCGTGCGAACCTACGTGATGGAATGGGACCATATGGTGATGCGCGAGGCGCTGCTGCGCGAACATCACCGCGGCGGGCAGAGCTTCATCGTTGTGCCGCGCATCGCCGACATGGAAGAGATCGAAAAGTGGCTGCGCGAAACCGTGCCGGAGATCCGCTTTGTCACCGCCCACGGCCAGATGGGCGCGACCGAGGTGGAAGAGCGGATGAGCGCCTTCTACGAAAAGAAGTACGAAGTGCTGCTATCGACCACCATTGTCGAAAGCGGGCTCGATATTCCCAGCGCCAACACGATCATCATCCACCGCGCTGACCGGTTTGGCCTGGCCCAGCTTTATCAGCTGCGTGGGCGGGTCGGCCGCTCAAAGCTGCGCGCCTATGCCTATCTGACCACGCCTGCCGACATGCAGCTGAGCGTGGTCGCCGAAAAACGGCTCAAGGTGCTCGGCGATCTCGACAGCCTTGGCGCCGGCTTCCAGCTGGCCAGCCATGATCTGGATATTCGCGGCGCCGGTAACCTGCTGGGCGATGAGCAATCCGGGCATATCCGCGAAGTCGGGTTCGAACTCTATCAGTCGATGCTGGAAGACGCGATCCTAGCAGCCAAGGCCGGTGACATGGGCATTGCCAAGGAACGCCACGCCCTGTCGCCGCAGATCACGGTCGATGCGCCAATCATGATCCCGGAAGACTATGTACCCGATCTGGCCGTACGCATGGCGCTCTATCGCCGCCTCAACGATGCCGAAGATAGCCACGAAATCGAGGCAATCTCTGCCGAGATGATCGATCGCTTCGGCCCGCTGCCGGCGCCGACCGCCAACCTGGTCAAGCTGATCCAGATCAAGCAGCAGGCCATCATCGCCAACATCGCCAAGATCGATGTCGGCGCGAAGGGCACACTGGTCAGCTTCCACAACGACGAATTCCCCGATCCGGCTGGGTTGATCGCCTATACGGAAAGATTGAACGGCGCGGTGAAGTTGCGTCCTGACAGCAAACTGGTGGTCAATCGGGCCTGGGGTGATCCGGCGGCGCGGCTTAATGGCCTGTTCCAGCTCACCAGGGGCCTCAGCGCGATCGCCCGCAAGGTCCGCTAGGTTTAAGCCGGTTCGCCTCGGTCAGGAACGCCTGCGCAGTCAGTGGGGGGGAGCGGAGAAAGCCTTGGTATGACAGGCACCCTTCGGCTGCAATCAGCAGGCGCTGGGCTTCACTCTCTACCCCTTCGGCCACTACCCCAAGGCCAAGCGCCTGCGCCATGGCAACAATTGCCCGCAGCACCGCCAGGTCACGCTGATCGGAAACTACGCCCTCGATCATCGAGCGATCGAGCTTCAGGTACTGAAGGGGCAGCAGCTTAAGGTAGCGGAAGTTGCAAAACCCGGCGCCGAAATCATCAAGGGCGAATTTGACTCCCCTTGCCGTCAGGGCGTCAAATGCGCGTGCTGCGGCGGCGACATCGGCGAGCAGGACCTGCTCGGTCACTTCAAGGGTCAAACGCCAGCCCGGAAATCCGCACGCATCGAGCAGCGCACCAAAGCTTTCGGCAAAATCTTCAGCGGCCAGATCGTTTGGCGTGATGTTCAACGAAAGCCGCAGGTCACCCGGCCATTGCGATGCGGCGCGCAAGGCAAGCTGGGCAATATGCCGCGATAGCTGCGCCACATGATCGGTGCGGTCGGCAACGGCAAACAGGCCACCCGCGCCAATACGACCGATCAGCGGATGGTTCCACCTGGTCAGCGCCTCCGCGCCGATGATCCTGTCGCCAGCGCAATCGTACTGGGGCTGGAACAACACCTCGATTTCATTTCGATCGATCGCACGCAGCAGGTCGGCCTCAAGCTGCGCGGCACTCCGCCCCTCCCGAGTGCCCTCCCCATCCGCCCAGGCAAGGCGCCGGCCGGGCTGAACCATCAGTCGCTCAAGCGCGTGGGCCAGTCGGTCGAGGATCGAATCCGCAGGCTCGCCTGCAAGACCGCGCAACACGGAAGCCCGTGGGCTGAGCCGCAGCGTGCCGCTTGCTGCCGCAATTGGCCTGGCTAGGGCATCGAGCAACTGGCTCGCCGCCAGTTGCCATCGCTCACGGCTGCACGGTTCCGCGGTGACCAGCAGGAATTGGCCACCGCCAATACGCGCGGCAAGCCAGCTTCCATCCAGTTCATTGGCCGCAAAGTGCTTAAGCCGTGCCGCGATTTCACCCAGCGCCATGTCTCCGGCGGCAGCGCCATAGGCCAGGTTTGCCGCATCGAACCGGCGGAGCCCGATCAGCATGACATGAAGCTGCGCATTCTGAGCGGACCAATCCTCCAATCGGCGCCGCGCCGCATCCCGACCCGGCAGACCGGTCAATGCATCGCGCGTTGCGCCCGGGATGGCTGCTTCCGTCATTCGCGCAGCCATAGCAGGGCCAGCCTACCAAACCCTTTCCGGGCTTTACGTTGCCAAATTGGCCCGCGGACCATATGCACCTGCGCATATGAGCCAAACGCCACGCCTCGCCCTGCTCGCATCCGATACGCCCCGCGCCCAGGAGGCCGCGGAGGCCTATCGCACGCGGGAGAGTTTCGTCAGCGAAGCCGAAGCTGAAGCAGTGGTCGTTCTTGGTGGTGACGGGTTCATGCTGCAAACCCTGCACCACATGCTGGACAGTGGGCGGGTCTTGCCCGCCTATGGCATCAATCAGGGCACCATCGGCTTCCTGATGAACCATCCCCGCGGCACCCGAACCCTGGCCGAACGCGTCGCCCGGGCCCGGCGGATTGCGGTTGCGCCGCTGGAGATGACCGCCACCACCGGCAGCGGCAAGCAGGAAAGCTTCTACGCAATCAATGAAGTCTCGCTGCTACGCGAAACGCGCCAGACGGCGCGGCTTGAAGTATCGGTTAACGGCAAGGTGCGCGTTCCGGACCTGGCCTGTGACGGTATCCTCGTGGCCACTCCGGCCGGCTCAACGGCTTATAACCTCTCCGCCAACGGGCCGATCCTGCCTTTGGGTTCGAACATGCTGGCCCTTACCCCGATCAGTCCATTCCGCCCACGGCGCTGGCGCGGGGCAATTCTGCCCGATCATTACGAAATCGAATTTAGGGCGCTCGACCCGATCAAGCGTCCGGTCGCCGCCGTGGCAGACCAGAAGGAGCTGCGCGATATTCACGCCGTCAAGGTCCGCACCGCGCCAGATCAGGCGCTGACCCTGCTGTTTGATCCGGGCAAGAGCCTGGAAGAGCGGATCTTCGCAGAACAATTCCAATTCTAATGCCGGACCCGCTTGCCAAACCAATTTGCGATGGTATAGGCGCCCACCTGTCCCGGAAACGGGACTGCTCCTCGATAGCTCAGCGGTAGAGCACTCGACTGTTAATCGAGCGGCCGTTGGTTCGAATCCAACTCGAGGAGCCACTATTTCCTAAAGGCCTCGCCATCCGGCGGGGCCTTTATGGTTTCAGCGCAGCAGAAGTTGCGAACCGGCCCAGATCGTCAGCGCCGCGGTCAGCCATCGGATCACTTTTTCCGGCAAGAGCCGTTGGGCCAGCAAGCTGCCGATCTGCCCGCCAACAACCACCGCCAGCAACAGCGGCAAGCCACCACCCAGTGCCTCGGCAAAGCGTTGCGGGCCATTCTTCGCGAACTGGCCGATCAGGCCGGCAATCGAGTTGACCAGGATGAACAGGCTGGCGGTGGCCGCGATCTGCCGCGCCCGGCTCCATCGGGTCAGATGCAGCAGCGGGGCCAGGAAGATACCGCCGCCAATCCCCACCAGTCCGGCCAGATAGCCCAGCGGCGCAGCAGCAAGGCCCATCCATTTCGCGGCAGCCGCAGGCTGGCCTTCGATATCGGCCGGCCGGAGCGCCAACAGCGCCAATCCGGCCAGGATCAGGCTCGCCCCAAGCAAGACGATGAAGGTCGCCTGCTTGACCGGTGTCAGGCCGCCCAGGAAGGCCAGCGGGGCGGCAACGAGGGCCAGCGTCAGCGCCCCGCGCCACGGCACCAGCCCGGCGCGGGCAAAGCGAACAGTGCTGCCAGTGACGACAACAACGTTGCAGCACAGGCTGACTATCGGAAGAAGCCGGTAATCGAACCCGGCGAGCGCCAGCAGCGCGCTGTAGGTCGAGCCTCCGCCAAACCCGACCGAGGCGTAAAGCATGGCGGTGACGAAGAAGCCCAGAGCCAACATCGTCACCCCTCGCGCCTTAGGGTCTTAGACCGCGGCCCCGTGGCAATGCTTGTACTTTTCGCCCGAGCCACACGGGCACGGCGCATTCCGCGACAGGCCCATCGCGGCATAGGGATCCGCTGCCGCCGCAGCACCGCTGCCGAGCGCGCCCAAGACGGCCATTGCACCCGGCGTCGCAGTCGCATCGTTTTCGCCCGTAAAGGGATCGATGTGGCTGGTCAGGAAATCCGGCAGGTCCGGCAGTTCAACAGGATCCGGCATGCGCAAGCTGCTGTTCATCAGGATCCGGGTCACGTCCTCCCGGATCACTTCCAGCATCCGCTCGAACAGGCCGAAGGCTTCCTGCTTGTATTCGTTGATCGGTTGCTTCTGGGCATAGGCACGCAGGAAGACAACCTGGCGCAACGCATCGAGCGTGGCGAGGTGCTCCTTCCAATAGTGATCCAGTCGATCCAGCAGCACCTGCTTTTCAACCTGACGCCAAAGCGAAGCGTCCTGACCAATCTTCGCCTCTTCCTTGGCATCGGCCAAGGCAACAACGCGTTCTTCGATCGTATCAGGTTCCAGCCCATCTTCCTGCAGCCAGTCCTGCACCGGCACGTCGATCCCCAGAACTTCGGCCAGCTTCTGGCGCAGGCCTTCGATGTCCCACTGCTCGGGATAGGATCCCGCCGGGCAGGCAGTCCCAACCAGCGCGTTGATGGTGTCATGGCGCATATCGACGACAACATCGTCGATCGCTTCTGCATCCATGATGTCGGCGCGCTGCTCGTAGATCACCTTGCGCTGGTCATTCATGACGTTGTCGTATTCGACGACCTGCTTGCGGATATCGTAATTGCGCGCTTCCACCTTCTTCTGCGCGGTCTCGATCGCCTTGGACAGCCACTTCGATCCGATCGCCTCACCATCGGCAAGGTTCGAATTCATCATCTTGGCGAACAGGGTATCGGGCCCGAAGATTCGCAGCAGATCGTCTTCAAGGCACAGATAAAACTTGCTCAGGCCCGGGTCGCCCTGGCGCCCCGAACGGCCGCGCAACTGGTTGTCAATGCGCCGGCTTTCATGGCGCTCGGTACCAATTACGCACAGGCCGCCTGCGGCAAGAACCTTTTGCTTTTCAGCCTCGATTTCCGCCTCGATCTTGGCGATTGCGGCATCCCGCTCAGGCCCTTCGGGCGTGTCCCTAAGCTCATCCTCAATCCGGAACTCGGCATTGCCACCCAGCTTGATGTCGGTCCCACGGCCGGCCATGTTTGTGGCAATGGTCACTGCGCCCAGACGGCCCGCCTGGGCCACGATGTGGGCTTCCATCTCGTGGAAACGGGCGTTGAGCACGGCGTGCTGCACCCCTTCCTGCTTGAGAAAGTCCGACAGCATTTCGGACTTCTCAATCGAAACCGTCCCGACCAGTACAGGCTGGCCAATCTCATTCTTTTCGCGGATCAGCTTGGCGATCGCCTGGAACTTGTCGACGGTATTCTTGTAAAATTCATCTTCCTCGTCGATCCGCTGCACCGTCAGGTTGGTCGGGATCGTCACCACATTCATGCGGTAAATGTCATAGAACTCGGCCGCTTCGGTGGCGGCCGTGCCGGTCATGCCGGCCAGCTTCGGATACATACGGAAGTAATTCTGGAAGGTGATCGAGGCCATAGTCTGGTTTTCAGGCTCGATCCGAACGCCTTCCTTGGCTTCCACGGCCTGATGCAAGCCGTTCGACCAGCGTCTGCCATCCATCATGCGGCCGGTGAATTCGTCGATGATGACGACCTTCTCGTCTTTCACGATGTAGTCGATGTCACGCTTGAACATGACATTGGCCTTCAGGCTCTGGTCAAGATGATGAACGACCTGCGTGTTCTCGACGTCATAGAGGTTCGATCCCACAAGCAGGCCAGCAGCCTCCAACTGCCGCTCGGCCCATTCCACACCCTCTTCAGTGAGAGTTATGTTCTTGGTTTTCTCGTCTTTCTCGTAATGCTCTTCCGTGACCTGCTTCACGATCGCATCAACGGCCACATAGAGTTCGCTTTTATCATCTGTCGGGCCAGAGATAATCAGTGGGGTGCGCGCTTCGTCGATCAGGATCGAGTCAACTTCGTCAACAATCGCGAAATTGAACGGGCGATGGACCATCTGGCCCCGCTCCTGCTTCATATTGTCGCGCAGGTAATCAAACCCGAGTTCGTTGTTCGTGGCATAGGTGATGTCGCAAGCATAGGCTGCGCGGCGCTCATCCTCAGGCATGTTGGGTACGATGACGCCCACACTCAGCCCCAGGAACTTGTAGATCTGGCTCATCCACTCCGCATCGCGCTTGGCCAGGTAATCATTGACCGTAACAACGTGCACGCCTTTGCCTTCAAGGGCGTTGAGGTAAACAGCCAGCGTCGCAACCAGGGTCTTGCCCTCACCCGTGCGCATTTCGGCGATTTCGCCGCGATGCAGAACGATCCCGCCGATCATCTGCACATCGAAATGGCGCATTCCCATCCGGCGCTTGCCAGCTTCTCGAACGGTCGCGAATGCCTCAGGCAGGATCTCGTCTAGCGTCTTGCCCTCGTCGAGCTGGCGCCGAAACTTGGCAGTCTGGGCTGACAGTTCATCATCGGTCAGAGCTTCGATTGTTGGCTCGAACGCATTGATCTGCCGAACGATTTTATCGAGTGACTTTACATAACGGTCGTTGGACGAGCCGAAAATAGCCTTGGCGATGGCGCCGATCATGGGCAATTCCTGTGTATTCAGAGATATAGGGGTAGACGCGCAGCCACAAAAAAGGCGCGCGCAATCAAGCTTCGGACCGAACGGGCCGCTTATTCCAGCGCGCGATCAGGACCGAACAGAACCGACGGAATATAGATTCGTCCGCGGCTGGGGCGAACTCGCGTAGCTTGCCGCTCGCGCCGTTCTTTCTGGGCTGCGGGGGCATCAATTGCCTGAACCTGCGACTGGCTGGGCCGGGCAGTACCGCGCGAGCCATCGGGCACGCCAATTTCCGTTTCCGCACCGCCATTCATGCGCGCCTGGACCGGGCCAGCCTGCGCAACAAGCCCCGTCATCAGGGCCAAAAAGGCGAGGAGAATACGCTTCATTACGAGCAGTTATAAGCCAGCAAGCATAAGGCGTCCAGCCACGGCAAGCCGCTGCCCCCAAAAAACCAAACGCCGCGCCTGCTTATGGCAGACGCGGCGTAAATTGGCTGGCCGACCGCGAGGCGGTGCGGTCGTCAGAAGAGCTGCTTAGTTGACAGCGTCCTTCAGGCCCTTGCCGGCCTTGAACTTCGGCTGAGCCGAAGCCTTGATCGCCATCGGTTCGCCGGTGCGCGGGTTGCGGCCGGTCGAAGCCTTACGCTTGGCAACCGAGAAGGTGCCGAAGCCAACGAGACGGACTTCATCGCCGCTCTTCAGTGCGCCGGTGATCGCGTCGAAAACGCCTTCAACAGCCTTGGTGGCATCGCTCTTGGTCAGGCCGCTGGCTTCTGCGACTGCGCCGATCAGATCGTTCTTGTTCATGGAGATAACCCCCTACCTTTTTGGAATTGATGACTAGTTTGATTCGCCTCGAAAAGCTGACGGAATTGAGCCGTTTTTCCGGAAGGTGTCAAAGCGAAAGCAGCGGGGAAACGGGCGATTATCCACCGATTCCAGCCATTCCTCACGGTCTATGCGTAGTAAATTCGCTTTCCGGGTCGATGCTGCACCGCAGCGAATCGACCCGGAAGCCTTATCTGCCGGTCAGTGCGCGGTCCGCGCGTCACCGCTCCCCGGCGTTGCAGCAGCGCTTGGCTGGCTGGCCAGATCGTCGGCCTCGGTCCATTCGATCGGCTCTGGGACCGCAACAAGCGCACGCTCAAGCACCTGATCAACATGCCCAACGGGCACGATTTCCAACCCGGCGGTGATGTTCGCCGGCAGTTCGGCCAGATCCTTCACGTTTTCTTCCGGGATCAGCACGGTGGTGATACCGCCGCGCAGCGCCGCCAGCAGCTTTTCCTTAAGCCCGCCAATCGCCAGAACCCGGCCGCGCAAGGTCACCTCGCCAGTCATGGCAATGTCCTTGCGCACCGGAATACCGGTCAGCGTCGAAACGATCGAGGTCACCATGCCAATGCCCGCGCTAGGGCCATCCTTGGGCACCGCACCTTCGGGCAAGTGGATATGGATGTCCTTGCGGGCAATCAGGCTGGGCTTGATGCCATAGGCCGGCGAACGCGCCCGAACGAAGCTGAAGGCCGCCTGGACGGACTCGTTCATGACCTCGCCCAGCTTGCCGGTGGTCTTGACCCCGCCCTTGCCGGGCACGGTCACGCTTTCGATTGTCAGCAGTTCGCCGCCCACCTCGGTCCAGGCCAGGCCGGTGACGGCACCAACCTGATGCTCTTCCTCTGCCTGCCCAAAGCGGTACTTCCGCACCCCGGCATATTCGCCCAGGTTCTCCGGCGTAATGGTGATCGAGGTTGCCTTGCCTTCAAGGATCTTGCGCAGGCTCTTGCGCGCCAGCCGCGCGATCTCGCGCTCCAGCGTGCGGACACCAGCCTCGCGGGTGTAATACCGGATCAGGTCTCGAAGGGCGGCGGACTCCAGCGTGAACTCGCCGGCCTTCAGCCCGTGGGCCTCGACCTGTTTGGCCACCAGGTGCCGCTCCGCAATCTCAACCTTCTCGTCCTCGGTATAGCCCTCAAGCCGGATGATCTCCATGCGATCCAGCAGCGGCTGCGGCAGGTTCAGGCTGTTTGCCGTGCAGACAAACATCACGTCCGACAGGTCGTAATCGAGTTCCAGGTAGTGATCCTGGAACTTGGCGTTCTGTTCCGGATCAAGCACTTCCAGCAGGGCAGACGCGGGATCGCCCCGGAAATCCTGGCCGAGCTTGTCGATCTCATCGAGCAGGAACAGCGGATTGCTGGTGCCAGCCTTGCGCAGGTTGCTGACGATCTTGCCCGGCAACGAACCAATATAGGTGCGGCGGTGGCCACGGATTTCGGCCTCATCGCGCACGCCGCCGAGCGACTGACGGATGAACTGCCGCCCGGTTGCCTTGGCGATTGACTTGCCAAGGCTGGTCTTGCCCACGCCCGGGGGACCAACGAGGCACAGGATCGGCCCCTTCAGCTTGTTGGTGCGCGCCTGGACCGCCAGATATTCGACAATCCGGTCCTTGACCTTTTCCAGCGCATAGTGATCGGCATCCAGAATAGCCTGGGCTGCCGGGATATCGCGCTTAAGCTTCGACCGCTTGCCCCAGGGCAGGCCCAGCAACACGTCGAGGTAATTGCGGATCACGGTTGCCTCGGCGCTCATCGGCTGCATGGTGCGCAGCTTCTTCAGTTCCGCATTGGCCTTGGCCCGCGCTTCCTTCGACAGCTTCAGGCGGTCGATCTTTTCCTGCAGCTCCTGCAGCTCGTTGCCCTCACCCGAGTCATCGCCGCCCAGCTCCTGCTGGATCGCCTTGAGCTGTTCGTTGAGGTAATATTCGCGCTGGGTCTTCTCCATCTGGCGCTTCACGCGCCCGCGGATGCGCCGCTCAACCTGCAGCACGCCCAATTCACCTTCCATGAAGGAATGCGCCATCTCCAGCCGCTTGAGCGGATCGCTCTCGCTCAGCATGGCCTGCTTGTCGCCCACCTTGGTCTGGATATGGGCGGCCACGGCATCGGCCAGCTGCGACGGTTCGGTAATCTCGCCCAGGTTCTCACCGGCATCCTGTGGCAGCTTCTTGTTGAGCTTGGCGTATTCAGCGAAGGTCTCAACGACCGAGCGCATCATTGCCTCAACCTCGCTGCCGCTCGCTTCGGCCTGGTCAATGGCTTCTACCGCGGCGACCACCATTTCGCCCTGACCGCTGGTTTCCAGCCGCATGTCTTCAAGCCGGGCGCGTTGGCGCGCTTCGACCAGCACGCGGACCGTACCATCGGGCAGCTTCAACAGCTGCAGCACCGTGGCGATCACGCCCACGTCATAAAGATCGTCGCCATCCGGGTCATCGCAACCCGGATCAAGCTGGGCGAGCAGGAAGATATCCTTGTCCCCCGCCATGGCCGCTTCCAAGGCCGCCACTGACTTTTCGCGCCCAACAAACAGGGGAACGACCATCCCGGGGAACACGACAATATCGCGAAGGGGTAGCAGGGGGAGCAATTGCATGGGGCTATCCATTTTGACCTGGCGCTGGGGGCGCCGCCCGGGTGAATCCCGACTTGGACCGAGATATGGGGATGCCTATTGGACGGCGCAATGGGCGGTGCTTTCAGGCCTGTGGACGGCGCAGGATTGCTATTCGCGTACGAAGCAAGCATCAGAACGCGACATCCCTGGGAGATTGTTACCGATGAAGCCCCTTGCCCTTTCGCTTTCGATTGCCGCGACTGTTTTGGCTGCCCCCGCCCTGGCCAAGCCGGTAGTGATCACCGCGGATCGCTATCTGGACGTGACCAAGGGCAGCTATGTCGAGCACCCGGCGATCTTCGTCGATGAGGCCGGCCGGATCACCAGCATCGCCGATGCGCGGACCATCAAGCTTTCGGCCGAGGTCGAACGGATCGAGCTGCCGGGCAAGACCCTGGTCCCCGGCCTGATCGACATGCATGTCCATCTTGATGGTCCAGCAGACATCGGTGGCTATCGTGGGCTGGAGTTCACCGACAGCTTCTTTGCCATGACCGCGGTTGGCAACGCCCGGGCCATGCTTGATGCCGGCTTCACCACCGTCCGCAATGTCGGATCGGCAGGCCGCAACGACATTGGCCTGAAACAGGCCATTGCCAACGGCTATGCCATTGGCCCGCGCATTGTCCCTGCGGGCTATGCGCTGGGCGCGACCGGCGGACACTGCGATTCCACCTTCCTGCCGCCATCCCTGGAAAAGGCGAAGAAGGAGGAAGGCGTCGGCGATGGTGAGGAGGAACTGCGCTATCAGGTCCGGCGCCAGCGCAAATTCGGGGCCGAAGTGATCAAGGTCTGCGCCACCGGCGGGGTATTCAGCCGCAACACCGAACCTGGCCAGCAGCAGCTTAGCGAAGCCGAATTGCGGGCGATCGTTGACGAGGCGCAGATGTGGGGCCTGCGGGTTGCCGCCCATGCCCATGGCGCGGCCGGAATCAAGGCCGCGATCAAGGCCGGGATCGATACGATCGAACACGTCAGCCTGGTCGATGATGAAGGGATCAAGCTGGCCGCAGCTCGGGCCAAGCCAACCTATTTCTCGATGGACATCAAGAACACCGACTACACCCAGGCCGAAGGCAAAAAGAACGGCGTGCTGGAAGACAATCTGCGCAAGGACCGCGAAGTCGCCCAGATTCAGCGCGACAATTTCCGCAAAGCCTACAAGGCCGGTGTCCGCATGGTCTTCGCCTCAGACGCCGGGGTCATGCCCCATGGCCAGGTCGGCCAGCAGTTTGCCGTCATGGTCCAATACGGAATGACCCCGCTTGACGCGATCCGCGCGGCAACGCTCAACGCCGCGCAGGCGCTTGGTCAGGAAGCGGATGTCGGCCTGATCGCGAACGGTCGCTTTGCTGACATGGTTGCCGTGGAAGGCGATCCGCTAAGCAATGTCCGCCTGCTGGAACAGCCGGCTGCGGTGATTAAGGGCGGCAGGCGGATCGAACCGGCGCGCTGATCAGCACGCCGGCTTCGGTTACATTCCCGGAAGCTTGAAGCCCGGCGGCAGTCCCATCCCGGACTGCATCCGGGCCATTTCCTGGCCCGCCACTTCATCGGCCTTGGCCCGCGCATCGTTGAAGGCGGCGGCGATCAGGTCTTCGAGGATTCCCTTTTCCTCGGCCTTCAGCAGGCTGTCATCGATGTTGACGCCGATGATCCGACCCTTGGCCGAGGCGCGGATGGAAACGAGCCCGCCACCAGCGCGCCCTTCCACTTCGATCCCGTCAAGCTTGGTCTGGCTTTCGGTCATCTGCTTCTGGATGGTCTCGGCTGCCTGCTGGGCGGCCTTGAGCATCTCTTCCATCGACTTCACGTCAGTTCCTCCACTTGCTGCCACCGGCGCTGGCGATCCGCGCTTCGGGCTTTTCTTCGATAATCTCGGCCTGCGGGAAGGCAGCGAAAGCCGCCTCGACCAGCGGATGGCGGCGCAGCAGTTCTGTCTCTGCCGCCTTTTGCGCCTCAGCCTGTTCGCGCAGGGTTGGGGTTCCCTCCCCTTCACCGCGTTGGACGGTCCAGCGTTCACCTGTGGCGCGAAGCAGGGCATCGCGCAGTTCGGGCCCAAGGTCACCAGGATAACCCGGCGCCACCGCATAGGTCAGCTCGCCCGAGGCCAGCGCGATCACCCGCACCCAGTCCCGCATCACCTGGGCGACGCGAAGTTGGCCGGACTGATCGACAGTCTCAATCAATTGCTCCCAACCCAAGGCGGCAACCGGGGCCGCAGCGGAAGCCGGAGCCGTACCGCTTTCGGCTCGGGGCGCGCTGGCCAGTGCGGTTTCAAGATGCCTGGCCAGTGTTCCCGGATCGGGCAAGTCAGCCGCATGGAGCACCCGCAGCAAGGCCATTCGCGCCGCAACCAGCGGATCCGGCGCGGTCTTCACCTCTTCGTGCCCCTTCAGCAGCAACTGCCAAAGGCGATGCAATTGCCCGGCCGAAAGGCGCTGCGACCATTCACTGATCGCTGCCCGCTCTTCTTCGGAGAACGAGGATTCATCGCGGCCCAGCTGGGCCAGCGTTACCCGGTGCGTCAGCTCCAGCGCGCCGCGCAGCAGGGCCGGCGGCTCAACCCCCAGGGCGAATTGCTGGTCCACGATATCCAGCAGACCTGAACCGTCTCCACCGATCAGCGCGGCAAACAAGCGGCGCTGCACGCTCTTGTCCGCCAGGCCGAGCATATCCTGCACCTGGGCCGCGGTAACCTTACCATCCCCGCCAAGGTCAGCATGGGCAATCGCCTGATCGAGGATCGAAAGGCCATCGCGGACCGAACCGTCTGCGGCAGCAGCGATCATCGCCAGTGCCTCAGCCTCGGCCTCAACGCCTTCCTTCCCGCAGATCATCGCGAAGTGGCTGGCCAGCAGCTCGGTCGGGATCCGCTTCAGGTCGAACCGCTGGCAACGCGACAATACCGTAACCGGCAGCTTGTCGACCTCGGTCGTGGCAAACAGGAACTTCACATGCGGCGGCGGCTCTTCCAGCGTCTTGAGCAGCGCGTTGAACGCATTGCGGCTGAGCATGTGCACTTCGTCGATGATGTAGATCTTGTAACGCGCCGAAACGGCGGCATAGCGGACCGCCTCGATAATCTCGCGCACGTCATCGACACCGGTATGGCTGGCGGCATCCATTTCGATCACGTCGATGTGGCGCCCTTCGGCAATCGCCAGGCAGGGTTCGCACTGCCCGCAGGGATCGATCGTCGGCCCGCCCTGCCCATCCGGCCCGACGCAATTGAGCGCCTTGGCAATCAGGCGCGCGGTTGAGGTTTTCCCCACCCCACGAATCCCGGTCATCAGAAAGGCATGGGCCAGCCGGTCACGCTTGATCGCGTTGGCCAGCGTCTGAACCATGGCATCCTGGCCGATCAGCTCGGCAAAGGTCTGCGAACGGTACTTGCGGGCGAGCACGCGGTAAGGCTGGGCTTGCGCAACCGGCGCCGCCACGACTGGCTTGGGCGCAGGAGCGGGTTCCGGTGCGCCGAACATCGATTCCTGCCCGGCAGCCTCCAGGTCAGCCGCGCTCGGGGCGTCGTCCTCGGGTTCGTCGCCAAAGATATCTGGTGAATCGTCCATCACATCCTTGGTAGGCGCTGGCGCCCCAATTGTCGAATGGAGGAAAAGGAGCCGGCCGACCCGCCGCAACCCGTTGTGGCTGCTTCCTTCCGGACCTGACCAGGTTGGCGGACGCAAGCGTCCGACCGACTCCCGGGCGGGCATATGGCGGCCTTGGTGCGTTTGCGCAAGCCTTAGGACGGCGAATCGCTGCCCTGATCACGCTTAACGGAAGTTGTCGGCGTAGCTCTGCAGCTTCAACCGGCGCGGCGGTGTTGCATGGACGCTCACCGCGATCCCGTGCTTGCTGGCATAGGCCTGCGCCTCAGCCAGGCTGGCGAACTTCAGCTGCACTTGCGCCTGGGTATCGCCTGACCCTGCCCAGCCCATCAGCGGATCGGGCTTGCGCGCCTCAGCCGGTGCAAAATCGAGGATCCACTGGTCCAGCAGGGCCTTACCCGACTGCATGGCGTTCTTGGGGCGTTGATAAATGCGTGCTGACATAATGGCGCTTTCGGGCGAATCGCTTCGGGAATCAAGAGCGGCGCGAAGCCTCGAAGGCGTTTTTCGTCTTCAGGCTCGGGTCCTCGGCCCAAGGCGCATCGGGCCAGCGATGCTTGGGGTAGCGTCCCTTCATGTCGCGCTGCACATCTTTCCAGGAACCGCGCCAGAAACCCGGCAGGTCGCGCGTGGTCTGCAAGGGCTTGCCGCCCGGATCCGTCAACTTGAGCAGCAAGGGTTGCGGCGGCTGCCCAAAACCAGGGTGCCGATCAAGCCCGAACAGCGCCTGGACGCGGACTTCCACCGATGGTCCACCCGGATCATCGTAATCGATCGGATGGCTCGTGCCGGCCGGCGATGCAAACTGCGCCGGCGCCAGCCGTTCAAGCGCCTGCTGCCCGGCATAGTCCAGCCGCGCGCGCAGCGCCTCGTGCAGCCTGCCGGCATCCACGGCATCAAGCCGCCGCCCCAGCAGCGGCCCCAACCACTCATCCAGGTCTTCAACCAGCGCCTGCTCTGCCAATGGCGCGATCCCGGCAAAACGGGCGCGCTTGATCAGGGCCAGGCTGGCCTTGCCAAAGGGAACAAGATCAAGCCCATCCGCGCGAATTCGTTCAACCAGGAATGTGCGGATCGCGGCCGGGTCAGGCGCAGGGTCTGAGCCGCGGGCCATGGCAATGGCCCCCAGCCGTCCTTCGACCAGCGCCTCAACCCGACGGTCGTCAGCAATCCAGCGCAAGACGCTGCGCCGCTCAATCCGATGGGCAAGCCAGCGCTGGACTTCAGCCTCGGTCAATTCAATCGCCCCGGTAATCCGCGCGCCCTTGGCCTCTCCCTGCGCATCGCCGATTGCCAGCCACTGCGCCCGTACCAAAGTGGAGGCCGGATCAAGCCGCAAACCGCGTCCGCCAGCCGTCAGCCAATCCTCGCCAGCAACGTCGCGCCGCTTGGCGATGTTCTCGGGAAAGGCCTCTGCCAGCAACACGGCCAGCGGCGGCGGATCTTCGTGATGGCGCTTGACCAACTGATTGGCCCGCTCCTCCCAGCGCCGCGCAAGTTGGCGCGACGATTCGGCCCGGCCGGAGCGATCCCCATTCCAACGGTCCAGCCGCAGCGCCAGGTCCTCCCCGCGTCCGCCCAGCCCGCGCTCCTGCAGCAGCAAGGCCAGCCGCGCTGCCTCCCGCGCTGCGCCCCGCTTTGCCGCGAACAGCAGCATATGCGCCAAGCCTGGGGCCATCGGCAGGCTCGCCATGCGCCGTCCATGGTCGGTTATCGCCCCATCCGCATCCAGCGCGTCCAAGGCTTGCAGTGATGCCTTTGCTGCGACCAATGCCGCGGCAGGTGGCGGATCGAGCCAGGCCATTTGCGGGATATTCGCAGCGCCCCATTGGGCAAGCGTCAGCAAAAGCGGGGCAAGATCGCTGGTCAGGATTTCGGGCGGTTCAAACGCCGGGCGGCCGGAATGGGCTGCTTCTTCCCATAACCGATAGGCAACGCCTGGCCCTTGCCGCGCAGCGCGTCCCGCTCGCTGGGCAGCCGCAGCTTGCGAGGCCCGGTGCGTTACCAGCCGCGTAACCCCTGCGGCCTTGTCAAACTCGGCCCGGCGCGAAAGCCCGGCATCAACCACCACAGTCACGCCATCGAGCGTCAGCGAGGTTTCCGCAATGGCCGTTGCCAGCACGATCCGTCGCCGCCCATCGGGATCGCGCCGGATCGCGGCGCGCTGCGCGGCAGGTTCGCACTGGCCGTGCAGCGGCAGGATCGGCACGTCAGGCAAGCGCTGCACCAACCGTTCGCGGGTTCGTTCGATCTCCCCGACACCCGGCAGGAAGGCCAGAATGTCGCCGCTCTCATCGCGCCACGCCGTCAGGATTGCGCTCGCCATGGCTTCGTCCAGCCGCACTTCGGGACGCGCGCCAAGCCAGCGGATGTCGAGCGGCCAGGCCTTCCCCTCGCTCTCAATGACCGGAGCCGAACCCAGTAGGCCGGCAAAACGGGCACCATCCAGCGTGGCGGACATGACCACCAGCCGCAGGTCTTCGCGCAGTATCGCCTGGCTTTCGATCGCCAGCGCCAGGCCCAGATCGCTGTCCAGGTGCCGTTCGTGTGCTTCATCGAACAGGACTGCGGACACCCCGGCCAGATCGGGATCATTGAGCAAGGTCGAAACAAAGATCGCCTCGGTCACCACCAGCACGCGGGTCTTGGCCGAGCGCTTGCTGTCCAACCGGGTCAGGTAGCCAACCGTCTGGCCAACCGGCTCACCGAGCAGTTCCGCCATCCGTTCTGCCGCCGCCCGTGCCGCAACCCGGCGCGGCGACAAGACGATGACCGAACCAGTGCACCAGGGTTCGGCAAGCAATGCCGGGGCAACCGCCGTGGTCTTGCCCGCCCCCGGGGGCGCAATCAAAACGGCTGACGGCCGCGCCCGCAGCGCAGCCAGCAGATCCGGCAATACGATATGGATGGGAAGCTGGTTGCTCAATCTGGCCTAGAACCGGCGGGTGACGGCAAATTCAACCGCCTCGACCATGGCTGCATGGGCGGGATTGGCGGGGAAGCCAGCGATCGCATCGATCGCCCGCTGGGCATAGTGCCGCGCCCGCTCGCGCGTGGCGTTCACGGTATCGTGCCGTTCAATCAGCGAGATCGCATGGGCCAGATCCGTATCCGAGCTAAGGTGCCCCTGGATCGCCTGTTGCCAGAAATGGCGTTCTTCTTCCGATCCGCGGGCATAGGCCAAGATCACCGGCAGGGTCATCTTGCCTTCGCGGAAATCGTCGCCCTTGCCCTTGCCCATTTCGCCGGCTTCGGAATCATAATCCATCGCATCGTCAACCAGCTGGAAGGCGATACCCAGGTTGCGGCCGTAATCTTCCAGCGCGCGCTCATCTGCTTCGCTGCGTTCTGCGACCACGGCGGCGATCCGGGTGGCGGCGGCGAACAGGGCGGCCGTCTTCGAACCGATGATCGAGAGATAGCGCTCTTCGCTCGTTTCGATCTGGCGCTGCGCGGTCAACTGATCGACCTCGCCCTCGGAAATGACCGAGCTGGCGTTGGACAGGATCTTCAGCACCTTCAGGCTGCCGTCCTCAACCATCAGTTCAAACGATCGCGTGAAGAGGAAGTCGCCCACCAGCACCGTCGCCGGGTTGCCGAACACGATATTGGCGGTCGACTTGCCGCGACGCAGTTCAGAGCCGTCGACAACGTCGTCGTGAAGCAGCGTGGCCGTGTGGATAAATTCAACCGCCGCAGCCAGCTTGTGGTGGCGGGTACCGTGATAATCACACAGCGCGGCCCCGGCGAGGGTCAGCATCGGCCGCATCCGCTTGCCGCCACCGGCGATCAAATGGCCTGCCAGTGTCGGGATCAACGGGATCCGGCTCTGCATCTTGTCAAGGATCACGGCATTCACGGCGTTCATGCCATCAGCCGTCAACTCCAGCATCGGTGCCAGCGAAGGTGAACCGGTTGGCTCTGGCGCACGCTTGCGCAGCGGAATAACGTCGGCGCTCATCGCTTGCGCCCCTAGCGAGGGTGGTTGCCAGTCGGCAAGTGCTATTGCAGCAATAGCCTTTCGCAAAACCACATGCTAGCGATCCTTATATGTCCAATCCCGATCCCGTCCTTGCCGGCTTCCGCTCTTCGATTGATAATATCGACGCGGCCCTCATCCACATTCTGGCTGAGCGGTTTCGCATCACCAAGGCTGTAGGTACCTATAAGGCTGAGAAGAACTTGCCGGCATCGGATCCGGGACGCGAGGAACGACAGATTGCCCGGCTGCGGCACCTTGCTTCTGAGGCGAACCTGGACCCGGAGTTCTCGGAAAAGTTCCTGCGCTTCATCATCCAGGAAGTTATCCGTCACCACGAGCAGGCTGCAGGCAAGTAGTTCAGGCCAACTTGGCAGCCCGCGGCAGTCGCAGCTTTACCAACAGGCCCCCAAGGTCCTCGCTCGCTTCAAGCCTTACGCTGCCACCATAGATCTCCGCCACGTCACGCACGATAGCCAGGCCAAGCCCGGTCCCTGGCTTGCCGGTATCCAGCCGCGCCCCGCGATCGAAGATCCGGCTGCGCGCTGCCTGCGGAATGCCTGGGCCGTCATCCTCCACCCAGACTTCACACCAGTCGGGATCACCCGTGGGGTCGATCGTCACGAAGACAGAGCCGCCGCCGTACTTGGCCGCATTCTCAATCAGGTTGCCAAGGATCTCATCAAGGTCCTGCCGCTCGATCGCCACTTCGGCAGCACGGTCACCATCCAGATCGAAGCGCGTCTTGTCGTACAAGCGGGTTACCGCACGCAGTACGGCCTCAACACTATCGGCAACCGCGGCGCGGCTCATGCCAGCGGCTCGCCGGCCAACCGCCCGAGCCCGAGCGAGGTGGTGATCGACTTGACGCCGCATGACTGCGGCCTCACGGATCACGGTGTCGGACAGATCCGGTGCCTTGGCAGTGGCGGCATTCATGACCACGGTTAGCGGGGTCTTAAGCGCGTGAGCCAGATTGCCGGCATGGGTCCGCGCTTCCTCGGCCTGCTTTTCGGAATGGGCCAGCAGCGCATTGAGTTCCTGCACCAACGGCTGCACTTCCAGCGGCAGCGGCTCGGTCAGACGGTTCTGCCCTGTGGCACGCAGGTGCTGGATCGCCAGCCGCACACGGCGCAACGGGCCTAGGCCATACCACGATTGCAGCGCCGCCATCAGGAACAGCCCGAGGCCGAGGACCAGAAAGCTCCAGATCAGAATTGAGCGAATCCGGCTGATCTGCAGGTCCAGATCTTCGCGGCTCGCCGCCACGGCGAACTTCCAGCGGGTTTCGCTGTCTGGCAGGATCACCGAACGCTCAATCACCCGCAGCGGCTCGTCCGGGTATTGGAAGTTGTCGTAAAGATGCGGCGCCTTGTCGAAATGGTCGTGCTTCAGCTCAAGGCTGCGGTCCCATAGCGAACGCGACGGGAAGTTCTCATGCCCCGCCCCCGTCACCAGCCAATAGCGGCCACTGCTGGGTTCAAGAAAGCGCTGGTCGCCCAGCGGCCGATTGAAGAACACCTCACCATCCGGCCCGATCTCGGCCGAGGCGATCATCGCGTTCATGACATACTCAAGCTGCTCGTCGAAATTACGGCTGACCAGTCCGGTCAGCGTGCGATCGAGCGCAAAACCACCTAGCGAAAGCAGGACCACGATCCAACCCGCCGCGATCAGGATGATCCGGCGGGATAGCGAGCCCGTCTGCAAAGCGGCCCGGGCTGAAGCTTCGCCCTTTTCCGTCACACTTTACCCGCGGCTGCCTTCGGCCGGATCGTCCAGGCTGTAACCCAGGCCGCGGATCGTGGTGATCACATCGGCCCCCAGCTTCTTGCGGATGCGCGTCACGAAAACCTCAATCGTGTTCGAATCCCGGTCAAAGTCCTGGTCGTAGATATGCTCGATCAATTCTGTGCGGCTGACGACCTTGCCCTTGTGATGCAGCAGATAGGACAGCAGCTTGTATTCCTGCGCCGTCAGCTTGACCGGCTCTCCGTTGAGCGTGACCCGGCCCGAGCGGGTATCAAGCCGCACATCACCGGCCGTCAGTTCGCTGGAGGTATTGCCCGAGGCACGGCGGATCAGCGCGCGCAGGCGGGCAATCAGTTCCTCGGTCTGGAACGGCTTGGCCAGGTAATCATCGGCCCCGGCATCAAGCCCGGCCACCTTGTCCGACCAGCTGTCACGCGCGGTCAGCACCAGGACCGGAAACTTGCGGCCTTCCTTGCGCCACATGCCAAGCACGGTCAGCCCATCGATCTCTGGCAGGCCAAGGTCGAGGATCACAGCATCGTATTCTTCGGTCGAGCCCATGAAGTGCCCGTCCTCTCCGTCAGTCGAAAGGTCCACCGCATAGCCGGTCGCCTCAAGTGTCGACTTGAGCTGCTTGCCAAGGGTCGGTTCGTCCTCGACGATCAGGATGCGCATCGGAAAATTCCCCTGTGGTAAGATGCAGTTCTGCTTGGCGCCACCAATGCCGTCAAGCTAACGGGACTGCCGCACAACTTCGCCGGAACGGGCATCGACATCGATGAACATGACCCGCCCGTTACGAATGAACTTCAGGCGATAGGTATAAGCCGCCGGATCGTATTCAGGGCCCAAATACTGTGCATTGGGCATCATCGGCAAAACACGCCGTTCAATCTCGCGCAGCGGGCGGACATTGCCGGCGCGCAGGTCCTTGCGGGCCATGCCGGCTTCGTCACCTTGACCGGCAAAGGCCGGAACGGCGGGCGTGCCGATCATCAGAGCAATTGCAAGAGCACTTCGGATCATGCCGCGGCACCTAACCTGCCGGGATTGAACAGACTGTGAATGGCTCATGCCTGACGCAGCCGCTCCACATAGCGCCGCCGCAGTTCCAGCGTCAGGGCACCAGGCCTGCCATCGCCAATCTTGCGGCCATCAGCCTCTACCACCGGCATGACCACTGTCGTGGCACTGGTGATGAAGGCTTCGCGCGCTGCGAACAGCTCATCCACCGAAAAGGCCCGCTCTTCCACCGCAAGCCCCATTTCGCGGGCAAGCGGCAGGGCGGAAAGGCGCGTGATCCCGGGCAGAACGCCGTGATCAACCGGATGCGAAACCAGCACACCGCGGCTGTCAATAATATGGGCGTTGGCGCTGGTCCCTTCGGTGACCATGCCGTTATCGACCAGCCAGGCATCATCCGCCCCGGCATCGCGCGCGGCTTCCTTGGCCAGCACGGCATAAAGCAGCTGCGTGGTCTTGGCGGCGCGAAGCGCCCAACGGCCTTCGGGATGCAGGATAATCCGCATGCCCTCACCCACCTTGGGCTGATCGACTACCGGTGCCGCCTGGGTAAAGGCAAAGCGCGTTGCCGTGACAGGATCGGCGGGTGAGAGAAAATCGCGATCCGCCGGCGCACCTCCGGTTACCTGCAAATAGATGCGCCCCTCGGTCAGCCCATTGCGTCGGATCAGCTCGTCGAGGATCGGCGGCCAATCGGTATTATCGGTAATCCGCGCCAGCGCCATCGATCGGCCGATCCGCTCGGCGTGATAGGGCCAGTTGCAGAAATGCCCGTCAATAACCGGGGTCACTTCATAAACGCCTTGGGCGAAAAGAAGGCCGCGATCGAAGATCGGTACCTTTGCTTCGGTTTCGGGCAGGTACTCCCCGTTGAGCCAGACTGTACGCATGCCCCTTCATCCGCACCCCATCGGTGCTTGTCAACGCTCTGTCTCACCCGCTAGGGCGCCCCGACCATGGCCGCCGCACCGATCCTTTCCTGGGAAGCCCTTAGCCTGCAACAAGGCTCTGGCTGGCTGTTCCGCGACCTTGACCTGCATATCGGCCCGCGCGACCGCCTGGCCCTGATCGGTCGTAACGGCGCCGGCAAGACCACCTTGTTGCGCTTAATCTCGGGCGAGATCGAAGCCGACAAGGGCAAGCGATCGATCCAGCCCGGCACAAAAATCGTGACGCTGGAACAGGATCCGTTCTTCACCGGCCATGACACGCTGATGGACTTTGCCCTGCACGGCAAGGACGCCCCGCCGCGCCATGAGGTGGAAGCCATCGCCGGACAGCTGGGTATTGACCTGGATCGCAAAGCGGACAGCGCCAGCGGCGGTGAACGACGCCGCGCCGCGCTCGCGCGGGCATTGGCTAGCGATCCTGACCTGCTGCTGCTGGACGAACCGACCAACCACCTCGACCTTGCGGCGATCGACTGGCTGGAAGGCTGGCTTGGCCGCTATACCGGGGCCTTCGTGGTGATCAGCCACGACCGGACCTTCCTTGAACGCCTGACCAAGGCGACGATCTGGCTGGATCGGGGCAGTCTGCGCCGCAAGGACATTGGCTTTGGCGGCTACGAGGCCTGGATGGAACAGGTCTATGCCGAAGAAGCCCGCGCCGCCGAAAAGATGGACGCGAAGCTGAAGATTGAGGCGCACTGGCTGGAGCGCGGCGTCACCGCGCGGCGCAAGCGCAACCAGGGCCGGCTGGAAAAACTATGGGAAATGCGCGCTCAGCGCGCCGCGATGCTCAGCCCACAAGGCGCTGCCAAGATGAAGCTGGCGGTTGATGATGTGAAGACGAAGTCGGTCATCGTCGCCGAAAAGGTCACCAAGCGGTTTGGTGATCGGACGATCATCAAGGACTTCTCGCTCCGCATCCAGCGTGGCGACAGGATCGGCCTGGTCGGTGCCAATGGTTCGGGCAAGACCACGCTCCTGAAGCTGCTGACCGGCGAGCTGCCGACAGACGAAGGCACGGTCTCCCTCGCCAAGACCCTTCACGGCGTGATGATCGACCAGCAGCGCAGCTTGCTTTCACCTGAAAAGCGCGTGCGCGACGTGCTGGCCGAAGGCGGCGACTGGATCGACGTGCGCGGGGTACGCAAGCATATCCAGGGCTACCTCAAGGACTTCCTGTTCGATCCCGGTCTGGTCGACGCCCGCGTCGGCACGCTCTCGGGCGGCGAACGCTCGCGGCTGCTGCTGGCGCGGGAATTCGCCCGCAAGTCCAACCTGCTGGTGCTCGACGAGCCGACCAACGACCTCGATCTCGAAACGCTTGACCTGCTGCAGGAAGTGATCGCCGATTACGACGGCACCGTGCTGATCGTCAGCCACGACCGCGACTTTCTTGACCGGACCGTGACGGTCACGCTTGGCCTCGATGGCAGCGGCAAGGTCGATATCGTCGCGGGTGGCTATGCCGATTGGGAGAAGCAGCGCACCAAGCGGATTGCGCCGGTCAAGACGGCGGCCAAGGGCCCGGTTGAGAACCCAGTTCCTGCCCCGCCCCCACCCCCGAAGAAGGCCAAGTTGTCCTACAAGGACCAACGTGACTACGATCTGCTGCCGGGCCGGATCGAGGAGCTGCTTGCCCAGATCGCCCGCGACGAAGCAGCCCTTGCCGATCCCGCGCTCTACACCCGCGATCCGGCAAAGTTTGCCGCCCTGACCAAGGCAATCGAGGCTGCCAGGGCCGAAAAGGATGCGGCCGAGGAACGCTGGCTCGAACTGGCCGAACAGGTCGAAGGCTAGGTGATCCGATAATACCCGGCGACGCGGTCGAGCGCGATCCGCAGCACCAGCTTCCCGCTGCGGACCGGCCAGCCCAGGGCACGCTCCGCCGTTGGCAGGCCTTCGCCCGCGCAGACCACGCGCCAAAGGATATCTGACAGGTCCTTGCCCGCCGTGGCAATGGCGCCATCAAAGCGGCTGCGCGCCGCGATTTGCCGTTCGGTTGGATTAAGCCCGCGTTCGCCGCCGCTCCCGGAAATCCGCACAGCATCCCAGCGCATCGTGACGCCCGGCGCCAATTGCGCCCGTTCAAAGTCGCGGCGCAGGCACTCCCCCGCGGCGCGCTGCGCATCGGTCAGATGCCCGCGCGCGTGCAGCCAAGACAGCGGGCTCTCCGCCAGGTTCACCGTCACCCGCCGCCGCCCCACCCGTGGCGGAGATGCCAGCGGCCCGCTGGGATCGAGTTCTCGTTCAACAAGGACCTGTTTCATGCGCATTCCCCTCGAGTTAGCCGATTCATGCCTTGCCAAAAATGGCAAACTGTAGGAAAGTGAAAAACCAATTTGGTTAATCAAGGTGTTTTCGTGATCAACCGCATCCGCGACATCCGCAAGCATAAGGGCCTGACCCTGGCCGACGTCGCCGAACGCTGCTCCCCTCAGACCACGGCCCAGACGATCGGCCGCCTGGAGACCGGGATGCGCCAGCTTTCGCTCGGCTGGATGAACAGGATTGCCGCCGCGCTGGAGGTGGATCCAGAACTGCTGGTGCGCGGCGGACAAAGCGAGCAGCCACGCTACATCGCCCGTTTTACTGAGAGCGGCGCCGAAGCCCTGCCCGCTCCGCGCGACGCGATCCTGCCCACCGAACTGGGCGGCGATGCTCCGCTGGTGGCGCTGGCGATCGAGCAAGGCGCGGGTGATTATCGCTCTGGCGATCAGGTCTGGCTGCGCCAGCACGGTCCGGAGCAATATGCCCGCCTGCTGAACCGCGATGTGCTGGCCCCTCGCCCCGGCGGTCGCTTTGCTTTTGGGCGGCTGATTGACCGCGATGAGAGACGCGTTGCTATTCTGGCACCTGGCCCGGGCAGCCGGCAGGTTGTGATCGACAGCCCGCCATGGATCGCGGTTGCGGAAATGTTGGTGCGCAAGCTGTGACCCGGCCGTTGCGCGTAATCTCGCTCAGCACGCTCTACCCTAACGGTCAGGTTCCCAGCTTCGGCATTTTCGTTGAGCGTCAGATGCAGGCCGTGACCAAGCGCGGCGATGTTGACCTGACGCTGATCAACCCAATTGGCTTACCGCCTTTCCCGCTCTCGCTCCATCCGCGCTATCGGCACCTGCGCCGCCTGCCAGAGCGCGAGGTTCGCGGCGGCGTTACCGTCCTGCGCCCGCGTTTTATGCTTTTGCCCAAAGTGGGCAGCCGCTTTAATGCCGGAGCGATTGTCCGTGCAGTCCTGCCAATTGTGCGTCGGCTCCATGCCGAGCAGCCGTTCGACCTGGTCGACGCGCAGTTCTTTCATCCGGATGGCTTTGCGGCCGCAAGGATTGGTGCCGTGTTGGGCCTGCCCGTGTCGATCAAGGCGCGCGGCGCTGATATCCAGCATTGGGGCCACCAACGCGCCACCGCCTCGCAAATCCGCAAGGCAGGCCGGCACGCGGCGGGACTGCTGGCCGTATCCAAAGGCCTGATCGATGACATGGCCGCGCTGGGCCTCCCGCGCGAGAAGATCACCCTCCACCGCACCGGGCTCGATGCAGACCTGTTCCGCCCCTATGATCGTCGGATGTGCCGCGATCAGCTTGGCCTGCCACGCGAAACAACCGTGCTCGCAACAGTGGGGGCGCTGATCCCCCGCAAGGGACAACGCTTCGTGATCGAGGCCTTAGGCCGACTGCCCAATGCGATCCTGCTACTTGCCGGCACGGGCCCGGACGAGCCGGCATTGCGTGCCCTGGCTGCAAGCCTGGGCCTGTCTGAGCGGGTCCGGTTTCTGGGCAGCGCCCCGCATAACGAGCTGCCCGTGCTCCTTAACGCGGCCGATGTCTTTGTATTGCCGTCAGCCAGCGAAGGGTTGGCCAACGCCTGGGTGGAGGCCTTGGCCTGCGGCACCCCGGTCGTGACCTCGCCCATCCCCGGCGCGCAGGAATTGATCACTGATCCGGACTGGGGCCGATTGGTCCCGCGCGATGGCGGGGCAATCGCAGCGGCGGTGAATGCGATCCTTGCCGCCCCTCCCGCACCGGAACGGGTGCAAGAGGCCACTGCCGGGATGAGCTGGCAGGCCAACGCCGCCGCGCTCGTTGAGCACTGGCGGCGTTTGGCCCGCGATTAGGCGCCTTCGCGCGTCAGGCGTTCCTGACGTTCCACGTCGGTTTCAGTCGGTACGAAGCTGGTGGGATTGACCTTTAGCCAGATCAGGATCGGCGCGGCCATATAGACCGAGCTGTACGTCCCGACGAAAATCCCCAGCGTGATCGCGGCAGTAAAGCCAAAGATCACGTTCGGGCCCAGTAGCAGCAGGGCAAGCAGCGTGATCAACACCGACAGCGAGGTTACGATCGTGCGGCTAAGCGTTTCGTTGACCGACAGGTCGAGCAGTTCCGGCATCGGCATCTTGCGGAACTTCTTCATGTTCTCGCGGATCCGGTCGTAGACCACGATGGTATCGTTGAGCGAATAGCCGATGAGCGTCAGCAAGGCCGCAACGATGTTCAGATCGAATTCCATCTGCGTGATCGCGAACAAGCCCAGCGTCAGTGACACGTCATGGATCAGGCTGAACATCGCCCCCACGCCGAACTGCCACTCGAACCGCACCCAAATGTAGATCGAGATCGCAGCCATGGCCGCGAGCAGCGCCTGCATCCCGGTCTTGAACAGCTCGCCCGAGACCTTGCCGGAAACCGAATCCACGCCATCGATGCGGGCATCGGCATGATCGGCCTTGATCGCGGCTGTGATCTTGCGTGCCATCTGGTCCGCCAGGTCGGCGTTTTGCGCCGAACCTTCGGGCAGCTTCATCCGGATAGACACTTCGTTTGGCTTGCCGAATTGCTGGATGATCGGTTCGCCATAACCCAGCTTGCCAACTGTTTCACGCAGTTCGGCGACTGGCGCCGCCGGCGTGCTCTGGAAGGTCACGCGGATCATCTGCCCGCCAACGAAATCGACGCCCAGGTTGAGGCCCTTGGTCAGGACCATGCCCCAGGAGGCAGCGATCAGGATCAGGCTGATGACATAAAACGGCACCCGCCACCGCAGGAAACGGATGTTGGTGTTGTCGGGAACAAGCTTGAGCAGTTTCATCGATTTGCTCCCTCAGAGCACCAGTTCACTGGGGCGTGCGCGACGCAGCCAGCCGGCAACCCACATGCGGGTCAGGGTAACAGCGGTAAAGACCGAGGTGGCGATCCCGATCATCAGCACGACGGCAAAGCCGCGGACCGGGCCAGAGCCGAATACGAACATCAGCGTTGCCGCGATCACGTTGGTGATGTTGGCATCAAAGATCGCCCGGCTGGCTTCGGTATAACCCATTTCCACGGCATTGACGACGCGCCGCCCGCGTGCCCGTTCCTCGCGGATGCGCTCGTTGATCAGCACGTTGGCGTCAACCGCCGCACCGATCGTCAGCACGAAGCCCGCGATCCCCGGCAGGGTCAGCGTGGTATTCAGAATCGCCATAATCCCCAGGATCATCAGCGTATTCAGGATCAGCGCCGCATTGGTGTAGACCCCGAAGCGACCATAAGTAATCAGCATGAACAGCATCAGCGCCACGGTACCAACGCCGAAGGCAATCATGCCCTTCTCAATCGAGTCAGCGCCCAGGTCCGGACCAACCGAGCGTTCTTCCACCACCTTCAGGTCAACCGGCAGCGCACCCGAACGCAGCGCGATTGCCAACTGGTTGGCACTCTCGATCGTGAAGCTTCCCGAAATGCGCGCGGTACCGCCGATGATCGGTTCATTGATCACAGGTGATGACAGCACCTTGCCATCCAGGATGATCGCAAACGGCTTGCCGACATTGTCGGTGGTCAGCTTGGCGAACTTGGCGCCGCCCTGTTGGTCAAAGGTAATGGTGACAACCGGCTCATTGGTCTGCTGGTCAAAACTCTGCTGGGCATTGGTCAGGCGATCGCCCTTGATCCCGCCCAGGCGCTTGACCGCAATGGCCCCGGCTGGCTGGGTCGAACCCGGCGCAGCTTCCAGCGGCACGATTTCCGATCCCGGAGGCGCGATCCCCTGAGCCACGTCGCTCGGCAGGGCCAGCGAATCGACCAGTTTGAACTCAAGCTTCGCCGTCTGGCCCAGCAGGTTCTTGAGCGCAGCCGGATCCTTCAGACCCGGAACCTGCACGACAATGCGGTTGGCGCCCTGCCGAATGATCGTCGGCTCACGCGTGCCGAGAGCGTCGATACGCTTGCGGACCACTTCGGTTGCCGTATCCATCGCCTGGCTGATGGCCAGATCGATGCCGGCCTGGGTCGGACGCAGGACAATGCGGTTGCCATCAAGCACCTGCAGGTCCCAGTCACGCTGGCCGGTCAGCTGCGCGCCGCTGGTCAGGGTCTGGAGCTGTTCACGCGCGGCATCAACCTGACCTGGATCGGCCACGATGAAGCTGACCGTGCCGTCCTTGGTCGAAATGTCGCCGATGCGGATCGCCGGATCGGCTTGGCGCATCCGTCCCCGGACGTCTTCTTCCATTGTTTCCAGCCGCTGGCGGCGCACCTGATCGGGGTTGGCTTCAAGCAGGATGTGACTGCCACCAGCAAGGTCGAGACCCAGATTGATCTTGGGGCTCGGCAGGCTGTCGGGCAGGTTTACCCCGCCGACCGAAAGGAGCGAGGGCAGCGCCGCAAGGCAGGCCACCAGCGTGATGAACCACAGCCAAAGCTGCTTCCAGCGGGGAAAATCGAGCATCTAGAACCTGCCTTGGGAAATACGGACTGGATCAGTCGTTTGCGGCCGTGCCGTTTGGCGGAATCACGTCCGCGATCGTCGACTTCAGCGCCTTGACCTTGATGTTCTGGCCCAGTTCGATCTCGGCGTAATGTTCGTCAACCTTGACGACCTTGCCAATCAGGCCGCCACCGGTGAGCACCTGATCGCCCTTCTTGATCCCGGCCAGCTTGGCTTGCTGTTCCTTCTGCCGGCGCATCTGCGGACGCAGGATCAGGAACCAGAAGATGACCACCATGGCAACCAGTGGCAGGAACTGAATCCAGACCGGCGGTTCGGCAGCAGCCCCGCCAGCGGCGGCGAGGATCGGAAGAAGCGGTGTGTGCATCGCGTTAACAGCTTTCGTGACAAGGGTTTGCCCCGCACCAGCAACGCGCACCGGATGCCGTCATGACGCCACCCCTGCCCGCGCCCCTGGCGCAATTGCGCGCGACTAGCAGCAAGCCGCTGCCATAGCAACGCAGCCACCGGTCGAACCCGGCGCAAATGGCGCTTGTCCGGTCAGGTTCAAGGGCTTGAAGTGGCAAAGTGCCGGATTGTCGCAGCACGCTTGCCATCATGCCACACCCTGCCTATAGCGCGGCTCCCCAGCCCGCATCGCGGGCAGGAACCGGTCGGGACGTAGCGCAGCCTGGTAGCGCATCACACTGGGGGTGTGGGGGTCGGAGGTTCGAATCCTCTCGTCCCGACCATTTTCTTGCAAGGCCTGATCAGCATTTCCTGCGCCAACAGCGCGGGTCAAATCTGGTCAGTTGTATTGCACCATAACCGTAAAGCTGCCGGAATAGGTACCCTTCTGGGTTGCCGCGCTGATTGGATAGCTGCCTCCCACCCGGACAGCCAGGGCTCCGGCGCTTCCCATGGAACCGCTAAGCGTCTGCGCCCCGCTGACATTGGCGCTGGTGGTCACCTGGATCGATCCGCCCGGGCCGGTCAGGGTCAGGCTGGACGGCACCGAAACCGTGATGCTTTGCCCGCCCTCGCCTGACACGGCGAACCGGGCGACACTAGGGCTTGGCGCTGGCAATGCACCGGCGCCGATCCCGGTTACTGAAACTTGCCCGGTCGCCTGATCGAGACTGACCAGGCCACTCCCCGCAGAAGGTGCGACAAGGCGCCCAAAATCCAGATCAGCCGTCTTCGTGATCGAGAGAGCCCGAACAACGCTCGCCGTGGCGGACTGTGAAAGCGAGTTGGCTCCTGTTCCGGTCAGTCTCGCCACGGTCACCAGAAACGGGCTCGCCGCCGCACCGGAAGAGCCACCCGCGTCATCGCCGAGGACGGGCAAGTCAAAGCCGACCCAAAAGGTTTTGCTTTGGTTCAAGCCGATCGGCCCGAGCGTAAAGGTTATGTTCGACCCCGTTCCCGGTTGCGTGTCGAGTGTAGCGCTGGCTCCTGCCGTTGAAACCGTGAAGTTGCGTAACGCCAGTGCCCGGCCGCTGGGGCTTCCGGTTGTAGAAATGGTGATACGCGACTTGGATACGTTGCAGTTGGAGCCAACTGCGCACGAGATGGTAACCAAAGCGCGTGCGCCCTGGGTGGTCAACCTGTTGCCTGAACCCGATACTGTGGTGACGCTGCCAGTCGCCGGATCGATCCGCAAAACCGTTTCACCCACGGCGGCTGCGGCAAGCCGGCCAACGTCGACATTGGTAATCGACGCAACGGCAAAAGTCTGCGCGCCCGCCGCTTGTGCCCACCCGGCAGCGACGAAAAGCAAGGCAAGCAAATGCATCATACGCCGGATCATTGGCCAAGCTCCCTATCGAACCGGATTTCGCCGGACAGCCGCCGTAGCCCGGTTTTTGCGGTAACAGTGAAGCGCAAAGGCGCGACCAGCTTCATTCCCAGCCGGCCGGCTTGCGCCGGATCAAGTTCGATTGTGTAATCGCCGGGCCGAACCTGCTCAAATACTGCAATGCCATCAAACTCGGTGGACACCGCTTCCTTTTGCCCCTTCGCGTCAACAAGGTTGAGCCGGACCGCCGAAACCCCTTTCATGGTCCCGTCTGGCTGTCGCAGCTTGATCGCGACCGCCACTTCCGAGGTCGGTACAATGGCAAAGGGCACCTGCATGACCAGGCCCGGCCGCGGGGTAAAACTGACCATCTTGGATGGCGTAGCATCGAACACGGTATCAACCTTGCTCGTATCGATACGCATCAGCCCGGCAGGGCCATCGCCAAGCCCGGTTATAAACGCCCGGCCCTGGTTGTCAGTGGCGACCGGCCCGAATGCTCCATTGGTGCGAACACCCGAAAGCGGCTCCTCGCCGCGATCGAAGCGGCCATTGCCGTTGCTGTCGCGAAACGCCTGCAAGACCGCGCTGGCCCCGCTGGCCGGACCCGGCGGAGTGAAACGATAGCCGCCGCGCCCAGCGTTGGGCGCAAAGCCGAAGTTGAGTTGCATCCCGACCCGCCAATGCTTGGTCGATGTGGAAAAGTCACCGTTCAGGCTGACCGACCCCACCGGAAGGCGCGCCGAAAGGCCAGCCGACAGACGGTTATCGGCTGACGCCCCAAAGGATTTGCTGAGCCCCAGTCGCAAGCCGTACCGATCGGACAGATTGCGATCTGCCGTCAACGCCACGGCGCGCAGGCGGGCTATCGGGCGCAGTTCGAACTCGCTCGACGCGCGAAGCTGCCATTTGTAATCGACCAGGCGCGAAGCTGATACGTTGCCGGTAAGCTGCTGATTCACAGAATTGCCGCGCGTGTTTCGGGTGTAGTCCGCGCCCAGCGACACAAGATTGTCCGCAACCGAAACCGCTGTACGGCCCCGCGCCACAAAATTCGCGCCATCGGCGAATCCTGCCCGCTCGATCCGGCCCGATAATGGCAGGCGGCTGGAGCTCAGGAACGGGACGGTCAGGTCGAACGTCAATTCGCTATACCGTGTCATCGGACGGGACAGATCGAAATGGGCAATGTTCTCGTCGGCAAAGCCACCGCCATATTCTACATGCCGGGCAACCATCGATGCCCCGGCAATGTTACCCGCAATGCCCAGCGCAGTCGCCGAACCAGCCTTGAAATCGCGGGCATGATCAAGCTGAACCGCAAGTCCTGCCAGCGAACTGCGCAGGCCGCCGCTTACCACGCGATGCAAATCGCCCATCTGGTCATGGAACAAGGCGGCACCTGCCTGAAGCGTCAGCATCGGTGAAACACCATGCGCAAGCGATGCCACGGCGCGAAGCTTGCCCCGCCCGCGGCCAAATTCCGAAAAGGTATGGTCCAGATCGATCACGGGCCGGTCCTGCGCCACGATCCCGGCCTCGATGATCGTGCGGCCGGCTTCAACCTGGCCGCCGCCAACATTGATGACACGGGTCTGCTCGTCCCGCTCCCCGCGGGGCCCGAACGTGACAACGCGGATCACATTGACCCCGCGCACCAAGGGTACATCCAGGAACTCGTAACGTCCCTGCACCGCCGTATTCCGCGCCGCGCGCAGCACGTCGTTAACGTAAAGCTCGACATCATAGCCCTGCGGCAGCTCACCCCGCAGATCGATGCGTTCGAACACGCTCAACTGCTGGACTGGCGCCGTTGAAAGCAGCACACCGGCGCCGCTCACCGCACGCGGGCCGGCAGGTAGACCGGGCGTAAAGATATCACCGGCCGCAAATCGGCTTACTTGCAGCGGGCCGAACAGTGCCTTGTCCTGGGCCTGGCGCTCTGCCCTGATCCGCATGCTGCTGGGCTTTCCGCGTCCATCTGTGCCCATGAAGCCGGTAACATTGGTGGTCAGCAAGTCGAGTGCGAAGCGCCCCTCTGCCCGCCGCGCAATGCCGTTGCCCGAAGAATCGTTGCCCAGGTCAACAGTAACATCGAATGCCGGGCGACTGATCCAGCGATAGGGTGAGGCGATCCGATAGACATCAACCGGATCGTTTGAAACCGCGTTCAGACGCAATTGCCGTTCGGCCCGTTCACGGCGCGCATGAATCGGCAGTTTTTCCCGGGCTTCCGCGCGAACAAGCAGGTTGTCTTCGTTAATCTTGAGCGTGAGCGGCAAAAGCTGGGTCAACAGGGACGCCCGCAAATAGATCTCAGTTGGAGTTACAACCACGTCGGCCGGCTTGA
>JACCDM011391975.1_pt1 | contig 49329 bp, 55 predicted proteins | sample 7445851 | NCBI WGS metagenome assembly JACCDM01 (sample SAMN15323438, study PRJNA562643) | freshwater metagenome | isolation source: river surface water | place: USA:Blue River Watershed | collected 2017-08-16
AAAGTTGAACCAAATGATTGATCGAAGTTAGGTTGAAAAGTTGAACCAAAAGATTGATCGAAGTTAGGTTGAAATGTTAAACCAAAAGATTGATCGAAGTTAGGTTGAAATGTTAAACCAAAAGATTGATCGAAGTTAGGTTGAAATGTTAAACCAAAAGATTGATCGAAGTTAGGTTGGAAGGTTAAACCAAATGATTGATCGAAGTTAGGTTGGAAGGTTAAACCAAAGGATTGATCAAAGTTAGGTTGAAATGTCGTACCAAAGGATTGTTCAAAATTATATGCAAATGTTGCACCTAATGCTGTATTAAACCTATCAATTGTATAATATAAATTAGTAATTCCTTCTGGTAAATCATCTGTATTTAATCCAGTTATAGTACCATTAAAAGTGATTAAATTACTACCATAACCGATATTTATAGGTATATTTGATAATGTTCCAATATTTATACCAGTCATAGAATCAGTAGTATTAATATAGATGGGTCCATTAATATCAACATTAAAGTATGATGTTGTTACTGATGTATCATTAACAATATTTAATCCTCCAAATTTAGCAGGTTTATAATTATTAATAACTGGATTATAATTTAATCCAGTGGATGATGTACCAAATGCAATCCATTCTTTATGTTCTTCATTCCATACAAATCCTACATTTTGATATGTTCCTCTTTCACCAATAAAACCAATATCACGATCATTATCATTTGTTATACCTGAATTTAAATATAATACTGGATCAACTGATGTTTGGGTGATTGATTCAATAGTTGTAGTAGTACCTTTTACAGTTAAATTACCATATAAAACTGAATCACCTTTTACATTTAAATTACCATTAATATCTGTGTATGTACCTGTATAACCCATATAAATATGAACATTTTCATATGGACCAATATTAATAAAAGCCCCATTTATTTCAACAGTTTGATCACTATTTAAAAACAAATTTCCCCCGGCAGATAATGTAACATTATTACTATCAGAACCTATAAAAATGGGTCCTGTAATTGAAGAAAAACCACCATTTTGAGTAATTGCATTAATACTTCTTTGATTTGTAAAATATAAATTTGATGTGCCTTCAGGTAAATCATCTGTACTAAATATATTGGATGTAGAGTTAAATGGTAATCCATTTATAAAAATAGTTGAATTAGTATTACCTATATGTATTTCTGGATTATTTGTAGTACCTATATTAATTTCTACCTTTGAATCAATATTTAATGAACTTACACCAGTATGTAAAATTTGTCCAATTTTATCACTTAATATTAATCCAGGTGTTTGTGTTAATTCTAATGTATTATATATTTCTCCTCTATAACGATATGTCATAAGTGTTTTATTTTATTTTAATGTTAGAAATAAATAAATAAATATAAATTTATGTGTTTAATCATTACTAATCTAAAAACTATTATGTAAAATTGAATTTAAAAATAATCAATATATTTTTAAATATATATAATAATGAACAAGATTGTTAGTTTTGATAAAACTATTGAAATTAAATATATTAATAATGATTTAAATAATGAAGATAATGATACAGATTATGAAGAAGAAAATATGAATCCGATTGATATTTTAAAAAATTTAATGAAAAAACGTTCATTTGGAAATGAAGAATTTGGTCAAGATTATGAATCTAATGTTGAATTACGTAGAAAAGCTGAAACTTCTTTTTGTAATATGAATCAAAAAATACATAAAAAGGATAATGAAGAAAAAAATAAGGCAATAAATATTAAACCGAATATATCTATTTTGAATGATGAATTAAATGATATTCCTAAAATTCTAGGTAATGAAAAAAATAAAGAAAATCAACCTTGCGAAAAATGTTCTGAAATTATGAAAATAAATTATAATTCTTGTCAGGTATGTATGCGTGAAACTGTTGATGTAAGATGTTTAAATTGTTCTCCGAATATTTTAGAATTATGTTCTAATAAATGTCGCGAAATCTATAATGGTGATATTTGTTTAATTGAAATTACAAATGATAATGATGAACCAATTGTAATTATCGAGGACGATAATCAAAATATGGTATTAAGTGTCATTAATCACAAACTATTTTATGATGAATTAAGTGAGAAAGATAGGATTATGATTAACAAACCTTGTCCAAATTGTAATGAGGAAAAAGAAAATGAAGAAAATAATGAAGAAGATGATAATATTAAGAAGATTGGTGTAATTCCAGTTAAATGTTGTAAATGTCAAAGTAATTATAGTTATTTAATTGTATGTGGAATTTGCTATCAAAAATCTGGTATTCAATATTTATGCGAAGAATGTGAGATTTGATTTAACAAATTTTTTTAGTTTAGAATAATATAAACGTTTTTAAATAAATAAGTTCTAATAATGAATAGTGATGATTTTGATATAATAAAATTTCCGCATATTTTAGAAAAAAATTTACCAGATAAAAATACTGAATTTTTTTGGTATTGTTTCAAAGAAAGTATTATAAATATTATTAATAAATCATCAAATCCACATCAATTTAATACGATTTTAAAAGATTTAGAGGAAAGATCAAAATTATATAATCAATTACAACAAGAAAAAAAATTTAAAGAAATTAATATTGAAATAGAAAAATATATTACATCAATATCTAGAAGTTTTTTTATTCAAAACACTGATTATTATGATTTTAATATTTATCTTACAAATATAAAAAGATGGTCAAAAAATGTATTAAATATGCCTGATAAAATAAGATATTCTTGGTTAAAAAAAGATGAAGAAGATTATTTTATGATTTTTTTTATGATTCGTAAATATATATCTGATCATTCATTGAATATTAAAAGTGAAGATGAAATAATATTTAATTTATTAACAAAATATAGTATTAAATATGAATCAGAACCTTTACATAATAATGTAAATAAAATATATTTGGATAATATGTATAAAATAATTATTGATAATAAATATTTTAAACCTAGTATATTATCTGAGTTTAGTAATTATTATCCTATAGTTAAAGATTTACAAAATCTAGGTATAATAAAAAAAAATATTCCAGAACATTGGAGTATTGATAAAATATTTAAAAAAGGATTATTACAAATAAAATAAAATGTTTTATTTTTCTTTATTATTTATTATATAATGAATAAGACTAATGTGAAGAGATTCTTCAATTATTATATGTAAAATAAAATTAAAAATTATTATAAATCTATTTTTTTATTTTCTATTTGATCTAGATTTACGTGATCTAGATTTATGTGATCTAGATTTATGTGATCTAGATTTATGTGATCTAGATTTATGTGATCTAGATTTACGTGATCTAGATTTACGTCCTCCTGTTTGTGTACAAGATGCGCCTTGGTATGGAGCGACATTTGGACCAACCATACCATCAAGACTTGGTACACCTTGTGATACTTCCATAAATGGTCCATATGCGGATGTACCTGGAACTAAATTAGAATCTCCTGATGCGAAATAACGACCTGTTGAAGATCCGAAATATTCTAATGGCATACCACCACGTGTATGTGATTTACGATGACGACGTTTGATTGATTTTTTTGTTTTTGTATGACGAGACATATTCTTTTAATTTTAATTATAAGTAAGAAATTATATTTTTCATCAATTATAAAATATAAGAAAAAATTGAATTTATGTATAAGAGTATAAAAAAATTATATAATAATATAATTAACAAACTTTAAAAGAATGGATATATCTTATAATGATTTGAGCAAACAAAAAAAAGCAATGATTGATCTAGCGATTGAAATGGCAAATAAATCATCTCTATCATTTCGTGTTGGATCTGTTCTTTGTTATGCAGGTGTTAAAATTGTTGGTAATTGTAACCGTCATGGTGATTCTATACAAGATCCAATAGGATCTATACATAATGTATGTGCTATTCACGCAGAAATGGGTGTATGTTTAGAATATTATCAACGTTTTAGGAAAAATATTAAAAAGTCATTTCGTGATATTAAAAATTTGGTATTATGTGTTGTTAGACAAAATCGATGTGGTAGTCTACGAAATGCCAAACCTTGTATGGAATGTACAGAATATCTTAAAAAATGGTTACCTTGTAAAATATTGTATTCAACAGATGATGGATTTTATTATGGAAAAATTGCTGATCTAGAAAGTGAACATTTGTCATATGTTCAAATTAAAAGGAGGCGTGCTCCAAATGGTAGGTTGTCCCCAAGTAGGAATGTATTACCGGAAGAATTTATGTGATATTATTTTTTTATTCATATTTTGTTATTTGTATATTCTTTATTTATTATAAAAATTGAAATACTATTTATAATAAGTAATTAAATTAAAAGATGGATTCATATTACGGGTCTAATCGTGACCAGAATGGACATTATGTACCAAATCAGTATGTTCATCAAGATTTAAGTCATTATCAGTCAAATGTTTATGGTTATTATGATACAGCCGATGATTATATTGAATTTGAAGAAATAAAAGTGATGCCATTAATATATTTTCATTCATATTCGGATGAAAAATATAATTATTTAGAAAATAGTAATAAAATAATTCTTCCATCTAGTATATTATCAAAGATTTCATCATTTAATGGTATTAATTATCCTTTAATTTTTAAAATAGATGGTATAGATGATTTTCTAGGTGTTGGTGATTTTATTCCAGATATTGATGTTGTATATGTACCATTTAAAATATATGAAAAATTAAATACTGAACAAAATGATAATATTTATATTGAAACTATTTTAAAATTATATAATTTACCAATTGCACGTGGTACAAAAGCTAAATTACAAGTACAAGATGCAAAATTTATTGAAATCGAAGATTATAAATATTATCTAGAACATCATTTACAAAAGAATTATTCAATTCTTCAAGAAAATAATACAATTGAGATTGAACCTCATCCTTTATTAAATTATCCAACTGGTAAATTACTTAAAATAAATATTATTAACACAGAACCTGAGAATGTAATTTTAATAACAGATACTGATCTAGCAATTGAATTTGAAGAACCTTTAAATTATCAAGAATATTTAGATCAAAAAGAAACAGAGAGAGAAAAAGAAAATCAAACTCAAACATATATCAAAGAAGATATATTTGAGTATTGGAATAAAAAAAATGAAGAATCAATGAAAAAATTTGGTTATCTAGCTGTTCCAGTTGAAATAACTAAAAATAAACAAATAAGATTTTATTTAAATTTTAACTTTGATAATTAAAATAAAAAGTTATGAATTTGTTGAATTTATGTTATCAATATTTGGTTGAACTGTATTTTTGAATAACATTATAATTTTAACTAGATTATCTAATCTAGCATCTAATATAATATTATTTTTTTTAAGTAATTCTATATGTTCTAGATATGCAGCAGTTCTAAAATTTTTAAACCATAAAGATTCATAATATTGTATACCTACTCTAATTTCAACAAAATTAAGATGAATTCTATCAATAATATCTTTCATTTGTAATAATGCTAATTCTAGACTTTTGGTTGGTATCAGATTATGCATTTTAATTTCTTCATTTATATCTCTAATAATTGATTCAATCAATTTAACTTTTGATTCGATATCTAATTCTATATTTATGTCTAGCTTATTATGTCTTGCTTCACTTAAAAGATCCCATATTTTATTAAAAATACTTTTAGATGTTTCTGATACTAAATGACCTGCATATAATCCTACGATTGGTTCAAATACCATTTATATTTAATTTTCTATTTTATATTTTCTTAAATATAATATTTTTTTTATAAATTTCTATCTATCATGATAATAATAATAGTAAAATGTTAGATTGGTCACAAATAATTATACTAGTATTGGTAATAATAATTGTATTATATTATATATTAATTATTAAAAATAAAAAAATAGAAAATTTTGAGAGTCCAACACCATCCCAACCTCCAAAATTATTTAATCCTAATATATTACCTGAATCAGTTATTTATAGTCAAACTGCTAATATAACTCCAATGATGAAAAAAAATTTAAGAATAGATCCTTTTAGTAGTAATATTGATCAAGATACTAAAAAAGAATATACTAGAATACTAGTTCCTACACATTTAATTACAACGTTAGATAGTAAATATTTAGCTGTATTTAATGATGGTCAATTATATATGAAAAGTGATATTGTGGATGATACATTATGGATGGGACCATTAGATAATTCATTATATTATCCTCCTAATCGTAAAATAGGTATTGGTATGAGAATGGTAATGTTTTTCCCATTAATTAAAAATCAAGAAAGAGAAGTAAGATTATTAGGTATTGGTGCTGATAATTTAGTCTATTATAAAGAAAATGAAAAATTAACAAGTCAATGGAAAAGAGCCCCTACAAAAAATCCATTAGTTTATTTATTCTGTGATTTTTATGAAGAAAATAATAAATATCCATTACTATATGGTATTAATGTATATGGAAATATAGTATATAAAAATGATAATGGAACAGCACCAAGTGATATAATTGAAGAGGATGAATTTATGGCGTTACCATTTACACCAAAAAGTCCTGTAATATTAAATAATATACCATTATTAAAAGTGTATTGGGATCGGAATGGTTTTATGATTGGTATAGGTACAGATTTTAAATTATATCAAAAAAATGGTATTGATTGGAAGGTTAGACCTTGGGAAATTAGTAAAGAAATTCGTGGTACAAATCCAGGATCATCTGCAACAGTAATTGATATGTTAATGGATAAAGATTCTAGAATGATTGGTTTAGTATTAAATAATGATCCAGTCAAACCGATGATTAGTATACAAAAACAAAAAGATCCATATTATTTATCTGATTTTGAAAGTTTACAAGATAGTATCCAAAGTAATAAGAAATATAATACATATGATATAATGAAATATAAAACTGGTTTTGACTGGCAACAATTTTTTTCTTTTGAGGATGCAGATGAGCATATTTATAGAGAACATAATTTACAAGCAATTTATCAAAAACAATTATTAGAAGATAAAGCAAAATTAAAAAAAATTTGTAAAGATAGAAAACCGGCAACAAATACAGAAATGAGAAATTATGATTTAGAAAAAGAAATATCTGTAAAAGATGAAAAAATTAATACATTAAACAAAGAATTAGAAGGGTTGTTAACATTTGGATCAGTTGGTATGAAAAAAACATTTGATCCTATAATATTTACTCCTGTACCTTCACCGAAAGGTTTAGCAGACTTTTAAGTGATTTGTATATTATTTTTATGTTTTTATTTAATAATTTTTTCTTTATTAGAAATAAAAGAAAGAAAGACAATATGTATAAAATTTATGGAATAAGTCTTTTTATAATTTTATTATTATTAATATACTTATTAAATAGTAAAAATGAAATAAATATTGAAGAAGGGTTTGCAACAATAGATAATTATATAGTTTTAAATAAGGCATCATTTATAAATGATAATGATCAAACTGTTGAAGAAGTCATAGTAAATTCTACAACAACAATTGAAGACATATTGAATTTAGATGATATAAAAGATGATAAATTATGTCTAGGTATTACTATACAATTTAATAATACTGAAAATAATACATCAATTGTATCTTATTATAAAATATATAATATATCAAATTGTTATTCATCTTTAGTTGGTAGTGGAGAACAAAGATCTAAAGCTTCAAATTATAAAACTTATATAAAAAAAAGTGCATATGACGGTAAAAAATGTTTAACTGAAGATGATTTATCAAAGTCACTTTATACTATTCAGAATACAAATGATATGTATTTATATATGAATTTAGAAAATAACTTAGCTTCTATTAATAAATTTAAAGTTCAAATTGATAATTTATATAATAATACTAAATTTACATTTGTTAATGGTTTATATGGAAAAGGAAATGTTTCAATAAAATGCAATGATTTAAAAGGTAATTCTTTATATTTAATACATAATTTTCCATCTAGAAAACAATTATCATTTCAAAAAATATCATCTGATGATAGCGTTGATATTAAGAAGAGAGCTTCATTTAGATTAGTATCTGGATTATCAGGTAATGGATTTTCTATAAAATTATTTGGTATAACAGACACATATATAAAAGTAATTGGATCAAATCGTAAAAATGATACAGTGATAGCAGATCGTATAATATTAAATAATGATAATACAGATATAGTTAAAAAAGAATTAGCATCATTTAGATTTACGTCTGAAATTATTAGAACAAATCCAACTCCATCAGGAACTGAAAAACCAGATAAATATATTCCAAATTATGATGTATTAAATGAAGAAAATGATGAAGAAACTGCAAAAATATCTAAAGTAACTAAAGAAGAAAAAATTAAACTTCTTAAAAATAAAAATATTAATTATTTAGATAAACAATCAATGATATTAGAAAATCAAAATAATCGAATAAAAAATATGGAAAATGTACATTTTGTTAATATTAATAAAATAGGTCGTGAATTTGCAAATCAATCTGCTAAATTAGCTTTATCAAAATATATGAAAGAAAAAGATGATATTGAACTTTTGAAATCTACAGGTGTGTCTTCTGTGGATAGTATGCCATCAGTTGAATCTTTTAGATCTTTTTAACTTATTATTTTTTCTTTTTTCTTTTTTCTTTATGATAATGTAAAGAAAAATAATAATGAAATATATATTTTATGTAATATTGATATTTATTATGACAGTATGTTTATTTTATTCTCCAAAGAAAGAAAATTATTTTAATGCGGTGGATAAAAAACCAAACATTGTTACTGATTTAGTTATTGAAGAATCTACTAAAACTAATAATTTAGTGACTGTTAGATGGGTATCACCTGGTAATCCAATATCTCCTCCTAATCCTAATGAAGATACATCAATTAAAGGTTATATTATTATGTTAAAAAAAACATCTTCTGGACCTGAAAAAGGAGTATATATGAGATTTTATGCTGATAGTGCAGCTCAAAATTGTAATAATTGTGAATATACATTAACTAATTTATCATTAGAATCTGATACTAGTTATACTATTCAAGTTATGCCATTTAATAGGTTTGGTTCTGGTCCAATTGCATCTAAAACATTTCAATCAGTTCCAACACCTTCATCATCTCCATCTCCATCTCCATCATCTTCACCAACACCGTTACCTCCATCTACAATGGATGAATATATTAATAATATGGTATTGCGTGCAGATGGTTTATATGATTGGGATAATACACCATTTAAATATCCGGATACATATAATTATGATGTAAAACAATCATTAAATGTATTAAATGATCAATTAAAAAAAGATTTACAAGAGTATAGAATTAATGTACATCTTGGTGCCGCAGCCGCACAAAGTTAAAATTATTTTATATTATTTTATATTTTTAATTTGAAAAAAAAATACATAAATATATATTAAAGAGTAAATGAAGTTAAAACTAGTTAATATTATTAGTATTTTTATTGTAATAATTGTAATTGGTACTATTTTAACACCTTGGAGTAAAAAAAATATAGAACATTTTGATCCAATTAGTGTTGTATCAAATAATAATAATGCAAATAAAACTTTAGGACAATATATTTTAGATATTAATTCTAATGCGAATGATTATAGTGCAAGAATTAGGGAATTAGATAAAAAAATAAAATCAGATGGTCCAGTAAATATAGATTTATATAATAATATAATTGATAGTGTATCAAATAATTTAACACATAATTTTGATATTAATAAACATATTGGAAATTATTTAATTAATCAAGAAATAAAAAAAAATAAAATCAATGATTTAAATGATGATATTTCTTTATTAGAAAATACATTATCACATATTCAATTACCAGCAGTAAATAATACATATAAATCAATAAAATCAAGTAAATATGGAGTAACACTTTCAATTAAAGAATTAAGTTCAATTAATGATACAATTACGATAATGATATTTTTAAATAATGGATGTCTAACATATGATAATCATAATGAAAAAAATAAATATACAACTAAACATTGTGAATTACAAAATCATAATCAACGTTTTATTTTAAAAAAACTTAATAATAATTTAGGGATAATTCATCCAATTAATCATCCAAATATCTATTTAAAAATAGATAATATTGGAATTAGTTTTGTAAATTTTATTAATCCATATTTACCATCTCCATCTGTAACTCCAACTCCAAGACCAACTACAACACCAACTGCAAGACCAACAACAACACCAACTGCAAGACCAACAACAACACCAACTGCAAGACCAACTACAACACCAACTGCAAGACCAACTACAACATCAACTCCAACTCCAACTTCTATAATAACTCCAACTCCAACTTCTAGAACAAGACCAACTCCAAATCCATATAATATTTTTCCAGATGATTTAATTTGGGAATTTTTAAATTATCAATCAAACGGATGTAATAAGATGGAAGTGGAAAAAATATCACTTAAATAATAAAAATAAAAAAATCTTGTTATATAATCAAAATGTTAAAATTAATTTTAATTATATCGATAATTTTATTAGTTATTATTTTATTAAGTGCAATTAATGTATGTTCTATGTCAGTATATTATAATAGATTTATAGATAGATATTATTCTTATATATCTGAACCATTTGATCCAACTCCTACAAATACATTAATTCCTTTTGAAAAATCTTTAATAACAATAAATAATAATTATCTTGCAAAATCTATGGATAGAATGGCTAAAATAAAAATGAATGAAGAAAAGATAAATAATATTAAAAATGCGATTTCTACATTAGAAATGAAATTAAACAGTATAAATTAGATATATTTTAATTTTAATTTTAATTTTAATTTTAATTTTAATTTTAATTTTAATTTTAATTTTAAATGATTATTGTAAAAATAATCTATATAAAATATAAAATGTTTATTGGAAAAAAAGAATACAAGATATTATTATTTATTTTAATAATATTATTAATATTATGTGCATTTACAAAAAGTAAAGAAACATTTGAAAATGAAAAATTAGAGAGAGATTATAATTATTTTATCAATCAATTAGAAGAAAATAAAAATAAAACATATCGAAGTTTATTAATTGATGATTTAATTAATAAAAGTGAATCTCAAACTAATATAAAAAAACAATTGAATAAAAGAATGAATAATATTGATGTTAAAATAGAAAAAATAATGACTCCAAATAATGTATATAATGGTAATAATCCAAATAAATATCAATATATTAAAAATACACAACATTATGAATAATAAAAATAATTTTCTTTCAATTAAATAAAAGTATGAAAATAGATACTAAATTTGTATTAATTGCATTATCAATAATTTTAATATGTTGTATAAGCTTTACTATGAAAAATAAAATTGTTGAAAAATTTGCTGATCCTCCAACTTCAGGTACAACAGCACCACCAACTTCAGGTACAACAGCACCACCAACTTCAGGTACAACAGCACCACCATCAAATCTTGGAGATATTAATACTGCTGATGCGACATTAAATGATTTATTAAATAATGTTTATAATATATCTAATGTTGATAAAAATACAGTAACTGCTCCACAATTAAATGATTTAAAAAATGAGTTACAATCAAAAATAGAAAGATTAGATACATTATTAAATCAGGTAAATACAAACCTAAGATTAACATTAAATACAGATAAACTTAATAATCCATCTACTGTAGAAAAATCAATAGACGAAAAAACTACTCAATTATTACAAGATAAAGAAATTATAATGTTAACTGATCGCTTAAACAAATTAAAAGCTGCATATAATACTTATTTAACTAGTCAAAAAACAGATGGTCAACCTAAAATACCAATTTATTCTTCTTGTATAGTTTCAGAGGCTTCGGGAGCATATACAACAGATAATTTAAACAGACAAAATACATCTTTAACAACTACTGCAAGAGATAGTTCACGTCCAGTTCCAACATCTGTAAGTAGTAATAATCCATTTAGAGATGCTAATATTACTGATTCAGAAATAAATTTTGATGATATTTTAAATCAATTAAGTAAAAGTGAATTGAATGTTAATATTGGTGTTTAATGTAGATTTTTTTATTTTTATATAATAATATATTTTGTTGTAAAAATATCTCACTATTAAAAAAAGAGTTAAAATGCTTAATCAACAAATTTTTTTAGTCATAGCATTAATATGTATTGTATTATATGTAATATCATTATTTGTTAAGATACCTTGGCAACATAAAGAAAATTTTTATGATCCAACTGATCCTGCGTGTCAACCATCAGGTCCTTGGTGGACACGTATGCCACCTAAACAGATTGTATCACTAATTTCAGGTATAAGATTTCCAATAGTTGCGGTAACTCCAACTAATTCAATTAGAAGTACATTTCAAGTTCCTTTTATGCATGCTGGTAGTGTAGATTCTTCAGGGTGTATTTCAATTGATGAAACAGGAACATATACAACAGTTATGTGTAATAATACAGATAATCGTCAATTATGGTTAATTAAACCTATTAATTCAGAAGCAGATTATAGAAGTGTATTATCTTCAAATACTGATCCTTATTCATCTGGATTTAATAAAAATTATGCAGATGAAACAATACCAATTGTTTTACCACCTGGTGTATCTTATGGATTCTTTATGGTTGTTTCACAATCTAAACCAGGTATTGCTTTAGCAAGTAATGGTGGTAATTTAAGCATTCAATCACTTGGTAATTTTACTTCTCAAATGTGGGATATTACACGTGAAGATGGACAAGCAGAAATAGCTGTTTATGATACAAATGATTTAACCCAATTTAGTAAAGGTTATGTTAACAATAATAATCAAATAAATACTGGTATAAATCCTGTAATGCCATTAAATGCACAAGCTGGAAATATATATCGTGAATCTGGTATTGGAGCTAATGTTAGAGCATCAACCTCAAATCAAAATGAGAAAAGTATAAATTTTAATATTAATTTATCAGCTGATTCATTAGCTTCAATTTTAACTGGTGGTGGAGGTTCATCATCTACCAATGGAAATAGTGATGGAACAGATTCTTTTAGAAATACAGAAGATTGTCCAACTTGTCCATCAGTTTTAACGGATTATATTAAATCAAATAATATTCCTTGTTATGGATGTAATTTATAATTTATAATTTTGTTTTTTTAGTTATTTTTTTCTGACAATAATATTAAAGTAATAAATATGTCATCAAAATCATTAATACCAATTAAAATTGATAAAAAAACATATATTATATTCGGTATTTTACTATTCGTAATTATAGTAACTTTATGTTTAAGAAAAATGTTTACAAATATGGAACATTTTGGTGAAGAAGAAGATCTTGCAGCAATTAAAGATGATGTAGAAACCATTAGAAGCAAATTATCTTCTGAATATCCAGATATGTCTAGATATGTACAAAAATCTGAATTACCATCAGCACAATGTCGTGTTGCCAATGCAATTGATAAAGATTCATATGTATCAAAGACAGAATATCAATCAGTAAGTTCAAAAGCAACTGGATGTGATCCCGAAAAATATATTCTTAAAAGTGCTGCTTTACAAGCTCAAGCCCCTGTTTCTTGTCCAACTTTAGACCCTAATCAATGGATTCTTAAATCTAGTTTACCACCAAAGGAGGTATGTCCACCTTGCATTGCTCCAAAAGTACAAGTCTCTGCAGGTTTATGTAAAAAATGTCCACCACCTCCAAAGTGTCCTGAAGTTAAACCTTGTCCAGTTCCAGAATGTCCTAAACCACTACCTTGTCCACCACAAAAGGAATGTCCTGCTTGTCCTCCTAAAGAAGAATGTCCAGCTAAGATATGTCCTGCTTGTCCTCCTATGCCAACTGAAAAAGTATGTCCTAAATGCTGTGATCGTGATGTTATTAAAGTATTAAAGAAAACTGTGTACGTTGATGCAAATGGTAAAGAAATAGGTTCAAAAGAAGAAATTGTTGGAGGTAATAAATATAATAATAATTTAATAATGAGTGATGCATCAGATACAGCATTATTAGATCAATTACCTGCATATAATTCAAAACCAACACCATTACCAACAGATAGTGCTGGATCAAATGGTAATAATAATTCTACTCCAACCCCAGGTTCAGGATTATCATCTCCATCACCAACACCAACTTTTAGTGGATCAACATCAACAGGTGGTAGTTTATTAGAACAATCACTTGCTGGTTTAGTAAATAATTCATTATTTTCTACCCCATCAAATACACCAGATGTTCAAAGTTATAAAGTATCTAGAAGAATAATTGGTCCAAATGGTCAACCTATTGGTCCAGATGGTAAAGTATATGGTGCGAATGGACAATTATTAGGTTTTGTACGTGGTAATCAAATTATAAGTTTAGATGGTAAAGTTATTGGTTCAGTTGGAGCAGATGGAAAAGTAATAATGGGTACTGGAGCTAAAAAATGCACATCAACTGCATTTAATAGTGAATTTCAACAATATGGAATATATGGTAATGGTAAGAATATGTACAATGATTATTTCAGAGTTTAATAAAACATAAGACAATTTGTATTTTTTTATATAATTTATTAAATATTTATTAACAAATGGAGTTGTCAATAAAATTAGAACATTTTACCCCAAAATTTTTACATATAATAGGACAGATGCAAAATAATTCATTTTTTCCAATTAATTATCGCACACCTACTTTAACATTAAATAATTTACTATTTGAAACACCTTGGATGGATGCCCCATTTGGTGTTTGTCAATATAATAATAGTAAAGATAAATTAGAAGGTAAATATTATATAGATTTATCTTTTAATGGATATAATTATGATAATGAAATTAGAAATTTTTATAAAGTAATTGAAAGTATTGATAACTATGTCATAAATTTTATTGATAATTATTATTCATCAAATAATAGTTCTAATGATAGTTGTAATTATAATCATCAAATTAGATATAATAAAAATAATCTTAAATATCCACCTACTATAAAACTTAAAATATTTAAAAATAATACTAAAATAGTTGACATATATAATAATGAAGTTAATGATTTTTGTCAATATATTGAAGCTAATTCAAAAGTTCAGGCATTAATACGTTGTAATGGATTATGGTTTTTTGATAATAAATGGGGATTATCTTGGAAAGTATGTAAATTATCTGTTAAAAAAAATAGTTTACAAATATTACCAGAATATCCGTTTAATGATATTAATAATGATGAAGAAAGTGATTCAATTACTTCTGAATAGAAGAAAGTGATTCAATTACTTCTGAATAAATAAGTTCATAATATTATAAAAATAAACTATTAAATAATAAAAATTAAATTATAAAATGTCATCTGTATTTTTTAATCAAAATATTAATCAAGATCAAGAATTAAATAAAATTATTAATAATGAGTATAATAGACAAAAATCAAGTATTGAATTAATTGCAAGTGAAAACTTTACTAGTCCAGCTGTTATACAATGTTTAGGTTCTGTTTTAACAAATAAATATTCAGAAGGATATCCTGGACGTCGTTATTATGGAGGTAATAAATATATTGATGAACTAGAATTATTATGTCAAAAAAGAGCCCTAGATGCTTTTGATCTAGATAAAGAAAAATGGACAGTTAATGTACAACCTTATTCAGGTAGTCCAGCTAATTTTGCTGTATATACTGGTTTATTATCTCCTGGAGATAGATTAATGGGTCTTGGATTAACATCTGGTGGTCATTTAACACACGGATTTTATACACAAAAAAAGAAAATCAGTGCTTCTTCTATATTTTTTGAATCATTACCATATGGTGTTAAAGATGATGGATGGATTGATTATGATGATTTAGAAAAAATGGCATTAAAATTTATGCCTAAACTTATAATTACTGGTGGATCTAGTTATCCACGTGATTTTGATTATACTAGATTAAGAGAAATAGCAAATAAGATTAATGCTTATTTAATGGTTGATATGGCACATTTTAGTGGTTTAGTTGCTACAAAATTAATGAAAGATCCATTTGAATATGCTGATATTGTAACATCAACAACACATAAGACATTACGTGGACCTAGATCAGGTTTAATTTTTATTAATAAAACTGTTGATAATGGTAATCTAGTTAATAAAGTTAATGAAGCGGTCTTTCCTGGTTTACAAGGTGGACCACATAATCATCAAATTGCAGGTGTTACTTACCAATTAAATCAAATTAAATCAGATGAATTTAAAACATATATGTCAAAGGTTAAAGATATGGCTAATTTATTAGCTCAAAAATTAAAAGAAATAGGTTTTGATATTGTAACTGATGGAACTGATAATCATATTGTTTTAGTTAATCTTAAAAATAAAGATTTAACTGGATCAAAGGTTGAATATTTATGTGAATTAGTTGATATTTCATTGAATAAAAATTGTATTGTTGGAGATAAAAATGCTTTATCACCATCTGGTATTCGAATAGGTACCTCTGCAATGGTAACACGTGGTTTTGATAAAGAAGAATTCATACAAATCGCAAATTTTATTGATAAAATAGTTAATATTGGACAAAATATACAAAATAAAAAAGGTAAAATGTTTGAAGAATTTAAAAAAGGTTGTAATGATGAAGACATTATTAAAGAATTAGAAATAATAAAACAAGAAGTTAATGATCTAGCATCTAAATTTCCATTTTATATGTATTCAACAATTTTATGATTTGTAATATGTGTACTACATAATGGACATTTACGAATATTATTTTGATTATGTATATTATGTTCCTCTAATGATTTAAAACAATCAAAACAGATAATAATATGTTGACAAGCCTCTAAATATACCATTTTTTGTTTTTGTTCAGTACAAATTAGACAATTCTTATTGATAAAAATTTTTTGATTTATATTAGATGTTGTATAAGATGAACAAAAATCATAACATTGTTTAATGTCATCAATCATTAAATCATAAATAGTCATATTTTGTGTATTTTTATGTTTTTTATTTGCACCGTGATTAATTAAAGTAATCATTGATGTAACTATTTGATATACATAATCAGTATAATTACAACGAGCTAGATTTAATAAAGGTGTATTATTATTTTTATCGGCAATATTTGGATCAGCTCCAGCTTCTAATAATGTTAAAATATTTAAATTTGTATACTCATTTACTAAATTACATACAATATTTAATGCTGTATTATTATCATTATCAACATCATTAATATTAATCTCACTATTTTCTTTTTGTATTAAACTAGATATAATACTAGTATTTGATATTGTAATTGGAATATTATTATCACACGCACACATTAAAACATTATGACCTTTTTTATTTTTATTAGTTAAATTAATTGAATCTATATTTAATAATGTTTCAAAAAAATATACATTATGTTGATATGCGGCTATCATAATTGGTGTATTTCCATCTATATCTATTTTATTTATATCAATATTAGTTTTTAATAATATATTAAATCCTTCAATATAATTTTGAAAAATTGCTGTATGTAAAGGATTAGATATATTTACATCAGCACCAATATGTATTAATGCTTTTATTAAAGAAATATGTTTATTATAGACTGAACATTTAATAATAGAATTTCCGGAAGGACTGATTATATTAAAATTAAATTTTTCTTTATGTAATAATTCTATTATAGGTAATATTTGTTCATATGTATAATTAAATGTATCTTTGATAAGAATATTTAAAATAGCACTTTCATTTTCATTTAATTCAATATTAGAAAGATATCTTAAAATATTTTGTAAATGTTTACTTTTGATTAAATAAGATAATTCAAAAGAATTAAATTTAAATTTTAAATCACTGTCATCACTACTACTTGAATAATCATCATCAATATCACACTGTTTTTTGTTTAATGGTTCCTCTGACATTTTAAGTTATTATACTTAATTATTAATAATTAAATTAATCTTAAGTATCATTAAATTTAAGATTATCTATAATTAAATAATTAAAAATGTTAGAAAAAAATATAGACAAAAATATTTTCATATTATGGTTGCAAGGATGGGAAAATGCAAAATGGTTAAATAAACAAGTTGGTGAATCCTGGGAGATTAATAATCCAGAATGGAAAGTTCATTATCTAGATTTTAATAATTTAAAAAATTATGTTTCTGATATTGAATATATTTATGATGAAAAAAAAAATATATCACCACAGGCAAAAAGTGATATTATAAGATTAAGTTTATTAAAAAATCATGGAGGTGTGTGGGCAGATGCAACTATGTTATGTATGCAACCATTAGATAATTGGGTGTATGATGCTGTTGAACTATCTGATTTATGGATGTACCATGGACATGGAGCTGGATTAAATAAAGAAATAGGTCCAGCTAGTTGGTTTATAGTTTCAAAAAAAAATGGTTATATGATAAATAAATGGAAAGAGATGTGTGATATATTTTGGCATAGTAATGATTCTACAAATTATTATAATTGGATGGATGGTTTATTCAAAATGTTATTAGAAAAAGATAACAAATTTATGGATTTATGGATGAAAACACCATATGTATATTGTGAATTGGATGGTCAAAGTCATACATTAGCACATTATGGAATGGATAAAAATATCCCATATATTAAACAATTATTTTTAGAAAAACCTCCATATGCTTTAAAATTATGGAATTATTGGAATGATATGTTTCCAGATATCACTTCTGAAAAATGTATAAATTCTAATGCTTATTATGCAATAGAATTATCAAAAAGGAAAAAACATCAAATTAGCTTGACATAAATGGGTTTCTTATCCCAAACCATTTATTATTTCCATTTATTTGGTGTTGTATATTTGTTGAGTCATTTTGATGTATATTTGTTAATATGTTTTCTAGTTGCATTCTTAAAGCTCTTTCTCTTTCAATTTCGGATAATAATTCTGACATTGATACTGATAATATTGAATTACATTCTTCATTTTTTTCTTGATATTTTTTATTTAATTTATTTTTAATATTTTCTTTACAATTATAATTAAATAAATCTAAAAATTCATATACAGCCCCATCACCACCGTTATATTCAGATATAAATTTACTTAAATCTTTAATTTTATAATGTGCATTATTAGGACAAGCAGATAATCCACAATTTACCAATAAAGATACATCATTTGGACTAAATCCAATATATGCAACTTCAGAAAAGCTAATATTATGTTTATCTATATATTTTTCGACCCATACAAATTTATCATCAATATTACTTGCAAAAAATATATTATTATTTTCTTTTGTTTTTAATTGATGTAAATTATGAATATGAATAGAATTATTTGAGATAATACATATTTGATAATTCTTTGGTACATCTTGAATCGCTAAAATATCTAACATATTAAATGTTTGTAATATATCTCCTTTATAATTTATTGATGAAACTGGATTTGATAAACATCCATTATTTTCAATTATAATAAGTTTTATTTTTTTAACAATATTAATATTATTATTCATATCAACCAATTTATTATTATTATATATATATTTTTCATTTTAGTTTATAATCTTCATTTTATATTATAAAAATTAATATAATGAAAAGCCCATTGCAGATTGTGTTTTAGGTGTAAATATAGCATATGCTGATTGAAAAATAACTAATAAATTAATAAATATTTTATATGTTGTTAAACTACCATTTGCATAACTTAGATAAAAAGTATATAAATAATATAATAAAAATGATATTTCAACAAATTTTAATATATAATCATAAGTACTTAATTTCATTTCGAAACCAAATAAAGAAAAAACAGGATCAATTACATTTAAATTTTCGTTTGTATTATAAATATTATTGGTACTAATGCTATTTTTAACAGTTTTATTTAAATTATTATTAAGTTCATCAATAACTTTTGGTAACATTTCTTTTTCAATCTTTTCTTTTCTATGTCTATCTTCTAATTCTTTAATTTTTTCTTGACCATATATTAATCCAATTAATTTATTAAATGTATGATTAGTTTCTTCTGGTAAATATAATTTTAATCTACACATTGGACATTCTTTTAATGATATTAAACAAGTTGAACAAAATGTATGTTGACATAAAAGAGTTCTAGGATCATTAAAAATATCTTTACATACATCACATTTTAAAAAATCTTCAATATCTTCAGTATTTACTGTATCTAAATGTTCTTTATCTTGTTCTTTTTCTTCAGTCGACATTTTAAGTATGATACAAGATTAATTTATTTTTTTTTAAACATAACATTGATTTAAAATAATTGTTCAATAAAAATAGCATTTGCATTTTGTTGTAATATATTATTATTATTTGTCTTTTTATTTACTATTTCCCGCCAATTATTTTTAATAATATCGTCTTTAATTTTTTCTTCTTCAGTTATTGAGGGCATATTTTTTAAAACTTCTTGTTCTCTGTCTTTTGTTTCATTTGGAAAAAGTTTATTTATTATATCACATAATTTAAAATTATGTATTGGTTGATAAAAAGAAGGTTTATGACAATCTGGACAATCTTGTTTTTTTGTTTTAAGTGAATATAATTTAATACAAGATTGACAAAATGTATCTTGACAATGAAGTGTAACTGGATTACATAATAATTTTGAACATAATTTACAAGTTAATATTTCTTTTATTTTTAATTTTACAGATGGATCTATCATTTTTAATTTGTTAATAAAATAGAATTTATAATTATATTTTTAACACACACGGGTCAAAAGATGCAATTAATCCAAAATGATCAGAAGAATATAATTCATTAACTGGTTCTTTACCTAAAAATGAAAAGGCAGAGGGTTGAAAGCTATTTTTTATATTTTTATAATAAACACGATCTAATCTAGATTTATATAAACCTTTAATATTATTATTTTTTGTATGATCATATGTATATTCTAGGAATCTAGGTGATCCAAATTCAATAAAAAAATCTTTCCAGTTAGTTGGTATTTTAAATAAATGATCTTCTGATGATAATATATTTGTATCTAACATAAATATTACAAGTGAATATTTATCTGTATTAGAAACTGAATCAATAAAACTAAAAGCACTTTTAAATTGTTCTAGTTTATATATATTAGGTGTGTTTTTTTTAAATTCACTTTCTAGATGTGAAGTAAAAATAAGAAAATTATCATATTTTTTTCCATTTTTATATACATTTATACCTTTTAATGATCTATTCATTTTTGTATAACCAAATTTTTTATTAAAAAATTGTTCATATGAATATGTTTTATCAATTAAAAAAATATTATCATATATATTTTCATTAAAATTAACATTTGTATCAATATGATAATATTTTTTTAATTCTGATTTTTGTAAAAAAGTATAACTAAATAATGTTACTTCTTGTAATGCAATAACAGTTAATCTAGGTGTATATTCAATAATTTCTTTTATTATATTAGTTAATCTATTAACTTGTTCGAATTTATCAAACCATATATTATATGTTGTAAAACTTATAGTCATTTATTTATGATATATTATTTATTTATTTATTCTATAATATATTTTAGTTATTTTTTTTCTTTTCAGAAAATAAAAGATGTCTAGTAACCAAAAATGTTCAACTGATATTTATTCTGATTTAAATTTTGAAAAGCAAAGAGAGGAAAATCTTAAAAGAACACAAGAATTATATCAAGGAATATTTTCAGAATATTCGCAATTATATGCAGATTATATAACTACTCAACGAGATATTCTAGCTAATCCAAATAATGCAGAAGCAAGAAATAGAAGTGATGCTGCTAGAACTCAAAAGAAACCTAATATTATTAAATTAAATAAAAAATTAGTAGATATTGAAACTGAATTATTAAATAATAATATTAAAACCAGAGAGAGTATTTATAAACAACAAGAAGAATTAAAGAAAGATAATGAAGATATTATTAAAATAAATAAAAAAATTAATAATTTAGAAAAGGGTGTACGTAAAGCAGAAGATAATACTGCTACAGGTACATTATCAATTAGTGATATGCAATCACAATATCATAGATTAACATTTTGGTATTATTTATTTATTGCATTATCTGTAGTATTTTTTATAATATTTGTTGTATTATTTACAATGACATTATCATCTAATGAATAAGTTTAAATTTTTTATTTTCTTATTAAGTAATCAAAGAATGACAACACCAACTCCTACAAGATCATCAACAAGTATAAGTGATGAAATAAATTATGATTTAAAATCAGAATATGATGGATTAGGTACTGAATTAAGAAAATATTTTGATACTAAACAATCAGATTTTATTAAAAAATCACAATCATCATATAGTGATCCTTCTAGTTATACACAAGATCGTGGTGAATTTTTAGTTAATCAACAAATTGATAATGTAGATTCATATCGTACTGAAGTATGGAATTATTTAACAGATGAATTTAATAAAAATACAAAAGAAAAATATTTAAATGCTAAAACACATAGTCAAAATGAAAAAGAAATTGCTAGAAAAACTAAAGATTTAAATGAGTTAACAAAAAAATATAAAGATTTTAAATCAAAAAACACAACTAATAATCGTCAAAGAGAAATAGTATTATATGAATATAATAGACGAAATGATCAATTATTTATAATGAAAATTATTGGAATAGTATTATTAGTATGTATCATAATTACAATATTAATTAATAGATTATTACCATATGAATTTATATATTTAGTAATGGTAATATTTGTTTGTTTATTAATATTTGTTATATACTATTTATTCCTTAAAGATCTTGGAAGAAGTAAAAGATATTGGGATAAATATAATTTCAATAAACCTCCACAAGATTTTGATTCAGTAGATAGTATAAGTCCTGTACAAATAGAAGATGTTGATAAAAATATTGATGCAAATCTAGATAAATATTTAGATGAATGTAGAAAAACAGGAACAACTCCTACAACATCACCAACAACATCTCCAACAACATCATCAAGAAGATAATTAAAATAAAAAATTGATTTTTATTTTTAAATTTTTAAATTATACAAATATATTGATTTTATGCATATAGATATTGAAAAAAGATATACTACAAATGAACTTCTTGATTATCAATATGATAATCAGATAAAACAATATAAAAAAAGATCATATGATTACCATCATAATAATTTAGAATTAGGTATTCCTATGTATAATGAAAATTATAATGGTAAAAATAAAAAAAAATCTATAAATATCTTTGCATTATCAATATTTTATATATTAGGATTATATTCATATATATATCAAACAATTTATTATCATAATAATATAAATCATATTACTAAACAATCATTTGGTATATTGTATGGATACTTTTTAATTACATATCCAGTTATATTTAGTGTATCAATAGTTTTAATGATTATAACAACAAAAAAATTAAAATTATTATATATATATGATATTGCAATATTAAGTATTATTATATCAACATTAATACTATTACTAAAAAAGAATTTTTATGGTAAATATTTATTAATATCATTAATTAGTTTAATTGGATCTTTACCAATCATTATAACATATATTTGTATACCAATACTAAAAATGATCTATTGGTTAATAATTTAGTTAAAACATTTTTGACTTTTTTTATATTTTAATCCAATTTGGTCCTCCGATACAATTATCAGATAAAGTTAATCTAGGTCTAGAACATATTATCATTTGACTATCAAATGGTTTTTGATTATCTAAAATATGTGTACCTTCCAAACTATAAAATATATTATTAGATTTACCTGTATAATCTACTATTTTTTTATCAAAATTATCACCTAAAAAATTATTTATTTTTATTTTTTTAAGTTCATATTTATTATCTTTCAAAGTTCTTTCAGATATAATTAGATTACCATTTGGTATAAAATAATAATCTCTAGATAAAACATATTTATCTAAATCTTGTTTGGACATTTTATTTGGATTAGCTCCATCTGCATAATAATATTTGATTTTTTGTTCTCCATTTAAATATTTTTTTCTAAATAAATCTAAAGTTAATTGGATGAATTTAACTTTTTGTGTAGATTTTTTTAATGATTTATTATTATTTTTTTTCAATGTTTTTTTCAATGTTTTTTTCATTTTCAGCTAACTTTATAATTATTGAATAAGAAAATAAAAATATTGATTATATATATTTTTATTTTCGACGTCAAAAATATTAATTATATCTTCTCATTGAAGAAATAAATATGAATAATTTAGATTCTTTAAGTATTAATATATCAAATACACTTAAAAGTAAATTTCCTGATATTGATAGCAATCATTATTCACCAAATATCGTAAAAAATTTTATAACTAAATCAAATGTTAATTATAAAGATAAAGATGGTATACAAAAAGTATTAAATACATTAACAAATACATTAACTAGTTTTAGAATTAAAACTAATAAAGATAGACAAACATATGGTATAGTTGATTTTGAATTTGCAAATAATCAAAATAATAAAAATACACCCATACCACAACAAAAACTAGTTCAAAGATCACCAATAGAACAAGTTAATCCAGATTCATCTAAAAGAGAATTTATAAATAAATCTCATTTAATTATTGATCCTGGAATGGTATCATCACAAAAATCAATATATTTAAATCAATTAGAAGCTTCAAATAATAAATATCAAGGAAATAGTCATCCAGCACCAATAAATACACCATATAATTTATCAGATTTAAATTCATTACCAATTAAAAATAATAATAATGATAAAAATAATAATAAAAATGGTAGTACAGATATTAATGTTGCTTTAAATAAACCAGATGATAATGAAATAAATATAACAGACCGTTATATACTTCTAGATAAACAAAGAGAATTATTAAAAGAAGAAACTAGTGAATGGACTCATTATTTAATAATAGATAGTAAGGATCGTGATTTTAAAGCTTATCCAGAACCAAATCATTATACTATTAAATTTTCACCTCCATCTTTTAATAGTGAAGATGTAAGACCTGGTTTTGTAGATAAAATTTTTAATAATGTAAAATCAATAGAATTAATAAGATGTGGTTTTCTAGATACATCAGAAGAAAGTGATTCTAGTGATGCAGGTGGTATTGATCCGTCATATGTTATTATCGAAGTAGAAGAATTTGGTACACAACATAATGGTACTAATCAACATTTAAATAAATCTTTAGCGATTGTAGATACACATTTTAAACAAGGTAAATTTAAATATTATGATGTAATGTATGATGATGCTGGAACAGTAAATCGTTTTAATCCTAGAACTACAATAGATAAAATGACATTTAGATTTAAATTACCAGATGGTTCATTATACAATTTTGGTGCAAATAATAAAACAAAAACATCAACTGTAAATTATATGGTTTTTAGAATCACAGTATTACAAAAATCAATTGAAACATCTTTTTTGAATAAAACATATTCTTAATTCTTTTTTTTTGTTTTTTTCTCTGATTTTTCATTATCAAGTCGTAATTTTAAGTTTTCTTTAGATTCAGGTATTTTAAGAGACTTTTTACGACAGGTCTTACCTTTATGATTCTTTTTCTTACAACCTCCAGCTTTAAAAGTCTCATAAAAGTTACATAATTTATTAAAACTATCAGTATGTTTATTTAATTTATCATTAATTTTACAATTAATATTATAAATCCATTTAGCTAAAGAATCTTGTGTCATAAGATGATTTTTAAGAGGGTCTTTATCAAAAAACATATTATAATAATTTCTGTAATCTTCACAGGGTATAACTTTACCTAGATATGTAAAAAAATTTAAATATGCTCCAGCTAATCCAGGTGGTGGATTTTCTTTAGGATAATTAAATACAATTGCATAAATAAAATCCCATCCAGGTAATTGGCATTTTTCTTTTGCTAAATCTTCATAAATATCATTAATTTGTTTTAATGAAGGATTAGGTGTTTGTAGGAATCCTTGTCTTCTAAGCTTTCCATTTACTTTATTGTGCATTAAATAAACCCATTCTGCTAATTTACTTTTAGATTCTAGATAACTTTCAATTGGTAAATTTTTAATATATTTTGTAAAAGAATTACGGCAATATTTACAAGGTAATACAAAGGCCAAATTACTATAAAAAATACCATAATCTAATTTTTGAATATCCGATGGTTTTTCTGGATATTTGTAAGCAACTTGATGTAATAGTTTCCATCCAGGGGGACCCCAAAATCTGGTATCCATTTAATTTGTTTTTAATATTAAGACAGATTTTATTAGTTTCTAATATAAAAATAAAAATATTTTTTATTAAATAAATGAAAAAGATAACTAAAAAATCAAATCGTAAACACAAAAAAAATGTTCGTAGTCATAAATTAAAAACCAAAGAAATTATTGGTGGAGCAGATGATACACCATCTCCAGGAGGATTACCATCTTCACCTTCATCTGGAGATATTGATATTTCAAGTCCATCAGATTTAGATTTTTTAAATGATGATAATGACGCTAAATTAGGTGTATATGATGAAAATGATTCTGATCAAAAACCTATGACTGGAATAGCTAAAAAAATGCAAGAAGTACAAAGTGGATTAAGTGTACAATATCCTAGTTATTTAAATACATCACAAGAAGAAGCAATGAAATTAAAATTAGAAAATAAACGTGAATATGGTTTTCCTGGATTAGATATGAAATCAGCTACATTATTTACACCAAAAATAGATTATAAATTAATGTATGAAACAGATTCATTATCTGCGATATTAGTTATACCAAAAGATGAATTTGATCAGGAAGCTGAATCAATGAAAACAGATAGTCAAATAGCCGCTGAAAAAATACTACCAGAAAAATAAAATTTTATGAAGGTAAATGATCATCATCTTCTAATATTTTCTTATTAATATTAATATGTTGTGTTTTATTATTTCTTTTTTCTTTTTCTTCTTCTGTTAAATCTTTATCAAGAGATGTAATAAAAAGAAATAATTCATCTGACCAACCATAATGACAACCATTTGGTGATTGATCAACAATAATTTTAGTAGATGTATTTCTATTATGTAATAATGCAACTAGAATACCTTCCCAAGATATTTCAATTGTATTATTTTCACGACCTTCTAAAAAATAAACAGCTTCGCTATGTGTAGCATTATCATTAAATCCTTTAATCTCCCAAAAACTTTTCTTAAAACCAAGTGATGCTTCAGAAATACGTTGACAGAAAGGTAAACAATGTGGTGGAACATTTAACATAGATACATATTTATTAATATCAAAACAACCAATTGCAGAACAAGTTATACAATCTTTACCAGTTTTTAATAATTCTAAAATTCTTACTTTAACACTATTTGGTGGATAATAATCATCATCATCCATACAAATAATATATTCATTACTTGCTTTTTCAACACAATAATTACGTTTATATCCAATTGTTTTCTTTTCATCTAATTCAAAATATTTAATTCTAGGATCATTTTTAAGTTCAGGTGTTTTTTCTATTAAATCTTTTATTTTATCTGTACCATCATCAACAATAATCCATTCTAATTTATCTTTTGGATATTTGATACTCATAAAATTATTAACAGCTAATCTAAAAAAATTACGACGATTATATGTTGGTGTAATAATACTTACTGTTGGTAATATATTATCATTTGTAGCCATTTCATTCATTTTTTTTATTTCTTCTTGATAATATTTATCTGATTTAACATTTCTAAAAATGTTAACCATAGTGTCTTTAATCTCATTTTCAAAAAATCTAGCTTCTTTTAAATAACTATCACGGGCTTTTTCACCCATTTGTTTTAATAATTTAGGTTCTAAATTTTGAATTTCACGAATAGTTTGTTGAAAATGTTCTTTATCAATAATAAATTTAGATCCTAGATATTTCTTTAATGGTTTTTTATCTGAAACCTTTACAATAAATCCCATTGTTGAATCAATATGATTTTTCATTGGGGGTCCATTTGTTGTTACAACAACAGCTCCACATGATTTTGCTTCATTTAAATAATGTCCATATCCTTCTGTTTCTGAACAACATAAATGAATACCACATTTATTCATTAATGTAATTAAATCATTTTCATTTAATCTATTGGTAATATATTCAATATTTGTTAAATCTGTACGTGGTATTAATTTAACAAATTTAGGACTATATACAATTGTTGATTTAGGGAATTCAGGTTCCCAGAAATCAATCATTAATTGTGTTTGTTTGTGTTTAGATCTACCACATAAATGTAAAAAATGTGAAAAATCCATTTCATATTTTGTTTTATGTTCTCTATCTAAACTTTTCCAGCCAATCATTTTAACTATGTTTTTTCTTTCACCTAAAATATTTTTAAATAATTCATCTGCATATGTTGTTTTAGTTAAAATATAATCAAAATCATTTAAATATGGAGTCCAATGTTTATAAAACCATTCTTGGTTAGGAATTAATATATTTATTGGTGCTAATTTTAATAAAATTTTTGATATAGTTTCAAAAAAAATATTAATATCAGCATTTGGACCTTTATAATTAAAGTAATCAACCACTTTAATTTCAACTCTTTTATTAAAATGTTTTTCAAAAAGCTTTCCTAGCATTAATATATCATTTGTTAATCCATACTGATTATTAAAGGTAATAAAATTAATTTTAACCATATTCTTATTTATTTAATTACCTTTGATAATTTTTTATATTTATTTTGACGAATCCATATTTTATTCGTTTTTCTTTTTCTTATTAAATAAATTATTCACAATTAATTCGTATAAAAATAATAATATAAACCATATTATAAATATTATATACATAGTAATTACATATGTAGTCATAAATTCATTGTGACTATAATTTTTAGATTTAATAGGTACTGATTCAAATGTTTGGTTAATATTATTTAGAATGAATGGTAAATACATTTATAATTTATATTATTAATATTTCACAACAATATTCAATTTTATTTGACTAAAACTAAAACTAAAACTAAAACTAAATATATCTAGTTAAGCCACCAGGAGTCATCTAAATATGGAGGTTTCTCTTTTGTATCAATACAAGCTCCTTGTGCAGGACCTTTCATAACAGCTTCTTCAATATCTTCTGATTGTAATGCGTGATCAAAATATTGTAATTGTGATACATATCCATCAAATCCACCAAATAAGTTAACCCATACATTACCATAATTTTGTCTTGGTAAACTTGATAGTTCTTTACTAATTTTTAAGAAACCATTAATATAAATACTTAATGTTCTATTTTTAACAACTATTGACATATGCACCCATTTACGTAATGGAATATTATCAATATCAACATATTCTAGAATTTCTTTCATTGTATTCATATATATTCTAATAGTATTATTTGTTGGATGAATCCAAACCCCTGGAGCACGATTTGGATAACTTGTACTATTACCTTTATGAAACATATGTTTCCATTCACCTTGTTTATATGTTAAATCAGAAATAACAAACCAACAAGAATAACTAAATTCAATACCTTCTTTATTAACTGATCTATTAATTGGTACATAATTAGTATGATTAGGATCTTGTGATATTACCATTGCTTGTTTACCATTTTTAGTACCATCAATTAATATAGGATTACTAATTTTATCATTTGCCCATTTAATATAAAAATATTTAACAATATTAATAATTATAATTAATAAAATAATAAATAATACTACTTTTAAAACTGTCATTAATGTTTCATTACCGGTAACTTCGGAATAATAATCAGTTAAAGTATTAGCAGCAGAACTAAACATACCTTTAGTTGCTTCATTTTGTTTATTTATTGATTTATTAGTATTATTATTTAGGTTAGTATTATTTTGAGTATTACTATTATTTACATTTTTATTATTAATTGTACCAGAATCATTAATATTCTTATAAACTGTATTTTTTGGTGAATTATTTTTTTTATTTGATCTTAATGAAAAAATATTATTCATATTTGTGTTGTCTTTAGTTGTTACTAAATTATTAGTATTTGTCAAAGATGGAATTTTTTTATTATTTTGAACTGATAGACTCATTTATCTTTTATATTACAATTACAAAAAAATAAATTATTATGCTACAACATTTTTAACAGCACCTCCAAATTCACCAATTTTGTCCATTATACCTTTTTCTAATGTTGGACCTTGTCTATAAATATTATATATTTTATCAATTGGTAAAGCAGCATTAGAATAATCTAATTGAGCAATAAAACCATTAAATCCACCATTGGGGGTTACGTGCATATTATACATATTTGGTTTAGCAAAACCACTTAAATTACAAGTTTTATTTAATTTACCATCCATATAAATTTCAATATTATTATTATATACAGAAATTACAAGATGTACCCATTTTTGAATAGGTACATTTTCAATTGTACATTCATCATACATTATATCTTGATCTGAATCAGTTAAAACATTTGTTCCAGTTGGGGTTGGTGTAGACCCGGCAGGATTAACCATAGTTAATTTTTGCATTTGTAATTCAATACGATCTAATCTAGATGTTACATCACCAATTGTTGCTGGACCTGATGTTGGTGTAGGATCAAAACCTTCAACAATATTACCACTTATATTTGATTTTAATTCATCATAAGGTAATACATTGAATGTTTCTGATGTATCATCATTATTTTGATCGGTATCTTTCTTTTGTTTTGGAAAACGTTTTCCAGTTCCACTTTGTAATTGAACTCTGACAGTTAAATCATTATTTTTAGGTTCAAAATAAATGTATGGGTTTGATTCAACATTTTCTTTATCACCTCTATATAAAAGGACTTTACGACTACCATATCTATAATTATAATCTTTAATAAATACCCATAAACTAATTGAAAATTCATTACCTTGTGCTGATAATGGTATTTTATTTTTATCTACTACCATATATTGTGTACCATCTTGTTGACCTTCAATTAAATGTTTAATATTATAATGTGATGGTGAATTATTTCTTAGTCTACGAATAAACCAAATTACTAATACTACTAAAATTATAGAAACAACCCCTATTATAACTATTTGCTTAGTTTCCATTTTGTTTTTATTTATCTTAATTATAGATAATATTTTTCAATTAAAAAATAAAAATAAAAAATTTAGAAAACATATCAATATTCTAATTCAAATGTTGCTTTCTGTATTTCTGATATATCTAATGGATATCCCCAATAAACAGTTTTACCTAATGATCCTTTAATATTATTATTAGCTTCACCAATTTTAATATTATCTGGTTTAAAAATAGGTGGATTTTTTAATCTTTTACTAATTACTAATTTTTGATTAACATATACTAAGATTCTATTTGATGTATATACAACAATAAAAGATAACCATTTTTGTAATGGTGGATCAACATATTTAACTGTTTGATAACTTGTCATTTGTATATTATCTCTAACTTCAACATTAAATTCAAAATAATTTTCTGCTGGATTATAATATACACCAGGAGAATATTTTATAATTGGTTTTAATTGATCATATCTGTGATTACCCCAATTTTCATTTTCCATTGCATTATCTAAATATATTTTAAATCCAAAAGTAATACCTAGATCATCATTTTTATTAACATCTGGTAAATTAATTTTTGTTGATTCTACAAATACTTCAAAGTCATTATCTAGTATTACTTTATTTGGTTGTAAAACTACAACAGATTTTTTATAATTAGGGAAAAAATATTTATATGTCTCCCAAAATATAACAATAATAATTACTATTATTAATATATATAATATAGCATATCCATATCCATTTGTTTTCCCTTTATTTAAGAAATTATTTTTATTTAATGAATTAGTACTATTATTCATACTTTTATGTTTATAATCAGATAAAATATTCAATAAATTTTTTTGAATACATAAATTTTAAATTTCTATTATAAATATAAATAAAAATAAAATGATTATTAAAGTATCATCACCTCAAACAGTTAATGATTTTAATACCCATACTAAAAAAGGGTATTGGATTGTACTCTATTATGCAGATTGGTGTCATCATTGTCAAATGATGAAACCTGAATGGAATAAATTTGTTGACAAAATGAAATCTAATAAAGATATTAATGTTGCTGAAATTGAAAGTCAATATCTTAAACAAGTTGATCCTAGTCATCAAAATAATGTTAGAGGGTTTCCTAGCATTATAAGTTGTAATAATGGTAAAAAAATCACTGACTTTTCTGGTTCTAGAACAAGTCAAGAAATAACATCATTTGCAAATAATAATGTTGTTAAGAATAATACTAACAAAATTAATAATGTATTAAGAAAAGCTATGAAGAAACTAACAAAAAAATCTAAAAAGACAAAGAGATCTACAAAAATGAAGAAAACAAAGAAAAATTAAAATTTTGTATCATTTACTTTTCTAATTTTTTTTATAAATATTACGTTCTTTCCATAAATCACCATAATATTTTGTATTATGGTCATCGCTCATTTTTTTTTGTTCATCTCTATATTCTGGATACATTTTTAATATTGCACGATCATTTTTAAATATTTGCATATCATTTTTATCACCAATCCATTTTATTTCAAATTTATTAATTTCTTCTGCTGAAAAAAAATATTTTAATAATAATGGACCAGTTGGATCTAAAGCAGTATTACCATAAAAATTAGTTTTTACATTATGTACTATTTTTTTTATAGCCTTTTCTAATATTTTATTATTTTTTTTACAAGACATTATAGCATTAAAAACACCTTTACCAGCCACATCTGTATCTCTTGCAAAATATTCTTTATCAGTTAATTCTTTATATTTAAATTCATTAATTGGTTCATATTTTATATCTTGATATATACCACCATATAAATATAATACACAATATCTCCATAAATCTGCTTTAAATGCTCCTGGAATTAATGTATCAAACGCATCAACAACATCTTTTATAAAATATTTTTTAAGCATATAATGACAATCATTATCATCAAATATATAAATATTAAATTCTGGATTTTCTGTTTTTATTTTATAAATTAATTGACTCATTTTAACAGATAAATTTTTATTTTTCCAACACATAAAAATATTTAAAGGTATTTCATTTTCGTGTATATTTTCACTAACATATATAGTTTCAATGTCTTTATTTGGAGATTTTAATAAAATATCTTGATCTTCTAAATAATTATTATTTTCAAAATATTCTATTTTATTATAATAAAAAATTATAATACATATACAAATAATAGATATTATTAGTAATATAAATAAAATTAATAAAAATATATTTATATTTTTTTTATTAAACATCTTTATATTATATATTATATTTTTTATATAAATCTTTTACAATTTTCATACTTGATGTCCCAGGTAAAACTACTATATCTCTAACTTCACCTATATATTCAACTGGATTATGAACATATAAATCACCAGTATTCCATACCGGTTCTCCAGATAAAACTAATGTTGATTTAAATTTTGAATTAACATATATTTCAGCTGATATACCACTAAAAGATACAACTATATTCGTTGGTTTATTTGTTTCTATATCAAAAATATCTATAAATTCAACTTTCTTTTGTTTTATATTTAATAATTCATTTTGATTAGCATTTGGATCACTATCTAAATCAGTTATCCAACATTTTGAACAATCTATTTTTTTTGTTTTTAAATTTGGTACACAATCACATTTTTCAACATTCGCATCTAATGCAGGAGTAGCCGCAAATTTTGATGAAGATGTCGTTACTGCTATTCTAATATTATTTTGAAATGGAGTAATCCAGGCACCTATACATTGTTCAGGTAATAAATCTGATATTTCTTCCCAATTATGTACTTGCATTGTTTTAAATTTATTTGTAGTTGTATCAAAAGGTGATCCTTTATGAAATATATGTCTCCAATAACTATAATTATGATACCAATCTTTAATCGTTACCCAAAAACTAAATGTAAATTGATCTGGAAATATAGGAATAGGTACTTTAGAATTTTGTATAATACCTCTTGATGTTGATTTTAAAAATGATACAATTGAATTACCTTGTGACGTATTTTCAATATTACCTGAAGATTGAAGTGAATTATATTTTTTATCTTTAATCCACGCAACATATTCATTTGTATCAGAACGTAATAAACCTTCATATTGACCTAAACAAGATTTAGTTCTATTATTAAATGTCACACCATCACACATTATTTGTTTATCACATTGATCTATACATTCATTCATATCAACAGCTGATGTATTAAATAATGGATTTAAATTATTTATATCACTTGAATAATATGTAAATCCAGGTAATGGTTGATTTTTTCTAAAATAATAATACAATACATAAACTACAGTAAATATTAATGAAGCTAATAAAACAAATATTAATATAGGTCTATTAAATACACTATTTGTTGATGTATTTGAATTAATATGATTATTTAGATTATTATTACTATAAACCATTTAAAATCTTTTTATTTTATTATTGATATGAGAAACTTTTTTCTAAATATTATCTATATCTAGAACTATGAATATATTATTATTATAACTATTATTATTTATTGAATTATTTGTATGTTTTTTTATATATGTTTTTTTACAAAATGTATTATTTATATATTTTTTATGATGTGATTTATTTTTATAATACACAAATTCATCTGTTTTTTGATATAATTTACAGAAATCTATTTTAATTTCATTAACAATATTTATTGGTATTTTTGTAAAATCAACTAATGATTGATTTATTAAATGTTGTTGATTTAAAACTATATTTGGATTTTTAGATAATATCTTTTCTAATACATCTATATTATGTAAAAATAAATATAATTCTTTTTTTGTTAAATATCGATAATCTATATTATTATTTATAGATAAATCATCTATATTATTATTCATATTTGATGATATAAAATATGAGATAAAATCATTATTAAATTTTAATTTTGTGTCTAACCCATTAATTATATTATACCATAAATTTACTTTACCAGATGATAAAATATGCATAGTGTCTTCCTGACAATTAATATTTAATATTAATATTTTATCATTTATTAATTGGTAAAATATATGATTATTAGAAATTATTCTTATTATATCAACATTATTATTATTTGATATAATATTTGTTATAACAGCAATAATATCAGTATTATTATATATATTGTTATTATAAAATATAAATTCATATTCATTAAAAAAATTTATTATATAAGTATCAATAATATTAAAACATTCTTTTATATCTTGATCTAATTTATTATCATATACAATTATTATATTTTTACTTTGATAATTATGTGTATCAATAATACTAATTATTGTTTTTTTTATTTTATCTGATAATAATTTTGGATTTGAATTATTAATATTCATATGTAATATTATATTATTATAACATTCTTTTAAAATGTAATTAAAATCTATAATAAACCAATTATTATAATTGTGTTTTATTTTAGAAAACATTTTTAACTATTAAATAAATTAAAGTCCAATTAGTTTTATATTCTTGAAATAAAAATTAAAATAAAATAAAAAAATAAAATTTTTTTCTTTCTTAATTTTAAAATATATTATCATTCAAAATGTCCGGAATGTTTATTGATGCTCAAGAAGTTTGCCGTAAGGCTGTCACATATATTGTTGAAGGTTTAGTAGTAGCTATTGCTGCTTTTGCCCTTCCTAAAAAGAAACTCGAACTCGAAGAAGTTGTAATGATTGCCGCCGTAGCTGCCGCAACTTTTGCTCTTCTTGACCTTTTTGGTCGTAAAAACCCCAGCGGTCAAAACTTAATGGCCGATTGGGCCCGTTCAGGTGTTGGTCTTGGTATTGGTGCCAAGATGGTTGGTTTCCCAGCTTAAATTAAAATATTTTAATTTTTTTTATTTTTAACTAACTATCAGTATAATTTGTTACTGCTTCAATTGTACTTTCTAAATTTTTATTTTGTCTTCCCAAAACTGGATTAAAAACCATCCATTGATCTACTTGTTGATTTTTTTTCCATACTTGATCTAGAGCATATGGTTCAAAATTAATTTGTGTTGTTTTTTTTTGTCTTATATTATTAACTGATTTATCAAACGTATTTTTTAAAATTTCAAAATATTTTTTATTTACAATATATCCAGCACCATCTTGAGCATTAGTTATTTTTTTAATAAATGGATATTTAAAATCTGTGGTTTCACCTTTTGAATGTGAAAATAATACTACATCCCATTCATTTTTATCAACTTTATTAAAGAAATCATTTAACATTTTTTTAGTATCATCAGGTGAATTTAAAAATGTAAAATCATCTTCAAATACAATTACATTATCTAAATTATTATCAATCGCATACTGTATTGCATCAAGATGACTTTTTGCACATCCTAAATGACCATTACCAGGTGTATAATGAGCATTAATACGATGAATCTTATCTTTTTTAACACCATATTTTTGTAATTGATTACTTATATATTCATTTCTATCTTTACGATTTTCTAAATTGATATATAATATTTTATCTACATTATTTAATCCTTCTGTATATATTTCATTTTGAAAATTATCAATATTATCAAATTTATGTGTAATTATTATTAATAAAAATGAAATTATTAATATAATTACACATATACATAAACCTAAATTATTTTTTTTTAAATATTTAAAAATCATTTTATATTATATTTATTTTTTAATTTTTATATACTTATAAAAATAAAATGTCACCTAAAAGTAAAAAAAAATTAGTGGTTTTAATTTCTTTTGTATTATTATTAATAATTGCAATTATTATAGTTGTTGTTATGAAAAATAAAAAAAAATTTGAACATTTTGAAAATAATAAAAAATATTCAGATGGTTTAAATAATGCAGATAAAATTTTATTTATCAATTTAGAAAATAGAAAAGACAGATTTAAATCAATAACAAATCAACTTAATAATAATGGTGTTAAAAAAGATAAGATTGAACGTATTAATGCTCATTACACCCCAGGTAATGGACATTTAGGTTGTTCTAAGAGTCATTATGATGCAATGCAATATGCGATTGATAATAATCTAGATAATGTAATTGTTTTCGAAGATGATTTTATATTTTCAATCTCACAAAAAGAAATAGAGAAACAATTTAATGATTTATTTAATAATGTTGATAAAAATGAATGGGATATTATATTATTCACACACACATGGGGTAAAGAAGAAAATACTAAATATCCATTTTTAAAATCTTTAACTGGTGCTCAAACATCATCTGGATATATTGTTAATAAACATTATTTTAAAACTTTACAATCAGTATTCAAAAAATCATCTGATAATATGAGTCAAGAAAAAACACGTGATGTTAATCATGAACCTTTTGCATTAGATCAAATTTGGAAAGAAAATCAAAATGTTGATAAATGGTTTGTATTTTCACCTCATTTAGGTAAACAAGATGATACATCTATTAGTACAATTCAATCAATAACTAATTATAATAATAAAAAATAGTAAATAAATGTTTTAATTATATAATGATACTAGAATGATACCACAAATGATTAAAAACATACCTAGAACAGCTGTTAATGAAATAGGAGACCCAAATAATATTGCTGATGATATTGTTAACATTACTAAATCAATTGTTAATAATGCTCTGGCATATCCTGGATTTGGTGCTGTTACACTACTTCTAAATAAGAAAAAATAACTTATAAATATAATTATTCCAGATAGAATTAACCATTTACTTATTTTTATATTTTTAAAATCATTTATTATATTATTTCTTGTTTCTTTAACAAAAATTAATAGTAATAATGCAACTAATCCCATTGTTAAACTAATTATAATAAAACCTCTTTGACCAACATCATCATTATTACTTTTTATAGATGCATATTTAAGTGTTAAATAACTAGCTGTTATTAATATTGAAGCTATCAATGTATCTAGAATCCAATTTTCTTTCATTTTATGTACACTTTTATTTTATATTGATATAAAAATATTAACATCATATATGACTATGTAATATATTCAATAAACAATTATAATTAAAAATATACCAATAAAAATATACCAATTAAAATATTAAATTATAATTTAATATTTTATTAATAAATAGTAAAATGAAAATACTTGTTTACGGTCATAAAGGTTGGATTGGTCAACAGTTTATTGAATTATTAAATAATACAACCTCTAATTATGAATTAGGAAATGCTAGAGTTGATAATATTATAGAAATGGAAAATGAAATTAAAAGTCATAATCCTACACATATTATATCTTTTATTGGTAGAACACACGGGAAAATAGGGGACAAAGAATATACAACAATTGATTATCTAGAACAAAAAGGTAAATTGAAAGAAAATGTCAGAGATAATTTATTTGCTCCAATTTCATTAGCTTTAATGTCAAAAAAATATAATATTCATTATACATATTTAGGTACTGGATGTATTTTTACATATATTAAAGAACAAGAACATATTGGTTTTACAGAAGAATCATTACCTAATTTTACTGGTTCTGGATATTCTACAGTTAAAGGATTTACTGATATGTTAATGCATCAATTAGAAGATACTGTTTTAAATCTTAGAATCAGAATGCCTATTGTTGGTTATGATAATCCTAGAAATTTTATTACTAAAATAACAAAGTATGATAAAATATGTTCAATTCCTAATTCTATGACTGTTTTACCAGAATTATTACCAATAGTTTTAGAAATGATGAAAGTTAATAAATTAGGAACTATGAATTTAACAAATCCAGGTGTCATTTCACATAATGAAATTCTTGAAATGTATAAAGAATATGTTGATCCAGAATTTACTTGGAAAAATTTTTCAATTGAAGAACAAAATAAAATTTTAGCAAGTGAAAGATCAAATAATTTATTAGACACCACTAAATTAGAAACATTTTGGCCAAAGGTTAAACATATTAAAGATTCAGTTAGAGATTTGCTTAAAGATTATCATTCAGAAAAAAAAATAGAAAATGAAAACAAAAATGAAAACAAAAATGAAAACAAAAATGAAATTAATATTAATAATTTTGAAGACTCAATAACATCAATTCTATTAATTACAGGTGGATGTGGTTTTATTGGATCTAATTTTATTAATCATTTTTTTAAAACATATAATAATGCTAAAATCATTAATATTGATGCATTATATTATTGTGCAAATATTGAAAATATTGATACATATATTAGAAATGATTCATCTAGATATACATTTATAAATGGTAATATTAAATGTTATGATTTATTAAAACATATATTTCAAACAAATAATATAACACATATTATTCATTTTGCAGCTCAAACACACGTACAAACTTCATTTGATGATTCATTACAATATACACAAGATAATATTCTAGGTACACATACTTTATTAGAAACTACTAGATTATATTGTAAAAATTTAAAAAAATTTATTCATGTATCAACTGATGAAGTATATGGTGAATCAATGTTATCATCAGATGAAAAACATAAAAATGAATCATCTGTATTATGTCCAACTAATCCATATGCTGCAACAAAAGCTGGTGCAGAATTAATTGCACAATCTTATAATCATTCTTTTAAAATGCCAATTATTATTACTAGAGGTAATAATGTATATGGACCTAATCAATATAATGAAAAAGTAATACCTTGTTTTATTAATCAATTAAAAAATAATAATAAAATAACTATTCAAGGTGATGGTAGTTGTGTCAGAGCTTTTTTACACTCGACTGATACTGCTAATGCTTTTATTAATATTATAGAAAAAGGTAAAATAGGAGAAATTTATAATATTGGTTGTGATGAAGATATGGAATATAGTATTTTAGAATTAGCTAAAATATTAATTAAAAAAATTAAAAATACTGATAATTATGATGAATGGATTACATATATTAAAGATAGACCTTTTAATGATAAAAGATATTATATTAGTAATCAAAAATTAAAAGAATTAGGATGGAATATTACAATAAAATTTGAAGATGGTATTAATTCATTATTATTATAAAAAAAAATATTATATATTTTATAATTAAAATGAAACTTCATATTACACGTAAAAAAAAAATAAATATATTACCTATATTATTCATATTTGTTATAATTATAATAGTAATAATATTTATTTTTATTAAATTTAAAAAAGAAACATTTTTTGATGGACATATGAATATATACATAATATGTAAAAAAGATATATATTTATATTTTGAAGATTATATCAATTCATTTATAGATAAAATACCAAATTCATCATTAGTTTTATTTACTGATAATAATCAAATACCAATCAATAATGGACAACATAAATTTGTATTTGTACATAGAATACCAGATGTTTTAATTGACAAATTAAATAGTTCTTATAATAATATTTATGTATTAAATACAGAACAATTAACTGTTAAAATGTGGTATAATATAATTAATAATCATCCTAAATTTATTAAAATGATTGATTATAACAAAGGTAATTTTAAATATTATGATAATTTTTTATATCCAATAAAATTTATTGAATATCAAATTAATACGAAAGAAATTTATAATTATGAAAAAAATAAAGGTATATGTATTATTGGTAATATATATCCATATAGAGCACCTATTATTGAAAAAATTAAAAATAAAGGCTATAATGTTGATGTAATAAATGGATGGAATAAAGAAAGAGACCAAAAATTATTTACTTATAAAATTATTATTAATATTGATCAGTCAGAAGAACATAAATTAATGGAACCGATTAGATGTAATAGATGTATATTTAATAAAATGATTGTTGTAAGTAATAAAAAAGAAGATCAAGATTTATATTCATTAAAAGATTATATGATTTTTGAAGAATATGATCTACTTGCAGACAAAGTTATTGAGGTATTTAATAATTATGAAATATATTATAAAAATTTAGGTTTAGATACATTAGACTTAAACAACTTACCAATTGATACAAATGTTAATCTAGAATAAACAGTAATAGAAAAATATTTATTTTATATTGACACAATAATATCAACATCTTTTTGATCATTTTCTTTTTGATCATTTATTTCAACATATGAAATTTGTCGATATACATTTAATTTATAATTATTAATTATTTCTTTTAATTTATAATATCCTATAAATATTGATGCTAGAACAGTAACTAAAGTATTTATCAACATTAAAGTACTACCTATATCTATTGAATATGGTATCCAAATTACATTACCAACAATACGTAATAATAAAAACCATTCCGAAAAATCACCAGTTGATTTAGTTTTATAAGTTTTATACATTTGTGGTAAATTATAAACTAGATTTATAACATTCGCTATAATCAAAAATATATTCATAGTTAATGAGACATTGTTATCAAATAAAGTTAATTTCATTTTATTTTTGATTTAATAATTAATATAATACTAATTTTTTTTATATTAAACATTAGAATAATCAAAATAATCAAAAATGGCATCATATTTTTGTCCATTAGATGATCGTTATTATGACTCTGTAAAAGAATTAGGACCTGTCGGGGAATCTGCTTTTATGAAATATCGTCTAGAAATAGAGATCAAATATTTCTTAGAAATGATCAAAATTAAAAATCATAAACTAGACAATCATATAATTATATATTTAAAAAATATAATCAATACATCATTTGATAGTTTTATATTAAATGATTATATAAAAATAAAAGATATTGAAAAAATTACTAAACACGATGTTAAAGCAGTTGAATATTATTTAAGAGATATATTACATAAACAAAATGTTGATCCTAAAACAATTGAATTAGTACATTATGGTTTAACATCTCAAGATATTAACACACCAGCACTTTCATTACTTTTTAAACAATTTAATAATGTAATGTATAAACATTACCATAATTTAATATCTGTTTTAGAACAAAAAATAATAGATTATAATGATATCATATTTTTAGCAAAAACACATGGACAACCGGCTATACCAACTACACTTGGTAATCAATATAAAGTTGTTGTCAAAAGTATTAAATATCATATTAATATATTATATAATTTAACAAAAGATGGAATACCTACTAAATTTGGTGGTGCGGTTGGTCATTTAAATGCTCATTTCTTTATTGATCAAGATATTAATTGGCACGAAACATTTGATACTCATATGAAAGAAGAATACCAATTAAAAAGAATTAAAGATGTTACACAAAATTTACCATACACATATTGGTCTCCTATCTTTGATGCTTATAAAAATATTAATTGTATCATTTCTGATTTTTGTCAAGATATTTGGTTAATGATCTCTAATGGTACTTTTGATCAATCAGTTGAAAAGAATCAAGTTGGTTCTAGTGCAATGCCACAAAAAATAAATCCAATTGATTTTGAAAATTCAGAAGGAAATGCTGATCTAGCAACTAATTTATTTGAATTTTTTAGTCGTAGACTTTCTAGATCTAGATTACAAAGAGATTTAACTGATTCAACTATTTTAAGAAATCTAGCAATGCCATTTGGTTATTCTTTATTATCAGTTAAATCTTTAATTAGAGGATTAAATAAAATAACACCTAATCTAGATAATATTAAAAATGAATTAGAAAGTCAACCTACAATTGTTGCAGAAGGTTTACAAACTATTTTAAGAAATATTGGGGTACCAAATGGATATGATATTCTCAGAGAAATTACACAAACAAACCATCAAATATCATTAGAAGAAATTAAAAAAAAATTAATTGATATTCTTGCTTCAAAAAACATTGAATTAAATACTAACACATTACAAAAAATAAACACACTAACACAATTTAATTATATTGGTAAAATGTAATTCTAGGATTAAGCTGTATATATCGGTGGCAAAGCTATAACTGGATCTACAACATTTTGATGTTTATGATGATCATTGTAAAGAGGTGGTTGATCAGCAATTATAATTGACACATTTTTATTCTTTTTTTTTAATTCTTGAGCTTGTGTATCAACTTTCTCACAATCACATTTATTACAAAATGAATAACAACAACGACAAGGACAACTAATTATGTCAAATGTGAAAGCAAATGGAATTGCTAGGGTGGCTCCTATAATATATATACAACTTAAATTATCATCATCATCACATATATATGGACATAATATGAGAGACCATTTTAAATCATCAAAATGAGTATAATTAAATTTATTACGACATTTATAACAACAATATTTCGTATAATCATCACAACAACATTGAAAACCACAAAGGTATACCATTTTTTACTTAATATTACATAAACAATTATAAAATAAATCAATTTTTAGATAAAGAGATCTATCTAAAATAAATAATAAAAACAAAATTTAAACTTGATAAGATGGTGGATTTGTTATTTCTTGAATAATTCTTGTATGTCTATAATGTTCATTATAACTAGGTGGAATTTCAATTATCACATTAGAATTTACATGTATATCAACTAAATTAATTTTTTTGCATTCACAATATTTATAAAAACTAAAATAATATCGAAATGGATAAACAATAATATCTAAAACAAATGATATTGGTACTAATATTAAAGTGCAACATAAACATTCACAACATACACACGGATCATCTGAACAATTATTATTACCATTTTTATTTTCTTTACAAAAACATTCAAAAATTTCATTTAAAAATTTCAGATGAGTAAATAATCCACAATTAAATGTATTTCGATATTTGTATCGACAAAAAATATTATATCTTTCACAATAAAAACAGCAACAACATTTTACCATTTTATATTGGTTTTAATCTTAAAAAATTAAAAATAATTATAAAAAATCAATTTTTATAATAAACATATTTAACTAAAATCATAAACAATTTAAACTTGATAAGTTGGTGGAGTTGTTATTTCTTGAATAATTCTTGGATGTCTATAATGATCATTATAACTAGGTGGAATTTCAATTATTATATTCTGGTTTGAAATTGGATTTACATCTGGTGTATTAATTTTTTTACATTCACAAAATTTGAAAAATACAAAACAACAATGAAATGGGTATATAATCAAATCTATTACAAATAATATTGGTAATGCTATGAATATTGCAAAAATAAATTCACAACATATACAGGGACCTTCACGATTTCCTTCAAAAAACTTTGAAGTATTTCTTTGTATACATATGAAATGATTAAATAATCCATAATTAAAAGTATTCTTACATTTGTAATTACAACAAGTCTTGTAATTCTCACAATAAATGCAACACCAACAATTTACCATTTTTAATTAATATCAATATTAATGATATTATTATTCAATTTTATTGTCTTTGGAATCTTAGCCAAAAATTAAGTTGATGTGAAAAAACCATAACAAAGTTTGGCATACGATAAATCATATCAGAACCTTCCTTTTCGATATCCTTAATATTAAAATCAAATTCTCTATCATTATTATGAAACTTACAATAAAATGATGTTTCAAAATATTTGTTTCTAGCTAAATTTGTATAAATATATACATCAAATGATTCTTCTGGTAATCTTATCATAATTTCAAGATCTTGATTATTATCTATTTTATATTCTTTAATCTCAAATGGTTCATTTAATACTAAAGCTAATCTAGTTTTAATTTCTTCAAGGTCGGTCATTATATTTCTATTATAATAGAACAAATTTATCTTTATTTTCTTTTTTAATCATTATAATTATCAGTTATAATTATAAATTATAAATAATGGAATTTAACAGAAATTATTTTACAATAATCTCAATTCTAGGAATATTATTATTATATTCTTACTATTATTTTATAAATCTTAAAAAATCAAATCTGAATGATTTATGGGGTGGTATTAAACCAAATAGCAAATTATATAATTTTTATATAATTTCGATTGGATTAGCTGCTCTAGGTTTTATTTTAATGATGTATTATTTATTAGTTGGAAATTCATTTAATGAAAAAGATATTAAACATATATTTATATCAACATTAGTTATACTTATTGCATCAATGTTTTGGATGCCTTTAACATTAGAATATATTAAACATCCACAACCTTGGCTTAAGACAATAATTATCATAATCCTTTTAATTGTGGCTTGTGGTGGATATTATACAATGTTAAGATTATATTGGACAAATGATACAAAACATAAAATCAGTCGTATTTTATCAATATTAGGTATGAAATATTTTTTCCTTCATACATTTATCCTAGATTGTATTATTTGGTCTAAAAAATTGATTTAAATAATAATCTAGGATATAATAAAAAATAAATGTGTGAAACAGTATATAAATATCAGTATTTAATAGATAAGGTAATAAAAAATCTTAAACGTTCTATTTCACGCAATCCTGGATCTATCCCTATTTTAATTAAAAATCCAGAATTAATTGATTGGTATTCTTTATCACAAAATCCAAATGCAATTTATATTTTAGAAAAAAATATAGATAAAATTAATTGGTCACAATTATCATCAAATCCAAATGCAATTCATTTATTAGAAAATAATTTAGATAAAATAGATTGGTATGAATTATCTAGAAATCAAAATGCAATTCATTTATTAGAAAATAATTTAGATAAAAATGTAAATTGGACTATTCTTTCAAAAAATCCAAATGCAATTCATATTTTAGAAAAAAACGTAGACAAAATTGATTGGTTTCATTTATCACAAAATCCAAATGCCATTCATATTTTAGAAAAAAATATAGACAAATTAGATTGGTATGAGTTATCAACAAATCCAAATGCAATTCATATTTTAGAAAATAATATCGATAAAATATGTTGGGAAAATTTATCATCAAATCAAAATGCAATTCATTTATTAGAATCAAATCTAGATAAAGTTAATTGGTCTTATTTAGCAAAAAATCCAAATGCAGTACATATTATAGATAATTTCTTAAATAATTTTAAAAACGAAGAAGAATATGATGAATTAAAAGAAGATATTTATTATGATATTATGTTTTCACTCTCAGGTAATACTAATGCAGTAAATTTAATAAAACAAATTATGCCAAATGTTAATTATAAATTTTTAGCTTTAAATCCTAATACTTTAGATATATTAATGGAATATATGATTGAAAATGATAACTTTTATGATAAAAGATTACCAATAATAGCACCAAACTCAGCTATATTAGAATCCTTAATTTATAATCCATCATTATTTGATCTAGATTATATAATAATGACTGAAAAAAGAAATAAACTTATTTATTATGATCTTATTGAAAAAGCTTTAACACCAACTAGAATTAAAAATCATTTAGATTATCATCTATCTCAAGGATATGATATTATTGATTTTGATTTCTATTAAATAAAAAATTAGAAATCAATTAAGTTTTATTTTTAATTTTTTTTATTTAAAAATTAGCTTGCATAATTTTGACAGTTTCTTCATCATCACATACAAAATAGATCTGATCAAATAAATCTGATAAATTATCATCAGCAAACCATTGAATTACTTCTTTAAGTGGTCCACCTTCTAAACCACATCCCCACGGTCCAAGAACAATTTTAGTATGACCGTGTTTTAATGCAGTACGATAAATACGATTAATACGTAATCTCATTTTTTCCTCATAATCTTCCTCAGAAAAATCTTCTGATTCAGAATATTTAATATAATTAATAGAAGGAATACTAATAATAGATATTTTACGACATTCATCCGTATCAACTAATTCTAATTCTTCATTCCGAAAGAAAGGTACATTAGGTGAATAAATAACATCTGCACGAAAAACACCATTATCTACTGTTTCTTCTAATTCCTGATTTTTTTTATACATACTGTTACCTTCACCATTCTTTAATGAATAATATAAACCACTACAAAGAACCAGTGACTCTTCATATGCACTACAATCTTTATCAAAAGAACCACCTGGTTTAACTGGATTAGCATAATTAAGAATAACCCATTTATTTAATTCTGAATCATCGATTTCCCAGATAAATGAAATTAAATTTTGTTCAATAAATTCAACATCTGGACCATCTTCATGGATAGGTTTAATTGATGGATTCAATGTAATATCATTTTTTTGCGAATATAATTTAGTATTTGTAATATATTCAGTACCTAGATTATAACTATTAACTTCATCTTTATTTTTTAAAATATTTAATGTTTCATCAGCAAATTCCTTACGATTTTTAAATCCAAGACGACTAATCTCAGCTTCTTGTGTTGAAGATAAAACAGTTTCAACTACTTTGTCTTTATGACGACGAGCTTTACTTTTTCCATTTTTAAAATGATCCGCTTTAGCTTGGTTACGTGCAGCACGACGATTATCTTTATTGTATTCTTCTTCAGACATTTTAGTATATTTATTTATAAATTACATTATATTTTATATTCAATTTTATTCTATCTTTTTATTTTCATCTTCTATCTTTTTATTTTCATCTTCTATCTTTTTATTTTCTTCTATTGTTTTATTTTCATCTTCTATCTTTTTATTTTCTTCTATTGTTTTATTTTTATCTTCTATCTTTTTATTTTCTTCTATTGTTTTATTTTCATCTTCTATCTTTTTATTTTCATTTATATTTTTAGTATTATATATAATTTTTTTTTGCATAATATATTGTTGTGCTTTTAATAAAATATCTTTTCTTTGATTATTTAAAATTTTACAAGCATCTTCAACTAAAACCCAATCAACAAAACATAATTCTCTAGGATTAAAACATTTTAATTTAATATTTTCAGCTTCTTTAGAAACAGAACCGATAAAATAATAAATTGTATATTTAAGATTTGGATTTTCAGGTTTGCCTTTTTTCTCACCAATTAACATATTATCGTGTCTATATTGATATGTCTTTAATCCAGTTTCTTCTTTAACTTCACGATGTGCAGTTTGATGTACGCGTTCATTTGGTTCTCGACCTCCTTTTGGAAAACCAATATTACCATCAAATCCTTTAACAATTATTGTTTTTGTAAAATCATGATTGAATATAATAACCCCAGAAGCATACCATGTTTTAGGTGTTTTATATGAATATTTTATTAAATTATCCATTTTTTATTTTATTTTTATATGTTATACTAATTATTAATAATTTGCGTTTTCTAATATTAATTTTTTTCTGATGATTTTTTTAAATAAATAATAAAAAATGGATGATGTAAAATTAGCTATTTTAACTGATGCTAAAAATGAATATAGTTTACAATTGGTTAATATGTTAAAAAAATCAATATTTAATGGTTTAAAGTTTTTATACGATGAATCAAAAAAAAAATGCCAAAGTGAAAATCGTTTTGATGAAGTATTAGTTGATTTTCAAGAATACTTATCACAAATTGTTTCTTGGAGTCAAGATATGATTGAAAAAGAATATAAAAGAATAGAAGTAGAATCTGATTGTGATTTTATTAAAGAATTAATTACAGCTGTTTTTATGAGTCATACACAAATTTTACAAGTTATACAATCTGGACCTAAAAAACAAATTCAAATTGATATACCTAAACCAGAACATTTTATTCATAAATGTTATATTAATTCTGGAAGACATTTTTATATGAATCCTATTTTATTCTATGATGGTCCTGAAATTAGTGTAATTGAAAGACATAGAAGTGTTCCTCAAGCAGAAGAAATTATTGTGACATCAATTAATGAAACAATTAGACAATTATTACCTGTTAGAAGAATTCTTAAAACTTATCTTCAAGATGTCTATGAAGAAAAATCATCAGAAAATATTAATGTATCACAACCTGAAGTAATTACATCAGAACCAGAACCAAAACCAGAAATTATTAGTGTAAAACAAACAGAAACAGAAAATATTAATATATCAGATACAATTTGTGATCCTATTATATCTAATACAATTAATGATTTTATTGAAGAAATACCTGACTTATCAGAATCTGAAATAGAAGACATAATATCTAAACAAGAATTTATCATACCAGAAAATAAAAATGAACAAGAAAATGAAAATATTAAAAATACATTAATATCTGAATTAAATCAAGAATTTAATATTAATACAGAAGAATTAGATATTAAACCAGTTGAAGTTCTAGTTGAAAGTAAACCAGTTGAAGTTGTGGTTGAAAGTAAACCAGTTGAAGTTGTGGTTGAAAGTAAACCAGTTGAAGTTGTGGTTGAAAGTAAACCAGTTGAAGTTGTGGTTGAAAGTAAACCAGTC
>JACCDM010638380.1_pt1 | contig 49029 bp, 50 predicted proteins | sample 7445851 | NCBI WGS metagenome assembly JACCDM01 (sample SAMN15323438, study PRJNA562643) | freshwater metagenome | isolation source: river surface water | place: USA:Blue River Watershed | collected 2017-08-16
GTGAACAGGATGTAGAGACTGCCGTCAATCAGATTGGTGCTGCCGGCTGGAGTGAAGCCAATTAGGGTCTGCACAAAGGCAGGAAGTGAAATCCAGGCTAGATAGCAACCCGCAAGAAAAAGCGGAACGGCTGAGAATACGAAGCCCAGAGTGAATCTGCGCTCACGCTTTTTTAGGCCCGGCGTAATGAATGCCCAGAGGTTCCATAGCCAAATCGGACTTGAGCCAATGACTCCGATAAAAATCGAAACCTGCAGTCGCATATCGAACGATGATGTGACGCCGCCAAAGTTAACAGCAGCTATTTGATTGCGGTTTTTGGCCACCTCAAGAATCGGCTGCTGAAGCAAGGCGAATACTGGATCGAAAATAAACCAGCCCACAACTGAGCCGCCAAGGATAAATAGCGCAGACCAAAAAAGTCGCTTGCGCAACTCTTTCAAGTGCCCCGACAGGCTCATTTTGCCCTCGGGGTTTTTGCGCCTAATCACTTATTTGTCAGAAGGCTTTTCGCCTTCAGATTTGCCTGATTCATCGGTCTTCATTTCTTTTTTGAAAACGCGAAGTGATTGAGCCAAGCTCTTTGCCAAACCCGGAAGTTTTGGACCGCCCCATAGAAGCAGGACAATCACAAGAATGATGATCCATTCCCAGCCGTTAAGACGCATTAGCTAAACCTGCTTTCATCGATGTTTAGGTCTTTCAATCTGGCTACAAGCCTACGCTGTCGGTCGGCTGCTTTTTGCTCTCTGTGCTTGATAATCGCACGGCGCTTAACTGCCGCTGCCGCTGGGTCCAGCAGGCTTTCAGCTGGTCGCTCGAGTTCGGTTTTTGTCTCAATCGCAGCCTGAAGAGGTCGAACTTGAGATTCGAGTCGGGTTAGCTGATGAAAAGTTGCCTCACCCTTAATGAAAAGCTCGTAGCCAATCAAAGCGAAGGCAATAAAAGCACCAATGCCAAGCACAGACCAGATAGCGAACCAAAGCCAGAAACCCATAACTACTCCTCGCTTCCGGCTAGATCGCCCTGAATGTCTTCTCCAAGCATCCTAAGGGCATAGTTTTTTACCACTTCGCGAGCTGCTTCTGGGGCGATCACCCTGGCCGCGCCACCGTATTTTGCGATAAGACGCCCGAGGTTTTGCAAGTTGCCCACGCGAATCGTGGCGCGAATTGTGGCCGATTGCTGATCTTTCGGCTCGGCAATTGCCTGAGTCTCGCTAATTAGTCGATAAGCCTCTGGGGTGACTTCAACAACAACCTCGATATCCGAGTTAGCCGCTACGTATGAGCGATCTGCATAGTCTTCGACTTCTTTGACAGATCTAGAACTAACTGCATCTAGTATTGCCAGTTTTCGCATTCGATCGAGTCTAAAAATACGCATGTCTTCGGCGAGGTGGCACCATCCGGCTAAATAATAAAACTGCCCATCAAGACTCAGGGTTAGCGGGTCAATGGTGCGTTCCGATGATTCTCCGCGCTGGTTTAGGTATTCACAGGAGATTTGTCGATTGTCGATAATCGCTTTTCTGATGAGCTCAGCATTGGATGAATCGCTGGCTGGTTTGACATCAATTGCAACCGAGATTTGAGCGCTGTCACCCGCCCCAAGCAGTTCAAGCAATTCGTTTAGTTCATCCTGGGTGGCAAATTCTGGGATGCCCTTGAGGTAATGAAGGCCAGCAGCAAGCGCCGAGGCCTGCTTGGTGGTCAAGTGTGGAACATCGGGCGCACTTTCTGCCGAGTTGAACTGAATGACGCCGCGCTCGAGTTCATCTAGGTCGATGTCATAGAACAGGTCTTCTGGGCGATTCTCAAACTTAGCCGCGGCTAGATTCAAAGTTCTTAGGGTTTGAACCACAGAATCGGCATCGACATCAAAATGCTGAGCAACCTCGGCAACGGTTGATGTGCCCTGGTTTCGCAGCAAGTATCCCGACACGGCGAGCATGAAGTTGAAACGGTCTTCGCCGTTGCTAAAAGCCTTTTTAGGCATGATCCGACGCCACCTGTTCGAATCCGCGACGAACTTCTTTGACTAGTTCGATTGGGCTCAGCACCGTCACATCGGCACCGTAATCCCGTAGTTCCTCAGCCAGCAGATATAGGTCTTGGTAGTGAATCTTTATATCGGAAGCGCTCTGACCTGAACCGCCGTTGAAATGAATCCAGGCTTCAGACTCAGGCTTCAGGCGAATGGTCGCAATCTGTTTCTCGACCAGTTCTTCAAGGTCTCGCAAAGCCTTTTCAAGGTGCTCCGGTGCCGGTTTTTCATATTCATCGTCATCAAACTGAATTTTTGACACGATTCGCTTAAGCAAGAAATTGCGAGGTTCTTCGCGAACAAAATCCCAGCCCATTAGCAGCCATTGACCATCGATGTTTTGCAGCGACCAAGGAAAAACCGAGCGGTCTTCAGCAACTTCTTGACCGGGCTTTCGGTAGCTAAAAGACACTGACTTACCCAGGTCGATGGCTTCGCTGAGCGCAAAGAATGATGGCTCGTGGGTTCGAATTCTCGGCACTAACCCGATGAGCCCGGAATCGTCAGATGAAATACCTAGGGCCCGAAGGCGATTGAGTGCTCGGCTGGCATCATCAGAAAGTGACGCGTGAGCCCAAGCCTGAGCTGCGAGCTTCAAAAGGCTGAGTTGCCTTGGACTCAAAACCACATCTTTCGGCCACAAAAATGCATCGGACGAGATGCGATAGCGAGTCTCGAGATTGTTCTCCATAGCCGAAGCTGGAATGTAGCTCTCGACCAGCACTCCCATTTCACGCAGTGATTTTTTGTCGCGCTCGAATTTGCGATCGATGCTTTGTGAATCGTCACCGGCTTCGAGTGAGTCGCGATAACCCTTGATGGCGTTATAGATCTCGTATTTATCGAGGCCGTACGGTGCAGAAAGCAGTGCGCAGGTTAGGTGCAGCAGGCGCTCGGAAAGGTCGCTTTTCTGCGGCTTCCAGTTGGCCACCGACATCTTTGCCCCCGGTGTTTGCTTGGCTACTTGATGCCCAGAATGTCGATTACGAATACCAAGGTTGAACCGGCTGGAATCGCGCCATTCTCTTGGTTGCCGTAGCCCTTGTCTGGAGGGATAACAGCTAGAACCTGCGATCCAACCTTCTGGCCAATCAGAGCCTCAAGGAATCCATCGATTAGTGAGCCCTTGGTGAGCGGGAAGTCAACCGGCTGACCGTTCTGCCATGAAGAGTCAAACTGGCTTCCGTCTTGCCAGAGGAATCCGCTGTAGTGTACCTCGACGGTTTGATCGGCCTTGACTTCTTCGCCGCGGCCCTGAATTACGGTTGAAACCTTCAGTTCTTTAGGTGCGTCGGTCTTAGGAATTGTGACGCCTGGCTGACCGCTGGTGGCGCGGACAACCGTTGGCATTCCAGACTGCGCTGGTTGCTCGTCACCTACTGCGTATGGCAAGAATACGCGTGTGATGTCGAACATGAAGACAATGCCGTCGTTAGGCCCGATTTCTAGATCAGCAATGCCCTGGTTTTGGTGGGCAATCTTTGCTGGGAACAAAACCGCAACGCGTGAACCCTCGCGAACGCCGGCTAGAGCTGCACAGAAGTCTGGGCTGCCGCCTGCCTTTAGATACTGCGAGACAGCATCGGTGCCGTCAAACTTGGTGGCCTGGAAAACCTTGCCGGTGCCGGCATTGACGCCGACAAACTCAAACTCAGCTAGCTGGTCGCCGGTGATCTTTGGCCCGGTGCCTTCGCTGATGACCTTGGTCTCAACGCCCTTTGATACCAATGGGGTTGCAAATGAAACGGTTGGAACCTCGCCCTTGGCGCCTTCAACCTTGATGCTGTCCGCTGAGCTGCCGGTGACGTAGTCTTTGCAAACCTGCTTTACGCCATTGAAAACTGCGTCGGCTGAGTTTGAGGCTGAACAGCCAGATAGAGACACAAGTGCTGCAACGGCAACGATTAGAGCGAGTGATTTTTTCAATTGCTAACTTTCAAAACTAATGATTGGAATAAGTCTAACTAGCCGTTTTCGGTTCTAGCTTCGGCTGCTGAGTTGGCCGCGCGAACGGTCTTGCGAAGCTTCTTGTCGCTGATGGTCTTTTGACCCAGGTGGTCTGGGTTCCATACCGCCAAATCCTCGTCGGCAAACTCAGGCTTGGCCTTGGTTTTGAAGTTTGGCAGAACGGTTCCCGGTGCCAGCTTTCGAGCGGTCACCAAGAATGCGGTGTGCGCGATCATGCGGTGTTCTGGTCGCACAGCCAAGCCCTGAAGGTGCCAGTCGCGAACCATTGACTCCCAGGCTTTTGGCTCAGCAAATAGTTCAGTTTCACGAACTGCTTCGGTGAACCTGGATAGCTGGGTCACGGTTGCAACGTAGGCAATCAATACTCCACCTGGAACCAATGCCTCGGCACAGGTTTCGATGCATTCCCAGGGGGCCAACATGTCGAGCACAATTCGGTCGACTGTTCCGGGCTTGCACTTATTCGGGAGCTCTACCTGCAGGTCGCCCAATTCGACTGACCAGTTAGCCGGCTTTACTCCGAAATTGGTGACCACGTTTGCCTGGGCAATCTCGGCAAATTCGGCGCGGCGCTCAAACGAGGTCAGCTTTCCACTCTCTCCGATAGCGCGCAGCAGATACATGCTTAGAGCACCTGAGCCAACGCCAGCTTCGACGACGTTTGCACCAGGAAAAATGTCTCCCATGGTGACGATCTGTGCTGAATCTTTTGGATACACGATTGCAGCACCGCGAGGCATTGAAAGCACAAAGTCAGCAAGCAGTGGGCGGAACGCAAGGTATTCGATGCCATTGGCGTTCTTGACCACGCAGCCCTCTGGCTGACCGATGATGTCATCGTGCTTCATTTCGCCGCGGTGAGTGCCGAAAGCTCCACCAACGCGCAGAGTGATGGTGTTCAGGTTTCCCTTTGGGCCAGTGAGTTGAACCCTGTCCCCTGCCCTAAATGGTCCGGTTGGCAGGCGTTGCTCAGTCATTTGACTCCTTGAATAGTGATTGCAGGTCAGCGAGAGTGACGCCGCTAAGGGTTGGCCAAAGAATTCGGCCTGGTTCAGCAGGGATGCTGACGATGTTTGGAACACCGATTGCTTTTGTGCCGGCAAGTTCAGCCGCGGTAAGGCCGGTCTTTGAATCTTCGATGGCCACGCACTGTTCCGGAAGGAATCCGAGGCCAGCTGCTGCCTTCAAGTAAGCCTCTGGGTTGGGCTTGCCGAGCACCACGTCATCTCCGGCAACAATGAGGTCAAAGGCATCAAAGCCAAGAGAATCCGCGACGCGAGCCGCCATGCGCCGCATCGACATAGTGACAAGTGCGGTCTTGATGCCCGCCGCCTTCAGCTCGCGCAGAAGTTCAACTGCGCCGGGTCGCCAAGGCAGTGTGCCGACGAGTTTGGCAGTTACCATTTCTGTGAGTCGGTCAGTGATTTCTTGAGGGCTTAGCTCTGAATCAAGCTTGTGCTTGATGATTTTTGAAGACTCAAGCAGGCTAAGGCCAACAAGATCTAGTCCGTCTTCAGGCGTCCAGTCGATGCCGTGCTCACTTGCTAATTCGCTCTCGCTGCTCAACCAATGGTGCTCTGAGTCGATCAGGGTGCCATCCATGTCCCATAGAACTGCAAAAGGGGGCACTGGGATAGACATAATGTTTCGAGTTTAGTCTTTGCCTTATTGGCTTTAGAGTTAAATCTCTTTGCAAACCAGAGGACAAATTGAACCAACTAACCCCGACATTTTCAGGCCGCACATTGGTTGTCGCTTTTGAGGGCTGGAACGACGCCGCCGAATCGGCAAGCGCGGCTGTCAAATTTATGGCTGAGGCACTCAGTGCCGAAGTGGTTGGCTCTGTTGACCCTGAGGATTACTACGATTTTCAATTCACGCGCCCAAGCGTTGCCTTTGAATCTGACGGAAGCCGCAACATTATTTGGCCAGGTGCTGAGATCTGTGCACCGGCTAAAGAAGTTGTTCAAGCGAGCCCCGAATTTGGAAAAATCAACTTTCTAATTGGCACCGAACCCTCACGCCGCTGGAAGTCATTTACAGCTGAAATCATCGAATTGATTGAGGACCGTGAAATCGATGCCGTTCTGTTCTTGGGTGCCATGCTGGCTGATGTTCCGCATTCAAGGCCAATTTCTGTTGTGGCAACAAGTCAGAATGAGCACGCTCGCGATGAGCTCGAAATCGAGCGCAGTCACTACGAAGGGCCAATCGGCATCCTCAGTGTGTTGTCTATTGCACTCGAAAAGGCCGGCATTCCTTCGGTTGCGCTCTGGGCTTCGGTGCCGCACTACGTACACAACACTCCGTCGCCTAAAGCAACCTTGGCTCTGCTTCAAGAGACCGAGAGAATGCTCGGTGTTGAGTTTGACCATAAAGATTTGGCCCAAGAGGCATTTGCTTGGGAGCGCGGCATCGATGAAGTCGCCGAAAATGACGAAGAAATGGCTGGCTATATCGAGCAACTTGAGAAGGCCAAAGACACTTATGACTCTGAGGCTGCCTCAGGTGACGCGCTAGCCATGGAGTTTGAAAAGTTTTTGCGCGCCGCTGACGGCGAAGAAGAAACTAAAGCCGACTAAGCCTGAATCGCGCCGACGCTAAGAGCCACTAAAAGACCCGCGCCCAAAAAGATTCGCCAAATTACGAACGGCATGAACGAACCGCGATTTAGATACTTCAGCAACGCAACAATCACCGAAAAACCAACCGCAAAGGCTGCAACTGTGGATACTGCAGTGGCGGCCATCATGTCGCTGCTTAGGTCGCCATAGCTTTTGGCGAATTGATAAATTCCACTAGCAAAGACTGCTGGGATAGCTAGCAGGAAAGAATATCTAGCTGCCGCCTGACGCGAGAAACCCAGGAACAGCCCAACAGAAATGGTTCCGCCCGAGCGTGAAACACCGGGCACCAGGGCCAATGCTTGCCCGAAGCCCAACAGGATTCCATCTTTGGCGGTCATCGCACGCAAGCCTTTTTGCTTGCTGCCGATTCGATCGCTCAATGCCAATACAATTCCGAAAATGATCAAGGTGAATGAAATCACCCAAAGGTTTCTGAGCGTGGTTTCGATTTGATCTTTGAAAACTAGGCCCAACAAAACAATTGGCAGCGAACCGATAATGATTAGCCAGCCAAGTTTGGCTTCTGGGTCGGCTTTGCTCCATGGCTGACCAAAAGACTTGAACCATGCTTTTGAGATGCTCAAAATGTCGCGCCAAAAATAAATCAAAACCGCTAGCTCGGTGCCTAATTGGATTGTTGCAATGAACGCGGTTAGCTGCGGCTTGGTTAGGTTGCCCAGGTTAAGCAATGACTGTGCAATTTGCACGTGGGCACTCGAAGAAATAGGTAGAAACTCAGTGAGGCCCTGAACGATGCCGAGAATTAGCGCATCAAAAAGATTCACTAGTTTTCGTCTTCTTCAGCCAAAGCAATCGGAAGATACTCTTCGAACGACTCTCCGAGAGCCTCTTCATAGCTGAGGAATGCATCTTCGAGTTGAAAATAAGCTTGCTCAACCGCCGGATCATCAGAGTTGCGACGCGTTGCGACCGACTCGAAGTGCCTCTCTAGGGCAGAAATGAATTGTCGAAGTGCGAGTCTTGCGTCTTGAGCCATAGCCCTAAACTACCCCCAAGCTAAGCAAAAACGAAACATTCATGGCCATGGCTCGGCTATTTCTTTTCTGGTATCCTTGCAAGGTTGCTCAGCAACCACTCGTCCGGGTGGCGGAATGGCAGACGCGCTAGCTTGAGGTGCTAGTCCTCTTATGAGGGTAGGGGTTCAAGTCCCCTTTCGGACACAATCAGCCGCATTAGCGGCCTTTCAAAACCGCATTGACCAAGAAAAGTTAGGCTTTTGGTAATGCCACATCAAGACGAACTCAGCGTTGCTGCTCAATTCAGCATCGATTTTGTGCGCGAAAAAATTGCTGGCAAAAAACTTATTGGCCTAACCGGTGCTGGAATCAGCACTGACTCGGGTATCCCCGATTATCGAGGCGAAGGTAAAGTCGCCCGGCACCCAATGACCTATGACGTGTTTATGGGATCTCGAGAAGCTCAAATTAGATACTGGGCCCGTTCTTTTGTTGGATGGAATCGAATCGCAGAATCCTTGCCGAATCGCGGTCACTTTGCGCTGGCCGATGCTGAACGAACTGGGATTTTGACTGGGATAATCACTCAGAATGTTGACCAGCTGCACCAAAAAGCTGGATCGAGAAATGTAATTGATCTGCACGGTCGCCTGGACATGGTTCGCTGCGTCAACTGCGGCCATCGGATGTCTAGGTTCGACCTCGATCTGTTGCTCACTGAACTCAACCCAAATGTCAGCAAAGACAATGCGATTGAATTCACGCCCGACGGTGATGCAGAGGTTGCCATCGCTGCTGATTTCAAAATCCCGAGCTGTCCAAATTGCAGTGGCGTTCTAAAGCCCGATGTTGTATTTTTTGGCGAGTCAGTGCCCTCGACTCGCGTTGAGCAAGCCATGGCGCAACTGGATCAGGCCGATGCACTATTAGTGGCCGGCACTTCGCTATCGGTTAACTCGGGTTTGAGGTTTGCAAAACGCGCTGCTCGAGCAGGTAAACCAATTGTCATCGTGAACGTCGGCCCAACTAAAGCTGACGACATCGCTTTCGCAAAAATCGAGGCCAACACCTCTTTAGTTCTAGAAAGACTACTCAATGACTGAGACCACTCTTGCCGTATTGAGACACGGACAAACCGATTGGAACATCGATTTCAGACTTCAGGGAATCACCGATATCCCGCTAAATGAAACCGGAATTCTTCAGGCTGAAGAGGCTGCCCGCGTTTTGAATTCAACCCGCTGGGATGCGGTCATATCGTCGCCTCTCAGTCGAGCTCGAGACACCGCGCTCATCGTTGGGCAGGCCGTCGGACATGATGAAATCGGAATTGAAGAGCGTTTGCTTGAGCGATCTTTCGGTGAGGCTGAAGGGCTAATGCATTCGGAGTGGCGAGAGAAGTATCCTGATCAAAATGCGGTTCCTGGTGCCGAGACCCTAGATGAACTGCGCACCCGATCGGTCGCCTTGCTCGACTACATTGCTGAAAAATATGCGGGTCAAAAAGTGCTTGCAATCAGCCACGGTGCACTGATTCGCAAGTTGGTCCGCATTGTTTCAGAAGGTGAATTGCCTCGAGAAGGTGAACGATTCGGCAACACTTCGATGTGTGTTTTTATTCATAAGAACGGCAAATGGTCAATTAAGAAATATGACCCAAGAACTCTTGCCGAAAAAACTCACTCTGATTTGAGCTGATTGATCAATTCGATCAAGTCGGCTGCAGATTTATCCCAGTTGAAATCATGGGCTCGGCGAATCGACTTGGCGCTAACTTCAAGCCAGCGAGGGTTTGACTCAAGCTGTTTGACCGCCTGAGCAAACGACTCAGGGCTCTCTTGGTCGAAATAAATTGCGGCGTCGTCGCCAATTTCTCTGAAGATTTCAATATTTGAAACCACAGCTGGGATACCGCGGGACATTGCTTCTACTAGCGGGATACCGAAACCCTCGTCGCGCGAGCCGGTGACTAGCGCTACGGCCGCGTCGAGTTGCTGGTGGTATTCAGCCTCAGAGACTCCGTTATGGAACACCACCGCCCCACCTTCGTGACTAACCAGCGCCTCAATTTCTCGGCGTCGCTCAGGAGTTATTTTGCTGAGTAGGTGCAGTTCGTAGTCGTGCAGATGTTTCATGCCGGCAACTAAAACCTCGACATTTTTGTAATCCATGAAGCTGCCCATGTAGACCAAGCGCTGTCTACCGCGTGGGCGTGCCGCGGGTTGCTTGTGCTCATACTGGCTGGCCAAGCTGCCGGCCGCGTTATAGATAACGTGAACCGGTCGCTTAGTTAGACGATGCTTTTGAATCAGCATCTTTGAAGTTTTTGAAACGGTTGCAATGGCATCGGCACGATTCAAAATCACTCGCTGCGGCCAATAAACCAAGTGAAAAAGGCGCCAAATAACCCTGATTGCCAGGTTGAACCCAGGTGGCGGAGCCGGGTGGCGGTAGTAGATCAGGTCATGAAGGGTCAGGACAAGCTTGTATTTGCGGCCCCAGCTGCCCATAGTCTGCATTGGCGAGAAGACGATTTTTGCACCGGCTTGATTGAGCGTTTTAGCGATCAACAGCTCTTTCGGCGAGGTTGGGTCGTTGGCAAAAATGTAGTCGCAGCCTCGCGGCAGTTTGAGCAGTTGCCTGCGGTCATAAATGATTGCGGTGACTTTGATTCGACTGTGCAGTGCGTCGAAAAGCCCAGCTGAAAATCGGCTAATGCCGTCGTGGTGATCGAAGCGGATGTATCGAGCATCGAAGAAAATTCCCTGTTCGCTCATTTGGAGCCTCCGGCAAAACTTCTAATTAGATCAGCCACGCGCTCGGGTGTTTCATAGTGAGTCAAGTGACCAACACTGTGAATTACCTCTAGACGTGACTCACTTGCCTTAACTGTTGCGAAAGTCTTTTGCTGCTGGGCAACCGAAGTGATGTCATCTCGATCGCCGGCAATAAACATGGTTGGCATTTCAAATGAAGCGGCAAAGTCGGCGACGCAGCTGCTGATCGAGGCGTGGTAGCCCTCAATGGCAACTCTTAGTTCGGCAAAGTCATTGAAGTTGTCGTCATGTTGGCGATGCACCCAGGCGCGCAGAGTTTTGTCTTTCGATTTGGTCATGACAATGCTCATGCCTCGCACCATCGGCCAGCTTTTTAGCAGCCAATCGGCAGTCGTGACCGGCAGCTTGGCGGCCAGCCAAAAGAAGAGTATGGCAATTTTGGTTAGACCTGCCTTTGGCCCCTCAAGCGCGGGTGCTGAAACTGGGTTCACTAACACCAGCTTGCTAATCGATCGTGGGTTTGTTGCGGCAAAGTGGCTGCAGACGATGGTTCCGAAACTGTGTCCGAGCAGAATCGGCTTGGCGCTTAGATTCAATCCTTGGATGAATTTGTCTAGCCACTGTGAGTAGTGTGCGATCGAATGCTCGCCGTTGAGAGGCGCACTCGCACCAAATCCGGGCAGATCAGGAATGAAGATTTCGAAGTCTTCTAGCGCTCCGGCGATTGCCTCAAGTCCGCGGTGATTTCCGCGGTATCCGTGAATAAAAATGATGGTTTTTGCAGCGGTGGTTTTCGCCGGATAGAACCAGTATTTGGTCAGCTCGCCATCTATTGTTTGCAGTCTCGCGTGCCCGCGGCGGCTGGCTGCGAGGGCTAATTGCGCTGATTTGTTGGTCATGTTTAGACCGAGAAATACTTTGCTTCGGGGTGGTGCAAAACCATTGCGTCGGTGGATTGCTCCGGATGCAGCTGAAGCTCTTCAGACAGAGTAACGCCAATCGCCTCAGGCTTTAGAAGCTCGACCAGCTTCACGCGATCCTCGAGCTCTGGGCAGGCCGGATAGCCAAATGAATAGCGAGCACCACGGTATTCAAGTTTGAAAAGGCCGTCGACATGCTTAGGGTCTTCGCCTGAAAAACCGAGCTCTTCGCGAATTCTGGCATGCCAAAACTCGGCAAGTGCCTCAGTTAACTGAACTGAAAGTCCGTGAAGCTCTAGGTAGTTTCGATAATCGTTGGCAGCATAAAGCTCGTTGGCGGCTTCAGAGACGCGATTGCCCATGGTGACCAACTGGAACGGCACTACGTCAATCTGGCCGCTTTCTTTTGATCGAACAAAATCGCTCAAACAGAAGTGTCGGTCTCGTTGCTGTCTTGGAAAACTGAATCGAAGTCGTTCGGTGCCAGGCACTCCCCCTGAACCGCCGTCAGTTGCGCCGTCTGGTCCGTGATGAAGAATCACCAGATCATCGCCGTCTGATACCGCCGGAAAATAGCCGTAAACCACAGCCGCTTCAAGCAGGCTTTCGGTTTGAATCTTTTCTAGCCAGCTGCGAAGTCTTGGGCGACCTTCGGTTTCGACAAGTTCCTCATAGCTTGCGCCGTCTTCGGCTCGTGAAGGCTTCAAGCCCCACTGCCCCATGAATGTGGCGCGCTCGTCTAGATAGCTCGAGTAATCGCGAAGCGGGATGCCTTTGACGATTCGGGTTCCCCAGAATGGCGGCGACGGCAGCTCGTTGTCGCTGGCAACATCTGAGCGGTCAGGCACCAAGTCTGGAACTGTGCGAACCAGCAAACTCTTTGCGGCGACCCGACGCTTCTTTAGCTCTGGCAACTCGACCGAGGTATCGCCTCGCTTAATCTTCACCAGTGCGTCCATCAGGCGCAAACCCTCAAAGGCATCGCGGGCATAACGAACCTGGCCCTGATAAATTTCGGCGAGATCCTGCTCAACAAAACTTCTGGTCAGCGCTGCGCCACCGAGAATTACCGGCCACTTAGTTGCTACTCCGCGGGCGTTCATTTCTTCAAGGTTTTCGCGCATGATCTGCGTGCTCTTGACCAGCAAACCGCTCATGCCAATCACGTCAACCTGGTGCTCTTCTGCTGCGCGCAGAATCTCGTTAATTGGCTGCTTGATGCCGATGTTTACTGTTTCAAAACCATTGTTGCTAAGGATGATGTCGACCAGGTTTTTACCGATGTCGTGAACGTCACCGCGCACAGTGGCTAGAAGAATTCGGCCCTTGCCAGCTTCGTCGGTTTTCTCAATGAACGGCTCAAGGTGAGCCACGGCGGTCTTCATGACTTCGGCAGATTGAAGAACGAATGGCAGCTGCATCTCGCCCTTGCCGAATAGCTCACCGACAACCTGCATGCCTTTTAGAAGGTGGTCGTTGATGATCTGCAGCGCAGATTTGCCGGTGGCCATCGCCTCATCAAGATCGGCTTCAAGGCCTTTCTTTTCGCCATCGATGATTCTTCGCTCGAGGCGCTCATTGATTGGCATGGCAGCTAACTCTTCAGCACGCGACTGTCGGGCAGAAGTGGTGTCGATACCGCTGAAAATGTCGAGGAATTTAGTTAGCGGGTCAAACGTGACGTTGCCATCCTGGTCGTATTCACGGCGGTCATAAATCAGATCCAGAGCAGCCTGAAGCTGCTCTTTAGGAATTTGCGACAGCGGCATGATTCTCGCGGCGTGGACAATTGCCGAGGTGAGGCCAGCTTTGACGCACTCATGCAAAAAGACCGAGTTGAGCACGTGTCTGGCAGCCGGGCTTAGACCAAACGAAATGTTTGAGATGCCCAGAGTCGACTGAATTCCCGGATAGGCGTCGTTCAGGCGGCGGATAGCCTCGATTGTTTCAATTCCGTCGCGCCTCGTCTCGTCTTGCCCGGTGGCAATTGGAAAAGTCAGAGTGTCGACTGTGATGTCAACCAGATTCATGCCCCAGTTGCTTTGCAGCTCACGGATCAATCGCTCGGCAATCGCGAATTTGGTTTCGGCGGTTCTGGCCTGGCCTTCTTCATCGATTGTCAGCGCAACCACCGCGGCGCCGTGCTCTTTGACCATCGGCATGATTCGCGCAAAACGTGAGGTCGGGCCATCGCCGTCCTCAAAGTTGACCGAGTTGATCATGGCGCGTCCGCCCATGCACTCAAGACCGGCTTCGAGTACTGCTGGTTCGGTTGAATCAAGAACCAGCGGCAAAGTGGTGGCCGTAGCTAGACGGCCAACCAGCTCGCGGGCGTCCTTTGCCCCGTCGCGTCCGACATAGTCAACGCAGACATCTAGAAAGTGCGCGCCCTCGCGAGTCTGCGAGCGGGCGATTTCGACGCACTCTTCCCAGTTTTCGGCAAGCATCGCATCGCGGAATGCTTTAGAGCCGTTTGCGTTGGTGCGCTCACCAATCGAAAGGTAGGTCATGGTCTGGTCGAAAGGCTGGTGCTGATACAGGCTGGCGAGACCAGGTTCAATGGTTGTCTTTGGTCGCTTAGGCACTCGATCTTTGACAGCTGCAGCTAGCTCGGCAATGTGGGCTGGAGTGGTGCCGCAGCAGCCACCAACCAAACCTGCGCCATATTCGCTCACGAACTGAACCTGAGCTGTGGCAAGCTCATTCGGTGTCAGTGGATAGTGGGCACCGTGAGGACCAAGAATCGGCAAGCCGGCATTCGGCATGACCACTAGAGGCAGGGTTGAGAACTTCGCGAGATAGCGAAGGTGCTCGCTCATTTCGGTCGGTCCGGTAGCGCAATTTAGACCGATGGCATCGATGCCAAGTGCGCCAATCGCGGTTAGTGCAGCACCGATTTCAGAACCCAAAAGCATTGTTCCGGTGGTTTCGATTGTCACTGACACCAGGATCGGAACCGACTGGCCAAGCTCAGTCATGGCTCGCTTTGCGCCGATAATTGCACTCTTTGCCTGAAGCAGGTCTTGAGCGGTTTCTACCAAGATCGCATCAGCTCCGCCGCGAATCAGGCCGAGTGCTTCTTGCTGGTAGGCATCGCGCAGAACGCTGAATTTCTCATGTCCGAGGCTTGGCAGCTTCGTGCCTGGCCCGACTGAACCTAGAACCCAGCGCGGTTTTTCATCCGTGCTGAAATCATCGGCCACTCGTCTGGCGATTTGGGCACCCGCAAAGGCAAGCTCTTCGATGCGCTCTTCGATGCCGTATTCGGCAAGGTTGGCAAAATTTGCACCAAAAGTATTGGTCTCAATCGCCTCGGCGCCGTTCTTTAGGTATTGCGCGTGAATGCGAGAAATGATGTCAGGGCGGGTGACGTTCAGAATTTCATTGCAGCCCTCTAGATTCTCGAAATCTTCTAGCGAGGGGGCTGATTCTTGAATCATGGTGCCCATTGCGCCATCAGCGACCACGACGCGGGTTTTTATTGCATCGATCAAAGCGGCGGATCGGGGGCTAAACATAGAGTCTTAATTCTAACCGGCGGGCGCCTTTGCCACGGCTCGCGATTAAACTGATCAGATGCCCCAGTCTGAAATTCTGCGAGAACAAGATCGATTTGATGCAAAGCACTCATCGGTCACCGATGCGCTGGTAGACCGCGCGCTGGTTGAAGAAATCAGTCTTTCTTTTGAGTTCTTTCCTCCAAAAGATGAGGCTGCCGAAGCTCGCCTATGGTCAACTTTTGAGGGTTTGCTGCGGGTCAACCCGGATTTTGTTTCTGTGACCTATGGTGCCGGTGGCTCAAATCGCGATACCAGCCTTGCCATCGTTGAGCGCATGGCCAAAGAAGTATTGACCATTGGTCACCTGACTTGTGTTGGGTCGACTGTTGAATCGAGCATCGAGATTATTCGCGCTTTCGAAAACGCAGGAGTTGGTTCGATTTTGGCCCTGCGTGGCGATAGCCCCAAAGACCAGCCCGACGCACTGGAGAGTGGCGAAATCAAGACTGCGGTCGAACTAGTCGATCTAATCTCGGCTCACACCGAGTTAGAAATTGGCGTCGCGGCTTTTCCTGAGGTGCACCCAGAGTCACCTGACCTTGCCCACGATGCAAAGGTGCTCAGCCTCAAAGAGCAGGCTGGCGCGAGTTATGCGATCACTCAGCTTTTCTTTAGCGTGGATGCTTATTTAGCGCTTCTTGAGGCAAACGAGGCCGCCGGAGTTGGTTTTCTTCCGGTAATTCCTGGATTGATGCCGATCGCAAATGCTAAGCAGGTCATCCGCATGGCCGATATGAGCGGCGCAGAGATTCCTGCCGAGTTGCTTGCTCGACTTGAGGCAGCCGACGAGGCCACCGCTAGACGCATTGGAATGGACTATTCGATCCAGTTGGCCCGTGATTTGGTTGCCGCCGGAGCCCCAGGTTTGCACATTTTCACTCTCAATCAGCAGGAAGCCGCGCTTGAACTAGCTAGCGGCGCCGGACTTTGTCGCTAGGTGCGCCTAGTCTGATTCTGTGAACGAACAACTTTCTTTCGATTTTTCTCAGCCCGAGCCAGCCGGACAGCCGCTGCCTAGCTGGGCGCAACACATCGCCGTTTTTGACACCGAAACCACCGGCCTTCTGCATCGCGAGGCAAGAATTGTCACAGCCTGCATCGCCGAGATCGACAGTTCAGGCAATCTAGCAAAGCCTGCCACTGAGTGGCTAGCCGATCCTGAAATCGAGATTCCTGATGTTGCAGCGTCTGTGCACGGCGTCACCACTGAAATTGCCCGTCGAGATGGCCGACAAGCCAAGCTGGTGGTCTCCGAAATTCTTGAGCAGCTGAACGATCTATTCGCTCGCAAGGTTCCAGTGGTGGCACATAACGCGGTTTATGATTTCTCGATTTTGCATTTTGAGGCCCTACGTCATGGGCTCACTCCCCTTGACCAACCAAAGCCGGTCGTTGACACTCTGGTTCTTGACAAGCAAGTCGATCGATATCGCAAAGGCAAGGGCATGCGAACTTTGATCGCCGCAGCGGGCATCTATGGCGTTGACCTGATTGACGCTCACAATGCCACAGCCGACGCAATTGCTGCCGGCCGCCTCGCTCAGGCGATTGCAAAAAAATACGCTGCGGTTTTGCCAGATGATGCGGTTGAGCTGCACGAAAGAATTGCCGTTTGGCATGATGAGCAGGCGCAAAATTTTGCCCAGTTCAAGCAAGCAACCGACCCAAGTTTTAGGGCTGAGCTCGGTTGGCCAGTGCGTGCTTAGTTAGCGCGCGCCAAATTAGCGCCTCTTTAGGCAAAGCGAAAACCCCTCCGATTGGAGGGGTTTTCAAATTCTTGCGGCTTTGGCTTATGCGCCGAATCCACGTGTGTAAGGTTTACCCTTACGCACCGAATCCCTTGTAGCGAGCGTTGAAGCGCTCTACGCGGCCTGCAGCATCCATGATGCGCTGCTTTCCGGTGTAGAAAGGGTGTGAAGCAGCTGAGATTTCAACGTCGAAGACTGGGTAGGTGTTGCCGTCTTCCCATTCGATGGTCTTGCTGCTGCTGACGGTTGAGCGAGTTAGAAATGCCTCACCTGAAGCTAGGTCGCGGAATACAACTGCTTCGTACTTTGGGTGGATGTCTGCCTTCATGGGTTTCTTTCTTTTTGAAACAAATCTTTTGCCTGGTTCACAACCGGCACTAAGGGACAACTATAACAGAGCTAGAACGACGTGCGCCAGTGGTTTGACAGGAAAATCTGACTATTTGATTCGAGCCTGGAATCTGCCGTTTTGGTGGTTGACCTCAATTGGAACGCCGAAAGCTTCGGAGATTTTCTCGGTGGTAAGCGTTGAGAAGATTTCGCCAGCCGCGTAAACCTGGCCGTCAACCAGAATCAATGCGTGAGTGAAACCAGCCGGAATCTCTTCTAGGTGGTGAGTCACCATGATCATTGCCGGTGCATACGGCGAAGACGCATACTCGCCAATAATGCGAACGGTTTGTTCTCTCGCTGCCAAATCAAGGCTAGCTACTGGCTCATCGAGCAACAAAAGTTCAGGGTCCGGCATAACCGACCGGGCAATCTGGGTGCGCTTGCGCTCGCCATCGCTCAGAGTGCCAAACGCGCGATCTGCAAATTCACTTAGACCCCACTCGTTCAGCACACGACGAGCGCGACGTTCGTCAATGTCGTCATACTGTTCGTTCCAGCGACCGGTGATTGCATAACTTGCAGTCATGACGGCATTCAGAACGGTCTCAGAGTTAGGGATGTGTGCGGCTTGGGCGCTAGACGCAAAACCGATTCGGGTGCGAAGCTCGAAAACATTGATCTCGCCAAGCTTTTCTTGTAGCACTACGGCTGAACCGCTGGTTGGGTGAATCTGAGCGGCGGCAATACGCAGCAACGAAGTCTTGCCGGCACCGTTTGGCCCAATGATTACCCAGCGTTGATTCGATTCAACCTGCCAGTCAACGTTGTTAATTACCGGCTTTTTGTCACGAATAAGCGTGACGTTGTTCAAATCAATTGCGCGAGACATGGATTGAGCTTAAGCGATTCGGTTGATTGCTTTTTGATACACGCTGATGGTTTGTTCAGCAATTGAATCCCAGCTGAAGTGTTTTTCAACCCTTGCGCGACCGGCAGCACCAAATTCGGCGATTCTCGGATTCTCAAGCATGGCGTTAAGAGCGTTCGCAAAGTCAGCGACGAACTTGGCTTCGTCAAGCGGCTTTCCGCTGCCGTCTTGAAGCTGCTCGATGTCGACCAGCAAACCAGTTTCGTTGTGAGCTACAACCTCTGGAATCCCGCCGGTTGCAGTTGCTACTACCGGTGTGCCACAAGCCATCGCCTCAAGGTTCACGATGCCAAGCGGCTCATAAATTGAAGGGCAAGCGAACACAGTTGCAGCCGAAAGCATGGCAATCAACTCGGTGCGGCTCAGGTGCTTTTCAACCCAGATGACGTTATCGCGAACTTTTCGAAGTTCTTCGACCAGTTCAGTCACAGTTCGCAGAATCTCGGGGGTGTCTGGCGCGCCAGCGCACAGCACCAGCTGCACATCGCTTGGCAACTCGCGAGCAGCCTTCAACAGATATGGCAATCCCTTTTGCTGAGTAATGCGACCTACGAAAACTACTGATCGCTTGTCCGGGTCGACGCCGTTGGCTCGTACCAAATCAGGGTTATCGGCGGCTTGGAACGCATCCAGGTCGATGCCGTTGTGAACTACTGAAATTTTGCCTGGATCAAGCTGCGGATAAGCGCGCAGAATGTCTTTGCGCATGCCATCGCTAACTGCAATGATTCCGGTGGCTCCCTCGTAGGCGGTTCGCTCAATCCAAGAGGACAAGCGATAGCCGCCGCCAAGCTGCTCCTCTTTCCAGGGGCGAAGTGGCTCAAGGCTATGTGCGGTGATTAGGTGCGGAATGCCGTGTAGCTGCGAAGCTACCTGACCGGTGAAGTTTGCGTACCAGGTGTGCGAGTGCACGAGGTCGGCGCCAGCTATGTCGGCAACCATGTTCAGGTCGGTTGACATGGTTTGCAGAGCGCCGTTTTGCGCGTCAAACAAGTCGCTGTGGCGATACGAAAAAGTATCAATTTCATTACGTTCGTCACCGAAGCAACGCACCTTGACATCGATCTGTTTGCGCAGAACTCTCACTAATTCAGCGACATGCACGCCCGCACCGCCATAAATGGCAGGTGGATATTCCTTACTGATTAAGTCAATCCTCATGACGCCATGTTAGTGCCCGTAATCTTCAGGCTCTAACATACGGATATGAGCTCAAAGAGAATCTTCGGCATGGTTCTAGCCGGTGGCGAAGGCAAGCGCCTAATGCCACTCACCGCTGATCGTGCAAAACCAGCAGTGCCTTTTGGTGGCAGCTATCGCCTAATTGACTTCGCGCTGTCGAACCTAATCAACTCGAACCTGCGCCGAATTGTTGTTTTGACTCAGTACAAATCCCACAGCCTTGACCGCCACGTTTCACAGACCTGGAGAATGTCTCCGCTTTTGGGTTCATACATCGCATCTGTACCTGCGCAGCAGCGCTTGGGCAAGCGCTGGTATTCAGGCAGTGCCGACGCGATTCTGCAGAGTATGAACCTGTTGAGCGACGAAAAGCCTGACATCGTCGTCGTGGTAGGTGCTGACCACGTCTACCGTATGGATTTTGACCAGATGATCGAGGCGCACATCGCTTCCGGTCGCGGAGTGACGGTAGCCGCTATTCGCCAGCCGCTTTCGCTAGCCACACAGTTTGGTGTTATCGAGGTCGATGACAACGATCCGACCAAGATTGCCGCCTTCCGCGAGAAGCCGACCGACCCGAAGGGTTTGCTCGAGTCTCCTAATGAGGCTCTGGTTTCAATGGGAAACTATGTTTTCAGCGCACAGGCCCTAATTGACGCTATTGAGCACGATGGCACTCTAGAGACCTCGTCTCACGACATGGGTGGCGACATTGTTCCTTGGATGGTAGCCCGTGAAGATGCCGGTGTTTATGACTTCACATATAACGAGATCCCTGGCTCAACTGAGCGCGACCACTCATACTGGCGCGACGTAGGAACCATTGACTCTTATTACGACGCCCACATGGACCTTATTTCGGTCATGCCGGTTTTCAACCTCTATAACAACGAGTGGCCAATCTTTACGCAGCAGATCAACCTGCCGCCAGCCAAGTTTGTTCACGATGGCGAAGGCAACCAGGGTCGCACCACTGATTCGATCGTTTCGCTCGGAACAGTTATTTCAGGTGGAATTGTCGAGCGTTCGGTGCTGTCACCTGAGGTGCGCATTCACTCGAAAGCTTTAGTCACCGACTCGGTGCTGTTAGACCGAGTTGTAGTCGGAAGAGACTGTACGGTTAGAAAGGCCATTCTCGATAAGGGCGTGGTGGTTGCAGATGGCGCCTCTATTGGCACCGATCCGCAGCGAGATAGAGACCGAGGCTTTACCGTGACAGATTCTGGAATCACAGTGGTGGGCAAGGGAGTCCTCGTAACTCCGTGACCCAGCTTTTTGTAATTTTCGATGTTGATTCAACCCTTATCGAAGACGAAGTAATTGAACTATTGGCCGATGCAGCTGGCACCCGGGTGCAAGTTGCCGAGGTAACTAACCGAGCTATGGCCGGCGAAATTGATTTTGCCGAGAGCCTTATTGAGCGCGTTGCCACCCTAGAAGGACTTCCGGAGAGCGTTTTTGAAGACGTTCTTAAGCGAATCAAGGTCTCAAAAGGTGCGGTTGACCTAATCGATGCCATTCACCGAAACGGTGGCAAAGTCGGTGCCGTGTCTGGCGGCTTTTCGCAGTTGCTCACTCCCCTGGCTCAAATTTTGAACCTGGATTATGACCGCGCGAATGAGCTTGAAGTGAAAGACGGGCGACTCACAGGGCGCGTTATCGGTCAAATCATTGACCGTCAGGCAAAAGCCGACGCATTGGTCGAATGGTCAACCGATTCAGGCTTCGCGCTCGCCGATACCGTTGCTGTTGGCGACGGCGCTAACGACCTGGGAATGATGGAAATTGCCGGCCGCAGCGTGGCTTTCAATGCCAAGCCGGTTGTTCGAGAGTTTGCCGAAATAGTTCTAGATGAGCCAGATCTTGGTCAGCTGATTGAAATTCTGCACCTGGCCTAGCAAAACGTCTTAGGCAATGACCAAACAAAAACCCCGCGAGCAATTGCGCTAGCGGGGTTTTGAATTATGCGTCGGGCTTATTCAGCGATGAAGTCGCTGGTGTCGCCGACCAAGCGAGTGTTGTCTGCTGGCACTGGCTCGACTGCAGCCAAAGCAACCTCGGCAGCGAACTCGCTGACGTTGTATAGCTTGCCGGCGCCCTCGCGGCGGGCTTCGATAGCGCCAGGGTTAGCGCGCTCTAGCAAGGTTGCGGTAATTGTGCCTTCGATCATGTCTCCAGAAACAACCACAAATTCGATGCCGCGCTCGCCGAGCTGAGGAATCATGTCGCGCAGTGCATCTTCACCAGCGCGCTTTGATAGTGCTACCGGAACATACTCAGGCATGGTCGGAGTGGTGCGAATGAAGTGTGCTTGGTGGCTAGTGACAAAGACCACACGAGCGCCATCGTTTAGATAAGGCAGAGCGGTGGTCAGCAGGTTTACCTGCGAGTCGCGGTTCAGGCGCATTGCATAGTCTTCGCCTAGGCCTGCCTCCATGCCGCCAGATGCGTTCATAACCAGGATGTCCAGCCCGCCAAACGCAGCTTTAGCAGCCTCAAACATAGCCTTTACTGATGCAGCATCAGTGAGGTCTGCTCCGACGGCAATTGCCTTGCCGCCGTTGGCCTCAACTTCGCCAACAATCTTTAGGGCGCGAGCCTCTTTGTTGCGAAAGTTGACCACAACCGAAGCGCCTGCTGCGGCAAAGTAGCCGACGGTGTCAGCGCCGATGCCTCGTGATGAACCGGTGACCAGTGCTGATTTTCCGGTTAGTGAACCGGCTGCTAGTGGATTGCTCAAGGTGTCTCCTGCTTGATTGGTTGAAAAATTAGTGACCCATGCCAAGGCCGCCATCAACTGGGATTACTGCCCCAGAGATGTAGCCGGCATCGTCGCCAGCGAGCCAAGTAACAACTCGGGCAACCTCTGACGGTGCGGCGAAGCGACCGGCTGGAATCTTCTTTTTGTATTCGTCCTGCATTGCTTCTGGCAATGCCGCGGTCATGTCGGTGTCGATGAATCCTGGGGCAACCACGTTGGCAGTAATGCCACGGGCACCGAGTTCGCGAGTGATTGAGCGAGCCATACCTACTAGGGCTGACTTAGAGGCTGAATAGTTCACCTGACCAGATGAGCCGAGCAGGCCAACAACCGAGCCAATCAAAATAACTCGACCAAAACGAGCCTTGATCATGCTCTTGGTTGCACGGCGGACCACGCGGAATACGCCGTTTAGGTTGGTGTTGATGACGTCTTCAAATTCTTCGTCGGTCATGCGCATCAGCAGAGTGTCTTTGGTGATGCCGGCGTTGGCAACCAAAATCTGAATCGGGCCAAGCTTTTCTTCTACGGTTGCGATGGCAGCGTCAAGACTTGCTGCATCGGTGACGTCTGCGGTGACAGAAAGCGAACCAGATGGGCCTTCGCCTGAGCGAACGGTGACTGCCACCTGATAACCCTGGGCAACAAATTCTTCGGCAATTGCGCGACCGATGCCACGGTTTCCGCCGGTAACTAGAACGGTTTTAGACTCAGACATTTCGCCAACCTTTTGTGGAATAAGGGATCGCGCACAGCGCTTGAAACAAGAGAAGTCTAGCCTTTGTGATTTAGTAAGGTCTTGATTGGAAGGAGCAAAATGGCCAAGGCACAGAGCGTCACGTCAATCGGTCAGTCTCCTGAAGACGAGCGCAAATCGAGAATGATCAAATACACGATCGCTATGACTGTTCGCGTAATTTGTTTGATTCTTGGAATGGTCGTGCAGGGCTGGTTGATGTGGGTCATGTTCGCTGGGGCAATTTTGCTGCCGTATTTTGCAGTCGTGATCGCGAACGCCCAAGGAACCGGAAAACAGCAGCCCAAAGCCAACGCTCCAGTTCACGAAACAATCAGCATTCCGGCATCGGCTTTCACTGTTGTCGACAGCCCAAATCAACCGAATTCAAATGACTAGCATTGAGTTCATAAAGTGCTCGAGGGCTGGTTGCCAGCAGGCCGCTACCGCAAACATCGCCTGGCGGAACCCCAAAATCCATGCCGTTGACCGCAGAAAAATCTGGTCTGCCTGCGATGAGCATAAGAACTTTCTGGTTGACTACTTGAGTTCAAGAGGTTTTGAGCCCGAGTTGAAAGTTATTGCATGCAGTTTGATTCAGCGTGGCTGAAATCATCATGGAAGCGATGGTTAGCCTGGCTTTTGCTGGCTACAGTCTTCGCAATTGCCTGTGTTTTTCTGTCTAATTGGCAATTCAGTCGCCGAGCAGAGGCTGTTGCGCGCATCAACCTAATCGCACAGAACTACGACCAACCCGCCACCTCACTCGAGACGCTAATTTCTGCTGGATACAAATCTTCAGATGAATGGCGCCCGGTTTCGATTTCAGGCCAATATCTGACCGATTCTGTGTTTTTAGTGCGTAATCGACCAAACAACGGCCACCCTGGCTTTATCCAGTTAGTGCCGTTCATGGCCGACTCGGGCGAGATTTATGCGGTTGATCGCGGTTGGTTGCCAACCGGCAGCAAGCAGGATTCACCCGACCTGGTGCCGGTTGCGCCGAGTGGGTCGCTGACATTGATGGCGAGAATGCGCACCGCAGAACCAGACCTAAATCGCGATGCGCCCGCCGGTCAACTGCCGACAGTAAATCCAGGTTTGATGGCCAAGCAGCTCGGCGGCAATCAATCAAAAGTGGCCACCGATTTTTATCTGCGGATGAGCAACGAGTCAGTTGAAAGTGCGCAATTGCCGACCCCTATCGGCAAACCAAATCTAGATGAGGGCAATCACCTGAGCTATGCAATTCAGTGGATTGTGTTTGGTGTCATGGCGTTCTTTGCGCTTGGCTGGGCGGTTCGACAGGAGCTAATTGCTCGCCGAGTAGCAACTGAAGCCGGATACGTGCCGAAAAGCCGCAAAAAAATTGGCGACGACGACAAGGCCTATGAAGATGCCGCCTTCGAAAATTCGGCAGAATAGCCCAGAATCGCTAACTGAGGGCGATTAGATCGGCGTAGCCCTGGTTCCAGTGGTCTTCAACGCCATCTGGAAGGATCAAAACGCGTTCAGGATTGAGAGCCTCTACCGCACCGACATCGTGCGAAACCAGAACCACTGCCCCGGTGAAAGTTGCCAACGCTCGAAGAATCTCTTCGCGGCTAGCTGGGTCGAGGTTGTTGGTTGGCTCGTCTAACAGCAGCACGTTTGCCGATGAGACCACTAACGAAGCCAAAGCAAGACGAGTTTTCTCACCTCCGCTGAGCACTCCAGCCGGCTTGCTGACGTCGTCGCCGGTGAACAAGAACGAACCAAGCACTTTTCGGGCGTCGGTGTCACTCAGCTGCGGTGCGGCATCCTGCATGTTTTGCAATACCGTCTTGGCCACGTCAAGAGTCTCGTGCTCCTGAGCAAAATAGCCAATCTTCAACCCATGTCCAGGTTCAATTTGACCGGTATCCGGTTTATCGATGCCAGCAAGCATGCGAAGCAGCGTGGTTTTTCCGGCACCGTTGAGACCGATGATGACAACCTTTGAGCCTTTGTCGATGGCCAAATCAACCGCAGTGAAAATCTCGAGAGAGCCATAGCTCTTGCTGAGGTTGCTCGCCATTAGCGGAGTGCGACCACAAGGCGCCGGATCGGGAAACTTGATCTTGGCAACGCGATCTTGCTCGCGAACCTCGTCTAGGCCGGTGAGCAGCTTCTCGGCGCGTCTAATCATTTGCTGCGCAGCTACTGCCTTGGTCGCCTTGGCGCCAAACTTGGCGGCCTGCAGCTGAAGTGTCGCGGCCTTCTTTTCAGCATTGGTTCGTTCGCGCTTGCGACGCTCTTCGTCAGCCTCACGCTGCTTTTGATAGGCGCGCCACCCCATGTTGTAAACATCGATTACTCCGCGCATAGCATCAAGATAAAAGACGCGGTTCACGGTTTCCTCGACCAAATCAACATCGTGACTGATAACGATCAGACCACCCTGATAGCCCTTTAAAAATTCGCGCAGCCAAACCACCGAGTCTGCATCCAAGTGGTTGGTTGGCTCGTCGAGAATCATGGTTTCGGCATCAGAGAACAGAATTCGGGCCAGCTCGATTCGGCGTCGCTGACCACCAGAAAGAGTCTTTAGCGGTTGGTTCAGCACCTGTTCTTTTAGACCTAGATTGTTTGCGATAGCTGCAGCCTGCGCTTCGGCAGCGTATCCCCCGCCGCCTTCAAATCGATCCTGAAGCTTGGCATAACGAACCATAGCGGCGTCATAGATTTTTTCGTCGACACTGGCCATGTCGAGCGACGCCTCTTCCATTTGAAGCAGGATGTCACCCAGACCGCGGGCATTCAAAATTCGGGTGCGGGCAAGTTCTTCGGGGTCGCCGCTGCGCGGGTCTTGCGGCAGATAGCCAATTTGACCGTGCTTTTCTACAGCGCCTTCAGAAGGCTGGCCGTCACCAGCAAGAATCTTGGTAAGTGTGGTTTTGCCGGCACCATTTCGACCAACCAGACCGATTTTGTCGCCTTTGTCGACTCTGAAATTGACGCCGGACATCAAAACGCGTGCGCCAATGCGAATCTCTAAATCGCGCACGTGAATCATCAGAATTCTCCAAAATGTGGGTCGGTTTTTGTCGAAATTAGTAGACGACCACCAAAATGCCTAGTCTACAATCGACCTATGCCTCTGCGCCCCCGCAAGGCAAGCAACCTACAGAAGAGAGATACTGAGTTGTCACTAACCCTTAGCACTCGACCAACTATCGTCGACCGTTTTGTTCCAAAGAGCTTGGCTGCCGATGTGGCCCTTATCGCCGGTGGTGCAGCGCTTACTGCTGCCGCTGCTCAGGTTCAAATCCCAATGGTTCCAGTGCCAATCACCGGTCAGACTTTCGCGGTTCTTCTAGTTGGTGCCGCACTCGGTCTAAACCGCGCAGCGCTATCAATGGTTTTGTATGTAATTTTGGGTGTGGCTGGTCTACCAGTTTTCACCGGCGCTAAGGCATTTGTTGCCGGCGGACCAACCATGGGCTACCTAGCTGGCTTCATCGCTGCTGCTGCCCTAGTTGGCTACCTAGCTCAGCGCGAGTGGGACCACAAGTGGTTCGGCGTTGTTGCATCTTTCGTAGCTGGCAACTTGGTCATCTATGCATTCGGTCTTACTTGGCTATCGGTTTTCTTGGGAACCGTGGGGGCAGCCAACGACCTAACCGCTACTTTGAACGCAGGAATGATTCCGTTCCTTATCGGAGATGCAATCAAGATCGCCCTAGCAGCTGTGGTTCTTCCACTGGCCTGGAAAATCGTCAAGCGCTAAAAGGTTTGAAGCAAAAAAATCCCACCGAAGAAATTCGGTGGGATTTTTTATGTCTTTAGATAGAGAATCCGATGGCGCGCATCTGCTCTTTGCCATCTTCGGTGATCTTCTCTGGGCCCCATGGCGGCATCCAAACCCAATTGATTCTGAAAGCCTCGACAACGCCATCAAGCGCCTCGGCAGTTTGTTCTTCGATAACGTCAGTTAGTGGGCAGCCAGCTGAAGTTAGCGTCGCATTAACTAACAGCGACCCGTCTTCGGCAATCTGAAGACCATAAATCAGACCAAGATCAACAATGTTTACGCCGATTTCTGGGTCGATAACGTCTTTTAGAGCCTCGATAACGCGATCGTAAAACTCTGGTTCTAGTTCGGTCGGCATTTAGGCTTTCACGTAGCGGTCATAGCCCTCGGCTTCGAGGCGCTCGGCTAGCTCTGGGCCACCCTCTTCGGCAACGCGGCCGTTGACGAACACGTGAACGAAATCTGGCTTGATGTAGCGAAGAATTCGGGTGTAGTGAGTGATTAGCAACAGACCGAAATCATTGCCTTCTTTGGCGCGGTTTACGCCCTCTGAAACGATCTTCAGTGCGTCAACATCTAGACCTGAGTCTGTCTCGTCTAGAACCGCGAACTTAGGCTTTAGCAGCTCTAGCTGAAGAATCTCGTGACGCTTCTTCTCGCCACCAGAGAAACCTTCATTTACGTTGCGCTCGGTGAAGCTTGAGTCCATGCGCAGGTTGTCCATTGCGGTGCGAATGTCTTTGATCCAGGTGCGAAGTGCTGGTGCCTCACCGCTAACTGCGGTCTTGGCAGTGCGCAAGAAGTTTGAAACTGATACGCCCGGAATTTCAACTGGATACTGCATTGCCAAGAAAACGCCGGCGCGTGCGCGCTCGTCCACTGACATTTCAAGCAGGTCTTCGCCGTCAAGCAGGATCTCGCCCTCGGTAACGGTGTATTTCGGGTGGCCGGCAATTGTGTAAGCCAAAGTTGACTTGCCTGAGCCGTTAGGGCCCATAATCGCGTGGCTTTCACCAGAGCGAATGACTAGGTCAACGCCCTTGAGGATTTCTTTTGTACCCTGCTCGGTCTCAACGGTGACGTGCAGGTTTTTGATTTCTAGAGTTGCCATGATCTTCTTTCGGTGGCTATTCAGCATCGATTTCGAGGTAAATCTCATCGTTGTCGATGATGACCTCATAAGTTGCTACGGGTTCAAAAGCAGGAAGGGTTAGGGCTTCGCCAGTGGCAAGCGAGAACTTGGCGCCGTGAGCCCAGCATTCGATGGTGTCGCCATCGACAAAACCTTCGCTGAGCGAGATTTCGCCGTGTGAGCACTTGTCATCGATGGCTTTGATATCGCCCGCTTTGGTGCGAACAATCGCAATCGCTAGGTCGCCAACTTTTACACGTATGGCCTTGCCTGGTTTGATGTCTGCAACTGGACAGATTCGAATCGCCATTAGTTTGCGCTCCTCTCAAGTTCAGCTTCAATTGCCGCGGTTAGGCGGGTCTGAATCTCTTCTACGCCGATCTGTTGAATGATCTCGTTCAGGAATCCGCGAACCACCAGGCGACGAGCTTCGATCTCGTCGATTCCTCGAGCCTGCAGATAGAACAACTGTTCGTCATCGAAACGGCCGCTGGCACTGGCGTGGCCAGCTCCCTCGATTTTTCCGGTTTCGATTTCTAGGTTCGGAACCGAGTCGGCACGGGCACCATCGGTAAGCAACAGGTTGCGGTTTAGCTCGTAGGTCTGAGTGCCTTCGGCTGCCATGCGAATCAGAACGTCGCCAACCCATACGGTGTGAGCCTTATCGCCCTGCAGCGCACCCTTGTATTTGACGTCTGACTTGCAGTTCGGCACCGCGTGGTCAACATAGAGTCGGTGCTCCATGTATTGCCCCTGGTCAGCAAAATACAAACCAAGTAGTTCGACCTCGCCACCAGGAGCGGTGAACTCAGCTGAAGGGGTAACGCGAAGGGTTTTGCCGCCGAGACTCACCACTACGTGCTTCAATTTTGAGTTGCGCCCAAGCTTGGCAAACTGCGCTGAGGTGTGAGCGCTCTTAGCGCTCCAATCCTGAATGCTGATGACGGTGAGCTGAGCTTCGTCGCCAACCAGAATTTCGACGTTCTCGCCAAAGTTGGCATCGCCCTTGTGGTCAAGAATCACGACTGAGTTTGAATGCGGCTTGGCATCGATGATGGTGTGCATCGCGGCGGCTTCGAATGAATCCGAGCGAATGATTACCTGAACTTCGCAGTCTGGCTTTGATTCACTAGGAATAGTGACCAGGTATGCCTGCTCAGCCGCCTGCCAGGCAGCTGCTGAAGTGCGGTCTTCAGGAATTCCTGCGGCACCAAAAGCAGGGTGCTCAGGGCCAACCCAAGCGGTTTCTACGCCGGCTGGAGCCTTGGTTTCAATGTCGCCGATATACTCGCCAATTTCGGCTGAGTCGAGACCGTTAAGGCGATCTGCATCTAGGTAGCGCCACTGTTCTTCACGGCGGCTAATCGGTGCAAAGTCGTCAAGCTTGGTCGAACGCAAGCGCTCTGAGCGAGTCTGAATTGGCACATCGCCACCGTGTGAGTGCTCGGTGAGGCCGTGCTGAGCTGAGCCACTCTGAGTGGCATTTACAGAGGTTGTCACTAGCCGACAGCCCCTTCCATTTGCATTTCGATGAGCTTGTTAAGCTCCAGGGCGTATTCCATCGGAAGTTCTTTCGCGATTGGCTCAATGAAGCCGCGAACAATCATCGCCATTGCCTCGTCTTCGGCCATGCCGCGCGACTGCAGATAGAACAACTGCTCTTCGCTGACTCGTGAAACTGTGGCTTCGTGACCCATCGATACATCGTCTTCACGAACATCAACAGCAGGATAGGTGTCTGAACGTGAAATGGTGTCGACCAAAAGCGCGTCACAGCGAACGGTGTTTGCTGAGTGGTGTGCGCCCGGCATGACGCGAATTTCACCGCGGTATGAAGTGCGACCGCCACCACGGGCAATTGACTTTGAAACGATCGAAGAGCTGGTGTGCGGTGCCATGTGAATCATCTTGGCGCCGGCATCTTGGTGCTGCCCTTCGCCCGCAAACGCCACCGAAAGAGTCTCACCACGAGCGTGCTCACCGGCAAGCAAAACCGCCGGATACTTCATGGTCACCTTTGAGCCGATGTTGCCGTCAACCCATTCCATAGTCGCGCCCTCGTAGGCGATTGCGCGCTTGGTGACCAAGTTGTAGACGTTGTTTGACCAGTTCTGGATGGTGGTGTAGCGAACGCGAGCGTTCTTTTTGACGATGATTTCGACAACCGCTGAGTGCAGTGAGTCTGAGTTGTAAATCGGGGCGGTGCAGCCCTCGATGTAGTGAACGTATGAATCCTCATCAGCGATGATCAGGGTGCGCTCAAACTGACCCATGTTCTCGGTGTTGATTCTGAAGTAGGCCTGAAGTGGGATCTCAACGTGCACGCCCTTTGGAACGTAAACGAATGAGCCACCAGACCAAACGGCAGTGTTCAAAGCTGCGAACTTGTTGTCGCCAGCCGGAATCACGGTGCCGAAATACTCTTTGAAAATTTCCGGGTGCTCTTTTAGAGCGGTATCGGTGTCAAGGAAGATAACGCCCTGCGCCTCTAGGTCTTCGCGAATCTGGTGGTAAACCACTTCAGACTCGTATTGCGCGGCAACACCCGCGACTAGACGGCTGCGCTCGGCTTCAGGGATGCCCAGGCGCTCGTAGGTGTTTTTGATATCCTCAGGAAGGTCTTCCCATGACTGGGCCTGACGCTCAGTTGAACGGACGAAGTATTTAATGTTGTCAAAGTCGATGCCTGACAGGTCGCTTCCCCAGCTAGGCATTGGCTTGCGCAAGAAATACTCATAGCCCTTTAGGCGAGTTTCGAGCATCCACTCTGGCTCTGACTTTTTGTTCGAGATGTCAGTGACGACATCTTCGTTGATTCCGCGACGTGCATTGGCGCCCGCTGAATCTGAGTCTGACCAGCCGAATTCATAGACGCCGAGGCTGTCTAGTTCGGGGCGTTCGATGATGGTCTCTGACACGTCATCCTCCTGAGTATCTGGAATTCGAGTGGTTATCTCGACCCTAGGTATTTAAGATTTGCAACTCGCCTTTTTAGCCGACTATTCCCGCGTCGCAACGAAAAACCGGCACTGCCCGGCTGTGTAAGACTTGGGAATGGAACAAACCGAGGGCAAGTTTACCCTGCAGTGTTTGGCGAGCCAACCTCTAGCTCAAAGAAAGGGCGGCGCAATTGCGCAACTGGGCAATTTTTTCACCTAAACGACTGCGACTCTATGCCTGGGCATCTCTAGTCAGCGAGATTTTGATTGTGGTCACCGGCGGTGCCGTTCGACTAACCGCATCTGGCCTTGGCTGCCCAACTTGGCCAAAATGCACCGACACTTCTTTCACCACGGTTCCCGAGATGGGAATCCACGGAATTATCGAATTCGGCAATCGCACCCTGACCGGTGTTTTGCTGGTAATCGCTCTGTTGACCCTGATTGCCGCCTGGCGACAGCCAAAGCCAACTCGTCGTTCAGTACTAACGCCTTCAATCGCCCTAGTGTTGCTAATTGCTGCGCAGGCAATTTTGGGCGGTATCACCGTGCTCACTGGTCTAAATCCATGGATTGTTGGCGCACACTTTGTGCTCAGCGGAATCATGATTTCTATAGCCACTGTTTTGGTATGGCGCTCGGTTCGCCCGGTGCACGAGGCTATCCCGTCTTCTGTTTTCAGCCTTAGCTGGCCGATTGCGATTTTTGCCTGGATCTCGGTGATTGTCGGAGTTCTCGTGACCGGCGCTGGACCTCATTCGGGCGACGTTGAAGCTGGCCGAAATGGTCTTGATCTTGAACTTTGGCAGCACCTGCACAGCTATCCGGCATACGTGTTCTTGCTGCTTGCTTTAATTTCTGCAGCCGTGTTGATTCGACAGGATCTTGCCGCAAAGAAAAACTGGCGCCTGCAGACCAAAATTGCCGCAATCTTGGTGCTAGTTGCCGTAGGGCAAGCGATTGTTGGCGTGCTTCAGTCTCGACTGGGCGTGCCGGCTGGGCTGGTTGCCTTGCACATGCTGGGGGCTTCGCTGCTAATTTCGCTAGCCAATTTTCACTGGCTTTCGATTCGCGGCAAATCTCTCGAGGTCTAAATGACGACCATCTTTTGGTTTCGGCGTGATCTGCGGCTCGCAGACAACATTGCACTGAATGCCGCTATTGAAGCTAGCCCGGATGGCCAAGTTGCTCCCTTTTATGCCGTCGATAGCAAAGTCTTTTATGAACTTGAAGGCATTCGTCAGCACTCGATTTTTGAGTCACTGGTGGCACTGGATGCGAGCCTTGATGGCAATCTCACAGTAAGCAACGATGCAGCCTGGACCGCATTGCCGAAACTGGCTCAGGCACATGGAACCAAGAGCGTTTTTGCGACTCGCGCCTTTGATCCAGAGGGTGTCGCCGAGCAGAACAGGGTGGGTGAAGCGCTAGCCGCACTCGCTATCTCACTTGAGCTTCGAGACAGCTATTACGCCGTTTTGCCGGGCACGGTGGCCAAATCAGACCTAACTCCATATCGGGTTTACACCCCGTTTTATCGAGCTTGGCGCGAACTTGGCTGGCAGCAGCCGGCCGCGCTCGCACCTGGAGCCACCTGGCTAAAGCTTGGCGCAGGGACTGAAAAGCTGAAGCCGAACAAGCCTGCCCCATTCAAGGTAATTGCCGGCGAACACTTCGCTCTGCGCACCTGGGCAAAGTTTCAAAAGCGTGCCCTCTATAACTATGACGAGCTGAGAAACCGGGCCGACCTTTCGGGCACCTCGCACTTGAGCCACGCGTTGGCGTTTGGTGAGATTCACCCTCGCACCCTCTTGGCTGAATTGGCCGAGGTTCCGGGGCACGATGTTTTTCGAAAAGAGATCGCCTGGCGTGAGTTTTATGCCGATGTGCTCTGGCATAACCCGCAGACCACAACCGAGTACTACGAACCGAGATTCGCCCAGATGCGATACGACGAGGGCGAACGTGCCGATGAACGCCTAGCGGCTTGGCAGCAGGGCAAAACCGGCTACCCGATGGTCGACGCCGGCATGAGGCAACTTTTGGCAACCGGATGGATGCACAATCGTGTGCGCATGATCGTGGCCTCATTTTTAGTAAAAGATTTGCACATCGAATGGCAGCACGGCGCGAGTTGGTTTGAGCGTCACCTAAGCGATTTCGACCCAGCTTCAAATGCACACGGATGGCAGTGGACCGCGGGTTGTGGCACCGATGCGTCTCCGTATTTCAGGGTGTTTAATCCGGTGCTTCAGGGTTATAAATTTGACCCGAACGGTGACTATGTTCGTCGCTACATCCCTGAATTGGCGCACATTTCAGGGCCTGAGGTTCATGAACCCTGGTCGCTGATTGACGGTTTGGCCGGCGGCTATGTTGCCCCGATTGTTGACCACTCTCAAGAGCGCGACGAAGCCCTAAGGCGCCTAGAAGAAATTAAGCGCTAGAAGCGAATTAGCGGATCAAGTGCCACTGCGATGAATAGCAGGGTCAAGTAGGTAATTGAGCCGTGGAAGAGCTTCATCGGATTGCGCGGATCGCCACTTTGACCTGAACGGTGCAGTCGGTAAGCCTCGACCAGGAACCAACCGCCGGTGGCGACCGAAACGATTGTGTAGATCCAGCCCATTTGAGCGATAGGAATCAGCAAGAAGGTCGAAACAATTAGAGCCCAGCTGTATAGAACAATTTGAATTCCGACGACATTAGCGTTGCGAACTACTGGCAGCATCGGCACGCCAGCGTTGGCATAGTCTTCGCGATAGCGCATCGAAAGCGGCCAGTAGTGCGGTGGAGTCCACAGGAAGATAATCAAGAAAAGGATCCAGGCAGCTGCATCAACTGTTCCGGTGACGGCAGCCCAGCCGATCGCAACCGGCATTGCACCAGCGGCGCCTCCCCAGACGATGTTCTGCGGAGTTCTGCGCTTAAGCAGCAGGGTGTATACGAAGACATAGAACAAAATCGCGGCCAATGAAAGCGCGGATGCGACCCAGTTGACTAGCAGTCCGAGCCAAAGCACAGATGCGATGCCGATAATCCAGGCAAAAATCAAAGCCTCAGTTTTGGTGAGTTCGCCGGTGACCAGCGGGCGACCCTTGGTGCGGCCCATGATCTTGTCGATGTCGGCGTCGATGTAGCAGTTGAATGCGTTTGCTGAACCCGCGCTCAGCGCACCACCGATTAGTGTGCCAAGAACTAGCCACAGATTTGGAATGCCACCGTCAGCAAGAGTCGACTGCGCCAAAATCATGGTTGGCACGGTGGTAATCAAAAGCAGCTCGATCACGCGAGGCTTGGTTAGGGCGATGTATGCCTTGGTTTTGCCAACAAACCCGGCGCTTGAGCGCGCAGAAAGAGGCTTGGTTTGTTTAGACATTTTGTTAATCCTAAATCAACCTGACGGCTATGCAATAACCAGTATCCAAAGCGGTGCGGGTGTAGGATTTTCAAGCGGTTAATCGAGTTAATTCGCTGATTCCAGCGGCCGTCTCTTGACCAAGCGCATAAGGCAACGACGCCTGTTCCTTACCGATAATCCCGATCAGCTAAAAATAGGAGCTGTTTTGTCATCATTCGAGTGGTCAGACCTTGACTCAAAAGCCGTAAACACCGCACGCGTTCTTGCTGCTGACGCCGTAGAAAAGGTTGGCAACGGCCACCCTGGAACCGCAATCAGCTTGGCTCCGGTTGCTTATCTTTTGTTCAACAAGGTCATGCGTCACGACCCAAAGGATGACCGCTGGATCGGCCGCGACCGTTTCATTCTCAGCGTCGGCCACAGTTCACTGACCATTTACAACCAGCTATACCTGCACGGTTACGGCCTAGAACTAGACGACCTAAAGTCACTGCGCACCTGGGGTTCAGCAACTCCTGGGCACCCAGAGTATGGCCACACCAAGGGTGTTGAGATCACCACCGGTCCCCTGGGCCAAGGTTTGGCTTCGGCAACCGGGTTTGCCTATGCATCACGTTTTGAGCGCGGCCTGTTCGACCCGAACGCTGCCGAGGGCCAGTCGCCATTCGACCACTTTGTCTATGTAATCGCCGGTGACGGTGACATGCAGGAGGGCGTCACTGCTGAGGCTGCATCACTAGCTGGTCACCAGAAGCTAGGCAACCTAGTGGTTATCTATGACTCAAACCAGATTTCAATCGAAGACGACACCAACATCGCCTTCACCGAAGACCTAAGCAAGCGATACGAGTCATACGGTTGGCACACTCAGACCGTTGACTGGAAGAAGACCGGCAACTATGTCGAAGACATCGCTGAGCTCTATGCTGCCATCGAGAAGGCCAAGTCAGTCACCGACAAGCCTTCGCTGATCACCCTTCGCACCATCATCGGTTGGCCTTCACCAAAGAAGCAGGGCACCGGCAAGATTCACGGTTCAGCACTTGGTGCCGAAGAAATCGTTGGCTTGAAGCAGGCACTAGGTTTCGACCCAGAGCAGACTTTCCAGGTTGATGCTGACGTTATTGCCCACACACGCGGCTATCAGGCAAAGGCTGACAAGGCACGCCAGGCCTGGGAGGCTTCATTCGACGCTTGGGCATCTGAGAACGCCGACAAGAAGGATCTTCTAGACCGCGTTCAGGCTGGCGAGGTTCCTGCGGGCCTAGAGGCAGCACTGCCAAAGTTCGAGGCTGGCACTTCAATCTCGACTCGCGTTGCATCAGGCAAGGTCATTAACGCCATTGCTGAGGTTATGCCTGAGCTTTGGGGCGGTTCAGCTGACCTGGCTGATTCAAATATGACCACTATTGCTGGCGCTAAGTCATTCGTTCCTGCTGAGTGGTCTACTCACGAGTGGACCGGCGACAAGTATGGCCGCGTGCTTCACTTTGGTATCCGCGAGCACGCAATGGGTTCAATTTTGAACGGTATCGCGCTGCACGGAAACACTCGCGTATTCGGTGGAACCTTCCTTATTTTCAGCGACTACATGCGTCCAGCTGTTCGATTGGCTGCACTCATGGGCGTGCCTTCGATCTTTGTCTGGACTCACGACTCAATCGCACTAGGCGAAGACGGCCCGACTCACCAGCCAATTGAGCAGCTAGCCACTCTGCGTGCGATTCCGAACCTAGACATGGTTCGCCCAGCAGACGGAAACGAAACCGCTTATGCCTGGAAGACCGTTCTTGAGCGTCGTCAGGGCCCAGCCGGTTTGGCGCTTAGCCGTCAGAACCTAGCTGTTTATCCTCGTGGCGAGGCAGACGAGACCGGCGTTGTTTATGCAGGTGCCGAGAACACCGCAAAGGGCGCCTATACATTGCTTGAGGCGTCGAACTCAAAGCCAGAGGTTATTTTGATCGCCACTGGTTCAGAGGTAGAGATTGCGGTGGCAGCTCGTCAGCAGCTTGAGGCACAGGGTGTTGCAACCCGCGTGGTTTCTGCTCCTTGCTTGGAGTGGTTCGATGAGCAGACCGCCGCGTATCGCGAGCAGGTTTTGCCTGCATCGGTAAAGGCTCGCGTTTCAGTTGAGGCCGGTTTGGCACTTGGCTGGAACAAGTATGTTGGCGCAAACGGCCGTAGCGTTTCAATCGAGCACTTCGGTGCGTCGGCAGACGCCAAGACCCTTTATCGCGAATTCGGCATGACCGCTGAGGCAGTTGTTGCAGCTGCCAAGGAATCAATCGCCGCCCTTTAATCTTCAAATTTCTAAACAACACAGACGGAGAACATAATGTCTAACCCACTAGCTCAATTGGCCGCCAACGGTGTCAGCATCTGGCTTGATGACCTATCACGCACTCGTATCGAGTCAGGTGCGCTCGCCGCACTTATCGGCTCACGTTCAGTTTCTGGCGTCACCACCAACCCATCGATTTTTGCCGCCTCAATCGGCAAGGGCGAGGGCTATGGCGCACAGGTTGCCGAGCTAGCCAAGGCTGGTGCCGATGCAACCAAGGCGATTTTTGAAATCACCACCAAGGACGTTGCCGACGCCTGTGACATTTTTGCTGGTGTTTACCACGAGACCAACGGCTTCGACGGTCGCGTATCAATCGAAGTTGAGCCGGGTCTAGCGCACGATGCTGCCGGCACCGTTGCTCAGGCAAAAGAACTTTTCGCAAAGGTCAACCGCGAGAACGTTTTGATCAAGATTCCTGCCACCAAGGCCGGATTGACCGCAATCGAAGAGACCATTGCTGCTGGTATCAGCGTCAACGTGACTCTAATTTTCTCAATCAACCGTTACCGCGAGGTTATCGAGGCGTACATTGCCGGAATCGAAAAGGCTAAGACTGCTGGTCACGATATCAGCAAGATCCACTCGGTCGCATCATTCTTTGTATCTCGCGTCGACCTAGAAATCGACAAGCGTCTAGAGGCAGCTGGCCGCCCAGAGCTAAAGAGCAAGGCTGCACTAGCTAACGCTCGCCTGGCATACGAGTTGTTTGAGCAGCAGTTCGCAACCGAGCGCTGGAACGCGCTTGAGGCAGCTGGCGCCAACAAGCAGCGTGCGCTTTGGGCATCAACTGGTGTCAAAGACCCAAACCTGCCTGACACTCTTTACGTGACCGAGCTTGTTGCTCCGATGTTGGTAAACACCATGCCTGAAAAGACCATGGAGGCTGTTTTTGACCACGGTGTGGTTCCGGCTGACTCAATCACCGGTTTCTATGAAGAGTCTCGCCAGGTGCTAGCTGACGTAGCTGCTGCTGGAGTTTCTTATGACGATGCCACTGCCCTGCTAGAAGACGAAGGCGTCGAGAAGTTTGTTATCTCATGGAACGAGCTTGTGGCCAGTGTTGCTGCAGCACTCGAGGCGGCAAAGTAATGAGCCTGAAGGTTGTAGCTGGCGGTTCAGCCGCCGCGGCAGTTGCTGACAACATCGACAAGCTGGTTGCCGACAAGGTTGCTTCGCGCATTGCCGCCAAAGACTTCACACTTTGGGGCAAAGATGCCGAAGCTGAATCGTCGATTCGACTCGGTTGGGTCAACTCGGCAAAAGACTCGTTGCCACTGGTCGAGCCAATTGTTGCTTTGCGCAATGAATTCGCAGCAAAGGGAGTCACCCGTTTCGTGCTCTGCGGCATGGGAGGATCATCGCTAGCCCCAGAAGTAATCACTCGCACCGCGGGCGTAGAGCTTGTGGTTCTAGATTCAACCCACCCAGACCAGATCGCTGACGCACTTGCTGGCGACCTAAGCAAGACCGCAATCGTGGTTTCTTCAAAGTCTGGCTCAACCGTTGAAACTGATTCGCAGAAGCGTATTTTTGAGAAGGCATTCACCGATGCCGGAATCGACAAGGCTGATCGCGTGGTCGTTGTCACCGACCCGGGCTCACCTATGGAAGCCGCCGCCAAGGCTGACGGATATCGCGTCTTTAATGCCGACCCAACTGTCGGTGGCCGCTATTCAGCACTAACTGCTTTTGGTTTGGTGCCGAGTGGCCTTGCTGGCGTTGACATTGCTGGTCTTTTGGCTGAGGCTAACGCAGTAGCTGACCTATTGGCCAGCGACTCAGCCGAAAACCCAGCTTTGATCCTTGGTGCTGCACTAGGTGCAACCCCAGGCGAATACGGCCTGCGCGACAAAATCGGAATCGTTTCTGAAGGTTCTTCAATCATCGGTTTCGGCGACTGGGCTGAGCAGCTAATCGCCGAATCAACCGGAAAGATCGGCAAAGGCGTTCTGCCTGTTGTTCTTGAGCAGAACAGCACCGAACTAAACGCCGGTCTAGCCGACTTCTTGGCGGTCAAGGTAGTTGCTGAGGCAACCGCAACTCGCGGTGACGAAGTGGCAGTTTCTGGACCACTTGGCGCACAGTTCTTGCTTTGGGAGTATGCAACCGTAATCGCCAGCCGTCTAATCGGAATCAATCCGTTCGACCAGCCAGATGTTGAATCAGCAAAGATTGCCGCTCGCGGAATGCTTGAGCAGCGCGACGAAGTAATCGCACCACTATTCGTTGACGGAAACGTTGAGGTTCGCGCAACCGAGCTGGCTGCATCTGGCGACCTAAAGGCTGCAATAAGCCTGTTGCTGAGCAAGCTAGACACCGATTCTGGCTACGTCTCAGTTCACGCCTATCTTGACCGCACCTCTGCCCCACAGGCGTTTGAGTTGCGCGAAGCGCTTGCCAAGCGCACCAGCCGACCAGTGACCTTTGGTTGGGGTCCACGCTTCTTGCACTCGACCGGCCAGTATCACAAGGGCGGCCCGAAGCAAGGTGTCTATCTACAGGTGGTTTCAAGCTCAGCAGAAGACATCGCTGTGCCGGGCCGTGAGTTCACATTCGGCGAACTAATTGCCTCACAAGCTGCTGGCGACGCCAAGGTGCTCGGTGCCCTAGGTCTGCCAGTTTTGACCCTAACTCTCTCGGATGTAGAGGCTGGCCTCGCTCAGCTTGCAGCCGCGATTGGTTAATCGTCTCTAGAAGGAACAAATGAGCCCAGTTAAGTTGGCGCCGGGAGTAAACCCACTTCGCGACCCAGAAGATCGCCGCCTCAACCGAATCGCCGGACCAAGCGGTCTGATTCTGTTTGGTGTGACCGGTGACCTTTCGCGCAAGAAGCTGATGCCGGCGGTCTATGACCTTGCGAACCGTGGGTTATTGCCACCGGGTTTTGCGCTGGTTGGTTTTGCTCGTCGAGAGTGGAAAGACCAGGATTTCGGCAAGGTCGTAAAAGAGGCAGTCAAGCAGTATGCCCGCACACCTTGGTCTGAAGAAGTCTGGAACCAGCTTTCAAGCGGCATCCGCTTTGTTTCGGGTGAGTTCGATGATGATGCATCATTCGATCGCCTAAAAGAAACCATCGACAAGCTAGACAAAGAGCGTGGCACCAATGGCAATCACGCTTTCTACCTGTCGATTCCTCCGCGCTCATTTGAGCAGGTATGTCGCCAGCTTTCGCGCAGCGGATTGGCTCAAGCTAAAGAGCACGAGTTCCGTCGCGTTGTTATCGAGAAACCGTTCGGTCATGATCTCGAGTCGGCTCGAGAGCTGAACGAAGTTGTCGAGTCGGTATTCCCTGCAGACAGCGTGTTCCGCATCGATCACTACCTGGGCAAAGAGACCGTTCAGAACATCCTCGCTCTGCGTTTTGCTAACCAGCTTTTTGAGCCACTGTGGAACGCAAATTACATTGACCACGTGCAGATCACCATGGCTGAAGACATCGGTGTTGGCGGTCGTGCTGGCTACTATGACGGCATCGGTGCTGCTCGCGATGTTATTCAGAACCACTTGCTTCAGCTGTTGGCGCTAACCGCAATGGAAGAGCCGGTCTCGTTTGACGCAGCCGACCTTCGCGCCGAAAAAGAAAAGGTCTTGTCAGCGGTTCGCCTGCCAAAGGATCTTGGCAAATACACCGCCCGCGGCCAATATTCTGGCGGCTGGCAGGGTGGCGAAAAGGTTTCTGGCTTCTTGCAAGAAGACGGCATGAACCCTAAGTCTGAAACTGAGACATACGCCGCTATGCGACTCGATATCAACACTCGTCGTTGGGCTGGCGTGCCGTTCTACCTGCGTGCTGGCAAGCGCCTGGGTCGTCGAGTTACTGAAATCGCCATTGTTTTCAAGCGCGCACCGCAGCAGCTATTTGCCGAGAGCCAGACCAGTCAGCTCGGCCAGAACGCGCTTGTTATTCGCGTTCAGCCTGATGAGGGCGTCACTATCCGCTTTGGTTCAAAAGTTCCGGGAGTTGGCATGCAGGTTCGCGATGTGACCATGGACTTCGGCTACGGCCACGCATTTACCGAAGCGAGCCCAGAGGCATACGAGCGGTTGATTCTCGATGTTCTGCTGGGTGACGCTCCCCTGTTCCCACGCCATGAAGAGGTTGAACTCTCATGGAAGATTCTTGACCCGATTGAGAAATTCTGGGCAAAGCAAGGTCAGCCAGAGCAGTATCGCCCTGGAACCTGGGGCCCGAGTTCTGCTGACGAAATGATGGCCCAAGACGGCCGTGCCTGGAGGCTTCCGTGATCCATAATCTGCCAAACACCACGATCAGCAAAGTTTCAAAGGCTCTGGTTCAAATTCGCGAACAGGGTGGCGCTGTTGCCCTCGGTCGCGTGCTGACCTTGATCATCGAAACTGACTTCAAAGGCATCGAACCAGCAATTGCTGCAGCAAACGATGCTTCGCGTGAACACCCTTGTCGAATCATCGTTCTAGCCGACGACAATGCCGTCAGCAAGAAAGATGCTCGCCTAGATGCTCAGATTCGTGTCGGTGGCGACGCTGGCGCATCTGAGGTAATCGTGCTTCGCGCCTATGGCGATGCCGCTCGCGATCAAGAGAGCCTAGTCACCGGACTTTTGCTCCCTGATGCTCCAGTTGTTGCCTGGTGGCCAAACGAGGCCCCTGAGAAGCCTTCAGCGGCTCCGATTGGTCGCATCGCCACCCGTCGCATCACCGATGCGGCAAGCCAAAAAGATGCCAGCGCACACCTGCGCAAGATTGCCAAGAATTATGCTCCCGGCGACAGTGACTTTGCCTGGACTCGCCTAACCCTATGGCGCCAGCAGCTTGCTGCTGTTCTAGACCAGCCACCGTATGACTCAGTTTTGAGTGTTGAAATCACCGGCGCAGCAGACTCTCCGAGCACCGATCTGCTGGCCTCATGGCTTGAACTCAAGCTCAAAGTTCCGGTAAATGTCGTGAAGACCACCAAGGGCAAGATGCCAGCCGGCATTCGCAAGATCAAGCTGACCCGCAAATCAGGTGACGTAATTCTTGACCGCAAGGTTCCTGATGTCGCAACTCTGATTCAGCCAACGCAGCCATCACGCGAAATCGCGTTGCCGTTCAGAAACCTGCGCGACTGCCTAAGCGAAGATCTTCGTCGCCTTGACCCAGATGACCTATTTGGTCAGGTTGTCAAGCACGGATACGGCGCAAAGCGCAAGTAACATGTCTGAATCAATGCGCCCAATTGTCAACCGCCTGCCAGACGCACAGGCTGTGGCAACATCAGCTGCCGAAGCTTTCGTCAACAAGGTTCTTGAGCTTCTGATCAACAAGGATGAAATTCACGTATCGCTTACTGGCGGAACCGTGGGCATCCTGACCCTAAAAATGATTTCTGAACACGCTCGCGTGTCAGAAATCGACTGGGATCGAGTGAACATTTGGTGGGGCGATGAGCGTTTTGTCGACAGTGACAGCGCAGACCGCAATGCAAATCAGGCTGCTGAAGCGCTGCTCGACAAAGTAGACGCCACTCGCCTGCATGAGTTTCCGGCGGCCGACGAGGGTCTTTCGCTTGACGACGCAGCTCAAGAGTTTGCTGACCACGTTGATCTAGTCAAGCCGCACTTTGACCTAACCCTGCTGGGCATGGGTCCAGATGGCCACATTTGCTCGCTGTTCCCTGGCAAGGCTATCCCAGCGGCTGGTGTGCAGATCATTGCTGAGCACGACTCCCCTAAGCCTCCGCCACAGCGCCTATCGTTCACCTACGAAGCAGTTAATGCCTCTGATGAGATCTGGTTCTTGATTGCCGGTGGCGACAAAGCCGACGCGGTCGAGGTGGCTTTCGGCGACACCCCAGAGGCATTGCCGGTCGGGCGCATCCGAGCTGCAAGTAAAACCGTCTGGTATGTCGATTCGGCTGCCGGTGCAAAGGTTTGGGGCTGCTAGCTCAAATCAGCAAAAATGTTTGCAAAATAAAAACCCCCGAGAGCAAATCTCGGGGTTTTTTGTTGGCTTGATTATTTGGCTTCTGCGGCTTTTGCGGCTTCGGCTAGGCGAATACGACGCTCGCGCACGGCAGCAACTGCCTCTTCAAGAAGCTGAGTTGCCTCTTCTTCGGTGCGTCGCTCTTTTACATAGGCCAAGTGAGTCTTGTACGGCTCGTGCTTGGCAACCACTGGAGGGTTGTCTTTGTCTTGGCCAGCAGGAAGACCGCAGTTTGGGCAGTCAATAAATTCTGGGATCTCTAGTTCGTCGACATTTGCCGCGAAGTTAGGGCTCTGAACGTGACCGTTTGAGCAGTAGTAGTTGCGAACGATGCGATCGGCCTTGAAGCCGCGATCTTGCTCGCCCATTGGGCCTGCGCCGATGCGCGCGCCACGAATTGCTGAACCGCCGTTGCTCATTGGTTAATCCTTAGACCAGGCCGAAGCGAGTGAATAGACCAAGTGCAATGATCACTGCAACCCAGACCACACCAAGGATGATGGTGATTCGGTTTAGGTTTCGCTCTGCAACACCTGAAGTGTTTAGCGAGCTGGTGACACCGCCGCCGAACATGTCAGAAAGACCGCCACCGCGACCCTTGTGCAACAAAATCAGAAGGGTTAGCAAAAGGCTGGTGATCGCCAGCAGCACCTGAAGTGCAATTTGTAGGGCAGCAGCCATTTTGGGTAATCCTTTACTTGGAAAAAGTTCTCAACAAATTATAGAGCGATGTGCTTCTGGAAGCGCGCGATGCCACTGAATTCCTCAGGGTCAAGGCTGGCGCCACCAACCAATACACCGTCTACTTCGGTGCTTCGCAAGAAGCCGGCTACGTTAGCTGACTTGACTGAACCGCCGTAGAGGATTCGGGTAGCAGCTGCAATTTCGGCACCAAACTCGGCGGCGATTGCCTCGCGAATCTTGCCGCAAACTGCTGCGGCCTCTTCTGGGGTGGCAACCTTGCCGGTGCCGATAGCCCATACCGGCTCATAAGCGATAACAAATTCATCCAGCTTGTCGTGACCAGCAAGCGCTGCGAGAGTCTGACGAACTGGCACTGCAGCCTGCCCTTCGGCCTCAAGCTCTTCTAGGGTCTCGCCCACGCAGATAACCGGGATAAGACCGTGGCGGAATGCCGCAGCAGTCTTTGCCTGAACCATGGCGTCGTCTTCGTTGTGATAGGTGCGACGCTCGCTGTGGCCGATCAGAGCGTATTTAACGTCAAGCTTGGCCAGGAATGCGCCTGAGATGTCGCCGGTGTAGGCACCTGAATCGTGCTGCGAAAGGTCTTGTGCGCCCAGTGCAAGCTCAAACTTCTCGGCATCGATCAAAGTCTGCACAGTGCGAAGGTCGGTGAATGGTGGGAACACAGCAACCTCGGCGCCACCGAAATCGTGGTCAGCGTCTTTTAGGGTGAAGGCAAGCTTCTGTACCAGGGCGATTGCCTGCTGGTGGTCAATGTTCATTTTCCAGTTGCCGGCAATTAGCGGAACGCGATTAGTCATGATTTTGCTTTCTTGAAGCTGGTTGGAATTAGTTGAGAACTTCTAGGCCCGGAAGAGCTTTGCCTTCAAGGAACTCAAGGCTGGCACCGCCACCGGTTGAAATGTGACCGAACTGGTCATCGCTGAAACCAAGGATGCGCACTGCCGCAGCTGAATCACCACCGCCGACAACGCTCAAACCTTGAACTTCGGTTAGAGCCTTGGCCACAGCGCGAGTTCCGCCGGCAAACTTGTCGATTTCGAACACGCCCATTGGGCCGTTCCAGAAAACAGTCTTTGAAGTCGAAATAACCTCAGCAAACTTTTTGGCTGATTCCGGACCAATGTCCAGGCCAAGACCGCTAGCACCAAATGGGCTGTTCTCGATTGCGTCGGCTGCGGTGACCGCAACTTCGGCATCGGCACCAAACTTTGAGGCAACCACGATGTCGGTTGGCAAAACAACCTCAACACCAAGCTCTGTGGCGCGAGATAGGTAGTTCTTGCAGGTGTCGATCTGATCAACCTCGAGCAGGCTTGAACCTACTTTGAGGCCCTGTGCGGCCAAGAAGGTGAACACCATTCCGCCGCCGATAACAAGCTTGTTGACATTTGGCAGCAGGTGGTCGATGACACCAAGCTTGTCTGAAACTTTTGAGCCGCCAAGAACAACCGCGTATGGGCGCTCTGGGGTTGAGGTTAGGCGGGTTAGAACGTCGAGTTCTTTCTCGATTAGGAAACCGCCAACACTAGGCAGTGCCTTGGCGAGTTCGAAAACGCTGGCCTGCTTGCGGTGAACGACACCGAAACCATCGCTGATGAAGAAATCGCCGAAGTCAGCAATCTTGGCTGCGAATGCCTCGCGCTCGGCTGCGTCCTTGCTGGTCTCAGCTGCGTTGAATCGCAGGTTTTCAAGAACGGCTACCCCGCCGCGATCAAGGGCCTTGACGGCACCCTGTGCATCTGCCCCGACGGTGTCTGATGCGAATGAAACTGGCTGACCTAGAAGTTCGCCAAGGCGTTCAGCTGCCGGGCGGAGTGAGTATTTAGGGTTTGGTTCGCCATCTGGGCGACCAAGGTGCGAGATCACGATGACCTTCGCACCCTGGTCAACCAAATATTTGATGGTCGGAACCGAAGCGACAATTCGACCGTCATCGGTGATTCGAGATCCATCAAGTGGAACATTCAAATCGCAGCGGATGACGACCCGCTTTCCATCTAGAGAAGGCAGGGTTGAAATTGTGCGCATTTTGGTTCTTTCGGTTTTGTTGAACTGCGGCTTATAGCTTTGAAGCTACAAGTTCAGTTAGTTCAACTAGACGGTTTGAGTAGCCCCACTCGTTGTCGTACCAAGATGAGATCTTGACGGTGCGACCGATGACCTTGATTAGGCCAGCATCAACGATTGATGAGTGTGGGTCGGTGACGATGTCGCTAGAAACGATCTCGTCTTCGGTGTACTTCAAGATGCCCTTCATTGGGCCGCTAGCTGCGGCCTCTTTGTAGGCCTGCTTGATCTCTTCTACGGTGACGTCGACCTTTGAAACCAAGGTTAGGTCGGTGATTGAGCCGGTTGGAACTGGAACGCGAAGTGCGTAGCCGTCTAGCTTGCCCTTTAGCTCAGGAAGAACCAGACCGATTGCCTTTGCAGCACCGGTTGATGAAGGAACGATGTTGATCGCTGCCGCACGAGCGCGACGTAGGTCGCCGTGTGGGCCATCCTGCAGGTTCTGGTCTGCGGTGTAAGCGTGAACGGTTGTCATTAGACCGTTCTCGATACCGAACTTGTCGTTGAACACCTTGGCAAATGGAGCCAAGCAGTTGGTGGTGCAAGATGCGTTCGAGATGATGTGGTGTGAAGCATTGTCGTATAGGTGCTCGTTAACACCGATGACGAAAGTTGCGTCTTCGCCGGTTGCTGGAGCTGAGATCAGAACCTTCTTGGCGCCTGCCTCGATGTGTGCCTTAGCAGCGGCTGCGTCAGTGAAACGACCGGTTGACTCGATAACGATGTCAACGTTTAGCTCACCCCATGGAAGATCTGCTGGGTTGCGCTCTGCAAGAACCTTGATGACCTGGCCACCAACGATGATGTTCTGACCGTCAACTGAGACGTCCTGTGGCAAGCGACCGGTTACTGAGTCGTACTTTAGAAGGTGAGCTAGCGCCTTTGGGTCGCTTAGGTCGTTAACTGCAACGATTTCTAGTTCGGTGCCCTTTGCAAGAGCTGCACGAAGGTAGTTGCGACCGATTCGGCCGAAGCCGTTAATTCCAACACGAGTTGCCACTTAGATCTCCAAGAGGTTTGGGCGCCAAAAAAAGCGCGTGGTTTTTGATTTGATTATTTGTTGCTAGCCACGCGCCATTGGGTGGAAAATTTTTCGGTATCAGACTACCAGTTGTAAGCGCTTTTATTTCGATACTGCGGCGAATCTGGCCTGGACGTCGGCCCAGTTAATGATGTTCCAGAATGCTTTCACGTAGTCACCCTTGACGTTCTGGTAGTCAAGGTAGAAAGCGTGCTCCCACATGTCTAGCATCAGCAATGGAGTGCTGCCGGCAACCACGTTGCCCTGCTGGTCATATAGCTGTTCGATGATTAGGTTCTTGCCCACGTGATCCCAGGCAAGGAATGCCCAGCCTGAGCCCTGAATGCCCATAGCTGCAGCGTTGAAGTGTGCCTGGAAAGCCTCGAAAGATCCGAAGAATTCGTTGATTGCGGCAGCAAGCTCGCCCTCTGGGCGATCGGTGTTGGCGGCAGTTAGGTTCTGCCAGAAGATCGAGTGGTTAACGTGGCCACCAAGGTGGAACGCCAAGTCTTTTTGAAGTTTGTTGACCCAAGTGAAGTCGTTTTTAGCACGTGCTTCTTCGAGCAAATCCAAGGTCGCGTTTGCGCCGGCAACATAAGCAGCGTGGTGCTTTGAGTGGTGCAGCTCCATGATTCGAGCCGAAATGCTTGGCTCAAGCGCTGCATAGTCGTAGCCAAGCTCAGGAAGAACATACTTAGTCATTTTTTACTCCTAGATTTCGATACTCAGAATAGCTATTTTTGCGGGTCGATTATTCCGCTAGATCGTCAGAAAGATAAGCCTCGGTGGTCGGTATTCCGCGCTCTTCGGCAGTCTTGTCGGCAAGTGCAAGCAGTCGGCGAATGCGACCGGCGATGGCGTCTTTGGTCATCGGCGGGTCAGAAAGGTGACCCAGCTCGTCAAGGCTGGCCTGCTTGTGCTTTAGACGCAACTCCCCCGCATACTTCAAGTGGTCTGGGATCTCGTCGCCAAGAATCTCTAGGGCTCGTTCAACGCGGGCCCCAGCAGCCACCGCGGCCTGAGCCGAACGACGAAGGTTGGCATCGTCAAAGTTAGCCAAGCGGTTGGCAGTTGCGCGAACCTCACGACGAAGGCGCATTTCCTCCCAGCGCAGCATCAGGCTGTGGGCGCCAATGTGGGTCAACATGGCGGCAATAGCCTCACCTTCACGAATAACTACTCGGTATACGCCTCGAACCTCTCGAGCTTTGGCTGTGACACCAAGACGCCTTGCAACACCAACAAGTGCCATTGCGGCTTCGTTTCCTGGTGCCGTGATTTCAAGAGCTGCCGAGCGACCTGGGTCGGTCAGTGAACCGTGCGCCAGGCTTGCGCCGCGCCATACAGCTTGGGCTTCTGCAATCGAGCCCGAAACCAATTGAGCCGGCAAGCCGCGAACTGGTCGGCCACGTGGGTCTAATAGGCCAGTTTGACGAGCCAGGATGTCGCCCTGCTTGATCACACGAACCTGATAGCGGTTGCCTTTTCGGATGCCGCTGGAGCTGATCACAGCTAGCTCGCTGTCGATGCCGTAAAGCTCTTTGAGATCTTTGCTGACGCGTCGGGCGATGGCTGAACTGTCTAGCTCAACTTCGATCACGATCTTGCCCGAGATCATGTGCAGGCCACCGGCGAACCGCAGAATTGTTGCAAGCTCAGCCGCGCGAACCGCGCTCTTGGCGATTTCTACTCTGGCTAGCTCGTCTTTAAGGTCGGCAGTTAGCGCCATGGCTACTCTCTTCCTAGGTCGCGGTGTTTGATGTTGATTGAAATGTCTTCGTTTGCCTGAAGTTCAGCGGCGATGCGTCTAGCAATTGCAACTGAACGGTGCTTGCCTCCGGTGCATCCGATCGCGATAGTCGCATAGCGCTTGTTTTCACGCATGTATCCAGCCAGAACCGGCTTTAGAGCGGTCAGATAACCCTGAATGAACTCTTCGGCACCGTTCTGGGCCAGAACGAAGTCAGACACTTGCTGGTCTTCACCGTTGAAAGGGCGAAGCTCTTCGTTCCAGAACGGATTCGGCAGGAAGCGGGCGTCGGCAACTAAGTCGGCATCGGCAGGAATGCCGTATTTGAAGCCAAAGCTCATCACGTTGACCTGAAGCTTTCTGCTCTGCGCTAGAGAGAACGAATCTGAGATTTTGTTTGACAGCTGGTGCACATTGAGGTCACTGGTATCGATGATCACGTCGGCCGATTCGCGAAGCGAAAGCAGACGAGAGCGCTCTTCGGCGATTCCATCAAGGATTGTGCCGTTGCCCTGAAGTGGGTGCGGGCGACGAACGTTTTCAAAACGACGCACCAGCGCTGCATCGGCAGCCTCTAGAAATAGCAGCCTCAGGTTGACGTTGCGCGAACGAAGCAGGTTGAGGTTTTCGTGCAGCTCATCAAAAAATTCGCCACCTCTAACGTCAATTACTACAGCCAAGCGAGGAAGTGGATTTTTGGCGAGGGTAAAAAGGTCGGCAATCGGCCCAAGCATCTGCGGTGGCAGGTTGTCGACCACATACCAGCCGAGGTCTTCAAGGGCGTTTCCGACGGTTGAGCGACCGGCACCCGACATGCCCGTAACTATAAGCAGCTCGTGTTGACGCGCTGGCTTGGAACCCTGGTTTTCTGCGCTCATCACTCCCCTTGCGACCGGTTTTATCCAGAGTCTAGTCGAGCGCGACACGCCGATGCCTAGGTTTTTGGATTTAGTTTTTCGAGAATCTGAGCGGCCAGGATATCTCCAATGCCGACCACTGAAGAAATCTCACCTTCGGTAGCCATTCGAAGTCGCTTTGCCGAGCCAAAATGTCTTAGCAGTGCAGCAACTCGCTTGGCCCCCAAGCCGTCAATTTCTCCTAGCTGACTTGCAATAGCGCTGCTGCGCTTTTGTCTCTGATAGCTAATTGCGAAGCGGTGAGCTTCGTCACGAATGCGCTGCAGCAAAAACAACTCATCGGCGGCACGCGGCAAAATAACCGGATAATCCGAGTTAGGCTGCCACACCTCTTCGAGGCGCTTGGCTAGGCCCACCACGGTTAGCCCCGACACACCCGAGTCAGCGATTGCGCGGGCCGCAGCGTTGACCTGAGGCTGACCGCCGTCGACGATTAGCAGATTCGGCCGATAGCTGAACTTGTTGGCATTGATTTCAGGATTCTCGTTATCGAGCTCGGGCTCACGAAGGTA
>JACCDM010363689.1_pt1 | contig 48869 bp, 52 predicted proteins | sample 7445851 | NCBI WGS metagenome assembly JACCDM01 (sample SAMN15323438, study PRJNA562643) | freshwater metagenome | isolation source: river surface water | place: USA:Blue River Watershed | collected 2017-08-16
ACACTGTTCCAAGAAGCTCCAGATTCTGAAGCAGCTGCGCGAGCAACTAAATTTATCGAATGGATAAACGAAGAACTAGGTCCTAATGGAATAGTTCAAGAAGGGAAATCGACAGATGAAATTAACGAAGACATCGAACGTATAGTCGAAATTGTAGAGTCACAAAGCCCTGGCGCCGGAGCAATATACGGTGCCGCATTAAAGAAGTTTGCCTTTGCACAAAAACCTGAACCGACTCCTGCTGCGTCTGTAGAGGCAGAGCAAAATCGAGCATATATCGAAGGTGAAAAAACAAAGCTCACTAATTTAGAGAGGGGGTTGCTCTATAACCTCGCGCGAATTGACTTGCGTACGCCGAGCGCCGCAAACGATAATTATATAAAAAACATTATCACCTCACTCGAAACTCAAAGAGAGCTTTTGAGGGGTCTCAATGGAACTGATGCGGTTTCTGCTCAGGATATTAAAAATGTGGATTTCGCGCTGAAGCAACTCAACGATGGAAATTACACTCCAAAGGAACTTGATGGCACTATACTCGCTCCTTTTATAACAAAGCACCCAGACTATTACGCCGAACAAAAGGCGGCGAATCCTAACCCTGAAGTGTCAGGGCAGGGAGTTGAGGACGAGGCGTCATTCAAAACGTTTGCCGCTGCATTTGATGAGAGCGCCGATAGTGCAAAGACCAAGGAACTCTTTTTGGAGTCGTTGAAGAAAAAATTCACAGAAACATTTGGAAGTGATGATAAGTCTGCCGATGCAGTTCGTTCTAAGGCACTTGTCTTTTCTATCGTTGCTGACATAAAAAAGATTAATGAATTAGCAAAAACAAAGACCGAGAGTGAAATTAGGAGTGAAATTGATGTGGCCGCTGAGGTTGCTGGAAAAAAATTTCCAGGACCTGAATATCATTTTGCGCTTTTAAAATTTACCGACAAAGGCCTAGCAAAGAAATCCACTGAACCTACTCCAGGTCCTGCTCCTAAAGAAAATCCAAAACCTGAGAATGCGCCCGGTGCAGCAGAAAAAGGCCCGACATTCAACGAATTTGCAGGAGAGCTTTGGAATGTTTTGGAGACCGTACAAGGTAAGAAGGATTTTGGTGATGCTTTGCTGAAAAAGTATGACAACCTCTTTGGTAAGGGTAATAAATCAGAGGCAGCCCAAAAGGCCATTTCATTCATAAACACATACATCGCTGATGTGAGTAGAATCAGTGATTTTGCCGTAGAATTTGGCGCCAAAAATGATATCGAAGTCAACAGAATGATACATGGGGCGGTTGAAAAAGCTGAGAAAGAATTTCCGGGCACAGCAGAATTCTATGATACTGTTCTGAGTCGATTTGTGGATGAGGCTAGGGATAATGCCATGGAACAAGCATTGTCACAAGCAGATCAAATTCCACCCGCAGCACCGAAAGCGCCCGAAGCACCACCAGTAATCCCACCCGCTCCTGTTGCGCCGTTCAAATTTGTTGCATCGCCGCTCATCACTACTGTTGAGGCGGAACAGGCTGCGCGCAAGGCAGTTTCCGACCTACCAAGTTCACAAGAGCGAATTTCGTATATTCTCGACACGTATCCACAATTTGCGAATGCATGGAACAAGGATGCAGGTCGCGCAGCAAAGCTCGAGAGCGAGAATGTTTCTGATGAAGATGCAAATGAATTTGTGTCAGCGTTTGAGGCGTACGCTGTGATGCCGCGCGTTGTAGCAGAATATAAAAAAATTGCTCAAGAAAAACTCAAGAGTCCACTCTTTAACGGGGTAGACATTAGTGATGACGTCATTGCGTCGCTCGAAGAAAAAATCGCAGACAGTCCTCTCGAAATTGTAAGACTCGCTCAGCAACTTGAAGCTCGCAAAGAGCTCGAAAAGGGCATCCCTGCACTCGAGACAAGACTACAGCAACTCGGCGGCTTAGATGCGGCCGAACAAAAGGCGCGCGCACTAGAGGCAGAGATCGAGAAGTACCAAGCTGCAGAAGAGGCAGGCTTCTTTACGCCGGTGAAAGCATACGGAATGGCTGCCGTGTACGGTATTCGTGACATGTGGAATAAGGCATGGGGCATTACAGGACATAAAGAGAAGGCAACTATTTTTGAGGATATTCCAAAATTGCTCAAAAAAAAGAATCAGGAATACAACAGTCTCCTTATATCGTCAATGAACGCTGCAGTCTTGTCAGAAGAAGGGCAGAGGCTTAAGCAGGTGTTTGAAGCTGCCAAGCTTTCAGGTAATGTAAATCTCCAATCTGCTGCGGAAACACAGTATGATGAATACATAGCTGCACAACAACGCACCGAGGCGCTCCGCATCTTTAACGAACGCGTAGACAGGGATAATGAAATTGCAGATAAGTTTGCCGCAGTGCGTCGCGAAGATGAGCGGGCAGACATGGTACGAATGAAGGCTCGTGAGGAAATTATTGCGAAGCAAAAGTATGACGAAACGGTAAAGGTTAATCTCCTTGATCCACGCCAAGTGTTTGGAATTTTTGGTCAAGATCGCAGAACAATGGGCAATCCGTACCGTCCAGAGTTCCGCAGGCAGATTAATGTGCTGAAGCAGCAACTTGCTGCGGCTCGTAAGATGACTGATACAATCGAAAGTAATCAGGCCATGAAGGCTAATGCGGAGAATATTATTTCGCAATTGCAGAATAATGCCTTCAATGCACTCGGTGTAGAGCAGGTGCTCCGAAATAAGGCGATCGCCGCACTCGACAATGTAATGCGTGGTGACTATGGCGCAAACCTTACAGCATTCGCTCAGGTGGGAGAAGTCGCTAAGGGTAGCATGCAAACTGGAGAGAAGGATCTCGCGAATGCAGCAGAAGAAAAGCTCGCCTCATTTACAGAGATGCAGGGTAATTTTGCGAAGTCTGTTCGAGATGCTATTGAGAGGGCGTTGGTCGCGCCTGGTACTCCGAGTACGGGCCCAATCAGTAAATTGCGTTCTGCGCTCATTGATCCTCTTAAGAAAAATCCTGAACCAAAGGCTGTGCAGGCCGTGGGTAAAATTGTGGGCGCCATTCTTACCGATATGCGTACCAAAAAGGCTGCAGAAAAGGATCCTGTGAAGCAGACTGAATACTCAAATAAGATTATTCATTTGAACGCAATTCAGACTGAGATTGCTAAGCTAGCAAAAACATAATATGGACCCACTCACACGCATACAACAATTGTTGGCGGAGAATAAGTTCGATGAAGCTCAGGCGCTCATGAGTACTGTTTTGGAGCAGCCACTTTCGCCGTCGGAGCGTGGCGCGCAGGCAGTGGGGCTCATGTCTACGTACGTGCAGGTTATGAATGCGATTAACAGCCGCTACGAACAGGCGCTCAAGGACGCCATCGAAGATCTAGAAGCGGCACGCGAAGTGAACGAACTCCTCTCGCAAAAGGTGAGCGGTCAGATTGGCGGACAGGCTGCTGTGGCGGCATAGGTGAGATTTGGCGCGGCAGGCGGGTAGGGCAGGCGTAGTCAGGTAGTGGTCGGTTGATTGGGTTCATTGCACACATTTTATATGGAACAAGGTCCACGAGTTCAGCAGGCATTCGCAACTCCAGAGCAAGAACTGGCATTTTTGCGTGCGCAAATTCAGGAAAAAGAAAAGCAATTGCGTGAACGTGGCGAGCAACCGATGGTCGAGCGTGTTATTTCTGAACAAGTCAAAACGTACAAAGAGCAACCTGTGGCCGCTGTGCTCGCGCCGCAGCACGCTATGCCGACGGTAGAGAAGGGGGCAATTGTCCTCAACCTTTCGCCAGAATCGCACGACGACAAGATCGCCGAGCTCCTCACTATTTTGCAGGAGCGCGGTCTCAAAAATGCGCTTAGCGTGGTTGAAGCTATGAATAATCCTCACCTTGAGGATGACTTTGAGCGCTTTGTGGTGCAGTACATTAAGGCCGGCTTCCCAACGCGCGTCAGCGACAAAGACCCACTCATTAAAGCATTGCGCATGACGCTCTTCGAAATTGCACTGCCAGAACAGACCGAAGAAGCGGGCGCGCAGCAAAAGCCACTCAAAGAAGTTATTTCGTCTATGGAGCAGCTCTACTCAGGCTTGCTTTCGCTCTTCCGTGCGGACGAAGATTCTGCAAATTACTTCACAATTGAACTCGCCGTCGCCAACCACAGCAATGAATTCGTCTTTTATGTGGCTGTGCCAGACGCAAAGCGTGGTTTGCTCGAAAAGCAGATCAGTTCGCTCTTTGCTGGCGCACGTGTGACCGAAAAGCAGGACGACTACAATATTTTTAATGAATCCGGCGTGACCGTTGGCTCTGTGCTCAAGCAGGCTGAGCATCCAATTTGGCCAATCAAAACATATGAGCAGTTTGACCATGATCCGCTCACCATTTTGCTCAATAGTTTTTCAAAAATAGACAAAGACGGCGAGGGTGCATCGATACAGTTTGTCATTCGCCCTGTAGACACGTATTACACGAAGCGTTATAAGGAAGCTCTTGAGAAAATCCAGCAGGGTGTGAAAGTAAAGGATGCACTCAATTCGCCAGAAGGATTTACGGGGCACTTTATTGATGCCGCAAAACATTTGGTCTTTGGCTCAGAACTTTCTAACGTCAAAAAGAAGGAGCGCACCGCGGATGCGCGCCAAGAAGACGACCAAAAGCTCGCGCCACAAATTGAACTGATTCGCGCAAAGTTGGCATCGCCAATTGTGGCGGCAAATGTGCGTATTATCGCTTCGTCACACAGCGAAGATCGCGCTCGCGAAATTTTGAATGACATTGAAGCGTCATTCCACCAGTTCGACAATACGAGCGGCAACCGTTTTACCTTTAAAGAAGTTGAGAAGAAGGCGCTCAAAGAAATGATCATGCAGTTTACCTTCCGCTACTTTGAAGACGGTCAACGTTTGCCGCTCAACATTCACGAGCTCACGTCGCTCATGCATTTGCCAGCGCACGGTCGCGAAGTTGCACCACAGTTGCGCACAAGCAAAGCTGGTGCTGCACCTGCACCGCTCGAACTGCCACAGCAGGGAGTAGTACTCGGCCGCAACGTGTACCGCAGCGCCGAAACACGCATTTTGATGGCGCCCGAAGATCGCTTGCGACACTTCTACGTAATTGGTCAGACAGGTACTGGTAAAACCACCTTGCTCAAGAACATGATTGTGCAGGACATTTTGAACGGCGACGGTGTTTGTATGATTGACCCGCACGGTTCAGACATTCAAGATGTGCTCTCGCAGGTGCCACCGGAACGTCACAAAGACGTCATCTATTTTGACCCGGCCTACACAGACCGTCCGATGGGCTTGAACATGCTCGAGTACGATCCTGCCTTCCCAGAGCAAAAAACATTCGTGGTGAATGAACTCTTTAGTATTTTCCAAAAATTGTACGGCGGCGTGCCGGAGTCGATGGGTCCAATGTTTGAACAGTACTTCCGCAATGCGACCATGCTTGTGATCGAACATCCGGAGTCTGGCTCTACACTCCTCGACGTGTCGCGCGTCATGTCGAACAAAGCCTTCCGCGAAATGAAATTGCAGAATTGTAAGAATCCTATTGTTGTGCAGTTTTGGCGCGAAGTGGCAGAAAAGGCGGGTGGGGAGGCGTCGCTCGCAAACATCGTGCCGTACATTACGAGCAAGTTTGACGTCTTCTTAGCGAACGAAATTATGCGCCCGATTATTGCGCAGGAGCACTCGGTCTTTAACTTCCGCAAGATTATGGACGAGAAAAAGATTTTGCTCGTCAACCTTTCTAAGGGTCGCCTCGGTGACATTAATGCTAATTTGATCGGTCTCATTTTGGTGGGCAAAATTTTGATGGCTGCTTTGTCACGCGTTGATTCTATTGGTGCTGCGCTGCCGCCATTCTATTTGTATATTGACGAGTTCCAGAATATTACGACGAACTCTATCGCCACGATTTTGTCTGAGGCGCGAAAGTACAAGTTGTCGTTGACGATTGCGCATCAGTTTATCGCGCAGTTGCAGGATTCTATTAAGGACGCGGTGTTTGGTAACGTTGGTTCGATGGCGACGTTCCGTGTTGGCTCTGAGGATGCAGAATTTTTGCAAAAGCAATTTGCGCCTGTCTTTACTGCGCGCGACATTATGAATATCGACAATCACAATGCATACATCAAGATGCTCGTGCATGGTCGTCCAACAAAACCGTTCAACATCGAAACCTACCCACCGCCACCAGGCAAGCCTGAGTATTTGGAATCGATTAAGCAGCTTTCGTACGCTGCGTTCGGCCGCCCACGCGCCGAGGTTGAAGCCGAAATTATGGTGAAGTATCAGAAGCAAGCGCCCGTAGCAGCGGCAGCGCCGGTTGCACAGTCGGTCGCTCATGTTGCGCCCGCGCCTAGTGCGCCAGTCGCTCCTGCACCGCAACCAGTAATGCAGGCCGCTGCACCAATGCCTGCCGCGCCTGTTCATGTGCCAGCCTATGCACCCGCGCCAGCTCCAGCCCCTGCGCAAAACGCTCCTTTTCAGTTATAGTTAAGGCATGAGCCAATCAAAACAACATCACAAAGACGAACAGAGTTTGGTCATTATTAAACCTGACGGTGTGCAGCGTTCCCTTATTGGTGAAGTCATTCAGCGCTACGAGCGACTCGGGCTTAAATTGGTGGCGATGAAGATGCTTGTGCCGACGGTCCACATGGTAGAAAAGCACTACACTATCGAGCCCGGCTGGAAAAAGACTGCTGGCGAAAAATCTATTAATAACTTTATTGCAAAAGGTCTCACTCCACCATCTAACGACCCGCTCGAAGTAGGGGAGGCTATTCTCGGCCGACTCAAAAAGTATATGACTGCGGGCCCGGTGGTTGCTATGGTCTGGCAGGGTGCGCATGCGTGCGCAGTCATTCGCAAAATTACCGGCAGCACAGAGCCGCTCAGCTCAGATGTTGGTACGATTCGCGGCGACTTTATGCTCGATTCGTATGAACTTTCTGGTTTGGATGATCGATCGATTCGCAATATTGTGCACGCTTCAGGAAATGCGGCGGAGGCAGCAAATGAAATTCCACTCTGGTTCGAAAAGAGCGAGATTATTCGCTACCGTTTGGTGCAGGAGAAAATGTTGTACGACGTCAACCTCGACGGTTTGCTCGAATAGTTTCGTACTAGGGTGCGGCGCTTGAACTCGTTGCGCTGAGTACTATAATGGAGTGGGTTATTGAATGATAATCCTTTAAAAAATTAAAAGGGAATCTAACTTTCGTTGTCGTGCTGAGCGCTTTGCGTTCACCCAGACCTCGTCGAGGAATCCCACCTAGAATTTATCTAGGTTCATCATTCAGTAACCCATCAAGGACCGCATGCGTAACAGCTTGCGGTTTTTGCTCGCTTATTTTGCCGCGCCAACTTTGCCGGCGCGCACCATTTTCGCCCGTATGCAGTAGGGTGGTAGAATAGGGGAATGATATTTTCAAAATCACCAGATGCTACCTCAAAGCTCACCTTTTGGACAGGTGTCGAAACTGTGACGGGCGCCAACTTCCTTTTTGAATGTGACGGCAAGCGCATTTTGGTGGACTGTGGCCTCCTCCAAGGCACACAGTTTAGCTCGGACGAAAACGCTCGCGATTTTGACTATGACCCGGCGAGCATCGACTATTTGTTCATTACGCATGCCCACATGGACCACATTGGTCGCATTCCTAAGCTCGTAAAGGATGGATTTACGGGCATTATTTTCTCTACGCCTGAAACGCGCGCCCTGACCGCTGTTATGCTCCCGGATGGTTTGCGCCTGATGACAAACGAAGCACGCCGCCACGGTAAGGACCCAATTTATACCGAAGAACACATTCGTGCGGCCATGGGCCTCTGGAAGGAAATTGCCTACCATGCAGAAACGCACCTCACCGCAAACTTGAGCGTTTTTTTGCGCGATGCCGGCCACATTTTGGGTTCGTCTATGTTTGAATTCCGCCGCAATGGCAAAAATATTGTCTTTACGGGCGACACGGGTAATTCGCCGACGCCGCTTTTGCGCAATACCGAAGCGCTCAATGAACCGTCGTACTTGATCATCGACAGTGTGTACGGCGACCGCAACCATGAGCCGCTCGAAGAACGCCGCCATCGCCTGAAGGATATTATCAACGAGACGATTAACCGCGGTGGCACGGTCGTCATCCCAACGTTCTCGATTGAACGCACACAGGTTTTGCTCTATGAGCTCAATAATTTGATTGAGTCACACGCCATCCCAACGGTGCCGGTTTTTGTTGATTCACCGCTCGCAACCAAGGTGACGGACGTCTACAAGCGCTCAACCGAATATTTTAATCAGGATATTCAGAAGCAGATTCAGTCGGGCGATGATATTTTTAACTTTCCACGCCTTTCGTTTACCTTTACGTCGGCCGAGTCGCAGGAGATCGAAAAGGTGAAGGGTCCGAAAATTATTTTGGCAGGTTCTGGCATGTCGTCGGGCGGGCGCATTATTCATCACGAAAAGCACTTCTTGCCTGACCCGAAGAATTCTATTTTGTTCGTGGGGTATCAGGTGGCAGGCAGTCTGGGTCGCGCCATTTTGGAAGGGCAGCGCTCGGTAGACATCGACGGCATCGAAGTAAAGATTCGCGCCCACGTAGAAGTGCTCAACGGCTACTCTGCGCACAAGGACTCCGACCATTTGGTAACGTACGTGCACGAGTCAGCTTCGAAAAAGCTCAAGCAGATTTTTATCGTCATGGGCGAACCGCGCGCCTCACTCTTTTTGGCGCAGCGCATTCACGACGAGCTCGCCTTGCCGGCCAAGGTGCCTGAAAGGGGGAAGGAGTATATGTTGGATTTTTAGCGGCGGCGCGCTAGGCGTTCCGGCGCGAAGCGGCATACAATAAAGAAAACACCCGACTCAGTGAGCCGGGTGTTTTCTTGACCCCTTGCGGGGAGGGCCGAAGCCATTTGTGAGTCTAGTGTATCAGACTACTTCACCTTTGCAACGAAGCGAGTGAATGCTTCTGGGTGGAATTCGGCGAGGTGAGCCATGATCTTGCGGTCTACCTCGATGTTCTTTGTCTTGAGGGCCTTAATGAAGGTGCTGTACGTAAAGTCTGTGCCAGCGCGGAGTGCAGCGTTGATAGAAACGTTCCATGCGCGGCGTGCTACACCCTTCTTGTCGCGACGATGTGCGAAGGCGTGAGAACCAGCGTGGAAGATGGCGTCCTGTGCCATGCGCTCCTTGCTCTTGCGGCCGTGACGAAAACCCTTCGTCATCTTGAGAAGATTTCGGCGATACTTTAATGCATTCTGTGCTTTTTTAACTCGGGTCATGTGTGTGAATTATCGAAAACTTATGAAACTATGCGCTTGTGATAAAGCGAGCTCGTGACTTGTTGGTAATAATAAATGGAACTGAACGCTTTTTGTTGAGCTGGCTGCGGCGTGATTCCTTAGCGTTGAAGTGGTTCTGACCAGGCTTGCGGCCAGTGATCTTGCCGTTTTTCGACACCTTAAGTCTCTTCATGAATGATTTGTTTGTTTTCATATATGTTGTATTCGTGTGATCGCTTTATTTGCGTTCAATGATGGTTGTCCAGCCTTTGAGCCCTCGTTTCGGCTCTTCGGTCACCTTATACTCTTCAGTGATAAGGGCAAGTACACGGGCAAGGCGTTCTTTGAGGAATTTTTCATCCATGTACTTGGAACGGCCGATGAGGAAGAGTTCAATCTTTACTCGATGGCCCTCTTTGAGCCATTCTGAGGCTTTTTTAGCCTTGAGTGCCAAATCGTGCTCGCCGGTGCCGATTTTGACCTGGATATTCTTCACTTCTACCTCATGGGACTTGCTTTTGGCGAGCTTTTGCTTCTTGTTAAGATCGTACTGAAATTTACCATAATCTGCGATTTTTGCAACTGGTGGGTTGGCTGAGGCAGATATTTCGATAAGATCCATGCCAAACGACGAAGCCTTAGCGAGGGCCTCCGAGAGGGTCATAACCCCAAAATTCTCGTTTTCTGGCCCTATAATGCGCAATTCGGCTGATCGAATGAACTGGTTAATACGATGTCTTAGTTGAGCCAATGGATTATGGTTACGATTATTGCTAGTGGGCCACATTATGGCATATATTCTAGCTTTTTGCAAAAAGATACCAGGCTATGCGGTCTGCTATTTCGTGGGTGTGGATGAGGAGGGACTGGACCCTCATTTGGGCCCAACGCTGTAATCTGACTTTTGGATCGGAATTAGGACAGTGAATATTGTGCCAGTTCCTATGTTACTTTCTACAGTAATTGTTCCGCCAAATTCACTCTCAATAATATTTTTGGTAATTGAAAGACCTATGCCCGTACCTTTGTGAGGTGACTTTGTGGTAAAAAATGGCTCAAAGATGCGGTCGATATTACCGGAGGGAATTCCTGAACCATTGTCTGTAATAGTAATTTCTATTTGTTTTGAGTTTGTTTTACATTCAACCTGAACTTTTCTCTGGATATTCTTGTTTTGTTCGCTGAATTCAAACGAATCGATAGCATTTGAGAGTAGGTTGTTTGCAATCTGGTGAAAACGTAATGGATTTCCTAGGATTTTTATAGGGGATTGAGTGATCGAAATACGTACACCTTGTAATCGTGCTTTGTAGTTTAGTAGTTCCGAAACCTCTGAGAAAACTATACTGACACTAAATAACTCTTGCATCTCATGGCTCTTTAACTGCTTACCGGCTTTATTGAGAAAATCACTCATTCGTTTGCTCGCGCTAACTGCAAGAGATACATATTTTTCTATATCGCCTTTAGCAACGTCACCCTTACTCAGTCTTTCCACACAAATAGCGACAGCATTGAGTGGGCTCATTAAATCATGAAATATTCCTGAGGATAACCTACCAAATTCAACGAGCTTGTACATTTCAGCCACTTGTTCGAGTTGAGATCTCTTTAATTCAGCTGTACGTTCCGAGACCTTAATCTCTAGTCGGTCGCGTTCGTTAAGTAGAGCTTTTTCAGATATATGGGCACGATTAAGTGATCTCTTAATCTCTTTATTTGCGAGCCAAGAAACAACTGTAATTAGTAGAAGCCCAAAGAAGAATTGCCCAGCTTTATACTTGTCTGGTTCGTGTAACCAATACCAATTTGGATTGATAATTCCACTAGTTTGCATCCAAGAAACTGTGACGAGAGTAGTACCGATCGTAGTTGTGGAGATAAACCCAGCAACAGTGCCAAGCAATATGCTAGATATATTAATTACTAGAACATATGTGAGTAGAGACATATGCATACCAAATCCCCACATTATGATTCCATAAGTTGCGCCACAATAAAGTGTTCCAACAAACAGGAGACTTGCTATGCGCACGAAACCTTTTCTTGAGATAAAAAGGTAAAAGCCAAAAATTAACGGTATATAAGTAAAGTAAATAGGATTAATACCGTCTGCGCCTTCACTTGCTCGGTAATAAACATAAAAAGTAAGTATGATGAGAAAAATAATAAGACTTATGAGTAGTACATTAAGAATGAATTCTCTTCGGCAAGTATCCTCGGTATTGCTTCTGGGAGTAATTAGGTAATCTTTCAATTTCATAATGCACGATATCGTAGGGTATAAGTTCTTTATTAACGCGCTGTCCTGCAATATGTTTGCAATTTTTTTCATGGTGTTATGTGGTAAGCCACACAAAAAACCTACCGGCTTTCTTTTTTGAAGTTTGTAGTCCCGCGACCATAATTTTGGTGCATTTAACCTGCTAACGCAAGTCGACCACTACCCACAAAGTATGCTGTATCGAGTATGAATTTTAAATAAATTTTCTCTAAACTAAACTCAAAATAGTCATTAAGTTTTCATTACGAATCCACATGTAACCTTTTCCTCCCACCCCTAGTTCTAATACATGTAGCAGGTGTAGAATAGGTATATGTTCAATAGAAAATCCCGAGAACTAGATGAATACAGAACAAAGAGCGATGAGGAAGTCTTAACGGCCTCACGTCAAAAGCCGCATCTGTTTTCCCTTATCTATGAACGGTACGAGCGCCCGCTCATGAAAAAGGCATACGCCCTCACGCGCAATAAGGACACTGCGTCAGACATTGTGCAGGACACCTTTACCAAAATCTACCTACACTCGGGCAGTTTTGTGAGTGTTCCAGGGGCGAAGTTTTCGTCATGGGCATACAAAATTTTGCTCAACACCTTTTACACGTGGTGGGCAAAGGCAAAAGGCGGGGACCATGCTACCACCAGCCTGGACGAAGACATGGAAGCTGTCCTCTCTGACCCGTCGAGCACGCGCGAACGGGAGCGGTACGAGCTGGCAGACTTCTTTGAATCTGTCGTGCGCCGCCTGCCCGGGCCCGTAGCACGCATCCTCCGCTTGTATGCCATAGACGGTAAGTCATACAAAGAAATCGCAGACTTGGAGGGGATGAGTGAGGGCGCTGTGAAGGTCAAAATGCTCCGCGCCCGTAAGTCGATCAAAGAGCTCGGTATAGATTCGTTTTAATTATATGAAATCGCAAAAAGAAATCGTGAAAAATAAAGTGATGCGCCGCGTATACGTGGTGTATTTGGTGCGGTCCTGCGTACACTTTGCCGGCAGCCGCTTGGGCCTCGCAACGGCCTGTATGGTGGTCGTGCTCGTTAAAGTTTCAATTTTCCATATTGTGAACAATGCTTCTACCCAAGAACTTTCTGCCTTGGGTACTTTTGCGTATCAAGCATTTTTGAAGGCTGAGGGCGTGGTGCAGGTTGCGGCCGTTTTGCTGGTCGGAGTTGCGGGTGTTACTGCGCTCACGTCCGGCGTGCGTGTTGCTCGTCGCGCCGTTCCATACATTACAGCGCCCGCACGATTGTTCGCGACGACGCGGTAAAAGGCGCAAAACACGCGCCCGCAAAATTTTATATAAAAAAGACCCCGCTCTAATGCTAGAGGCGGGGCTTTTGATTGCGAGAGCGCGCGGTTTTGGCCGTGCACTACTCGCGTGTGCTATTGTGGCGGAAGCGACCGGTGCGTTCTACGCCAATAGTGCAAAGGAGCAGGTGACGCGCGATGTTAGCAAAGAGCCATAACCATGGACCGCGCTGCACCTTCACGTAGTGGTCCGGCTGCCACTCGTAATTGAAGTCGGTGGCCGCATAGACCTCGATCCGGCTTTTGGGGAAGTAATGCTGCCAAATTTTCTTGGCGTCGCGAGCGTGGGCCACGCCGGTGATAACCAAGATTGTGCGGCAGTCCAGGCCGCGCCGTTCCATTTCGTCCTTGATGGCTTCGCACTCCTCGACGGAGTTATTCATCGAGTGCGTGGCCTTGATGATGGCGTTGCCGAATTTCAGTGCCGGATTCTTGAATCCCGGGTAATCTTCTTCCAGCGTTTTTCGGCGAAGACGCTCTTCTTCGAGGTCTGCGTCGGTGAAGGGATACTTGCAGTTGCTGTACACGACAGCAGCTTCGGTACGCGCCTTGAGAATGTCGAGGGCGGTAACCCAGTTGCTGTGCGTTGCCAGTGTAAGACCGTCGCGAAGGGTGGTGTAGGAAATGGGGACGATAATGTCCACCACGGCCGGGATTCCCTCGGGCAAAAGGCATACGCCATTTTTTCCAAGTTGTTTTTCCGGGCGAATCACGTCTGCCGGGCACCATTTTTCAGCCAGCCATGTCGCAAGACGGCTTGGCAGCTTTTGTTGTTGAGGAGCTCTGTGAAAGTTGTTTGCTGTAGGTATCATGCTGCGCGTATTATACCATATATATCAAATTTACGCAAATCTGCTTTTAATCACGCAGTGGACAACAAAATGCGAGCAAAAACCATTGAATTGCGGCGCTCGCTGCTGTATCCTGAGGCCATATGAAGAAAACCGACAAACTCGTGAAGGTGTTTGTTTCTGGCTGCTACGGCATCATTCATGCCGGTCACCTACAATTTTTCGAAGATGCACGAGCGCTCGGCGACCATTTAACTGTGTGCTTCGCGAGCGACGAAGTGTATCGTTTGGCAAAAGGGCGTGAGCCGGCATTGCCGCAGGACAATCGTCTCAAGTTGCTCAATTCGCTCAAACCGGTGGACAATGCTGTCGCCAGCTCCGACCTTCATCCAGTGTTCGACTTTGCTACGCATGCTATTACCTTGCGCCCGGACATTCTTGCTGTCACAGAAGACGACAAACACAAAGTGGCAAAAGAAGAATTCTGTGCCAAGCACGGCATTAAACTCGTGGTACTCCCAAAGCGCACGGCAGTTCAGAATGTAGTGTCGACAACAAAAATTTTGCAGAACATGAGCGGCAAAGTGGAAGTGCCGGTGCGTGTGGACTTTGCTGGTGGCTGGCTCGATGTGCCTCGCTTGGCACGTAAGGGTGGCTATGTGGTGAACTGTGCGGTGAGCCCGCTCGTTTCGCTTGAGCATTGGCCGTATGAAATTGGTGGTGGTCTCGGCGGTTCGGCCGCATACGCGCTGCTCAATGTAAAAAACGGTATTCGCTCGGAGGTGCAGCTCGGTGTTGGGTGGCAGGATCCGGCCGTCATTGAAGAGACGGGTCTCTGCGTGTGGCAGTCTGGTAAGCAGCCGGTGCTCGAGGTGAAGCAGAATCCTGTGTGGCTCGAAGGTCGCATGGCAATTTTCTGGACAGGGAAGACGCATCACACTCCGACAATTGTAAAAAACAAGCGTGACTACACTCTTATCTATAAGGCGGGCAAAGTGGCGCGCGACGCAGTGCACGCTCAAGACATTCGTGCGCTCGCGCGTGCTGTCGGTATGAGTTACCAGGCGCAGCTCAAAGAAGGAATGCAGCCATTGCCAAAAGTTGCCGGCACATTGGCAATGAAGTATTTAGGCGGCGGCCACGGTGGTTACGCACTCTGCTTGTTTGCTACAAATGCCCAGCGCGACAAAGCGGCTCGCGGCAAAGGCTTCAAGAAAATCGAGCCGTACACCAAGTTGAGGAAGTGGTAGGGAGGACCCGCGAATGTTGGCCAATTATATAAAAAAGACCCCGCTCTAGTAGTAGTGGCGGGGCTTTTGATTGCGCGGCATAAGCCAGCGCTAGAGTGTGAAATCCACCCATTCAAAATAGGTGGTGCGACCGTCCTTCACTTCGGTGTAGCCGTTGGGGCGGTACTGCGAAGCGTCAAAGATGATTTCAACCCGGATAATACAGTAACGCGTGGTGAGACCTGGGTACGAAGCGGACTTTCCTTCGGAAACAGCCATCGGCAATATGGTGTAGTTCTTTTCGGTAAAAGAAAAATCTATGCCGAGCTCTTCTTTGATAGCACGCGTGGCAGTATGCCCTGTGCTTTCGCCGGAAGTAATTTTTTCACCGATGCTCGTGCTCAAGGTTCTCTGTTCGGTGTGGCCATCTGCATACACACGCCTGGCTTCGACAAGGCTTTGCCACCGTCCGTCCAGATGCTCGTAGTGGATGTTCAGTCCAATGGTGCGCACGGTGCGAATCAGTCTGCCCATTTCCACCGTTATGGTCGACTCGCCGCGCTGGATTTCTCCAAGCAGGTCAGCAACCGTTTTGGCGTTGGGGTAGTGGCACCACGAGTGATCTAGCACATCGTGATTACGGAGGAGGGTGCGGAGTGAGTGTTCGGTATGGGTGCTCATAGAGGGTACAATGCTGCCGCTACTATGTATTTTTTGCACCGGTGTGTCAAATGCTCACGAGCAATATAAAGCGCACATAGAAAAACCAGCCGTCGCATATGCTCGGGCTGGTGTGTGCGGCTCGTGGAGCCGTTGTGCTACACCGTTGCGCACTCTTGAGGAGTGGGCTCGGTGCTGCCTATCTTGACCTCCTGATCATCCGCTAGGTGCCGGAAAGTCGGAGATATCTTGTACAATTCTTCAAACGAATGAGCGATTGCTTCGACCTGACTTTCGCCGGGCTTGCAGTCGCTTGCAGGTCGCAACACCACAAAGGTGTCGCACAGGTGCCGAATGGTTGAAAGGCGGTGGGCGATAATGATCGCACTCACGTCTCTGCCAAGGGCAATCTTCAGACCTTCCTGCACGTACTTTTCAGTCGTGGAATCAAGGCTTGAGGTGGCTTCGTCGATGACCATGAGCCACGGACGCTTGAGCACAGCCGCGCCAATCATGAGGCGTTGCGCTTGTCCGCCCGAGAGTTTGAGGCCGTTTTTGCCCACCAGGGTGTCGAGACCTTCTGTTAGTCGATCTATGTAATCGATTTTGAGAAGATGCATCACTGCCCAGAGTTGCTCGTCGGTAATAGTGGTGCGCTCCTTGTCGGTCAGGCCATACGTTAGGTTATAACGGATGCTGCCGTCAAAGATTTGCGAAGACTGCGGAATGTATCCGATGCCTTCCCACCAAGAGGCTTGGGTGATGTTGCGGATGTCGATACCGTCCACGCGAATTGCTCCGCTTGTTGGGTTTTCGAATCGCAGCAACTTTTTGATGATGGTCGACTTACCTGCGCCTGACGGGCCGATGACGGCCACCTTGCTGCCTGGCTTCACCGTGAAACTGACATTGACCAGAGCAGCAGGGAGTTCGTCGGTTGGTTTTTCGCCCACCCGGTAGGTGTGCGAAATGTTGTCGATGGTAACCGTGTGCGGACCTTTTGCAAGGTGTAGCGCATCCGGTGTGTCGACGATTTCTGGCAGGATACTGAGTGCTTCAATGGTCGTTTTGACCGATGGCATGTGCCAATTGATCTGATGCTCAACATCGCCGAGCTTCCAGACGCTGTCACTGACGCGACTTGCCCAAGCAAAGATGGCGCTCATGAAGCCGATCGATATTTCGTTATTCCACACCAGCCACGCGCCCCATGCCATTACAGCTACGAGGCACGTTGCATTAATGTATGAACGGTAGGCCGTATTGTTGGCGTGCCAGATCCAGAAGACTCGATCGCGACGCATGAGGTCGGTAATCGTGCTTCTGGTTACGGAATTTTCGTGTGCTGCCTTTGCGTTGACTTTCACACGTTCAAACCGTTCAAACCGCTCGATGAAGTACCTGTTATAGGCTTTGAATTGGATTTCCAGCGCACCGCATTCAACCGCAACTTTGTAGTTGAGGAACATGGACCAGCAGATATAGATGATCGCAAGAGTGAACATAATCAGTCCTGCAACCCAGTTCAAGCAGAAGAGTCCAATGACGCAGAACACAATGTTGATTACTGTGGGAGCTGCTTCAAAGAGCAGAATGTTCAGTAGGTTGAACATGTTCCAACGGCCCTTGTCGGTGCTGCTCACTGACAGCCGTTTGTCTTCGTGAACATGCTGCGCGACGGACTTTTCGAGGAAGAGTTTCTGAATGATGTTATCTGCCTCGATTCGGGCTTGGCCAACGGCGTACTCTTTTTGTTTTTCATGAAAGCTCACGAACCACTTCATTGCAATGAGGGTGACGAAAGCTGAGCCGAGGCTAAGTGTAACTAGCCGAGCATCATGTTTCATGAGTCCGGTAAAAATGTATCCGGAAATGAACGGCAGGAATGCTGCTGTGAACATGGTGCCCGCCAACGACACAAAGATGAGCCGAATGTGCTTCTTGCACTGCTCATTGATGATGTTGCGCCACATCCAGCGGAACACGTCGAGTGTTTCGCGAGATGTTGCGAGGTACTCCTTAACGGAAGTTACCTTCTTTCTGCCTTCTTCGTCTTGGTCTTGGTCTGCCATAACGGTAGGGGTTTGATTGAGGTTTGGTTTTTACTGCTTCGTGCAGGGCAAAAGGCTATAGGCCGACTGCCATGCACAAAATTCGTTTGAATTTACAAGGAACAAAGAACAAATACACCGTGGTTCACACGGTGTTTTGCATACTCAATTTGTGAGAAATTAAATACTTACAACAACGTGCGACGTTATGTGTGCGTTTTTTGACGCATTAAGAGTTGGCGCATATGCACCAATAAGGCCGCCTGGGCGGACCTGTGAGATATGAAGTTGTATCGACATTGATTTCATGTGCCTTACTATAATAGCATACTTTGGTGGGGAAGGCAAATTTTGGATTCAGTACAAATTGACATGTGTCAATAAAAATGATATTTTCCAATCAACAAAGCTCCTTGAAAGTGATCAGGTTACTGTCGCAGTTTTGTACTGTTTTGTTGCGGTGCAGCTTTGTATCTTTGTACACGAAGCTATAAAGCTGCTCCGCAGCTGCGATTCGGTGTTGCACCGCTCGGTGCTTCATTGACGAATCGTATCTCTCCATGCTCTTGGTGTGGTCTTTACCATGCCAATCATTCAAACATAGGAGAATGCAGTATGAATGCAGAAAAGAAGACGAAGTTGCAGATTATCAACACCGAGCCGAATTATCAAAAGCGGCTCAAGCTGCTGGTTGATAATGGTTTCACTAGGGAAGCCGATCGGTTGATTCGGACGTTGGCCCAGACCTACACCGTAATGTTCCATTATGACTGGCATGACCGGGAACTCTGTCGGCCCCTGGCGCGGGTAACTGACGGTACTCCTGGCGTATACGTCATTATCATGTCGAGTGATAAATTGGAATACGGACATGCTGAGAGGAAGGATGGTGACTTCAACGTTGTCTTCGAACTTGGCTGGGCGCAGCAGGCTCTCGGTTGGACCGAAGGTCAGACAGTGCAGTTTGTTCGTGATGTTTTGGCTCATGCACTTTCACGTCCATTGAATCATTGGTCCTTAAAGCAGGCCGAAGGTACCAGCCGTGCGAGTCGACAGTGGTTGCCCTCCGGTGACCCAACAGCGCGGGAGATTGCGGCCCTGCACTTGGTCTACCAATTGCGCCAGGCGGATTTTGGACATATCTGCAATTACTTGGCTGATATTGAAGGGTTTCCATTTGCAAATGGAGACTTAAGCAAGCAGTCCGATTTGGAGAGTATGGTTCAATGGATTGCTGATCAACTTGCTAAACTTGGTTGGTTGCCGGACCGAATTCGCAAAGAGTTTGTCGAGTGGATTTGGTTGAAGAAAGACACTCATCCTCAATGGTTGCTTGCTGTTGCTAAAGTGGAAGTCTGTGATGACAGTGATTCTCGGATACTAGCAGTCCGCCACTGGCTCCGTTGTAAGCTTGATTTCTTGATTGATTGTGTTCCGAAGCGGCACAATGCAGACGAGATGACGGAAGTGTATCGCCAACTTTTCCGAATTGGTGAGATTGGGCGGTTTGCTGTGGAATGGATTGAAGACCTTTTGGTGAAGAAAATGGCCTCAGGAAAGGTTAAGTCGGTCCAGTACTTTTGCAAAGAGTTTGGTACTACTCTTAGAATTGAACCGATCGACATTTTGCTCGTCCGTGCGATGAACAAAGCGGCCTCCGCTGGTGACTATGCCATTGCGGTTGCGCTTGCAAAGCGAGGTGGGTTAAAGTTTGATTCAGAATGGGAAACAATCGTTTCTATCCGCAAGCTCACTGTAGAGCTCGAATAATCTCGAGCAACTCCGTTTCTCTACCCGCAGGGGAATTCACTTTGGTGAATCCTCTGCGGTTTTTTATTGCACATCCACGCGCGCATTTTTTATGCAGAGGAGTACAATTATAGTGTATTCACTAATCTAAAAAAATGACAAAATCACAGCGTTTTTTGTTGGCGCTTTCACGGTGTGCGATGGGCTTTATGATGTTGTATGCGGGAATTACGAAGGTCATAGATCCGCAGTGGTCAGCGCTCGGGTATTTAAAAGGGGCGAAGGCCATGGTGGGCTTTTACACGTTGCTGCAGCATCCGTCTATTTTGCCGGTCATTGATTTTGTAAATGCGTGGGGGTTGACCTTGCTCGGTGTGTCGCTCATCTTGGGTATTGGGGTACGCATTGCTGCGCCGTTTGGTGCGTTGCTGATGATGCTCTATTACATTCCGCTCGGTTTTCCATATCCGAATCCGCAAGCGCTCATTGTGGACGAGCACATTATCTACGCGACGATCCTGCTCTATTTTGCCGCTGTTGATGCCGGCGCGTATTGGGGTTTGTCTGGTGTGTTAAAAAAGACGGCGGTAGGCAAGATTCCAGTGGTGGGGAAGATGGTGTGAGGTAGTATTTAGTTTGACCATAGAGCGTGGCAGGGACTATTATACAGATAGGTTAAGTGATGTGGTTTTGCTTAACATGCACAATCATTCAATCTCGAAGGGAGGTGAGAAAAATGGGACGATTCGCTGATCTTGTGAGTAAGTTAACTGGAGACAGTCCTGGCAAGGCTTCCGAGGCTGGGCATAAGGCCAGAGATGATGGAGGCTTTCGTGGAAAGGACCATGGGGATAAGAACTTCAGGTCAGCCCCAAGCTGGGCTGAATCAAAAGGCTCTTCTGGAGTCAATTACTTCCCCGAAGGTAAGGGACCTCGAGACAAATCCAAGTAATGGATGTTCTGTATGTGACACGAGTGCGGCGTGGGAAACAAAACCATGCCGCACTTTATATTTAATTATCTTTCCTGATATCATACACACATGAATCCAGATACTGCGCATAAAAAAGAGGTGGTGGCCATCTGGTACATAGATGCGCTCTATTTCTATAAAAAACCAAGTAAGTGGCCTGAGTTCGCTCACTATATGGCTGTTGGCAACTTAGTGCGTGCAACAAATGGGTGTGTGGTGCTCGAGTATACAGAAAAAAATCATGCGACAGAACGCGGATTGTTGGTGCCTGCGGCTGCTCTTGTTCTTCCAAAGGAAAAACAAAAAATTTCTGACATCCTAGGAACAATCAAGCAAGGAATGCATGTTGGAATTACGTGGCGTGATGTTGTCTATTTTGATGAAGGGGTTGTGCCAGAACAAGCGTCGGTTATGTATTCTGAGGGTGAGGTGGTAATGGTCAAGGAGGATGCTGTGATCATTCACAATACTAAAACGGTAAAGGTGAGCGATACTACTGATTTTCCGAATACACCAACAAAACCAGCATACTTTATGATACCGGCGGCATTTATTACGCGTAGCGACGTATATGAAAAGTAAATTTAGTTTTAATAAAGGTGAGCTTGTGTTGGTTGAGTACAAATCGTCGAATAATGCGATGCGTAGGAGTGTAGGCGTTGTTCTAGAATTAAAGCATGACGCGCTCCATCTTGGACATAATTTTATGGGAGTAACACCAGTAGATAGCTCGAGAATACCTTTAGAAGATGTGTTGAATGTGGCGGAGGTTGCCCCTAAAGAGATTGATAGTACGGAGGATTTTCTGAGGTGTCTTCATTAGGGTGAGGAGGAATCGCGCCTTGTACAGTATAGAATTCCGCATGATATCCATTTTATGGTTACATATTTGAGTTTATACGGTAGAATTACATCATCTTTATGAGTAATATGAAATCAATATAATGAGCAAGAAAACGCTGGCGATTTTGTTAATAGTGTTAGTCGTGCTCATTTCAGGAGGAGCATATCTCTATTTTAGTATTCAGAAAAATCTCGATCTAGCACATGAATATGGAATTGAAGCTAAAAAATATGCCGCAGAGGTTACTACTCAAATTTCTGACTCTTGGGATTATCAAGTGTTGCTAAGAGAATCTGCTCCAGAACTCCAAGAAAAGTACGGGACAAACGGTGAGAACGCTAAAGTTTTATTGGGTACATTTAAAAATCAACTTGGTGCGCTAAAAAGCCTATCTGAATTTCGTGGAGGTTCAACTATTTCTGTTGATGTCGGCGGTGGAAAAGTTCCTAAAGGAAATTACAAAGCGCAGGCTGTCTTTGAAAAAGGCGATGGTGATGTAATTATCGATATCATAAAAAGAGATAAGTGGATGATCCAAGGATTTTACATTAGATCTTCTGTCTTAAAATAAGTTAAACTTCACGTGCATTGAATTATGCCTCTACAATAGTGTGAGGTACGAAAGAAAAAACTATCGTCACATACGGCAGTCGGTCGGATTCCGGTGGTGGGGAAGGTGGTGTAGCTTTTGTGTTGACGAAGGCTGTATTCGCTCTATAATCACACTATGCGCATAACGTTGTCACCTAAAACGACGGTCATTCTCCCAGGTCTCGGGATGTATCTTATCGTTGTTGGTATTCCACTCTTTTTTCTTGCGATCGATTCGATAAGTGCGTGGATGTCAAAGTCAGAATTGTTTTCGGAGAGTTCACTTAGTTTTACGCTCGGGCTTTTTGTGATTTGTTTTATTGGTTCGTTGAGATGTGTGTACATGACAAATACGAGCCTTTCGTACTGGTCAATTGCTGCACGTAGTTTTAGAGTACGGTTGAATGATATTCGTCATATTGATGCAGGGGTGGCACTTGAATATCGACGTGGCTATATGGGTATAGCGCAGCCAGTAACGCGTCTGTTTATTCACTCAGGGAAACCGATAGTTACTCGCCGGATGAGCACTGATTATTTTAATAAGTCGGACATGGCATTTATGCTCAAGAAAATTGTTGAGCATGCGCCTCATGTGGTGTTGAATGGTGATGCTCAGTTGCTTAGTGAAGGGGACGATACAAAATTACGAAAGATAGTTACAAGCGCACAGTGGGGAGCTTTGCGCCAAGGGGTAATCATCTTTTTTGTAGCAATGGTTCTGTTGGGTGTAATACTGTTGATTTAAAAAACCACCCCGCCGATTTACCAGGGGATGGTTTTCGGTGGGGTGGGGCGGACTCTGCCTCTTTACTTGAAGGCGATCTTCAGCACATTGTCTAGCCAGAGTTTCCGGCTTTCTTCCTCTAGTTTGAAATCGCCTTCGGAGTTCGTTCTGCCGATGAGCTCGACCACTTCCTTGGTTTCACGGTTCTCGGCATGGATCCATACTTCCTGGTTACACATAGGCGACCAAATTCCGTAACAGTCGTAACAGTGATATGCGGTGACCATGTATCGGATGTTACGGGTCCAATCCACTCGATACATGATTTCCACATTACACAGTACTGGCCCCGGTAGTTTTTTGTAGGGCAGTCGCGGATGAAACAATTCAGCGTAAACTAGACAGGGACGCTGGTCTGCATACCCACCGATTACCCCCAGCACTTTATGAGCAAAGAACAGTGCTGATAGGTTGAGCTGCTTGATTTCGATACTCCTTTTGAGAGTGGGGAATTTTCCATCGAACTTCATTTTTTATTTTCTCCAGTGAGAACACAGAACAATCACGTTGTTCTGTGGTTATCCTTTTGACAACAGGCTGTTGAGAACTAATTCCAAACAATCTGTTGCCAAAGGAATCTATATATTAATTATCATAGATTAACATGATTGTCAAATATGGTCGCTACACATCCAGTGGGAATCGCTCCTTACAGGAGCTGTACACCTTTTGGGTACTTTATTTCGCCTAGCTCATAAAGTCTCTTAAAAGGTCTTGCGCTTGGGTCCCAACCCAAGCTCACCCGGCTCGGTATTGCTCGCACCATACCTCCGCCTGTTCAAATCCGGCAATGATCTCACTGGTACATTAGAGAAGCAGCAAGTTTTGATAATAGAAGACAAAAAAACCAGAGGGCCTCCTCTGGTCGTAAAGTGCTCCAAGTGCACAATGACTTATTCGATAATCCAGTCTTTGACTAGCTCTAGGTCGAAATCGCCCTCTCCGTGTTTGATTGGTGGGCTGACAACTGCAAAAGCAAATGCCCCACCTTCATTTGGAGTGAAAAAACCATGCACTACAGTCGGCTCAATCAAAGTAAATCCTCTGTCCAACAACGGAACGCGTTTCAGCTTCTGGGTAGAGGTACTTGGATTAAACGGGCAGATTAACAGGTCGGTGCTTGGTTCCGGAAAACCATAGGTTGTTCCGAGTGTAAAGAACAAACTTGTTCCTTCGTGGTGAACGTGAATGTCCGAGAGTCCGGGTTGTGTTTCAACCAAGACGATTTCGAATTGAGACGTATCCGACACAAACTCCTGAAGAAGGCCCGAGGGCATCCAAGAAATTTTAAAGCCGGCGAGAGTCTGTTGGGACTCGAGTGGAAAAAGCTGTCGAACTGCTCTGATTCCATTGCCGAGTTCTTTCAGACGATCTCTAACTCTCTTCGAAACTCTATGCAGCTCCTTAGTGTTTGTCATAGTTTACAGGTGTTTTTGGAACCAGACGAAGTTGTGGCCTTTCTCGAAGCCTCGATGTTCGAAGTGGGCCACCTCATCAAGATTCTCTGCTCGAACTAGAAAGCACATGTATGTAGCACCTTTTTGTGTAAGCCTGAGCAGGAGTTCTTCAATGAGCTGGCGACCAACACCTCTGCCGCGGAAGTCCGGAAGAACGTAGAGGTTCTCCCACGTCACTTTTCCAGTAGGCTTGTGAAGTGAACTCAACGCGAATCCGACAACCGTATTGTTCTCTTTGGCGACGAGAAGTACATCTTCGTCGGCACTGATCCAGTTTTCTAGTTGATCTCTGGACCAAAAGCAGTCTTGCTCTGACACCTCGAAGGCGGCGATACCAGTACCAAGTTTTAGGACGGCCGCAACATCGTTCAAACTCATCTTTTGGATTATCATTAGATACGTCTCCTCTTCTAAAATTACCGTAACACATTTACACATACTTGTAAACGCGCTACTATAAGCCGAACATGAAGATTGGTCAGTGTATAAATGGGGCTCGAGACGATATAAACAATAAGAAGTTTAATTACTGGATTGGCATAAGTCTTGGTAATAAATACTTCAGCAAAGAAAACATTCAAAAAAATATTGAGTGGGCCCTTTTGAATACGAAAGAATCTGTTTTGATAGTAATTGCAGATTGGATTTACGCAATCAATGTTCAGGCTTTGGATATGAGAAATGAACAATCTGCTTTGAGGAAGGCGATGAGATTAGGTGATACAAAATTGGCAGAAGTTACCGAGATTATTGGTAAGCTTTCGTCAGAACAGGCAGCTAAGGTAAAAGTTGCTCGCTGGAAAGATATCGAAAGTAGTGAGATTCACCAGAGTAGGGTAAAGATCCTTTTCGAGGAATTTCGAAGGAAAGGTGTTTTTTACAGTAAAATCGTTGATGTTGTAAATGAAAGTTTCAAGGATAGTTCAAAAAAACTCGAAGTTTCTAATATTGAAAAGCTATCAGAGTACGTGCTACATGAAATACCTGTGTTTATCGACGGTATACATTTATTTGGCACTACGTATAATGCGATTTTATACCCTAGGATTGGATTAATAGATTTGCTAGTAAAAGATTTACAAGAAGGTTTGGTTTTTCCTGAAATTACAAAAAAGCTTGATATAAAATCGCCAGCTGCAATTATTGAGGCATATGCGGATTAGGATTGTAGCGGGGAAGGTGGTGTAAACAAAAACCACCCCGCCGATTTACCAGGGGATGGTTTTCGGTGGGGTGGATTACTTGCGAAGGCGATGTAGCCAGCGAGTGGTGTGGTGCATTATCCAACGGATTGCGTGGGACACGAATGAGGTGATAATCACGGCTGGCCAGAAAATGAGCATGCCAGTTATCCAGCCGTCCATGATTCCTACGATTATTGAACACATAATCACGACTGAGGTGACTATAAGAGTGTCCTGCAGGGATGGCTCCGGTAACCGTTCGAAGAGTGTTGGAAAGCGTTTTCTTGCAGCGCTCTCGAAGGGGAGCATGAGGCCAAGGGTGAGAGTTGCAATCAGTGCAATGCAGGCGTAGCTAGAATATGCAGTGAAGAAGTTGACTCCCTTGTGTGCGAGCCAAATGACCAGGAATACTAAACAGAATATGAATCCACCTATTAGTGTCTGTAGGGCGCTGAGCCCGACCGAGGGAGGTGCGCCCTTGTCTTCGGTGTTGTTCATGAGAGGTGCTTTTGAAGGTTGCGGATGGTTGGGTTTTCTGAGGTAAATAGTACAAGTTTTATGGGATATGTCAATGGTGCAAGAAATTGTGTTAAGGGAATCGCTCCCTACAGGAGCAGTACAGGTTTCGCATCTCATTTCGCCCGGGGCGGGCTCATTGCGATATGCTCAACCTTTTCGATTCCCGCACGCAACTGAAGCAGTTCAGTTGCTCATCTCCACAAAAATAAAAACACCCCGCACGAAGCGGAGTGTTTTTATTTTTGTGGAGATGGCGGGAATCGAACCCGCGTGTGAATGATGCGTGAGGACACGTCTACAATGTATAGCACCTTTTAAAGTTTAATCGGAGAGGTAGGGAAGGAGCAAAATCCTCTACGACGAGTCTTATTGTTTCGGAAATGCGTTAAGACGCCGCACTTCCTAGTCTGATGTATAACACCCCATCACGGTATCAGGCATCGCGTGATGGAATGTCGCCTAGGCTAAAGCGTAAGCGAAAGCAGGTGCTTTGCCACCAAAGTATGGTGAAACAACGCCGCGAGCTTTTGAAACTAGAGTGTTTGCACTTAGTCGTTCCAACAGTTTAAGGAGGTGTTGGATCTCCACATTGCATGTCCACACGGGAGCCACTCATCTAAGCCGGTCATCCCCATGTGTGAAATTTTTAATCGCGTGCGCTTGTGAATGGTGCGCCGCGATTATTCGTATTTCAAGGTTCGTTCGATGTGGCGTTTGTCGGCGCGCTTTTTGAGGTCTTGGCGCTTGTCGAATTTCTTTTTGCCTTTGACGATGCCGATGGAAACTTTAATCGAACGTCCAGAATTATACATTGAAATAGGCACTATAGTCAACCCGTTCTGCTGCTCGATGCCGGTAAAGATGAGGATTTCTGCTTTGGTGAGGAGGAGGCGGCGATTGCGCAAGGGGTCAAAACCTTTGGGTGCGTTTTTTTCTTGGTAGGGTGGGATGAAGCTGTTGATGAGGTATGCCTCGCCACCGCGCACGGTAACGTATGAGCCAAGGAGGCTACCTTTTTTGCCGCGGAGGGATTTTACTTCGGTGCCGATGAGTTCGATGCCAGCTTCGTATTTTTCGAGCACTTCGTAATCAAAATTGATTTTTTTGTTTTCGATAAAAGTAGTTTGACCGCGCGACAAAAGACGCGCTTGGCGTTGGCGAGCGCGAGCTTCGAGGTGGGCGGTGTCGGTGTGACGGTGACCTTCGTGGCCGTGTGTGTGGTCGTGGGACATATTCGTTTTGTGCATTTATCCTAGCATATGCGCCGCGGTCTTGAAAGTTCGCAAAATGTGTGTTATTTTCATATCAGAATGAATGCGCTCATTGAGTTGTGGGCTGCCATCGTTGCAGCATGCGCAGCAAACCCGTGGAGGACTTTCTCTATTGGGTTGCTGGTTGGGGGTGCGGTCTGGTGGTGTGTCGACCGCATCCGGAAAAAGTTCGCGCGTCGGTGTGCTAAACCTGAATGCCGATGCATCATGTATCAACAGCGGATCGCACAGATGATCCCGATGTCCGTCGACGAAATTCCTACAGCAGGAAGCACAGGACTGTACTTCCGACTCGAAAGGGTTGTGATGTCATGCGTTGTGAGGCTCTGTCGATCCATTGGTTTTGTACCAAGACTCATGCCTCAGACTGAGGCTGATTATTGGTTCAAGACATTGGTATTGCGGCAATGTCTCCGTTGTTGGGAACCAAGCATCCAGGTTGCCTGCAAGCCGAAGCGCTTTACGATTTTTTCACTCGTGTGGCGCTTGATGGTTCATCCAAGTGAATTTGTCATACGGAGGGATCTCTTCGTTCAACTTCGTCTGGATCAACATCTTCCTCAGGCGTTAAGGCCAGTGAGAGGGTTTTCCTCTGGAGCGGGCGGAACGATGCATGCAGCTTTGACCCCTCCTGAGACTGAGCCCCGCATAAGTGCTCGTCTTTCACGATGTCGTCGGTATCCTACAGATTGACCTCGTCTTCGCGGCGAGGTACCATTTATACGCGCTTCCTCCTGAGGCGTCGGCCAAGCTGGGCTGTGCTATAGGTTCTCTTTTGGACCAAATACAGCGACCTTCCGGACCTCTCTCACAGAGGCCGGTTTTTTTATATCTTTGATTAATGTAACTTTTGCGAGCGCGGCGCGTTCTATGTATATATGCGTGGGCGAGAAACTATGTAGAACTGGCCATATGGGCCGCTTTCTGTATAATGAGCACACTTATATGTCACACAAAATGCATACACCACAGCAGAACGAACAGGGGCCTCAGCAGCGCGGCGGTTTGAGCGGATTCTTTTTGAACTTTGCCTACGTAGTACTCATCTTCTTTTTGGTGGCAGGACTTTTTTCAAGCTTCATGCAGGGGGATGAAAAGCCAACAACCATTGCCATCTCTGAACTCGCGCAAGACATGGTGGCGGGCAAGGTTACAAAGATTGAAGTAAAGGGCGACGATCTCGCTATCGAATACAAAGCTGGCGAAAAAAAGAAAACTCAAAAGGAAACTGACATCGCGCTCACCGACACGCTCGCACGTTACGGTGTGACTTCAGAAAAACTCGCGGCCGTACGCATCGAGGTCAAAAATCCAAGTGGCTTCTGGTACTGGGTGGTGCAAATTTTGCCGTTCGCGTTGCCGGTCATTGTGATCCTCATCGTCTTTTGGTATTTGAGCCGCCAAGTAAAGGGCGCTGGCATGCAGGCCTTTTCGTTCGGTCAGTCAAAGGCGCGCATTATTTTCCCAGACGACTCTAAACAGCGCGTGACGTTTAAAGATGTCGCCGGCGCGAAGGAAGCAAAGCAGGAGCTCGTTGAAATTGTCGACTTTTTGCGCAATCCGAAAAAGTTTTTGGACATTGGTGCTGTTATTCCAAAGGGCATTTTGCTCATGGGTGCACCTGGTACTGGTAAGACATTACTCGCGCGCGCAGTGGCGGGCGAGGCCGGTGTGGCATTCTTCTCGATTTCTGGTTCTGAATTTGTGGAAATGTTCGTTGGTGTGGGTGCATCACGTGTGCGTGACTTGTTTGCAATGGCCAAAAAAGCTGCGCCCGCAATTATTTTCGTAGACGAAATTGACGCCGTCGGCCGCGTACGTGGTACGGGTGTGGGTGGTGGTAATGACGAACGCGAGCAGACGCTCAACCAGATCCTCGTCGAAATGGACGGCTTCGAACCAAATGAAAAAGTAATTGTTATGGCCGCGACAAACCGCCCAGACGTCCTTGACCCTGCGCTCCTTCGCCCGGGCCGTTTTGACCGTCGCGTGACGATTGATTTACCAGACCGCAGCGACCGTGAAGAGATCCTCAAGATCCACGCAAAAAAGAAGCCGCTCGCCGAAGATGTGAATTTGCTCGTTATCGCTGAGCGCACGCCAGGTTTTTCTGGTGCGGACTTGTATTCGCTCATGAACGAAGGTGCTATTTTGGCCGCTCGCGAAGGTCGCACCAAGGTTGCGCAGTACGATTTGATTCGTGCTATCGAAAAGGTCATGCTCGGTCCTGAACGCAAGAGTCATTTGCTTTCAAAGGTGGAAAAAGAAATCACTGCATACCACGAGGCTGGCCACGCTATTCTCGCGTCGGTATTGCCGTATGCAGACCCGGTTCATAAAATCTCTATTATTTCTCGAGGTCGCGCTGCTGGCTACACACTCAAGTTGCCACTCGAAGATCGCAAGCTCCAATCCCGCAATGAATTTTTGGACGATATCACTGTTTCGCTCGGCGGCTACGTTACTGAGCAAATGATTTTCGGCGACATTACTACAGGCCCATCAAATGACTTGCAGGTATCTACCGCATTGGCGCGCAGCATGGTGACGCTCTACGGTATGTCTGAAAAGTTTGGTCCGATCGCGCTCGAATCTTCTGGCGGTCGCGCACTCTTTGGTCGCGGGGTAGAGGACAAGGAATATTCTGAACAGTTCGGCGCCGCTATCGACACGGAGGTGCAGAAAATTATGCATGATTCGTTTGATCGTGCGCAAAAATTGCTCACCGAAAATCGCGCTGCTCTCGCTGCTATCGCAGCACGCCTCATGGAAGTTGAAACGATTGAGCGCGAAGAGTACGAACTCTTGATTGCTGCCTTCGGCATTGTCGCCAAGAAAAAGAAGGAGGATAAGTAGGTGCAAAAAAGGCCGCTGTGTGAAAACGAGCGGCCTTTGAATTTGGTGATTACTCACCAGGTTAGTTGTCGTTGTTGTCGTCGTGTCGGTAGCGGCGGAGTAATTTGTACATGCCGAATGTCACGGGGATGGATAGGATTGACCACGCTACTTTAGTCTCTGTTGTGAGATCGTAGTATGGTTGACCTTTGATCAAACTGAGTACTATTCCTGCTGCTGGATAGAGCAGCATTAAGACCGCGGTCATGAGGCATGGTGCGAATATCCAGAATTCTGGAATACGCAGGCGTGTTGGTAGTTTCATAAGGTACATTCGGCAGTATTATACATCTATTAGACATTTATGTCAACTGAGCGTAGTTGCGTCCTTAATAGTGGTTACCTTCTCGCGCCATAGTTTTACTTCATCGAAAATTCATATATAGTAGTACGAGCACAGAGCTTATGGTTTCGAGTGAGTGCCTGTGAAAATATGCGTCCGCCCTTAGCTCAGTTGGTTAGAGCACAGAGCTTATAGTTTCAAGCGAACACATGTGCAAGTATACGTCCGCCCTTAGCTCAGTTGGTTAGAGCACAGAGCTTATACCTCTGGGGTCCTTGGTTCGAATCCAAGAGGGCGGACGTATGGTTGTACGATGTGTGAGCGCAGAAACAACACGAAGTGTACCTCTGGGGTCTATCGTGGAAACTCCGTCAGCAACTCATCACTATAGTAGAACTCGTAACCGAGACCGCCGAATGAGTAAGAGACGTCGTTGATCTTAATGGTTGAACCGCCAGCTTGTGGGTTGAGTTTTGGGCGAGAATTCTCAAAGCCAATATTGTAGAGGGTGGTGATAATTTCTGGGCGCTTACTGATGTCGAAGCCTGCAACTTTCCACTGGGCAATTACTTGTTTGATAAAGAGCGCGCCGTAGAGGTATGCGTAGGTGTGGTCGTATTCATTGATGAGTCGGTACAAACGCTCCTGACCTTTTTCCTCTTCGCTCATGGTCGAAGTTGAAAAATCGAGAGCGTGCTCAAACTTTGGCCCGAGATAAAAGGGAGATGAAGTTGCCTGTAAATTTTGTTCAACAATTTCTGCAGTATTCGGTTTTATACCCATGACACCCCATGAGTACTGGCTTTGGTCGCCGAGCACACGGAATTTTGAGAAAAATTCTTTAAAAATTTCACGCTGGTCGTTGTAGAGGCGGAGCTGTTCAGAAACGAGTGGTGCCACAATGAGGCGAGCGGGGACGCCGGTTTGTGCGGCCACTTTGTTAATGAGCGCAGCGTCTTTCTTAATCGCGTCGCGCAAAACGATCCATTCCTCACTCTGCTTCCACGCTGCAGATGCTTCGCATGGACGTTCGGTTTCGTGGCATGCCACGCGTGTGTCGATGGCGCCGCTCGCATTCGTGAGACCGTACTTTACGGCGAGTTCCACGCTCGCTGAGAGTGCAAAAAAACCGACCACACCAAGGCCGGCAATTGCCAAAGAGAGTTTAATTGTGCGTGCGTGTGTGCTCATAGGCTAAATCATTCCAAATGTAACAGCTTTGCTGCGCGCTGCCTACTTGCATAACCGCATATTTTTGTGGTGTGAACATTATTAAATGGGGCGAATGGCTGCATTTTCAGCCGATGCATATCTTGCGCCGCTATTTGTTAGCAAGCAAGGTATGCATCGGCTCTATTCCAAGTGAACAATCCTGCCAGCCCTCGCCGCCATCTCAGCCCTAAGGGGAGCGTGCTGGGGCGCACTCAAGGTGAGGTCGGTGTCCAAAATGCGCAGAGCCTCAGTGCGTGCCGCTTCAACCAATTTAATATTCTGTAAGGCATCCATGGCAATGTCGGTTACACCCCACTGTTTAATGCCAGACAAATCGCCAGCGCCGCGGAATTTTAAGTCGAATTCGGCCAATTCAAAACCATTTTTTGCTGTTTTCAAGGCGCGCAAACGCTCGACGGTTTTGTCGCTCTTTGTTTCGGCGAAGACAAAACAGTATGCCTGGTGATTGCTGCGGATAACGCGGCCGCGGAGTTGGTGGAGCTGGGAAAGGCCAAAACGTTCGCCACCCTCGATAATAATAACGGTTGCGTTTGGTACGTTCACGCCCACCTCGACTACTGATGTCGCCACCAAAATATCTACCTGATGATTCTTGAAGGCCATCATAACGCGGTCCTTTTCGTCCGGCTTCATCTTACTGTGCAGGATGCCGATGCGGTATTCGGGGAAGACACTCTGCTTGAGGCGCTTTGCTTCTTCGGTTACGGATTTTGCGGCGACGGCCTGTTCTTTGTCTGGGTCTGGCTCATTAATACGCGGGCAAATAATGTATGCTTGGCGGCCGGCAGTAAGCTTGGTACGGATTTTTTCGTACACTGCTTTGCGCGCGCTCGGCTGGGCGAGGACGATTTCGGTAATGACAGGCTTGCGGCCGAGAGGCATTTGGTCGACGACGGTAAGGTCGAGGTCGCCGTACATGGTGAGAGCGAGCGTGCGGGGGATGGGTGTGGCTGTCATCGAAAGGAGGTGTGGAGCGATACGGTCTTTGCGCACCAACTTGCCGCGCTGCGATGTTCCAAAACGGTGCTGCTCGTCAACAATAGCGTAGGCGAGATTTTTGAACTTTACACTTTTTTGGATGAGGGCGTGCGTGCCGATGAGTACGGAGATTTCGCCACGTTCAACCCAGCGTAAGAGCTGCGCGCGAGAAATGTCCGTCCAGCCTTCTTGGCCACGGCCAGCTGCAATTTTTGAAGGGAATTTACGACAGCCGCTACCGGTGATGAGGCCCACCTGCATGCCGGGCAAATGCTTAAAGTAGCCAATGAATGATTCAAAATGTTGGGTGGCCAAAATTTCGGTTGGCGCCATGTAGGCAACCTGCAGGCGACCAAATTTATTTTCCTTTGGCGCGCTGGTCACAATTGCGTAGGCGGTTGCGGCGGCCACCGCAGTTTTACCAGAGCCCACGTCACCCTCGAGCAAACGACTCATGGCATGCCCGCGCGCAAAGTCTTCGAGGATGGCGTCTACCGCATGCTGCTGCGCGCTCGTGAGTGCAAAGGGCAGACGGTCAGTGAACTGCTTCATGTGCTCGGCCGTGTGACGAATAGTGAAGGTTGGGTGCTGCTGATATTCGCGTCGCGCCTTTTGACGCTCGAGCTGTATGAAAAAGATTTCTTCAAAGGCAAAACGCTTACGCGCAACAACGGCATCCGGCTCTTTTTGCGGAGCATGAATCCAGACGAGCGCGGTGGCGAGCGGCGGCAGGGAATATTCTTTGAGGATGCGCGGTGGAAGCGGGTCTGCAGCGCCCATGGTTTCTAAAATGCCACTGGCAAAAATTTTCTGCACGGCATGATACATCCAGTTTGAAGTAATGCCGCGACTTTCCGGGTACACAGGGTGGAGCACATGAACTTCTGGCCCACCATCTGCCGATTTAAAAAGTGAATCGCCCACACCCATCGGCACTTTTTGCACGACTTCGATTTTTGGATTCGACAAGTAGACTTCTTGCGTTTTGCGTCGCTCAGACACGCGCCCTTCAACGCGCACGAGCGCTTCGTCCGCAATCATTTTTGCCAGGTACGGTTGATTGAACCAGACACATTTAATAGTGCCGCTCTCGTCCTCGAGGGTGCCGGACGCCATGGGAATTTTGGTGCGAAAGCCTTTGCTCGTCTTGAGTCCGGTGATGCGTCCGAAAAAAGTTACCTGCTCACCGGCCCGCGCATCGCGTACCGCTTTGACGCTTGCCGTGTCGCCATACCGCACAGGAAAGTGATAGAGGAGGTCGATGACCGTCGTAATGCCCAAACGCTTAAGAGCCGACCGCTGAGGCGGTAAGAGTCTGAAATGTTCCGTGAGTGGGTCGTGAGGATGCATGGCTGTATTGTAGGGTATTGGCCAGTAAACGTCTTATTTACAAAGCAGGCCTACTGTGTCATTATCGCCAACGGGTAAACAAACAGAGTAGTAAACCAACTAGAGAGAACGGTCAAACAATGAATGTTAACGTTAGTTTTTTGGATCCTGCTTTCCAGCAGGATGTTGTACAGGCAGTTAATGCCCGCGTGAGTGCTGATGGTTTCCCGTTGCGCTTCGAGCATCTTGCGATACGCGAAACCTCTAAGGGTTCGATGCGTAGTGATCTCAGGCTATACCAAAGCCTCCGTTATCGACTCGTCAAAGATGCGGGCGAGGTGCTGTTTTTCACGGATGGCATCACACAACGAATCGAGCTCATTCCGCATAATTATACCGAACATGTGGGGTACATTGTCCCGTACGGTCAACTTGGTGAAGCTGAGTATACTGCGTACGGCGATTATTTCAGCAAGCAGACATGCGAGCTTGGCAAGACGTGGAGGTTGATTGAGTCAGAGGGGAATGAAGCGCGAGTATATGCAATATTCAAGCATGTGTCTACTGGCTTACACCTCCAGCTCTTGCACCGTCAGCAAGCCTTGTTTCCGGATCTGTGGCAGTGAACAGTGATCCTTCCCGCCGAATCGATTCTTCAGAAATCGCCGTCCAGCATTCCTGGCGGCGGTTTTTTCATATAAAAAAGCCGCCCCTGAGGTGTGGGGCGGCGATGTGATTGTGTTGAGGCAGGGGTAGTGTTATGCCCCATGGAGGAGATGTACGATCTCATCATGTTGCACCCTGTGGGAGTATCTCGTACAGAGCAGTGATGTGCCTAGCTCCCATGGGCTTCCGTCGAGCTGAGTAACTATACATCCTGCGGCGATGGCGATGGGTACGGCTGCTGCCGCGTGGTCGATACCGGGTCGCCGGAAGACAAGACCTTGAGCTTGACCAAGTAGTACTGCGCGAATATCAGCTATGCCGCACATCTGGTTGACCGGATAAGTAAAGTGTTCGAGGAGGCGACTCTGAACTTCAAGGTCGCGGTGCCCTTCGTAGAAACTTTTCTTGCTCCAAGGGACATGGAAGCGTGTTGCTTCCCGGCTTGGATTGACCTGGTTCGTAACGAAGTGTTTACCGTTGTGGTGTGTCCCGTTTTGCTCGAGACTAAACATACTGCCAAGTATTGGGAGGTACAGTACTGCAACGATAGCAACATCGTCTTCGTAGAGGGCGATTGATACGCCCCAGTCAGGACGCTGATTGAAGTGGTTTGAATTGCCGTCGACAGGGTCGACTATCCACCTGAGTGTTCCGCTATGGTTGTGCCCGCTTTCTCCAGAGTCGTAGTGGATTCCGGGGCATCTTGTGGTGAGAATGTGAGCGATTATTCTGTCCGACGCTCTGTCCAGATCGATGAGGAGGTCCTCTTCTTCACCGGTTGGGATGCGTTGTGCTTCATATTGCCTGGCTGCAAGCATGAGGCCTGCCTCTCTGGCGGCATCTAATGCTGCTTGTCTATACTCCGGGATTAACTCAGGTTCTAACTTGATACTCATATTTTTTTTATTCTTCTGTTTCTTTGGTCAGTCTTGAGCAAACAATGATTAAGACTGGCCGAGTTGTTGTACAATCAACAACAAAGTACGTCATTTATTGTTATTCGTCAATACCTCTGGGTAATGTGCACACACCTATGGCGGTTTTTTCATATAAAAAAGCCGCCCCTGAGGTGTGGGGCGGCGATGTGATTGTGCAGAGAGTTTGCACGTAGGGTTACACTCCCGTGAGCGTCTTCACAATTTCCTTATGCTGGTATTGTGAGATTCTTGTGCAGAGCAGGGACGATCCAGGCTCCCACAAGGTGCCGTCAAACTTGGTGACATTGCATCCGGCAACTCTGGCAATGATTGCTGCGGCTGTCATGTGTACAAGGTGTGGGCGTCGGAAGGCGACACCGTGAGTGTAACCAAGGAGAACGGATCGTATATCCCAAATTCCACACATAGTGCATGTGGGGTAACTGCTTGCCTCGTAGAGTCGGCGAGTCACTTCTAAGTCAGACGCTAACTCGTTGTGTATGCGATCGGTCCATGCGACATTGAATCGTGTTTCCTGCGGCTGGTATATACGCCGCGCCACTTCGAACGGTTTGTTGTTCCTGCAAACTTCATACCTGGGAGCGTCGGGGGCTTTATCCAGGTAAAACATATCATTGTGTGCGGGGAAGGTGATGGTTCCTGAACAAATCAGATTCTCTTGTCGTAGGGCAATCGAAACACCCCATTCTGACTTTTGGAGGAAGTAGTTCACGGCACCGTCGATTGGGTTGACGATCCAGACCATCTTATCTGGGTTGACGGTATAACCCGATACTTCTGAAACGCATGGGATGCTAGGGAATGCTTCTTGCAGTTTTTCCAGGATGATCTCGCGAGCCTTCTCTTCTGTTTCGGCGAGGAAATCATTCATGTCATCGTTGGACATAAGGCGCGATGCCAATTGCTGCCTATTGAGCAGGTACGTCGCTGCTGTGTATGCGGCATTCGTGGCCGCGATCAGATGAGGTTGCATAGTTTATTGTTTAGAGAGCTGTATTTAGCTCAAACATTGAATCATATATGAGGTAAAGTCAAGTGCTTCTTGAATTCTAATCTGAAGTGCACCGTGTAGTGTAGGTACATTTCTGAGCTCTGTCGCCATCTTTCATCCCGGCATAAAATATGATAGTGTCTGTAACAAAGGAGACGTGTCAGAGTGGTCTAACGTAGCCCCTTGCTAAGGGGCCAGGCTTTAATCGGCCTCGAGGGTTCGAATCCCTCCGTCTCCGCCGCGAAGAAAATTGCTTGCAATTTGCGAGCAAGGAGACGAGCAAGCCAACTGCTTGGCTTGCGTGAGGGATTCGAAAAGGTTGAGCATATCGCAATGAGCCCGCTCCGGGCGAAATGAGATGCGAAACCTCAACTGCCCCTGTAAGGGGAGAATCCCTCCGTCTCACAATAACTTTGAAAAAATGCTAAAATGTAAGAATCCCAAAAGGATTCGAACTTATGGACAAAAATAATTTGCCGCCAACTAAAGACTTTTATTGTGATTTTGTGCTAAGTAATAAATTGCCGGTTGAAAAAGTGCGGGAAACTGATAGGGTCCTGGCTTATTACCACACTAAGCCAAATTGGACAGTCCATATTGTCATTATTCCTAAACAGCACGTTACGAGGCTCGTAGAGCTTGAGGATGTAAGCGTCATCCAGGAAATTTTTCAGGTTGCGCAAGATATTATAAAAGAGAAAGGTTTTGCTGAAAGCAACTACAAAATCATTACCAATGGTGGGAGATTTCAAGATTCCCAACATCTTCACTTTCATCTTGTCTCAGGAGAGGTTAAACAGTCTCTCAATGAATAGAAATATGAAAAAATACCTTGGCATCTCACCAGAACGTCTAGCAGAGCTCAGGCGAAAACCCTTATCGAATCCCTCCGTCTCCGCCAGATGTTCAAGTTTGAACCCAAGCAAAATTAGGGTTTGTGGACTTAGATAAAACTATGGAAGAAGTAATTAAGAAAATATCTACTCTTAACGAAAAGGCTTCCGCGTTTAAAGATAACGCTGAGAGAGTAACTGAAGCTTGTCGAGTTATTGGTAGAGCTTGGAGCGGCTCGTCTCTTGTTGGTCATGCTAAGTATTTTTTTCATAACTTTCAGGAACCTCAAACTACTGAACGATTTAGTATTGAATGGGGGCTAATTCATGGAGTTCCTGACGGCTGGGAAGAAAAAAGTGACGAGGAGATTCGAGTGAGGATCGAAAAAGATTCGGGTGTTTTGCTGGATGATGTAAGAAAATTAGCAACAGAGCTCGAAAATAGCTTCACTGATATCCAGAGAGAGGCGGTATTACTCTTATCAGAAAAAGCATTACCTGAGTCCGAAGTTGAGAAGATTGAAAATTTCACTATAAAATCTGCTACTGATATCTTTAACGATATTTTTCCAACAAAGTTTATGACTCGAGATAGTGCGGCTATGACTGGTAATTACATAGCACCTCATATCTACTATGATGCAGTTGCAAGATTTGTTTCTGGTTTCCCCAGTGAACTCAAAAGTTTTTTATTTGAACTAGAAAAGATAGCTCGAAAGAAAGTGACTCAAAAAAATACCGACGATTCAGATACAAAAAAATCATATTATATTGAGAGTACGATAATTCTCGCACTATCCGAATTAAGGTCGGAGAAATACGATCTGAGTAGGCTAATCGAGATGTGTAAAGAATTAAATGATAACTATAATTTAAATAACTACTTAGCCTGTGGGATGCTTATTAGGGCAATACTTGACCATATCCCTCCCATCTTTGATAAAAAGACTTTTGCGGAAGTGGCAAATAACTACGGCACAAAAAGCTTTAAAGATACCGTTCTTCCATTGGAAGATAGTGCACGAAAGATCTCCGACTCATATTTACACAACCCTATACGAAAGAAAGAACTTCTTCCGAGTAAAACACAAGTAAGTTTCCTACCGAATATGGATGTTTTATTATCAGAGATTGTTCGCGTCCTGAGTGTTAACTCCAAGTAATGCATATGGCAAATTGGTATCAAAAAGTCATCGTCCCACGCTTGCTCAATTCTGAAATGGGCTCTGAAGAGCTTGCACAGATTAGACGTGAGGTTCTTGGGGATGCTTCAGGTGTCGTGTTGGAAATTGGGGTAGGGCCTGGCTACAATCTTCCTCTTTATAAAAGCATCTTGATGCTTTATGCTCTCGAGCCATCAAAAGAACTTATTGAAATTGCTAAAACCCGTGTTGGCCCGTCATTTCCCATCGAATTTTTAAATACAGGAGCAGAACATATTCCGCTGCCAGATCACTCTATTGATACTGTTGTATCCACACGGACACTTTGTAGTGTCACTGACCCAACGAAAGTACTAAGTGAAATTTTACGAGTTCTGAAGCCACAAGGAAGTTTTATTTTTGCTGATCATGGTGCATCACCAAGTCTCGCTCTTCGAGCAGTCCAAACGGGACTTACTTCTATCACTAAGTATTTCACTGGTAATTGCCATTACAACCGACAGCTTGAGAAATTGATTATCGAAGCGGGATTTATTATTAAGAAAATTGAACATCCTCACGAGCGCTTCAAGCCATTGATTTATAACTATCAAGGAGTAGCTGCACCCGGGAATAACCAGATCAGAGGGTAATCTAGTATATTTTGTCCCTTATTAGATTTTGGCTTCGGAACCTCAAACCAGTCTGGATGGACTTTGTAGAGATCTCTCAGTTTCTGTATACTTTTATCAAGATTCTCGAATCCGAGCTGTACATTTGGTTCAAAGTTCCGGGCATTGTCTCCGCCAATAACTTTGAAAAAGTGCTAAAATGCAAGAATTCTCAGGGACTCGAGCTGATGCTAAAATATTAAATAAACAATAAATTTCTATGATTCAAAAAGGATTAGTAAGTACTGTGTTAGTAATCTTGGTTGTTGTCTTAGCTGGTGCATTCTTGTATTCCGAATTGGTTAAAATACCTACCTCACAGAAAAACGAACAACCCCAGAACGTCTCATCGCAGACTCCTGTTCTCACAGAAGCAGCGGCACTGGCATTGGTTAAATCAACATGGGGAGATTGTACTCCTGATAGCTGTTCTCATGTTGTAGTCTCTGTTGCACAGCAAGGATCTGGGACGTACATGGTAACTGCAACCTATGAGGAGCTTCGAGATGACTCTTCAAGTGCTCGAAGGAGAGTGGCTGTTGCAACGTACAGTAATGGAACCTGGACACTAGGAACTCCTACCGTAACACAGAGTTGTCAGCCTGGCCGTGGACATCAGGATTTTTCTGCGGATCTTTGCATTTAAATCTGTATAAGCCTATAGGTGCATCAAAAAAGATCACAGCATTTCAGAGCGTCTAACGTACTATGGACGAAAAGACTATACACACCTATAACCAGATGGCGAAAGAATACGATGAAGAAACCATCGACCTTTGGGATCAGTTTCCTCGAACGTTTTTCGATATTTTTACTGAACGTGTGCAGGGAAGCGTATTAGATGTGGGAAGTGGTCCCGGTAGAGACGGTCTTTTGTTCAAAGAAAAAGGACTTGATGTGACATGTCTTGACGCCTCCGAAGCAATGGTTGAGCTTTGCAAAGAAAAGGGCTTGCGGGCTATTGCTGGTGATTTTACCACCATGCCATTTGAACATGATTTATTTGATGGCGTGTGGGCGTACACGTCACTTCTGCATATTCCAAAAAAAGATGTTTCGAAGGCTTTTGGTGAGATACAGAGAGTATTAAAAAATAATGGCATCCTAGGACTTGGGTTGATAGAAGGCGATACAGAAGGGTATCGAGAAAGTTCCGGAGCTAACATGCCACGCTGGTTCAGTTTTTACACGAAAGAAGAAGTCGAGCAGCTTCTGGCAAAGCACGGTTTTAACGTACTCTATTTTGAACAGTTCACAATTAGATCTAGAAACTACTTAAATTTCATTGCTCAAAAAATGGGATGAGTTTAAGAGTGTCAGATTCACATCATGTTAAAATTAATCAAATGAAAAAGCTCCTACACCTCCTACAACGCCCCATTAATATTTCATATCTTCGTCTCTGTATTGGTGTGGGCGTTTTTATTTTTATCTCCAAGGTCTTTGTATTACAACTGACAAGTGGAGTAGGAGACATATTGGGAATGTTGTTTATTGATTTTGGTACCTTAATTCTGGCAGTTGCCACTCTCATTGGATCATTGATTTTTGCAGTGCGCTACTTCAAGAGGGAAGGGATTAAGGCGCTTTACCCGCTCTGTGTAAGCCTTACTACATGTGTGCTGCTCTTCGTGATCCCGTTCGGTGCAATTGCTATAGATATCGACTTCTATGTGCATCTAAATGATAGGGAGAAACTTATAAATGAGATTCAAGGGAGCGGACCAGTAAGACAAGCAAGCGAATATAAGAATGTGTTGACTCGTGACAGGGTTAGTATTGAACGAGGCGAGGATGGTCAGATAAATGTCTTTTTTGTTGTTTTTAGTGGTATCCTTGATAATTTTTCTGGATTTATATACCGATCTGACACCATGCAGCCAAAACGAAACGATTTCAACTGTGACTATTTTGAGATAAAAGAAATGAGAGAGCATTGGTTCTGGGTTGCGTGTAACTAGGCACTAATGATTAAACTGCCCAACTTTCACAATGTGCGCATCTTCCGGGTGCACTGTGGGCGAGAGAACGAGTAGCTCCGAATTGCCGAAATGGAAAGAAGTTAACACTTCCTGCCACGGTTTGTTGTAGTAGGCGGCATAGATCATCTTGCCAATGTCGCCGTGCGCAACCAACAACACAGAACCATCGTGATGTAGTTTTTGAATGTGTTCAACAATATGCTTCCCTCGGGCAGCAAGCTGCGGGAATGTTTCAGCGCCTTCTGGCGAAACAAAATAGGTGATGATGGACGTCTTAATAATGTCCGGCGCGCAGAGTTTCTCAATATCAGCAACACGTTTACCTGTCATGATGCCGAAATCGCGTTCGATAAGTTCGGGCATAATCTGTGGCGCTGGTGCATTGAGTGTGCTCGCAATGATGCGCGCGGTTTCGGCCGCGCGAGAAAGTGGGGACGAGTACACTGTGTCGAAGGTTAACCCTTTGTCCTGAATGTGGCGGGCAAGTTCCTGGGCCTGACTTCTGCCAATGTCGGTAAGGGGAGTGTTGCGATGCCCATTTAGAAGTCCGTTTGCATTGTCTTCGTCCTGGCCGTGACGCGCTAAGTAAATGTTGAGCATAGTCCGCATTATTTCATACAAAATATAAAACCACTATATTGATATCAATACCCACGATACTCATGTGGATGCTAATTCTGCACGAAGCGCTATACTACACACATGAACAACGAACAACCTCTCCAAGGTCCTGGGCCAATTAACAATGCTCCTGTTAACAACGCCCCTCTTAATAGTGCTCCTCAGGTCAACACTGCATACGAGCAGCGGAATCCACTTCACTTTGCCATCATGGCAATTGTGTGTGTGCTGAGCTCCGGCCTCTTTTTGTACACGGGGTGGGGCATGTTCATCTTTATTCCGATGGCCTTCGTATTCAGTCTCATCTATATTGGTGTGTTTGCGGTGGCGCTCAGGAAGGAATACAATCCGCCTGCAGTGTACGCGGCCATGTTCACGCTCGTCCTCTCGTATGTCTCAATGGTTCTGACTGGTGGCGTGGTGGGCGACGATCCTGGTGTTGGATACCTTATTCCTGGCACTTTTGGTGTGCCGAGCGAAAGTTTTAGAGAATTGTACGGCAAAATCAGTAGCATTACATCTACATTCCTGTTCCTTTCTATCATCTATCACATTGTGCTCATTAAGCTTCATGTGCGGAGAGTTTTCTTCTTGGCTGCGCCTCTTTTTGCGGCAATACTCATTGCTGTGCCGATTTTTGCTGTCGTAAGAGATCTTCCGGAGTTGCGAGCAAAAGCCGAGCAGCAGCGTCAGGCACGCATCGAAAAATTTATCAATGCAAGTAATATTGATGCACTTGCCTATGATCAACAGAAAGTAGACAATAATACGTTTACGAGACGCACGTATTCAATTTTTACGGCGCCCGAACCAAACAGTACCGCTGTGGCGATCGGTGAAAAGTGTTCGTACGCTGCTAGCATTCTGAAGACAGGGTATGACTTGTATTGTTTGGACGGAGTGTTTACTGGAGCAAATAAGCTCCCGGTGACCGTAACTGAATCGGCTGGCTTTACTTTGTCGAATTCAAATAAGACGTTTAAAAAAGGCGATATCGTGGTAATTGTCGCCGACCTTAACAAGCCAAGCATTATACGCGTGAATGCAAATGGGAACCCAGCAAAGGACAGTGCATACCGACAGTACCCATATGTGTATTCGGGAATCGTCGAAGTTATGAAGACGGCAAAGGGCGAAGTTCACGAGCAGAGTGTAGTTCAAACTGCTGTTGAAGACAGGAATCGCACGTTGATGATTTTGTACCCGATCAATGTGAATGGTATCAAAAAGATAGATCTCACCCTCGCATTCTTTGATACACCTAAAACGGTACCAATCACATTGCGTGAAGTTTCGGTGCTCGTTTCGCGGACACCTACGCCTGACCCAGAGTGGCTAAAGGAATGGAGTACAAAACCTAATCCGTTTCTTACGCTTACCAAGTAGGTTGCTCATGGATCATTTCCTCCGCGAAATCGCACACATTGAAAACGAAAGGCGGGTCGCGCTCACGAGTGCATATCCGGCACTTTTGCCGTTGGTGTTGGAATCAAGACGAGCACTCCGCTCAATGGTGTATACAGCGCACCCACAATTTAAAACGGCGCACGCAAACTCCACCTCAAACTCAAATTCAACACCGAGCCAGACCAATGACACGTGGTTCCACGTAACAGACCATTCGTCGCCACTCTACCGGAAATACAATAAGCGCGAGCTGGACGAGGGAAAAATCGAAAATATTAATATCGCCATCGCACACTTGAACGGACTTGTCATTCCGCCGGGCAAAACGTTTTCGTTCTGGAAGCATGTGGGCAGACCATCGTCGAAGCGTGGGTTCAAAAAAGGACTCGTGCTCGCGAACGGGCGCCTCAAGGAGGACATCGGCGGAGGGTTGTGCCAACTTTCAAACCTCATCGCGTACATGTTTGCCTGCACCGAATGCGCTTTTGTTGAGCGAAAGCATCATTCCCGCGACGTTTTTCCCGACAGCAACAGGTCTGTGCCGTTCGCGTCTGGAGCCACCATTTTCTATAATCTCATTGACCTGCGCATCAAGAATACGTACCCATTTCCAGTGCGGCTCAACCTGCGCACAACAGACACGCAATTGCGCGGCAGCATCGACATTCCCGTCACACAGAACTACTTTATCAAACTCGAAGAACGCGAGAGTTATTTTATACAATCAGCACGCACCAAAAAGATTTACCGCTGCAACAATCTGAGTCGCGTCTTCTATGAAAAAAACACGCGCAATAAAATAAAAAAGGAGCCACTCTGGTCGAACGTTGCCGAGGTTATGTACGACAAGCGTGATATTATGCAGGCGATAGTGGTGGCTAATGGTTAACGACTAAGTGACTAAAATACTTTTACGCTATGGAACATTTCCAAGACCAACAAAATAATAACCAAGAAAACAACCACACTCTTAAGGTGGAGGTTGAACCTCAATTTGCAGGTTTTGTGCCCCAGGAATTTCTTGATGATCCGGCAGGATACTTTGAACGTGAGGGAAAAAATATAAAAAGTGGGGAAATTAAATACGACGAGGGAGGGACAGTGCGTGAAGATCCAACTGCTGTTAAAGATCTGCCTGTTTGGAAGAACGGTGAAGGTGCGGAAATTCAGACTGTTGGCAAGCGCGTTAATGTTGGAAAAGGTGCTGTTGGAGAATCCGGCGACCCATTCCATGAATACAAAATCCTTGAGCGACTTGCCGAAATGGGATTGCCTGCTGCAAAACCTATTGCAAAAGTAGAGCAGGGAAATACGCACATCATTGTTATGGAGCGAATTCCAGGACTTCGTTGGTCCGAAAAAGATAGCCTCAATCTCAAAGAAAATGGATATTCTGATGAGCGTATTCGCGCGCTCATGGCCGAAGCCGAACAAAAGATGAATGAGCTCAAGGTACTATTTGATGAGGCAGGAGTCGTCCGCAGCTGGAAACTCAAAGACATGGTGTTTCAGGTAGACATCAAAAATGGAAAAATTGACTCACTGGTGCCAACTGATTGGGAGAGAACCAGAATCTAGCCACCCGCCATTTTTCGTGTACTATGGTACCTGGAATTTGAACCACTTGAGAAGTTATGAATATAATCTTGTCGACGAGAAACCCTAGCAAAGCCGAGCAAATTAAGGCTATTCTTGCGGGAGTACCGATTTCTGTCCTGACATTGTCGGATGCGGGTATTGAGGGTGAAGGTGTCGAAGATGGCGCCACCCTAGAAGAAAACGCAATTACGAAAGCGTTATTCGCCCATCGTGCTGGAGGGTGGTCGATGGCAGACGACACAGGACTCTATATCGACGCGCTCGACGGTAGACCTGGCGTACACGCCGCTCGCTGGGCTGGTGATGTGAGTACCGACGAAATCACTGCTTACACATTGAAGCAGCTTAAAGGTGTCACGGACCGCTCTGCAACTTTTAGTACGGTGGCGGCCCTCATTTCACCTGACGGTGCGCAGACAATCTTTATTGGTAAGGTTCGTGGGGTGCTTCTTGATGCTCCACGGACGAAACCACAACCAAAGATGCCATACAGCCCGATCTTCGTTCCCGAAGGTTCACAAAAGGTCTGGGCAGAAATGACGGTCGATGAAGAAAATACCGTCTCTCACAGAGGCAAGGCCTTCCGTCTGGTTCGAGAGTATCTCTTGGAGCAGTTACGTTAGAGGCTCCACTTTCAGATGGGTTCGTACGCGGACCCATCTTTTTTCATGCCGCGTCACCTCTCAACACCTTCTCCATCGCTCTACCTTTAGCCAATTCGTCTACCAATTTGTCTAAATAGCGCACCTGCTTTGTCAGTGGATTTTTAATGTCTTCAATGCGATAACCGCAAATCATGCCAGTAATGAGATGTGCCTTTGGATTTAATGTGGCATTACTGAAAAAAGTCTCAAAGGTCGCTTCGTTTTGTAAGAAGTGTTGAATCTGTTTCTTGTCGAATCCGGTCAACCACTCTATGACCTGGTCGAGCTCAGCTTTTGTTCGGCCTTTCTTTTCAACTTTTATGAGATACAACGGATATATTTTGGCGAAGGTTAAGCATGCGATACGTTGGTCGTGAGCACCTGTAGCATTCATGTTATTTGGACAACTTCACCAGTCCTTTATTCTTCATAATGTTCTTGTAGTCCCACTGAATTGCGCGTGATTTTTTGATCCAGCGTTTGAGGTGGGTGACTTTGAGTTCTTTTACGTCGGTATAGAACACTTCAGCGGCTTTGAATTTTCCTTCTGGGGTGAGGCCTGGTTCATCAAAACTCTGCCCGCTAAAGAACATGAGCGCGACTCGGCCGTCTTTACGCACAGAGTACGCCACGATGGGGTTACCATCGATAAACCAGACAGGGCTGCCGTGCCAGATTTTTGACTCGCTGTCCCTTAAATTCTTGTCTAGGTGTGCCTGCAGTGCCGTACACACTTCGCGTGCACTCTTTGTCTGCAATCTGTTGTACTGGGCTACGGTGGTAGCTGTAGTTTTTTTCATATTATTTTTTGATTGTGTTACGTTTAACCGTTAGCCTTTACGCGCCGCATCAATAGCAGCAACGTCGATCTTTTGCATGGTCATCATGGCTTTGAAGGCGCGCTCGGCTTCGGCGCCGCCTGCCACAAGTGCCTCGTAGAGCGTGCGCGGCGTAATTTGCCATGACACTCCCCAGCGGTCTTTGCACCAGCCGCAGGCGCTTTCTTCGCCGCCATTGTTGACGATCGCATTCCAGTAGCGGTCAGTTTCTTCTTGGTCTTCGGTTGCGATCTGAAATGAAAATGCTTCACTCTGCGTAAACTGTGGGCCACCATTTAGACCAGTGCAGGGAATTCCGCAGACGGTAAATTCCACCATCAGTACGTCGCCCTTTTTGCCGTCCGGAAAATCGCCAGGCGCATGAAAAATAGCACCCACCTTACTGTCCGGAAATGTTGCTGCGTAAAAAGTTGCGGCTTCCACGGCGTCTTTGTTAAACCAGAGGCAAATTGAATTTTTAGGTATCATAGGCGTATTGTAGCAGACATTGCCAGGTAATAGCTGTAACAGTGTAACTTTCGGAGCCATCGCCACCGCGCCCATTTTGGTGTACCATAATGCGGTAAAAGATATGCGCTGGCAGCAATAACGGAGGATTGGGTGAGTGGTTTAAACCAGCGGTTTACTAAACCGCCGACGGGTAAAACTGTCCGTGAGTTCGAATCTCACATCCTCCGCAATGATCCGCGAGAAAGCCTAAACGGCTTTCGAGTGGAGCATCAGTGCGCGAGGATGTGAGATTCGAAAGGCGGAGGTGCGACGGCACCGAGCCGGGGTCGCACGATTTTTCAGCAGAAAAATACGAGTGACCGAATCTCACACGGGAAAGGTGTATTGCTCCTGTAGGAGTGAATCTCACACAACATTCTCGGCAATGCTACAATACACCCATGGATTTTAAACTCATCTTCGGCATCCTTTCTGTTGTGGTCGCAATTGTATGCTTCCTTCCGTACTTTAATGACATCTTCAAACGCAAGACTGAGCCACACATGTACTCATGGCTCATCTGGACCATTCTCCAAGGGGTTGGTGTTGCGGCTCAGTTAAAGGACGGGGCAGGGTATGGTACCTGGGCGCTCGCACTCGGTGCATTCTTTTGTTTTGCGATATTCCTGCTTTCTTTTAAATACGGAACAAAAAATATTTCAAAGTTTGACCTTGCGTGTCTCATTGTCGCTATTGGCGCAATTGGAATCTATTTGTTTCTTCCAAATCCACTTTGGGCTACATTGGTAGTGGCGACTGTTGATTTTATCGGCTTCCTGCCTACTTTCCGCAAGGGATTCCAAGAGCCATTTTCCGAGACGCCGGCCACATTCTTTCTAAGTGGAGTTGCAAACCTATTAAGCCTTATTGCCTTACAGAACTACTCAGCCACTACCGTTCTGTACATAGCAAGCCTATTTATAACTAATATGAGTTTTGCCGTTATGATTTTGGCGAGAAGATTCCTTTTAAAATAAAAGAAAACCCGCCTCAACGCAGGTCTTCCTTTGTCGTGACGGGTCGTTTGGGATCAGCGCGCAATGAGCACGCCGACCATGGCCAATATCCAATAGCCGATCGAAAGCCCCGGGATAAATTTCCCATTGAAGTTTTTCTCGCCGTAGAAGCCGAGACTGCTCAGGGCAAGGTAAATCCAGGCATTCACAAAATTGAATTTGTACGGGTCGTGGAATGAATCCACAATGAGTGGAATTCCTGCAATCATGCAGGCAATGCCGTTAACGATTACCGACGGTGTAAACTTTCCGCGATGTTCACACCATACGTATGCAATGATGCACACCACTACGAGACCAGCGACATACCATTCAAAACTACCAAAGCTCGCGCGGCCACTTTTGGCATAAGCACATGCACCGATTGTAAGGTCTGAAATCGTATATCCTGCAAGCAGTACATGGCCGCCTCTTTTGGCTCGCCAAAGTACGATAGTACAAACGATCGAGAGGAGGCCCCAGAGAAAATATGTCGCTGGGTTGTACGCATCACCTTTGCTAATACTGATCATGACAGGGATGCATATGAGTACTGCACCAATACCGCTTAACTTAACTGCGAGATCCTTCATGGGACGGATCCTTTCTTATTGGATGTTGGTTGATGAAAAGAACTTGTCGGTATTATACTACTTTATGAGTGGTATGTCAAATAGTAGGAATAGTACATTAAGTAACTCGATTCCTATATACTTACCTCATGAAACTCTATCGCGGCATCGCATCGAAGGAATTTATAGAACACGCAGATGAACTAGACCAGCGGATGCACGACGGCTGGAGAACAATACTGACCGTGCGCGAGAATGGGATTTTTTCCTATCCAGAAGAACTGAACGACACCGTCATCGAACTCAGCAAGCTGCAGGTGTATGCGCGACAGTACTTTACCGACATGAAGGAAATTGCCGAACGATATGCGCAATCAGAGGGTGGGAGCGTCATAGAAATTGATGTGCCACTCAATGACATCGAAAAGTATTTCCTCCTCGAATTCCAAAACTACGCAAAGCGTCGCGAACAGTTTGAAATCGTCTACCAGGTGCGTGGCGATGTTTTGGCTGAACATAAGGGTGAGTGGAAGTTGAAGGTAATCTAGTCTATGGCCCTCATTTCACTCCTCAAAAAGAAACACATTCTCAAGTTTGGCACATTTACGCTGCGTAGTGGCGAGGTTTCTCGTCATTACTGTGATATTAAAGAGGCGATTGGCGACCCGGTCATGCTGAGGATGATAGTAAGGGAATTAGTGTGTCTCGTACCGGCACACGTTACCTGCATAGCAGGCTCAGGATATGGCGGGATTAGTCTTGCGACATTAG
>JACCDM011900443.1_pt1 | contig 48856 bp, 32 predicted proteins | sample 7445851 | NCBI WGS metagenome assembly JACCDM01 (sample SAMN15323438, study PRJNA562643) | freshwater metagenome | isolation source: river surface water | place: USA:Blue River Watershed | collected 2017-08-16
ATGGGAAATTACTGCATCATTTTTTTTTAAATATTTTTAGTTTTTTTTTTTTTTAATTTATTTTTAAATTTGATGTTTTAAAATAGTTGTTAAAAACTGTAAATATTATTTTTTTTTTGTGCTTATGATTTTATAATATAATTATGCTATAAAAGAAATATCATATAGCACTTTTTAATTTTGAAAAGTGCTTGTTATTTTACGAGGTATTATATAATTATTAGTACCTGCATAAAAATTTGATATGACTTACAAGCATATTTTACATATCATATAATAAGCTCATAATTTTTAAAATTATTTAAATTTATTTAAAAATAATATAAAATATCTTTATATAAAATATAAAATAAAGATGCACCATTGTAATATTTGTAATTATTATACTCTTGAATCAATAAAAATTAGAAAGCATTATAATACACAAAAACATATTAAAAATACAAATGCTATAAATAATCTTAACACTAATAATGATTTGATTTGTAGTATATGTAATAAGGAATATAAATATTTAACCAGTTTGAAAAAACATCAAATGAGTTGTAATAAGATTGAAAATAGTAGTTTAATGAATGATAAAATTAATGAACTTAAAAAAGATTATGAATATAAATTAGAAATTGAAAAATTAAAACTAGAATTAGAATTAAAGATTAGAAATGAACAGTTAAAAACTGAAAATGAACAATTAAAAAATGAATATGAAAAAAAATTAGAAATTGAAAGACTTAAAAGTGAATATGAATTAAAGCTTAAAAATCAAGAGTGTGAATCTCTAAAACAAATAACTACTACCAATAGTAATAATAACATAACAAACAATATAACAAATATAAATATCTCTAAATTAGATTTTTTAAATACTAATTTTTGTAATGTTTTAAACATTGATGATTTTATAGAACATTATAAGAATATATATTCTTTAACTAAAGAAGAAACTCAGATTTTACTTGATAATTCTTCAATGGGTGGTTTAAATAATTGTATAACAACATTAGCCTGTTATTTACAAAGAATTGCACATAAAATGTATACAGATTTAAAAGAAAGTAATTTAACTGTTAAGGAGGCTATAATGCCTATATTATTAGTAGATGGTTCAGCTCGTAGTCATTATGAAAAAAATGACACTAAATGGATTAGAACTCAATCAATGGATAAAATAAAAGTAATTTATAATATTACAAATGATCAGATTTTCAAACATCATAATAGACATCTACTTTATAATGGTTATCAAAGGAAGAAAATTCAAAATGGTATTTTAAAAATGTGTGATTATGCTAGATTAAATGATTTAAAAAATGATTTTTATAAAAAAAAAACTATAAAAAATCAAGATACATCATCTAAAGAAATTACCGATAATGATACTAATAATAAAGAAATTACCAATACTAATAATACCAATAATAATTTAGGATCTAATGAAGTTGAAGAAACTGATTATTATGAGGATGAAGATGATTATTATACTGATGATACTGATTATTATGAAGATGATGATAATTTTTAAAGACCCGTTGCGGTATCATAACCTAAAAAATCATATTATAAGAGTAATATGATTCTTCAGTAAAAAATATAAAATGTCTAATTCTAGGTAAATTATGATTAAATAAAAATAAATGTAAGATATTAAACGGTTTTAATCTAGAAATAGAATATTTTCATTTTTCTCTTTAATTTATAGACCATATTATAATATGTTTTTTCTTGTTATGACATTGATATAATAGTTCCAAAAAATATTATGTTGGTATTACTTAAAAGATGTTAGACTATGTATAGATTCTAGCTATATAACTGAATGTAATACAAAATCTTCTACATAAATGTTAAATTAAAAAGCATTTCTAAAAAGGTAGTAAGATTTCTAGATTATCAGAAGCACGTGTTACAGCTGTATATAAACATTGGAACCCTTCTTTTTTATTATTATTTGAACTAATAATATCCATTATATCAACATATACTCTTTTATATGTACTTCCTTGACTACGATGTGTAGTTATAACATTACCATAATTAATTTGTGCAAATTGATCAATATAGAAATAATAGTAAAATTCCCATAATTGTAACATAATTTTCTCCCAAAAATTATATTGTTCCTTTTTATGAGTTATAATATAATTATTCATATCTCTTAATTTATTTTTAATTTTTTCAATATCAGATGTATATTTTTCTTTATCATCTGAATGAATTACATATAATAAATCTTTATTTTCCAACATAATTAACCAAATTTTATATTTAATATTTTTATTATTAGTAATACTACGTAATTCTTCAAATAATTTTGTTATCATATAATTATCTTCAGCAATTATTTTACCATCTTTAATTGATAATAAACATAATGGACAATGAGATTTATTTAGATTTAACTCCCAACTATAAAAACACGAACTGCAATAATGATGTCCACATTTATTAAAACACATATTAGATTCTGTATCTATACTATAACAAATTTGACAAACTGTATCACTCACATTAAGATATCCACCTTCTTTTTCAATATAATATGCCATATCTGATTTTTCAGGAATATTATATTTTTTCTTTAAAGTTTCTAAACCAGATAAAATAATTGATAATGGAAACCTAATTGTAATAAGATCATATAAATTAAATGGACGAATTTGAATATCAGACACATTAACAGAATTAATAATTACCATTTGTGATGAATCATATCTATTTTGATTTGTTGGTAAATGATACGAATTATTAAAAATGATTTTCTCACCATTTACGAAATTATTACTATCTGTTTTAAATAAAATCTTACGTATTCTTTGATTTAAATAATCAACCCGACGATTCGTATAACACAAAATAATTTGATCAATCTCATTTTGATTAATATATTTTTGAATCCATTCTTCTTCATTACGAAAAAGTGTTATTCTAGATACATCATCATTTAAAGATTTAGCTAATTTATTAAAAGGTACTTTATGATCTGGATCATCAATTAACTTACGAATAGAATTAACAAAGTTAATAATTTGATCACCTGACCTCATAATTTTACTTAAAAATGAATGTGGAATTTTCTTATCAGCTAATTCAAATATATGACTTTCTGGTTCACGTACAGGTGGTAATTGAGCTTTATCACCTAAAAATATGATTTTACCTTTAATTTTTGGTTGCAATTTAAGAATTTGAATAACTAGATCTCTATTTAACATAGATACTTCATCAATAATAATAATATCATAATAAAATATTGATTTTGCCTTTATTTTAATATTATTTTCATCAATATTTGATTCAAAAATTTCTTCTCCTTTAGAATCTATCTTACGTTTAACTTGTAATAATTTATGAATTGTTAAAAATGTTATATTTTTTCTTTCATCTAAATCATTATTTTTTATAATGTTAATATTTTTATTAAAAGAACTTTCTAAAACTCCAACCGCTTTATTAGTACATCCGGTTACAGCTATTTTCTTTTTAATTAAATTTGATAATGTTAATAAATAAGTAACTAGGAAGGTTTTACCTGTTCCAGCTAATCCAGTTAGTAAATAAAATTTAGTAGATTCATTATTTAAAAAATCTTGTAATTTATTCAAAATTAATTCTTGATCATCATTTAAATTTATTGATATTGACATAGATATATTAATTAATTTAACTTATTCCAGAGTTTTTCAATTTTTTTATTTCTGAATCTGTTATTGATAAAATATCTTGATAATCACGTAATCTTATAGCAGATTTATAAAAAATATCAGTATTATCTGTTATAACACCATCTGAAAATTTTTCATTATAAACATATAAACATAAAATAAGTATTATTATTAATAATAATATTATTTGTTTTATCATATTTTTATTTTCATATACAGATAAAATAAATTTTAATTAAATATAAAATTATTTTTCATAATACATATAAAATGAATAATATTGATCAGATTGAAAAAATTAATCAAGATATAGATAATATTAATTTAGAAATAAATGATAATTTAGATAATAATTATATATGGAATATAGATAAAAATATAGTTACTAATAATGATGATGAAATTAATAGTATTAATGATGAAGATAATATTTTAATTGATGAGGATGATGAGGAATATAATTTTAATTTTAATCAAATAGTACATATTGATGATGATTTAGATATTAAAGAAATACAAATCAATGATATTGATATGATGCCTGATTTTATTAAAAAAATAAAACAAGATTTAAAAGAAGATCATAAAATGTTTGAAAATATAATTAATGAACAAAATAAAATTAGATTAAATGTATTAAGACGTGTTATATCTACATCATATGTTAACCATTTTATTTTAGATAATCATAAAATTCATAATTCAATTGTTTCATTAATTAATGATATGGCAGAATTAATGGATTTAGAAAGTATGATAGCTGCTTTAATTGCTGATATTATATTTGATAATAATATTTTAATTTCACATCAAATTAAACGTCATAAATATTTATTAACACCATTTCTAGTTAGTACATTATCACAAGAAAATTTCCTAACACAAATATTAATTATTTTACAAAAACATCAAACATTAATTGAACAAGAAATAATTATACAAATTTTTACAGAAATATTAAACCATAAATTAGTATCTAATTTTACTATTATTAATTGGTATAATTGTTTAGAAAATTATTCTAATGTTGATCATAATTTAAAAAATGCTATACATCATTTTTTATATGATATCATACATAGTTTAATATAATTTTATTATTATTTTATATATTATCATATTTGATATTTAATTCTTTTATACTTTTTTTAAATTCTTTAAAATATTCATAAAAATCATTTTCTGAACATACTTTAAATGGATTTGGATTATATATTTGTGTTTTATCCAAAAAAAATGTAAATAATATATTTAATTTATGTGAATATATAGGAAAAAATTTACTAATATGATAATATACATAAGAATCTAATACTGTTGTAAATGAATATAAATCAATTATTTTTAAAATTTTAAAAATAGTTTTTAATTTTACTTTTTCTCTAACATTAATTAATATTCTTGCAAGCGAAATTACATCAGGAATATATTTTTTTATATATGTATTTAAAAATTTATTATATTCTTTTTTTTTATAAAAACTTCTAGAATATTTTATAATTTGTTTATTTGATATGTTTTCAGGTCTACCTGATAAAAATATACAACTTGGTGTCCAAAATTCATATGCTTGAGAAAATATTGTATCATATATAAATCTATTATCAAAATTTATACCCATACCAAAATCGATAAATCTAAAATTATTACCATTAACTCCAGATACAATATTGCCATTTTTAATATCACAATGAGCTATTCTAGATTTAAGCATCATTAAAATAAATTCTAATAATTTTTCCATTTTATTAAAAAAATCATATGGTAAACAAGGTTTTTTTAAATAATTATCTAAATCTTTACCTCCGTCTTCGTATAAAAGTATTGACGGGTTTTGTATATCTACATCACACTCATATGGATTTGGTTTAAAATTTGGAGTTGGATTACATTTATATGGTTTACCAATATGATATTTATGTTCACTATTAATATTATTTAAATGTAAATTATTAAACGTTTTAAGCTCTTTTATTGCATGTGTATTATTCATATATTTTGATACTACATTCGAATCTTTTTTACATATTTTATCTGTACATATATCACATTTAATAGAAGGTTTATATACACATCCATATGTTCCACTTGCTAAAAAAGAAGGTTCACCACCTTTTTTTTTATTAATTTTCTTTTTTGTTACTCTTCTCATTTACTTTTATACTTATTATAATAAAAAAATTAAAAATTGAAATAAATAATATATATATAATTTTAAATTAAATCAAATGGTTAATAAAAATATTATTATTGATGAATTTAAATCATTAGTTAAAAAATTAAAGAATGATTTAACATTAGCAGATAAAGAAAAAAATGCAATTAACTTTAAAATAAGAAATTTTATTAAAGTTATTAAAAGTTTAGAAAATTATTCAGAAACTATTATCACATCATCAGATCAAGTTAAAGATCTTGATGGTATTGGTAAAGGTACTTTAACTAGAATTGATGAAATTATTAAAACTGGAAAACTAGCTGAAGGTCATATCGAAATTAAATCAGAAGATGTATTAAAAGCACAAATTATGGATGATTTAATTACTATTACAGGTATTGGACCTGCTAAAGCACTAGAATTATATAATAAAAATATAACTTTGGATATTTTATTAAAAGAATATAAAAATAATAATACTAATATAGAAGAAAATGAAATACTTAATACTTTAACACATCATCAAATTATAGGTTTAAAATATTATAAACAATTTCAAAAACGTATTCCACGTGAAAAAATTTCCAAAATTGATACTAAAATTCAAAAATTATTATTAAAATTCAAAAAAAATAATAAAATTGTTGATGATATTATAGCTATTATTTGTGGATCATATAGAAGAGGTGCTTTAGATTCAGGTGATATTGATTTATTAATTTCTGGAAATGCAGATTCTGGTTTTGATTTAATTGAATTTATTAAATTTTTAAGCGATGAAGGATTAATTATTGATTATTTAACAGAAAAAGGTACTACTAAATTTATGGGAGTATCTGTTGGAGGATATAGAATTGATATTAGATTTATTTTAAAAGAATCATTCGGAGCTGCTTTAATGTATTTTACTGGTTCTAAAACATTTAATACATTAGTTAGAGCTGAAGCATTAAGAAAAGGATATACATTAGAAGAATATGGATTATATCCATTAATTAAAGATAAAGATGATAAAAAGAAAGTTGGTCATAGTCATCAACATTTAAAAGGTGAAAGAATACCTTGTCCAACAGAAGAATATATTTTTGATATCCTACATATTAATAAAAAATATTTGGATCCATTAAATAGAGACCTAGCTGAAAATATTGGATCATTATAATTGATTTCATTCTTTATTTTTTTATTTATTCATAATAAAGAATGTTTCGAAATATCATCGCTTTTTATTATTTATTTTATGGAATAACAAAATTAATTATTGGGTTTTCATTAATGTCACTCCAATTAGATTATATAAAAAAAATACCTATTCTTAAAAATTTTATAATTATAGCATCTGATAAAACATTAGCTGGTCATTTTTATGAATATGTATTAATGTTATTTGGTGTTTACACAATAATTATGGGTTTATCTTATTTACATATATTACCAGTATCAATTAGACATATTGTTGAAACAAAAACTTTTCAATATTCAGTATATATAATATTTGGTTTGATATTAATTATTTTTTATTCTCTAGTTAGTTACACAAATTTACCTATTGAACATAGTTCTGAAGAAGATGACTTATTTCATTATAAATTAATTGGTATTGGTGGAGGTATTAGTTTTTTATTAATACCTCTTATAATAGAATTATTTATTATATTAATACCAGGTTTTAGAAATTTATCATATGAAGAGAAATCTATGATCATTTTAGGTGTTTCAATACTTATTATAATTATTATTGGATTTATATGGACAATATTTGATAAATATGATTTAATAATACAAAATACAAAACAAGGATTAAGATTAACAAAAAAAGGATATACTGCTTTTTAGATTGATATTTTTTTATTTTGATATTAAATAATTAACGAAATAAGATAATTCATCTGGTGTTATATCTACTGATTTAGAAATTTTAGTTTCTACTTTTTTAACAATTGCCTCTATTTTCGCAGCTAAATCTACATCTGCTGTTGGTGGTGCTGCTGTTGCTGCTGGAACTGTTGGTGGTGGTGCTGCTGCTGGAACTGTTGGTGGTGGTGCTGCTGCTGGAACTGTTGGTGGTGGTGTTGGTGTTGGTTTTGCTGCTGCTGTTTTTACCGCTGCTGTTGGTGATGTTTTTGCCGCTGCTGCTGTTTTTACCGCTGCTGTTGGTGATGTTTTTGCCGCTGCTGGAACTGTTGGTTTTGCCGCTGCTGGAACTGTTGGTTTTGCTGCTGCTGCTGTTACCGCTGCTGCTGCCGCCGCTGCTGCTGCCGCCGCTGCTGCTGTTTTTGCCGCTGCTGCTGTTGGTGTTGCTGCTGCTGCTGCTGTTGGTGTTGCTGCTGCTGTTGGTGTTGCTGCTGCTGCTGCTGTTGGTGTTGGTGCTGCTGTTGCTGCTGCCGCTGCCGCTGCTGCTGCTTTTGCCGCTGCTGTTGTTGGTACTGCTGTTGTTGGTGGTGTTGGTGCTGCTGTTGTTGGTGGTGGTGATAATGGAAACCAAGTTTTTTTTGGTTCTTCTGGATTTATAGTTGGATTAGGATCTGCGAGTATGTTTATATTTGAAAATAAATATAGTACAATATCATCTCTAGATGGATATGTCTTAAAAATATCAGTAAAAGTAGGTTCAATACTTATAATATTATTAATAATATACATAATATATTCAACTGTTTTTTGAAATATGTAAATATTAGGTGTTCCTTTTTTATTAGATATATTAATTATTTGATTTTTATTATCAATATTAAAAATTATATTTTGTGGCTTAATATTAATAACATATTTTATTTTATCAACGTCATCATTAATTTGTATAGAACACTCTATCACCAGTTTTTTTTTTTTAAATTCTTTTGTAATATTTATAGTAATATTAGGTTTAATATCCGAAAAAATAATACTAAATATATAATTATTTCTTTCTCTATCAAATAGATTAAATTTTTTTTTCCCAGTTGATTTAGGCATACTAAATAGCATACTAGATAGAGTCGAATCAGCCCAAATTGTTTTAGGGTCTGATAATCCATCATTAATGGAACTTATATCTTTATAAAAATCATCAACTAATCCTTTTTTTTGAGTATCATCCGTAGAACCTTTTATTTCTTGAATTAATGATTTTATTTTTTCAATATTAGCTATTTCTTTTATACCTTCAATGTATTCAAGAATGGTTTTGCCAGTTGATGTTAATGCACTTAATTTATCTGGATGAAATTTAAAAGCTAATTTTCTATATATTCCCGATATTTCTTTATCTGTAGCATTCTTTTCTAATCCAAAATAGTTTTTTAAAGCATCATCACGACTCCCGTATCTAGATAAATCAGTCATAAATTATTTATTTATATATAAATAATATTTTTTTATTGAATTATTGATTGTATTTGTTGAATAATTCCATCTGTATTTTGATATGGTTTTGGAGGTAATGTTGGAAAAGCTGGTTTAGTATTAATTGGTTGTATATTACCGCCATTCATCATTTTACGATCTAACATTGCTAATATATTCATCTTCTCTAAATCACTATTAGCAACAGGAGGTTTCTTCTTATTATTCCCTTCATTACTAGTTTTTGTTTGTTGTGGTATTTTTTGATCTGATACTAAATAATTATCCCTAATTAATACTTGTAATCCATCATTCTTTTGCTGATATTGTTCTTTTGCTTTTTTCTTAAATTCTAGATATAACATATTTGTATTTGCATTTGCTTGTACAAGTGTTTTAATACCAATCATACCTATAATAGACGCTTTCCATTGTATTTTATCTTCATACGATAATAAATCTATTGCGTGTACAATTAATGGTGTCTTTTTTCTTTTACCTGGGCTAGTAAAATTATATTTAAACAATTTAAATAATCCAATTAATTGTTTATTTAATTCATCATTTCCACGAATTGATGCTTCTTGAAAAATAACATCCCAAATTAACCAAATTATATCGTGATGATATTGTGGTTTAATATATTTTCTTACACGAATTGCACAATTAAATCCATCAGATTTTTTAATATTTAACTTTTCCCATTCTAAAATCCAATTTAACCAATATAAAGCTTTATCTAGATTACCTGTTCTAGCTGTTATTTGAAACGCAAGTTCATTAACAACAATATTTATTTCACTTGGATCATTATGTTTAATAATCTTTTCTAATAAATTAATATTTTTAGCTTCTAATTTTCCTTCAAAATAATCCAATCTAAAATCTTCATTTGTAACTTTAGGTACATTTTTAATTTTATTTTTAGGAGATAATGTCATTATAGTAACAATATCTGTTAAATGATTACGACATTCTTGATTATTTCTTAAAGTTAATGCTTTTTCTCCATGATATTTTTCATCTTGAATTATTTGAATTGCTTGTACAAATCTAGACCACACATAAAATGGTAAATTAGGATTAGCTACATTAATATTTTTTGAATTAATTAAAATTAATCTATCCCAACATTCCATTAAATGACCACTAACTAACATTTCACCAGCCCAATGACAAGCTTCAACAACTTTATTATCTAGAATACTTTTTTGTAAAGCACTTAATACATCAGTTTTTTGATAACCACTGAATGTAACTTTTTTAAAATCACCTGATTTACGAAAATCATTTATATAATATTCATCTGGTATATCCGAAATTCTAGGATCTATTTTAGATATAGATGGTTGCATTACATATTAGCATCAATTTAGAAATTATTAAATAAAAAAAACCGCATCCTAGATCTTCCTTTTGACAAATAATTTGTCTAATTCTAATTTTCTAGATACATCATTTGCTAATTCTAGTTCTTTAATATATTCCAGTTCTAATTTATCTTTATCATAATTTATATCATTGTAATAACTTTCGTGAATATCTAAAAATAATTGATTTATTTTATCAATACCTGTTGTTGTATTTATAAATTTAATAAAATCATCTAAACTAGTATTTATTTCAATACCAATTATTTGTTTATGGAAATGTAAATTATTTATTGAACAAAAATCAATATCAACATTTAATTCATAAATGTTAGATATATTTTTATTATCCAAATTATAGATATAATATTTATAATTAATATCTTCTAATAATATCGCACGATTCGCTAATATACCATAATAGTCTGAATCATTAAAAAGACGAAGTAAATACATATACTTAATATTTTTAGATTCAGATTTGTTTGGTACTTCTAGCGATAATTTGCGAGATTGATTAAATTTATATTTAATTACACCATATTTCAAATCAAAATCATCAACATAATTTTTAATTTTTTTTAAATATTCAATTCTATCATAATCAATATTATATAAATTATCAATATTATCAATATTAATATTAATATAATTTAATTCTTCAATATCAGTACCAATATCAAACATATATATTTTACCATCATCAAATTTAATTATTATATGTTTTTTATCATTAGAGTAACACATATATCCAATATCACCTTTATTTAATCTTTCTTTAACAATTTTCAAATCATTCTTTTCATCATTTTTAATCACATTATAAGATTTAATTAAACTGAAACCTAATAAGATCACTAGATTACCAATTGTGTATTCTTTATAATAATAAAATAGAACTAATCCAATAGATATTATTATGAAATGGATCTTTTTTTCTTCTAGTTCTAACATATGATATGTTTAATATAAATTATATTGAATATTATTATCAATTTTTATCAACTAAAATCCGATTAAAAATGGAGATTAAATAAAATAAAATAAAATCTATTTTTACTATAAATGATAGAGCCATTTGTTTTTCAAATACCAACACAATTAGATCTTGGCTTTTCTAATATTTATACCAATTCATCTAATGATTTTGAAATATGGGATGAAAAAGTTAAAAAAGGTATATTTGATGAAAACTTTATATATCCAAATCAATTAAATGGTCAACCTTGGTCTGATGATTTTAAAAAGTTACATACAAATTTTAGTCGTAATCTTGCATCATATAAAGATGCAAGTCAAATATTTGATATAATACGTAGTAATCAAGTTGTTTTAATTACTATGGGTACTGGTGCTGGTAAAACTACTATGGTACCAAATATTATGATGCATTATTATGCTTATAAAAAAAAAATTGCAGTTACAATACCTAGAAGAGGTATTACAGAAAGTGCTGCAATTTTTGGAGCTAAGTTATTAGATTGTCAATTAGGTAAAGAGGTTGGTTATAAACACGGATCTTCTAAAGATAAAGCCAATGAATATACTCAACTTTTATTTACAACAGATGGTACCATTAAAGCTAAATTAACAACAAGTGATCCAGATTTAAATGAATACCAAGCTGTTATTATTGATGAAGCACACGAAAGAAATGTTAATATCGATGTCATATTTAGTTTATTAGCTGATGTTTGTAAAAGAAGACCTGATTTCAAATTAATTATTATGAGTGCTACAGTTGATCCTACTATATTCTCTAATTTTTTTATTAATAATAATATTAAATTTAAACATCATCACGTACCAGTAGATCCAAAATATACTATTGATAAAATATTTTTGGATCAAGATATTAATCCATCAGAATATTCAGACTATGCTAAAGCATATTTAGACCAAATTTTACGTTTAACTGATGATGGTGATATAATGGTATTTTTTCCAACACTTACACCAGCTAAAAGAATTATTGATGAATTAACAAAAAAAGAAAACTTAAAACACTATCAAGGTAAACCTTGTTTTATTGCATATGCTGGATCAGCATCACAAGAAGAAAAAGATCTAATTATTAAAAAAGATGAACTTACAAAAGAACCTTATTATAAAACACGTGGTTATACCAGATGTGTTATTTTAACAACTCCAGCTGCTGAATCATCTCTTACAACAGCTGGTAATGTTGTATTTGTTATTGAACCAGGTTTTGCTAAAGCTGTTTGGTATGATCCAATTAAATTTGCATATGAATCAGATGAAGTATATATCACAAAATCTTCTATTATTCAAAGACAAGGTAGAACTGGTCGTGTATGTAATGGTCAAGCATATATGTTATATACTAAAAAATTTTTTGATTCACTTCCAGAATATAATGATCCAGAAATATTAAAAAGTGATTTAACTAATGATGTTCTTAGTATTATGAATCTTCCTATTACTAGAAATCTTACTGGAACACTTAAATTTTTATCTAATATGATTACACCACCAACTGTTGAAAATGTTGAATCAGCTATTAAATTATTATATAATTATTCAATGATTGATTCATCTGGAGAATTAACTGATATAGGAAGAGCTGCAACAAATTTAAGTAAGTTTGGCCCTGAAATAACTAGAATGGTTTTAGTTAGTTATTATTTTAATTGTATGGATGATATTATTTTATTAGCTGCTATGATGGTTTCATCTGCTGGTAAAGGATTAAAAGATTTTATTAAACCACCTCCTTTTTTTAATCCAACAAAAGAAGAGATCGAATATTATAGAAATACTATGAATCATTTTAATCATCCAGGTGGAGATCATTTTATGTTAATTAAAATATTAAAGGAATATTTAATGGTACATCCATTAGATAGACGTAGATGGTGTAATAAATTTAAATTTAGTTATGATTTATTTAATAATTCAATTGAACCAGATCTAGATTCATTAAAAAATTCATTACAAAATATTGAATTCCCACAAATGTTTACACATTATCCACCACCTGAAAAATTTGAAAAACCTCCAAGAGATATAATTGAATATTTAGAAAGACATAATAAAAAAATGATGGAACAAATGTTTGGTAATAAATTAAAACAAGAACGTTTTAGATTTAAATATGGTGGTGATATTAGTTCTAGATATACTTTAGATGGAGGTTTTTTTACTAAAATGAAATCAAAGAAAAAATGGAATAAAAAACAAAAACCACAACAGAAAAATAAACAATCAGAATTAAAAGGTCAAGATTTAAAAGATGAATTAGAAGAAAAATTAAATGATTTGGAAAATGAATTTTTAATTCAACAAGAAGAAGAACCGGTATTATCAAGTAGATTAGATATAGATATAGAAAAAGAAAAAGAAAAAGAAACAGATCCAATAAAATCAATTGGTTTATGGGATCCAGTAATAGAAAAACCTACATTTATTAAAAATAAAAGCAATAAATTAATTGATATTGTTAGAAGTACATATAAAGAGAAACATATGACAAAACATTTAAATATTATTAAACCATCTAACATTATAGAAGAAGATGAAAATGATGATGATCCTGGATTTATTAAAGATGAAGAAAATGCTTTTAAAGATGATTTTTTTATTCAAGAATTACAACCAGAAATTAAAACTAAGGAAACATTAATTTTTGAATTTAATAAAAATCAATTATTAGAAGAATCATTAAAAAAATTAAAGGAAAATATAATTAATCCTAGAAAAATTATTAATCAATCTAAAAATAAACATCAACAAAAATCACATAAACTTAAAAAAAATAATAAACAAAATAATAAACAAAATAAGAAAAAAACAAAAAAACTAAAACCAAAACCAAAATTTTTTCATTTTGGAGGTGATAATGATGAAAAGATAATAAATGAAGAAAAGAAAAAATTCGGTAAATTTTTAGATCAAATATCATTAAAAACAGAAAGTGGTATATTACCAATGTTTAGATTATTTGAAAACCATGATGAAAATATATTAGCTTGTATATTTTATGGTTTTTATATGAGATTAGCTGTTAATTATTATCAAAAAAAATATATTGTTAAATTATCAAAAATTGATGCTAAAATCAAATTTAATTCATTGACTTTTAATAAAAAATCTCCAAGTATGGTTATTTATCAAAACTTATCAATCGGAGCTATGTCAACTGATATAGGTATTGTATCAACTATAACACCTAGAATTATTAATGCTTTTATTTAACATTTAATTATTTACGAATTTTTTTACTATATTTTTTTTTTGTTTTTTTAGATTTACCTCCACCTGTTCTTTTTGGCATTTGACTTGGTCTTGGACTTGAATTTGGAGTCGCTGGTCTTTTTATTGGTACTGTTCTTAATGGTGTCATAACTTGTGATGGTTCTTTACCATTACCATTATCATTATTATGGTGTGTCATTAATATAGTTGATGCAACTTCTTCATCTGTTAATGGTTCAGGAGTATTAACTAATGTTGTTAAATCAATTACAGCATCTAGTAAATCTTCTTTATATGCTCTAAATAAACGTATATAAGTACTATTAGTAATGTTTTTTTTTATATCATCCTTTCTTTTATTTAATATTTGTTGAAATTTTTCATTTTCTTTTTTTATACAAACATCATTATTTTTATTCATTAAATAACAATATATTTTAGCAACGATAGGATTAATAATAGAATGATTTAATACAGATGATCCAATCATATACACTTCACTAACAGTTTTTTTTACTCTTGGGTTTTTTTTATCTTTAATAAAAACAGTTGGATATTCTTCATTATTACCTATTTTAAAATCAGGAGATGCATATTCTTGAAGTGGAGCTGGAACGTGAGGAGTTAAAGGTCTATGTGACATTATTTATATAATTATTATATAAAAAATTAAATAATAAAATAAAATTTATTCAATTATAATAAATCCAGATTTAGGTAAATATTCTTCAATCTCATCTAGATTTTCAAATCCATATTTAGTAATAGTTTCTTTTAGATATTTTTTATTTGATGTTAAAATAATTGACAATTGATATTCTTGATTCTTTTCTCCCCATACAAATTTCTGATTATCATATGTTTTGAATTGATTTGTCATTGATGGAATAACTGGAATTAAATAGATAGGAATTTTATTTTGAATAAAATGTTTCTGGATTTCTAGTTGCGTGATATCTGGAAATAGATTTGTTAATTGAAATAATAATTCATTAATTTCTTCAAAAACTTGATATTGTTGTTGTTTAATTACAAAATTATTTGTTAAATGTTCTTGAATTTGAGGATGTAAATGATGATCAATTTCATCTAAATAAATTGGTGTATTATCTAGATCAATATCTTTTTCTGATGGATCTAAATGATCTAGAATTAGTTTTTTAAATTGATTTAATGAATTGCTAGCTTGATCAGCTAGTTCTGAATATTGATCTACTTTAGATAATAAACTTTTATAGATGTCAGAGGTATTCATTCTTAAAAATTTATAAATATATTAAACTTATTATTAATAATCAATTTTTTATGTTAAAATTAAATAGATACCTTAAATCCATATTCTTTTTTTTCTAAATCTGTTTCTGTTTGTTTCATATTAACTTTTCTAGTTGCCATTTTAATTAAAAAGTCATCGTGTGATGACATTATAATTGTTTTATTAGCAAAACCTTGTTTAATTAAGTTCCATAATGTTTCTTTTGATTCCGGACTTAAAGATGCAGTTGGTTCATCCATTAAAAGTATATCTGGATTTTGTAAATAAATTCTTAAAAACCAGATAATTTGTCTTTGACCACCACTAATTTTTGATCCATTTTTACCAACTGATGAATCTAATCCTTTTTCTAATTTACCAAATACATCATTTAATTTAAACCGTTCTAATAATGTGGTTACTTCTTCTCTAGTTACATCTGGATTACCAAACATTATATTATCTATAATTGAACGATTAAATAAAACTGGATTTTGTGTCATATATCCAAATCTTTTAAATATATCTCTTTGATCAATTCTAGCATAATGTTTACCATTTAAATATAAATCACCTGATGTTGGTTTTAATAATCCTAGAATTATCTTTAACAATGTTGATTTTCCTGTACCAATATCACCTATTAATGCTATTCTTTCACCTTCTTTTATTTCCATATTAAAATTATTAATAATAGGTTGATTTGATCCAGGATATTTATATTCAATATTTATTAATTTTATAATACTTTTTGTATTAATTATAGGTACATTAATTTTAATAGTATGATCAATATTTTGTAAATCTGTTTTATTATAAAAATCTAATTGTGTATCTTTTTCAATATTTTGAAGTAATTTATAACCACGTTTAATTTCGTGTAATGTATCACTTAAATAAGCTAATGTTTCTAAAATATCTGATCCAATAAAATAAATAGATAAGAATATCGCTTTTGTAATGTGATCTTTTTTTAATAACATAAAACATCTGTACATAATAGTTAGTAAAAATAATCCAGATACAATAGTACCAAGTAAACTCCATTTTAAACTACATCTATTATTTGCATTATATGTGTTTTGATATTCTTTAGATAAATCTTTTAATCTTTTATTTTCTTGTTCAAATTGTTGGTATGTATGAATTGTTAATATATTACTTAAATAATCTTCAATATCTTGATATTTTCTTAAATATGAACTAGTTGATTGTGAGGATATGTTTTTACAATTATTAGTATTTGAAAATAATAAATACCAGGATAATCCTAAAAATCCAATTATTATTAAAGGCATTATATAATCATATAATGATACATATCCAAGAAAGAAACCAATTGTTACCACATATGAAATGATATAATTAAAAAAATAATAATACCATTCACTAATTAATGTTTGAAAACTAGTTATTGCTGCAACTTTTTCACCAATTATAATATCATTTGGATTTGTAATATATTTATTTTTAATTTTATCTATTAATTCTTTATGTATAACTTCTTCTAGACAAGTATTTTGAATATTAACATAATAACTTTGAAATTCTGATATAAAAAATATTATACTTTTTACGATTAAAATATTTAAAAATGCATTTAAAAATACACTTAAATCTTTATTAAAAATATCTAATATTGATCCATAATATTTTGGTAAATAATAATTATCAACAATTGATGCTGTAAAGAAAAATATATTTAAAAAGAAATAACCAGGATTATCTTTTAAAAATTTTACAAAAATATCAAGTACGAACTTCCATAACATATTTTTACCTATCAAATCTTATTTATTATTATATCATACAAATAAAATAAAATAAAACAATTAAATAAAAAAATTAAATGAAAAATTAAATGAAAAATTAAATAAAATATTATGCACCTATTCTTATTTTTCTAGTTGATTTATTAATTAAAAAGTCATCATGTGATGACATTATTATTGTTTTTCCTTTAAAACCTTGTTCAATTAAATTCCATAATATTTCTTTAGATTCTTTACTTAATGACGCAGTTGGTTCATCTAATAAAAGAATATCTGGATTATGTAAATATATTCTTAAAAACCATATAACTTGTTTTTGACCACCACTTAATTTTGATCCATTTTTACCAACAAAAGTGTCAATCCCTTTTTCTAATTTATTAAATACTGAATTTAATTTAAATTTTTCTAATAATTTAATAACTTCTTCTCTAGTTGAATCTGAATTACTAAATAAAATATTGTCTATAATTGATCTATTAAATAATATCGGAGTTTGTGTTATATAACCAAAATTTTTAAAAATATCATTTTGATTTTTAAATAATTTATAATTATATCCATTAAGAAAAATATCACCTTTAGAAGGTTTTATTAATCCTAGAATTAATTTAATTATTGTTGATTTACCAGCACCAATATTACCTATTAAAGCAATACGTTCACCTTTTTTAATATCTAGATTTAAATTCTGTATAATATAATTATTAGATCCATTATATTTATAATCTAGATTTATTACTTTTATTAAACTATCTGTATTGATTTTATGAGTGTATATTTCATTGGTATCTATATCATTTGATAATGGTGTAAATAAATATAATTTATTAATACGATCAATATTTGATATATTATGATATTCAATTGATAAGTTATGAAATGTATCTGATAGATAAATTAATTTATTTATCATAGCTATTATAATAAAATATACACTCATAAAATTACTTTTCTTTAATACTCCAGAATTTACTAATTTATAACAACGATACATTGTTAAGAACATAAATAATATTACAATTACAACACCAATTAAATGTCCGGTTAATGTACATTTTTCAATAGTTGTAAAAGCATCTTGATATTTTTTACTTTGTTCAGATATTTTTTTATTTTCAGAATCAAATTGATTATATGTATGAATAGTTAATAAATTACTTAGATAATCTTCAATTATTTTATATAATATTAAAAATTCATTATTAGTATTATAACATTCTTTTGCACAAAATGATATATTTGTAAATATTACTAACAATGAACCTAACATTAATAAAACTAAAAAAATAGGTAAATATTTATCTAAAGAATACATATAAACACCACTAGATATAATAATAAAAAAATATGGTATTAATGATTGAAAAATTTTTGCAAACCAATTGCCTAATGTTTTTTGTATTTTGAACATTGAAGATAATTTTTCTCCGATTATTATGTCTTCAGGATATTGTGCATATTTTTCTTTTATTTTATCAAGAATAAATTGTTGTGTAACTTCTTCAATCCCAATCCATTGAGATGAAACAAAATATTCTTCAAATTGATAAATAATATATATGATAGCTTTTAATAATAAAATAAATATAAAAGAATACATAAAAGAATTTATATTTTCTTTAAACATATCATATAATTTACCATATATTTGTGGTAGATATACACTATTTGTAACTGTTGTTGCAATAAATATTGTATTTAAAAAAAAAACATAACTTTTATTTTTTTTTGTATATTGCCAAAAAATGTCTGCAATTACTTTCCACATTATCTTTAATAATTAAAAATAAAATAAAAATAAAATAATTATTACTATTTTGTTCAAAATATATAAAATAAAATTGATATTTATAATAAATAATTAACAAAAATAAAATTAAAATGGATGATAATAAGAGTACTCAAACGGAAGATGTTAAAGTACCAGATTTAATTCATATTACGCCTAATTTAATACATATTAATGATTTGTTACCTTTTATGTGTATGTTACAGTTACAATTATATTATATATTACTTAATACAACTGATACAAAATATTTACCAGAATTAAAAAAAAAAGATGAAACTGAAAGAGAAAATATTATTTATGTGTTAGAATGTAAGGATGGTAAATATTATGTTGGTAAAACAGGTGATTTAGATCGTCGTTTGCAAACACATATTTCAGGTTCTGGTAGTTTTTGGACCAAGAGGTATCCATATCAAAAGTTAGTTGAAGTAGTTAGAAATGCTGATAAATTTGACGAAGATAAATATGTATTAAAGTATATGGATTTATATGGTATTGATAATGTTCGAGGAGGTTCATATTCACAGATGATATTAAATCCGGATTTAATCGCAAGTATTAATCGTCATTTGATTACTGCGAATAATTTGTGTTATATTTGTGGTAACGGTGGTCATTTAACACGTGAATGTTCATTGAACAGGAAGAGTCCATTATTTTTAAACAATGTTGAAAATCGTAAAAGAATATTAGATGCATCTGAATTAGTTGAAGATGAAGATCAGGATCCACCTATTAAAATGCAAAAAATAAATAATGATATACATTTTGCGAAGAAAAGTGGTACAGTATATGTTAAATGTGATCGTTGTGGTCGTACTGGTCATTTACTTGAGCAATGTTTTTCTAAAAAACATTTTGATGGAACTGATTTGTAATTTTGTGCACATTTTTTATTTTTAATTATAATTAAAAAGAACTTAAGAAAACTTGTCATTATTTTAATCATAAGGGGTACAAGAAGATGAAAATATAAAAAGCAAATAAAAAATAATAAAATAAAAACAAAATAAAAAAGAGTTTAAGAAAATCTGTCCATTATTTAATTAGAGGGATAGAATAAAAAATGTATTCCCTTATAAAAAAAAATAAAAAGTTTTAAAATAAAAAAAGAATATAAGAAATTCTCTTACTTATATAAGTAGGAGAATGACGCCCCCATAGCTCAATGGAAGAGCGCCCGGCTGTTAACCGGTAGACCATAGATCGATACTATGTGGGGGCGACAAGTTACCAATTTAGGGTAACATTTTGACATTTTATAGGAACTTACAGCAAATCAATATAGCAAATTATAATTTGTTCCTAGCTTAATTAACCTTTTATTAGGTTATGCCCCTATAGTGTATCGGATCGCACGTGTGACTTCTAATCTCAAAGGGCAAGTTCAACTCTTGCTAGGGGTACGGCTTTATTAGTTAAATGGTATAATACTACCCTTCCAAGGTAGAGTCTCGGGTCCGATTCCCGGATAAAGCATACAAGTTTATACTTTCTTAAAAAAAAGTTAGATGGCAGTTTGGCCGAGCGGTCTAAGGCATGCGAGTCAAGTTCGCACGGGGAAACCCATCGTTGGTTCAAATCCAGCAGCTGTCAAAAAAGTTTAGATTTTCTTTAAAAAAATCATATGGCTCGCTGGCGAAATCGGTATACGCATAGCATTTAAGCTGCTACGCTCTTAAGAGCATCCAGGTTCAAGTCCTGGGCGGGTCATTCCAATGTTTAGTTATAGACTCATTACTAGGTTCATAGCCTAGAAACATTGATTTTATTTTTTTTATTTTTATAAAACATTTTATAAAAAAATTTAATATTTACATTAAATTATTATTAGTTAAATATTTTATAAAATATTTATTATAATCATTCATAAAATCTGTCCATAATTTATAATAATACTCATTTTTCATAATTTCGATTTTATGTTTATATTTATTTAATTGAGAAGAAATCCAACGTTCTAATTGCTTAATTTTTATATCTTTACTATTTGGTGGTGGTCTTTTACCATTATCATTAATATATTTTTTAACTTCCTCAAAAATATTTAACCATATTTCTTCAAATGATAAGAAATGTTTTTGATATTTATCAATAAGATTAGTCCATTCATTATAAATATCAACATTTCTCATTATTTCAGTTTTATTTTTATATTTAATTGTTTGATTAGAGATCCATAAACCTAAAGATTTAGTATAAATGTCTTTAGATTGTTTTGAGGGTCTTTTACCATTTATATCAATATATTTTTTTACTTCATTAAAAGTATTAAACCAACTTGTATTTCTATCTAAAAAATATTCTTTATATTTACTATCACTTATTAAATTTGTCCATATATCATAAATATATATATCTTTCATAATTTTTGTTTTTAACATATAAATGTTTATTTGTCTTGATACCCAATACCCCAATGATTTTACTTTTTGGTCTTTATCAGTAGAAGATGGTCTCTTATTATTTTTATCAATATATTCTTTTACTTCATTTAATGTATTAATCCATATGTCTCTATATGACAAGAAATATTTTTTATATTTATCATCATTAATAAAATTAGTCCATATATTATAAATTTGTTCATTTTTCATTATTCTTATTTTATTTTTATAAAAATTTTGTTGACAACATAACCATATTCCTAAATTTTTAATATTAATATTTTTATCTTCTGTTGAGGGTCTTTTATTATTTTTATCAATATATTCTTTTAATTCATCTAATTTTTTTAACCAAATTTCAGAATTATTTTGTAATGTTCCTAAACTTTTATAAATTAAATCATATTTATGACATATATTATTATCTTCATCTATTTCTAGATTATCATCAATTACATCGATTGAAATATATCCACCAATCTTTTTTTCCTGATAAGATTTTAAATATCGAGAATCATTTTTAGCAATAATTCTCATAAAATTTACAATAGTTTTTTCTTCTTTTTCTGAAGAAAATGGTAAAATAACATTTGCTATTGTTTTATTAGGATATAATCGCAATGCTCTTCCAATAATTTGAATTAATGTATTTTTACTTTGAGGTAAATGCATAAAACATACACCTTTAGTTATAGGTGCATCAAAACCTTCTACTAGAATTTTAACATTAACTAGAAAAGGAAGTTTACCTGATTTATATTTATTTAAAATCTCATTCCTTGTAATTCTATTAGTTGTACAATCAATATATTCACTACAATTATTTTGTATTTTATTCATTAGTTTATTAATTTTATCACCTTCTTTCTGAGAATTACAATAAATAATTATACTTCGGTAATTATCAATTAAATATTTACAAATATTATAATTTGTTGGATCATCATTAAAAACTGGAATCTTTACAACATAATCACATAAATAACCTTTATCAATCATTTCACGAATATCCTTTTTATAATAATTAAATTTAGGATGCTCATCAATTGTTGCTGAAAGATATATATTATTATTATATTTTTGAAAACTCTTAATAATTTTTATATAAGTATTATTATCACAATTTTCATTTTCCAATACATCTTCTTCTTTAATATCATCTTGTTGAACAATATCATTTTCTTCAATATGTTCTTCATCAATATTTTCATCATCATTATATTCTTCTTCATCAATATCTTCAATATATTCTTCATCATTCTCAATATAAATTTCAGGTTTATTAATATGATGAGCTTCGTCGACAAAGATTTTATCAAATTGTTCAATATGTTCTTTAACAAAACTAACACTATTAAATACACAAATTGTAATATCCTTCTCAGATTTGAATTCATTATTTGAATCACCAATCAATTGTATTTTAGTTTTAAATGTTGGATGATATTTAATGATTTCATCTTTAATTTGTTCCATTAACATAATTCTAGGAACTAAAATAAGATATTTTACATTAGATTGTAATGAATGAGTAATAATAAAGTTTTTACCGGTTCCAGTTGGTAAACTAATTATTAAATTTTTTGTATTATCCATATTTTTAATTAAATCAATACATTCTTTTTGATAATCTCTAATACTAAAATGTGTATGTTCTAGTTCTGGATAATTAGGTGGATTATCAATTAATATTTTACAATATTCTAAAATTTCTTTTCTAGAATAAGTTTTATCAACAAAAATATCACTTTTGAATAAACTATTTTGTGAAAATTTAGATTCAGCATTTCTTGTGACAACCATTGTATTCCATCGAAATTTAAGAATATTATCTTTATAAACGTTGTTTAAAACAAATGTACCTAGTTCATTTAAATATAATCTATTTGACCGTAATTTACATTGCCCAATTGTATCAATGAGATTTGAAAAATCAATTCCAGTATCATTTCGAGACATACAATTTTTTTCTTTAAATGTTGGCGAAATATCATTATATTCATAATATGGCATTTTATATTCTTGCATCATTTTAATACAAGAAAACCATTCAAATATTTTATGTAAATCAGATTTAAAATTAAATTCATCTATATTTTTACCAGAATTTAATAAATCTGTTACTTTTTCAAAAATATTAATATTATATTGTAAAATAAGGTTATCCATTTTGTGTTTTATTATTAATATTATATAAAAAAATCAATTTTTATAAATTATTTTAAACAAAAATTGAAAATAAACAAAATACATTATAGTATTAAATATACAAATATGAATACAGATCAAATTATTAAAAAATATAACATTGCAATATATGAAATAGTTAAAAATAAACTTGATAAATCAGGAAAAAATATTGATGATTTTGATTATAAAACAGATCTACATAAACCATTTGAATGGTTTTCTTGTATTAAACTCACAAAAGAATATAACTCACCTTTTCACGAATATGAATCTATTCCAGTTGAATACAAAGAATTAAATTGTATGTCTAAAAATGATACTGGGATTGATGCTTGTAATTTAATTGATACAATTGTTCAATGTAAATTAAGAACTAATTCATTAACTTGGAAAGAATGTTCTACATTCTTTGGAAGTGTTACATATCGTGATGAAGAAGGTAAATTAAAGACTAGATGGAATAATCTTTTTATAACCAGAAACCAAGAAAGCAAGTTGGCTGATAACTTAAATGAAAAACTTAAATTCAATCTATTCACTGATAAAACATATCCTAGAACTGAAATTATTTCCTATTGTAAAGATTTAATTGCTAATCCTCCAGAATACTTTACTGATAATACAACTATTGAAAAACGTCCTTATCAAGAAGTATGCATTAAAAAAATTAATGATATGAAAGATAAAAATTTGATCATTTGTTTACCAACTGGAACTGGTAAAAACTTTATTATTACTCATTCATTACAATCTAATGTAAAATATCTTATTTTAGTTCCTAGAATTATGTTAATGGAACAAATTAAAGATGAAATAGTTAAATATCATCCTAGAATGAAATCTAAAATTCAAATGATCGGCGATTCAAATAATGAATTCAAATCTGAGAAAGATATTACAATTTGTGTTTATAATAGTGTTGATATTGTAAAAGACCATATTGAATTATTTAATAAAATCTTTGTTGATGAAGCACATCATATTAGAAAACCGGAAATTTATAAAGATGAAGATGATTATTCTTGTTCTTCATCTGATCTAGATTCTGAGTATGAAGATGATTTTGATGAAAATGTATCTTATACTGATGATGAATACTTTGACGATGAAGAAGAACTAAATGAAGAAGACATTGAAGATGATTTTGATGATGATGTTGAACCTAGAACAGAACAAAAAGATGAAGTTAAAGAAGAATTTGATGATCCAGAAAATGAAAATTGTGATAATAAAACTTTTACTAAAATTATTAAAGAATTTTCAAAACTCAATAACAATGTCTATTTATCAGCAACAATTGATGAACATCCTGGTTTTGATTTTTATGAAGAAAAGATTAGAGATATGATTGAAAAAGGGTATTTATGTGATTACACAATTAACATTCCTATTTTTACAGAAGACCCTACTAATATTTTGGTTTGTAAATATTTAATTAAAAATTATCATAATATCATTATCTATTGCAATTCTCAAAAAGATGGACAATCAATTAATAAAATAATGAATTCTATTCAAAAAGGATGTTCAGAATATATTGATTGTAAAACATCTAAAAATAAACGTAATGATATTCTTAATAATTATAAATCTGGAAAATTACCTTTTCTAGTTAATGTAAAAATTTTAGTTGAAGGTTTTGATGCCCCTATTACGAATGGAGTTTGTTTTATGTCTTTACCATCTTCTAGTACTACTTTAATTCAAATTATTGGTCGTGCTTTAAGATTAGACCCAACACGTGGAAAAACAATTGCTAAAGTTATTTTACCTTTCTCTAAAAAAGAAGATGAAAAAGCAATTTGTAATTTCATGAAAGTAATGGCTAAGAATGATTCTAGAATTAGAAAATCATATGATAATAAAAAACTAGGTGGGTATTTTAATATTGAAAATATATTTGATGATGAAGAAAATATTGAAGATCTAGATTTAATGGAAGAATTTGATATTAAATGGGAACTTATCTTTGATAATATGGGAACTTTAAAAAATAGTGAAGAAATCTGGATGATGAGATTGGAAGAAGTTAAAAAGTATATTGATGAAAATAAAAAATGTCCATCAACTATTGATAAAGATACTAATATAAAAAAATTAGGTAGTTGGATTTCAAATCAAAAAATAAATTATAGATTATGCATGCATATAATGAAAAATGATAAAATTTATAATAAATTTAAAGATTTTCTAGAAACTTATAAAGAATATTTCTTATCAAATCAAGAATTTTGGAATAATATTTTAGAAAAAGTTATTACATATATTAATGTAAATAATAAAAGACCTTCTTCTATTGATAAAAATAAAGAAATACAATTTTTAGGTAGATGGTTAATTGTACAAAAAAAAAATTATAAATCAAAAGATCAAATTATGAAAGATAATATAATTTATAATATATTTAAAAACTTTCTAGAAAAATATCAAGAATATTTCCTATCAAATGAAGAAATATGGAATAATAATTTACAAAAAGTTATTAAATATATTAATGAAAATTATAAATTACCATATTGTAGAGATAAAAACATTAATTTTTTAGGACGCTGGATTTCTAGTCAGAAAAAAAATTATGAAAATCGATCATTTCTTATGAAAAATGATACAATTTACAATATCTTTAAAAACTTTTTAGAAACTTATAAAGAATATTTCTTATCAAATGAAGAAATATGGAATAATAATTTACAAAAAGTTATTCAATATATTGATGAAAATAATAAAACACCCTTAATAACAGATGAAGTTATAGAATTACGTTATTTAGCAATATGGTTATATACACAAAAACAAAATTATAAAAAAAATAAAAATATTATGAAAGATAATGTTATTTATAATAAATTTAAAGACTTTCTAGAAAAATATAATGAATATTTTATATCAAATGAAGAAGGATGGAATAATAATTTAGAAAAAGTTATTCAATATATTGATAAATATAATAAATTACCATCATTATCAGATAAAAATAAAGACATACACAATTTAGGAGTATGGATTAGTCGTCAAAAAAAAAATTATAAATCAAAAGATCAAATTATGAAAGATAATATAATTTATAATATATTTAAAAACTTTCTAGAAAAATATCAAGAATATTTCTTATCAAATGAAGAAATATGGAATAATATTTTGGGAAAAGTAATTCAATATATTGATAAATATAATAAATTGCCATCCGGTTGTGATAAAAATAAAGAAATTCAAACATTAGGTAATTGGATTCAAACACAGAAAAAAAATTATAAAACACATACTGAAATCATGCAAGATGATATTATTTATATAAAATATAAAGACTTTCTAGAAACTTATAAAGAATATTTCTTATCAAAAGAAGAACTATGGAATAGTACTTTAGAAAAAATTATAAAATATATTAATGAAAATAATCAATTACCATCGTCAAAAAGTAAATGTAAAGAAATACAATTTTTAGGTAGATGGTTAATTTCACAAAAAAAAAATTATAAAGTACAAAAAAATATTATGAAAGATGCTAAAATTTACAATAAATTTAAATCATTTGTAGAAAAATATGAAAATTATTTCTTATCAAATGAAGAAATTTGGAATAATAAATTAGTTCAAGTTATTAAATATATTAATGAAAATAATAAATTACCGTCTTCAAAAAGTAAAGATAAAGAAATTAAAATATTAGGTTATTGGATTAAAAATCAAAAAAAAAATTATAAAACATTAAAAGAAATTATGAAAAATGATATTATTTATAATGAATGGAATAAATTTATAACAGAAAATAAATCATATTTTTTAAATGATGAATAAAGAATATTATTTATACATTATATATAATTTATACATATCCCTTTATCAGGATGTTGTCCACTACCACATTAATTAATTCAGTTTCAGCCAGGGTAATTTGCTTACTACTTTTTGTTTGTAAAATTTTTTTAGATTTCATATTTTTAAATCTAGGATTCTAATTTTGATGTTGTTTTAATCTTTCTGAAATTTTATTTTCAATTTGACCACAATAAATAGATATTATACTATTAATATATTTTTTACATTTTTATTTTTACCTTTTTTACAAAATTGAAATATAAAATTTATATTATTATATAAATATATAAAATGACAACAGAATTATTATCACAAATTAATAAAATATCAAACGAAATTAAACTTATTCAAGGAGATGAATATGGTGAACAATATTATAATGTTGCATTTAATTTAATTCAGAATCATCCAGAAAATATAAATCAATACCAAATACTTATTGAAGCAACACACATACTAATTGATGATGATTATAAATTTAAACTTATACTTAATCTTAAACAAAAAATTAAAGAACAAGATATTATTATTAAAGATCAAGGTAACAGAATTATTAAACTAGAACACGAAGTTAAAGAATTAAAGCTTGAAAATCAACAACTCAAGCAAGATAACAAACAACTACATACAAAAATTAATATTCTTATGCGAAACCAATACAATTTAATTATATGGCAAGCATACAAAAACCTAGAATATTATATTATTAAATCAGTTACAAATTTTAATGACTCAATAATGCATAATATTGATACTAATCTCAATAATTTTATAAATAATACAGAAAATACAAAATATATAACACAAATCAAAGAAATGCAAATTAAATTTAAAATTAATAATTATTATAACATTCTAGGTAAATTATCAAAAAATAGAATCAAAGAAGCTCATCCAGATCCAATTGAATTAGATGAACTAGAAATCGCTTGTGATGAAATGAAAAATGTATATCCTGGAATTGAAGAATTATACAATAATTACACAGAAGTATATAACTTTTTTACAAATTAAAAATAAAACAATTTACACACCAATTATAATATTCTTACTAAAATCAATATTTATATTTTCATTCGGATATCCAATCGGATTACATACAAATGGAATACCATTAATTATATTATTTGATGGTGTATGAGTATGGCCATAGATCCAACATTTTATTTTACCTTTTTCTTTTTCAATTAAATCATCCATATTACAATAAAACCATTGATTATACGGTAAACTACCAATTGTTTTATATTTTTCATTTATTAAAGATTCTGAAGGACCATGATGTGTTATAACAATACAATTATTATTATTATTCAAAGCATCTTCTAAAAAGTTCTTACTTATTGAATGTAATTCATTATATTTAATATAATCTAGATTTTGTATATAACGAACATCATTTATTTGATATTTTGGATTCGTAATTTTACTCCATAATGTAGTTCCAATAAAACAATAATTATCATAATATTCATAACTATTATTTAAAAAACTAATATTATCAAACTTTTCAAAATACTCCATTAAAAAATTATTCGTATCTTCTATAGATTTTTTATTATAATATTCGTGATTTCCAGGTATAATAAAAGATTTCTTAAAATTACCACTTATGAATTTCATAAATATATCATAATTTGACTGATAGGGATTTCCAATATCACCTGCTAATATACATATTTCATCATCCTTTCCAGATGGAATCTTACTAATAAAATTATCAATTTCATAAGATTGATAAAATTCTAAATGTATATCAGATAAATATCTTATTTTAATCATTTTATTATCATTAATAAAAATATTATATGTTTATATTATTTATTTCTGATTATTACATAAATATAAATGGATCAAATTCTTTATTTAACACATTTTACACGTGTTGAAAATGCAATCAATATTATAAAATCTGATTATTTATTTACAAATATTGAAAGAATGAAAAAAAATATCAAATATGAAGGGGTTTTAAGTCAAACATTAAGTAAATATAATAATAATGATTTTACAGATGAATTTCCAGGTATCTATATGTCATACATTACAGAATCTGATATTAATAAATTAATTTATGAACAACCTGTTTTACAAGTTAGTAAAAGAATTATGTTTGTATTTAGTAAAAAATTACTCGAACAAAAAAATTACCACTGTAATATTATAGATCATAATGGACATATTAGTGAAAATTTAACTTATTTTAGTTTTAATTTGGATAAAATGCCAAATCAATCAGATGTTATAAAATTTTATGAAACTATATATGGAAATTATCCTGGAAATGAAATTATTTTTCATGACAAAATTAGTCTTAGTGCATTATGTGAAATATGGGCATTTAATAAAGAAACATATAATGAATTATTATCTAAAATACCTTCTAAATATAATAATTTAATTAAAATAAAAAAAAAATATCCTAAAACAGTCAAATGTCCTGCAAACATTGAAATAGACACTAAATCATTACCTTTTTTAATCGATTTAGATTTTAAGTACTCTGGACTGCATAAAGTAATTTATCCATATAAAACTAAAACTAAATCCTCTAAATCACATTTCATAAAAATAGCAAAAATAGCTGGTATTTCAGATAATGATATAAATAAATATGATTTATCTAACCCACAAAAATTAAATGATTATTTTGTAAAACATAAACTATATACATATTTTCATGAAAATAGAGATAAACAACATTTTATAAAATAAAATAAAAATATTAGATTACTTTTATACATATAATAAAATGGATCAATATTTTCATAAAATAGTAAATTATTTATATTTAGGTAATTCTAGATCATTAGAATATCATAATTTTGATATGATTGTAAATTGTACTAAAGAAAATGACATACCTTTTCCAATTCATTATAATCCTTTATGTATTAGAATACCTATTAAAGATGAACCATCTGAATATAATAAATTATTAACACTATTAAATGACACCAATGTTTTAGAAGAAATTCATAACACAATTGAAAATAAAAAAGATGTTCTAGTTCATTGTTTTATGGGTCAACAAAGATCTTGTGCTGTAGTTGCGTGTTATCTTATCAAATATTATAATTTAACACCACAAGAATCAATTGATTTCATTAAATTAAAAAGACCAATTGCATTTTTCGGTAATGTTAATTTTTTACAAACCATTGAAACTTTTTATGAAAATATATCATTGTAAAATTAAAAGTTACTATAATATTTTTCTTTTATTTCTTTAATTTTATAATATCCAATAAATGCAGTTGATATAATTGGAAGAAGATTTATCATTATTACATATAAACTATCATTTTGTATCGCATAAAATAATAATAAATAACATCCTAAAAATCTAGTAACTAAATAACATTCACTAAACTCTTTAGCTGATTTTACTTGATACATTTTAATCATTTGTGCTATATTTTGTATTATAATTAGCATAAAAATTATGATACTCATTGTTTTTTGTCCATTTGAAGAATCAGAATCAAAAATATCAAACTTCATTTACAAATATTTTATTATTGATTAAATTATAATGATAATTCAATTTTATTAATCAATACAATATAGTTCCATCATATTAAAATAGTATTTATTTAATAAATATAATGTTCTTCAATTATAATACCATTCACATATTTTAAAGTTCTAAATAATTTACCATTTTCTTTAAATGTTCTACACTCACCATTTAATATACCATTTACATAGTTTCTTGTTTGATATATATTACCATTTTTATAATAAGAATTATAAATACCCTCTTTTTTATTATTTAACATAAATACATCTGATTCAATTTCACCTGTTTTATAATATGTGATTTTTAATTTACACATTGTATATACTTATCTGAATATTTAATTCATAAAAAAAATATTGGTCTAACGAAAATATAATTATAGCTATTTTAATTATACATATAAAAATTAAAATTGAATATTATTTTATAATGATTAGATATTAAAAAAATGAACAATAATTTAAAAGTTAAATACAACTTACCTTTAGTAAATATTGTAGGTGATAAATTAGGTCTTCCAGATGAAATATTAAATTATATTGATAATATTAATGGTCCTATTTTATACTATGTTATTCGTGATTATTCATATTTAAATATATATGACGGAAAAACAAATAAAAAATACCAGAAAATTAATATGACTAATGGATCTTCGTCTGCATTTGATATTAGTCCAACGGAAAATACAATTGCAATTGTTAACTCAAAAAATGAGATTATTCTTTGGGATATTACAATTAATAATTCTCAATGGATTATCAATAATTCTGATCCTGATTATGTATCTAAATATAAAACCACACCACTATTTATTAAATTTACACCAGATGGTAAATTTATTATCACATATTTAGAAAATATGATTCGTATTTATAATTCAACAAATGGATTACTTATTCGTAAAATTGAAAATACAAGCCAATCATTAATCTCATTTATTAATTGTGATTTTTCTGGTAATATTATTATTACTGGATATTCATCTGGTGAAATTAAATTATTCTCTACAGAAACAGGTATTTTATTAAAAGAGATTCGTATTCATACTAAAGAAATTTCTAGTATCGCAATTAATAAAGAAGGCTCATTACTTGTTACTGGATCTTGGGATGGTAATAGTTACATTTGGGATTTAAACACAAACAATAGAATTCGTAAGTTACAGTTTAATAAAAAAATGATGCATAATGGTATTTTTACCCCTACAACTATTATACACGATGTTGAGTTTTCATTTGATGGAAAGTATATTATTGGTTTATGTAATTCGAACACTTATTTATGGAATGTACGTACTGGTACACATATAAAAAAATTATTAAATACCTCACAGTTTATATTTAGAAATGACAACATTAATCAATATTTATTATCTATACAAGGTAGTGACTTACGGTGTATAGGTGATGAATATTGGGAAGAAATTATTGTTAATAAAACAAATATTGAATGATTTTAGTAATATTATATTTTTTTTATAAAAAAAATATATGTAACAAATGGAAAACTTAACACCTAGAGCTAGTTAAAACAACGACCTTACGCATTGGGGTGCGCAAAGGTGCAGATGCTCTTCCTGGTGCAATCCGCTCCGTAGCGGCATGGCGTGACAGTTCTCTTGAATCCAAGGGGGTGCGAGAGCAGACAGACCGCTTTGCGACAGTAGATTCCGTCCCAGCATATCGAGCTAGGTATCACGAACCCAACGGGGTGCGAGAACATACAGCCGACTCTGTTACAGCCTTTTCCGAATTTACACTGCGGAAACATCAGCATCTCCAGCTCCGGTGGCGGCATCGGCATCGGCAATGGTGGTGGCGGCGGCGTCGAGTTGACGATGTGGAACTCGTCCGTGTCATCGTATTCATCCGAGTCGTACGAGGGGCCTTGGCAATCATTGATGAACTCATCCTCTTCGTTGAGTTCCGCGATGATACGTTCTACCTCGGCGAACTCGTCGGCGTTTTCGTAGCCGAGGAGGGACGCAAGATCGTCAGCGGTGGTCGTCATTGTGATGCAAATTGGTTTTTAATATATAAAAAATTAAATAAAAAAAATCAATTTTAATATAACTATATATCCAAAATAAACTATTTTTTCATAAAAATTATAATGATCATTATTGTCTTTGTAAAGTTCTTAATTACCTTGTCAATATATCAAATGCAAATTAGCCTTCTTTTTATCTTCTTGTGATCCGTTTATTGATGCATACATGTTAATAATATATGCAACACCGTCATTCAGCTTCTTATTTAAGATAAGTTGAGTTAATATTATCATCAAATTGAACATTTCCATACTTCATATATATTTGTAGAAGGTAATGTTTGTTGTTTTGAATAATTAAAATAGTTATTCAAATACATCATATCATAATTTATCTTCATTTTATCATATTTTGTTTTATTAATTTTATTATATATCTGAATATTATCTTGATATGGATAATAATATATATAATCTTCTTCCTTTAATTCTGCTAAATAATCAATTATCTGGATTTCTTTATTTAAAGTAATGAAATCATATGAAATATTCATAAATTCATTATGAAGAATTAAATAATTAATAAAATAATCATATTCAGTTTTATTAACTTCATAGTCATACCTATTAATATATTCTTCTTTCCAAAAATCAAATCCTTTTTCATTAGTATCCCATCCCATATTTAATATTTTTTGTAAATCATTTAAATGAGGTAAATCTATCATTATAGTTTGATTACATTCTTTTGGATATTCAAAATTATCTTTATAATCAGGATGAATTCCATAAATAATATGTTGTCCAAAAACAAGCTGATTCATATAATATTCATTATGATAGAAATAATATAATACGATTACGAATAGGTAATTCATATTTTGTTATAATTTTTTATTTTAATAAAAATATTCAATTTTATTTTATAAAATAAAATTATATATATAATTAAATATATAAACTTAAAATAAAAATGTTAGCAGCTATTTTTGCCGAATTTATTGGTACATTTATCTTCTTACTAGTAATTCTTGTAATAGGTCAACCAATTCCAATTGTAATAGGTCTTCTTGCCGCTATTTTAGCATTTGGAAGTTTATCAGGAGGTCACTTTAATCCGGCTGTTTCAGTAATGATGTTAGTTAAAGGTGCAATTGGTGTTAATACTTGTGTTTCATATATTGCTGCTCAGGTATTAGGTGGTATTGCTGCTCTTTTATGGTGGAAAAGTACAGGATCTATAACTTCTAAAACATATTAAATTTAAGTAAAAAAGAATATAAGGAAAATTGTCATTTATTTAATTATAGTAATAAAGAGCTTCGGTAGCTTAATCGGTAGAGCTACATACTTATACTGTGGAAGATGCAGGTTCGAGTCCTGTCCGGAGCATTAAATTTATTTTTAAATTTTTTATAAATAAGCTAAATATAACTTTTGCTTGATTAGTTATTTTTGATAATATAATATAATGATCATTTTTACATTGAATAAATAATCTAAAAAAGTAAATTATTGTATAGAATCAAGTTCCTTAATAAAATTTATCATTTTCAACATTTTATGTTGATATACACCAACACCACCTGGAAAATGATGTACTGCTTTATCACTTCTCACATTATTATCATTATTTACACATAATTTTTTAAATGTTTGATTATCATATAAATCATATTTAAATGAATTGTATACAATATAGGCTTGATCAATACAAGATAAATTATAAAATCTAGTTGCTAAATCTTTATTAATATTTTCATATAATTCACGTATTGTTTTACTATTTGTATAACCCATTATACCTGCACTAAATGCAGGTTTACCTAAATACTTTTCTAAATCATCACCAAATAATAATTCACCACCATATATATTACTATCCCTTGTTATAGTTCCTTCTTCAAGCGCATAAATAACATCTTTGGTCATTAAATCAAAGACTTTATTCAAATCACCTTTTATAATAATATCAGTATCTAGATATAGAATTTTTTCATAATCATCAATCATACTAAATTTAAAAATATCTAATCGTGATAATACTGAATCACGTACTGTTTTATAATTATCATTTATTACAAATTTTATATTATCATAATATAGTTGATGATTTTTAATTATATTCATAAAATCACTGGTAGTATATACTAATATATCAGTATTATTAGTTAATTTACCATATTTTCTAATACTATATAACATTATAATAAACATTTCAAGAAATTGTATTTGACAAAATATACAGATGAAAATAACATTTTTAGTTTTTACTTTTTTTAATGATTCCATTTTTAATTACATTTTTATATTTAGTTTTTACTTAAACTAAATTTTAAACATTAACTAAATCATCTACCATTTTAACTAATTGATCATAATTTGCACCACTAACAATATCAAATATTAATCCTTCTTCAAAAGCAATAAATGTTGGTAAACTTTTAACATTATATTTATCAGCTATTTCAGGAAACTCATCAATATCAACTTTATATGTTTTTAAATTTAATCTTATTTTATCAGATCTAACCATTAATTGATCTAATTTAGGTATCATACTTTTACAAGGTCCACACCATTGAGCATAAAAATCAACTAATACAAAAGAATGTTTAATTGATTCATCAAACATTTCAACACTATCAATTTCAATAAAATTCATTTTTTAAATATTTTCTTTATATTTTCTTTATATCATTAAATAAATAAATAAAATAATTAATATGTCAGATTTTAGATTAGAATATACAGTTTCTACAAATCTAGATATTACATTACCATTATATGGCAATGTTAATGTAACTGTTTATTGGGATGAAAATAATCTAACAATGTTCGATACATATAATACAATAGGTAATAAAACACATACTTATTCAATACCAGGTACATATATAGTTAAAATTACAGGTACATTAACTAGGTTTGGAAATTCAGTATCGTATACAAATTCATCTAACTTAATAAGAGTATTAAATTTTGGATCAGTCGGATTAACTAGTTTATCTGGTGCATTTTATAATGCTATTAATTTAATTGAAGTACCAATTACAATACCAACAACAATAACAAATCTATCTTATACTTTTTATGGGGCTAGTTCTTTTAATCAAGATATATCAAATTGGAATGTATTAAACGTGACAAATATGTCATATATGTTTGCTAATGCAACTAATTTTAACCAAAGTATTAATTATTGGAAAACAAATAATGTAACTACTATGGAAGGAATGTTTAAAAATGCAACTAATTTTAACCAAGATATATCTTATAAAATATCAGATAGATCATGGAATATTCTTAAAGTAACAAATATTAGTTATATGTTCAATAATGCAACTAATTTTAATAAAAATATCGGAAATTGGAGTGTATCAAATATTACAAATATGAGTCATTTATTTAATAATTCTTCTTCATTTAATCAAAATATTGGTAAATGGAATACATCAAAAGTTATAAATATGTCATATATGTTTGCAAATACATCTAATTTTAATCAAAATATATCATTATGGGATACATCAAATGTTACTAATATGTCATATATGTTTTATAATGCATCTAAATTTAATTATAGTATTAATTATAACTCATTTAGTAATACCTGGAATACTATTAATGTACATAATATGACTCATATGTTTGATGGAGCTTTTTCATTTAATCAAAAAATTTCTAATTGGAATACATCAAATGTTACAAATATGTCATATATGTTTGCAAATGCATCTTTATTTAATCAAGATATTACATCATGGTTAACAACTTCTGTTACAGATATGCAATCTATGTTTTTATCAGCAACTAATTTTAATCAAAAAATTAAAAGAAATTTATCATATAATTATTGGAATACATCAAATGTTACAAATATGTCTAGAATGTTTGAAAATGCAACTTATTTTAATCAACCAATTAATAATTGGATTGTTTCAAATGTTACTAATATGTCTAATATGTTTAAAAATGCTATAAATTTTAATAAAGATATTAGTACTTGGGATATATCAAATGTATCTAATTTTACTGATTTTTTATTAAATGTAACATTACCACAAACATTATATGATTCATTATTAATTTCCTGGAATAATTTACCTACATTACAAAATAATGTAACTTTTAATGGTGGTAATAGTATTTACTCATTCGGACAAGCATCATCATCAAAACAAACTATCATTAATAATTATAACTGGATATTTTATGATGGTGGTTTAGAACCATTACCAGATGGTAATCCAATGATTTTAGAATATAGAGTTAATACAGGTGAACAAATTACATTACCATTCGCACAAAATGCTAATGTAACAGTATATTGGGGTGATGAATTAAGTGATATTTATACAACTCCAGGTAATAAAACACATACATATGCTAGAACAGGTAGTTATACCGTACAAATACTGGGGACACTTGATCAATTTGGAACAGGATCAATACCATATCCAAATGCAGATAAATTATATAAAGTTATTGATTGGGGAATTATTGGATTGTCAGATTTATCAGGTGCATTTTATAATGCAATTAATTTAATACAAGTACCAAATTATCTATATTCAAACGTAACACATATTGATTATATGTTTTATAATGCAACTAATTTTAATGATCCAAATATAATTCAATGGGATGTTTCACAAGTTACTAGAATGGAATTCACATTTGCATATGCAACTAACTTTAATCAACCAATTGGAGGATGGAATGTATCAAATGTTGAACTTATGACATCTACATTTAATAATGCCATATCATTTAATCAAGATATTTCAAATTGGGATATTACAAATGTTAGTTATATGGATAATTTTCTTAAAAATGGTAATTTATCTACAACAAATTATGATTTATTAATAACAAAATGGTCAGATTTAACACTTCATAATGATATTAATATTAATTTAGGTTCTAGTATATATTCTTATGGAGAAGTTACTAGATTAAGAAAAACTATTATAGATAATTATAATTGGACTATTCTAGATGGTGGTAATAGACCACTTACTACACAGCCATTTACAATACAATATAAAACATTAAGTGGTGATAAAACAATATCATTACCTTTATTTGGTCAAGTTAACATTGATATTGATTGGGGTGATGGTAATTTTCAAAGTCTTTATACACCTGGAATTATTACTTATACTTTTGCCACTCCAGGTGTATTTATTGTTAAAATATATAACTCATTAGAAAAATTTGGAAATGGTGTTGAAGGATATCCAAATACAAATAAAATATTTAGAATATTAGATTTTGGTAATATTAATTTAATTAGTTTATCTGGAGCTTGTATAAATGCATCTAATTTAATTGGAATTCCAAATACATTACCATCTACAATTACAGATATAAGCTATTTATTTTTTGAAGCTTCAAAATTTAATGACCCTAATATTACATTATGGGATACTACAAATATAACTGATATCTCATATATGTTTTTTAATGCTAAATTATTTGATCAACCTTTAGATAATTGGAATATGGATAATTTACAAAGATTTACATATTTTTTATATGGTGCTATTTCTTATAGTCAAACATTCGCACAATGGATTATTGATAATCAATGGCATTAAAATATTTTTTTATCACATTATTTTTCATATTTTTTTTACATTAGTAAAGTAATAACACTTCTAAGATATAATTATGAGTATTTTTTTTAACGGAAATAATAATTCAACCATTATAACTTCAAATTCATTTGATTTTGGTACAAATAATTTTACAATTGAATGGTGGCAATATCAAACTGATACCAGTAATTATCCAAGAGTTTTTTCTATTGGAATAAGTACAAGTAATAGTATTGCATTTGAATTTGGTGTTGGTTCTACAGCATTATTATGGCTTAATAATTCATCATATAATTTTGGATTAACATCTACAGATATAACATCATTAGTTAATAATAATAAAAATAAATGGACACATTTTGCAATTGTTAGAAACACAACTCTAATCTTTTTATATATTAATGGTAATTTGATAGGATCAGTTGGTTTTGGTCCAGCTATTGTAAGTAGTAGTTATTATTTTACTATTGGTAATGAATCTCCAGGATATGGAAGATACGTTTCATCAAATTTAAATTCACAAAATACACAATTTAAAGGATATATTACTAATTTTAGATTTGTAAATGGTTCAATCGTTTATTCATCTAATTTTACACCACCAACAGCAACTTTAACACCTATTACAAATACACAATTATTAATTATACCTGATTATACAAAATCATATATTTCTGATTCTTATACTAATAATATTATTGATTCAGGACCTTTATCAAAAACTATATATGGTTCAAATGTATATTTAAATAATAAATCACCATATACAGGAGAAGGTTCTTTATTATTTGCTGGTACTACTGGAACATATTTAACTACATCTTATAATGATGATTTTAATTTAAGTACAGGTGATTTTACTATTGAATGGTGGCAATATCAAACAGATTCTAATTCAACACCATATATATTTTCAATTGGAACATCATCATCTGTTCCAGCTATATCATATGTATCTAGTTCTAAATTATATATTGCTAATGTATTAAATACATTTACATCAGCACCTCCAGTATATAAAAATGCTTGGACACATACGGCTATTACTAGATCATCTGGAGCAGTAAAATTATTCTTTAATGGTATTCAAGTAGGTTCAACCTGGACTAATACATCTGCTATTACACCTACTACTAGTTTATATATTGGTAGTTTTATGACACCAGCATCTACATCAATGTATGGAGGATATTTAACCAATTTTAAATGGACTAAAGGAACATCACTATATAATTCTAATTTTATACCATCATTTACACTTTTATCTACATCATCAAATACTAAATTATTACTTACAGCTTCATCTTCCGCTAATTATATTACAGATACTAGTGGTACATCTAAAACTATTACAAATACAGGTGTAACTTGGTCATCATTATCACCTTTTAAAGAAAATATACCTTTATTACCAACAAATTATCGTTATTATAAATGGATTATTACACAAATTAGAAATCCAACAACAAATATTACAACTCTTCCAGAAAGAAAAAATGGAATTGAAGTCTCAGAATTTAATTTTTATAATTATAATAAACAAAAAATAGATTTATCTACAAATACAATTATAACTAATACAGTTAATAATACTGGATATGCTAATTATAATAGTATTTTACAAAGTGTAGGATATCCAACATATTCATTTAATTGTGATTCAATTACTTCATTTAATTTAAGTGGTACAAATATACAAAAATGGTATTTAATATCAAATGGGACACTTAATACTAATTTTTATTTTAAAACAATTACAGCAAATTTTCCAGTGTATAATGCAGCTAATCCATATTTTACTACAGCGACTGGAAATAATTTTATGTCTTATATCGATAATACATCTGGGTCAGAAGTTAATTCTTCCATTTCATATACAACATCACAAACTATTTTTATTGTATGTACACCTTCTACACTTGGTAGTTCATATATTATTTCAAATACAACTGGTACATTAGCATTAGTTTCAAATTTTACAATTAGTGGAACTACTAAAATGTTTGAATTTTATGATGCAGGAACACCTTCCACAAGAAAAGATATTGATTTAACACCTTATACATCAAATGTAAAATTACATATTATAACTATAACATCTTTATTAGGAATTATATTTATATACTTAGATGGTACTCTTAATAATTTTTTTCCATATAATCCAACATCTCCTGTTGTACAAAAAATAAATGCTTTATTTGGTGCTTCATCCTCAGCTAATCCATATTCAGGTGCATTTGGAGAATTATTAATTTATAATTCAGTATTAAATACAACTGACCGTCAAAAAGTTGAAGGTTATTTAGCCAATAAATTTAACATTACAAATCAATTACCTTTTGATCATCCATTTTATAATACATATGTTCCAGGGACATTTAATACTATTAATACAGCTAATCCATCAACTAATTTATTTGATAATTCAACTTCCACAAAATGGATAGATCCATATGCACCAGCAGTTACACCAAATCCAAAAGCTGGATGGGTTATTATTGATATGGGAATCACAAATAATCCATCAAATAAACCTATGTATTATAATTGGTTTACATCAGATACGAATACAGCAAGAGATCCTATATCTTGGATTATTGCTGGTTCAACTGATTTAAATACTTGGAATACATTAACAGAAGTTAATAATTATATGCCACCTACTACACGTAATAAAAATATTGATTATAATACATATTCATATAGAACTGATTATTATTTACCATTATTTGAAAGAAAATATCCATCTAGTTTTAATCTTAATGGTGTATTAGGTGGTTCTCCAGATTATAGATATGATTGGGCTACTACTGGACAATTATATGGTAATGGAATATATAATGTATTATCATCTGATACATATATTGTGTCTGGTGTAACATATGCCGCTTATTATGCAGTTGATTTATTAGTTGGTACACTAGCACAAATTGGAAATGCTAGTGTAGGATGGTATACAAATAATAAATATAGTACAACAAGTCTTTATACAGGAACTAATTCTTTTCAAGGAACACCTGGTGAATATATAACAATTAAATTACCTTATCCAATTAGTTTAGGTAGATATTCTATTTTTCCAAGAATAACATATGCTGTATCTAGAACACCTAGTAATTTTGAAATATATGGTTCAAATGATAATAATACTTGGACGTTACTTGATAAAATTGAAGGTATTGCTGATTGGGCTGAAGGAACTTCTTCATTATTAAATGATTATGGACAAAAATCTTTTACAGCTCCTTTAATATCACATAACAAATATCAATATTTAACATTAGTTGTTGCAGCGGCAGGTAAACAAGATGCATCATCCGGATATGTAAATTTATTAGAATGGCAAATATATGAAACAAATAATCCAATGATATTGGGATATTCTAATATCACAAATGGACAAATTGTATCATTACCTATTAAAAATATTATATCACCTGTTACTATTGATTGGGGTGACGGAAATATTGATTATTCTATTACAACAAATAATCCATCACATACATATACATCAAATATTACAACTGTAAATATTTATATTAGTGGTAGTTTTACTAGATTCGGAAAAAATGATTCAGAATCAGTTTTCTCCGGTATTACATTATTAACTAGTGTTTATACATTTGGTGATATTTCAATTACTAGTTTAGAAGGAGCTTTTTATGGTGCTACTTCACTTACATCTATTACAAATACATTACCACCATCAGTCACATCTTTAAAAAATATATTTTACGGATGTACATCATTTAATGATACAAATATACAAAAATGGAATACTTCACAAGTTACAGATATGTCATATATGTTTGGGGCATCTTCATTTAATTCTGATTTAATACCTCAAACATCTGGTAGTATATATTTTAATAATTCTGGTTCTTCTACTTATTATATTGATGTACCATATGACTCAGATTTATTACTAGGTACAGGAGATTTTACGATTGAATTCTTTTGTTATAAAACTGATAAAAATACAACATCTAAATTTTTTAATTTAACTTCTGCAACTTCTACAAATAATGCATTATCTTTTAATATTAGTAGTGCTGGAGCAGTTGTTTATTTTTCTAGAAATATTGATACTGCAACAACAACTAATTCTACAATTGCCACACTAACAACAGCTGATTATTTAAATAAATGGATACATTTTTCATTAGTTAGACAATCTAATACTGTTACATTATATAAAAATGGTATAATATTAGGTTCTTCATTTACTGATACTAATAATATAACACCATCAACTATTAGAACATTAAGAATTGGTAATGATTATTTAGCTGCTAATTCTTCTGCATTTGGTGGTTATATTACTAATTTCCATTGGATAAAAGGAACTGCTATTCGTACTGGTAATTTTACAGTACCAACTAGTCCAGCAACACCATATACAAATACAAAAATTTTATTATTAGCAGTAAATAGTGGATTATTTCTTACTGATTCAAGTATCTCACCTAAAACTATTAATAATAATGGTACATATTGGTCTACAACTACACCATACACATTATATACTGATTATTTAAATACTGAAAATGTTACTACAATGGCTAATATGTTTCAAAATGCAACATCATTTAATAAAAATTTAAATACTTTAAATACAACAAATGTTATTAATATGGCTAATATGTTTAATAATGCAACATCATTTAATCAATCAATTGATACTACTACATATTATCAAATTAAATATTGGTCAGTTGAAAATGTAACTAATATGAGTTCAATGTTTCAATCAGCATCTTCATTTAATCAATCATTATCAAATTGGGATGTATCAAGTGTATTAAATATGCAATCAATGTTTCAAGGTGCAACTGCATTTAATCAATCTATTAATAGCTGGGATACATCAAATGTTCAAAATATGTCTAACCTATTTAATAGTTCTATATATAATTCATCAATTTATAACTTAAATACATCAAATGTTACTGATATGTCTTATATGTTTAGTAATACAACATTATTTAATCAACCTTTTACACCAGGTAGTATATCATTTACAGGATTGTCATATATTACAGTACAAAATAGTATTACTGATATTAACTTTTCACTTGAAAGAAGTGATTTTACGATTGAATGGTGGCAATATCAAACAGATTCTAATACAAATTCCAGAGTTTTCTCTATTGGATCAAATCCATCAAATATTATTAGTCTAGAATTGGGAACATCATCTAGTTCATTAATTTGGCTTAATTCTATAGGATATAATTTAAGTATTACACCTTCTACTTTAATTTCATCTAATAAAAATAAATGGTCTCATTTTGCTATTGTTAGAGGCTTAACATCTATTAAATTATATAATAATGGTATAAGTCAAGGTACACCTATTAATGTAGGTTCTACTTCTATAAATATAGGAATAACATCTAATTTAATTATTGGTAATGATGGACCATCTGGTATCACAGCTAATAAACAATTTGGAGGTTATATTACTAATTTTAGATGGATAAAAGGAACTGCTTTATATACCACTAATTTTACTCCTAGTATAAAATCATTAAATATAGTATTAGCTACAAAATTATTATTGTCTACATATAATTCAACACCATTTTTAGATTCGGCTAAATCAAAAACTATTACAAATTATAATGCACAATGGAATAATCTTACACCATTTTTATCATCATTATCAACAGGTTCTTTATATTTTACTCCAAGTTCTATATCATATATAAGTATTGCTGGAAGTCAAACTGATTCAGATTTTATATTAGGTTCATCAGATTATACAGTTGAATGGTGGCAATATCAAACAGATAATAGTATATATACAAGACCATTTTCAATTGGTGCAAATCCAAATGCAACATTGGCATTAGAATTTGGTACTAATTCAACTACATTATTATGGGTTAATTCAACATCTAGTAGTAATTTTTATAGTTTTGGTTTATCAACTATTCAAATAAATTCATTAGTTTCAACAAATAAAAATAAATGGTCACATTTTGCAATTGTTAGACGTGGAATTACATTATATTTCTTTATAAATGGTATAATTATTGGTACACCAGCTACATTATCATCAACATCACAAAATATTACTACAAATAATAATCTTTTAACAATTGGTAATGAATATCCAACAACAACTTCTTTAAATACACAATTTGGAGGTTATATTACTAATTTTAGATGGACAAAAGGTGTTGGTTTATATACATCTAATTTTACACCTTCTACACAACCATTATTACCCATAAATAATGATGGATTATTATTATTATCTAATGACTCTTCATCATTACTTACAGATACTTCACAAAATAAAACAGTTATTTCTACAGGTAGTGGTATTACATTCTCAAATACATCACCGATTATTAATTTTACAACGGCATCTGTTACTAATTTACAATCTACATTTCAAAATGCAACATCATTTAACCAATCATTATCTTCGTGGGGTACTACAAATGTACAAAATATGTCATCAATGTTCCAAGGTGCATCCGCATTTAATCAACCATTAACTACTTGGAATACATCTAATGTAAAAAATATGTCATCTATGTTCCAAAATGCATCCACATTTAATCAATCATTATTAACATGGGGAACTACAAATGTACAAAATATGTCATCTATGTTCCAAGGTGCATCCACATTTAATCAACCATTATCTACTTGGAGTACTATAAATGTTACCAATATTTCATCAATGTTTCAAAATGCAATTGTATTTAATCAATCATTAGCAACATCTGGAAATATATGGAATACATCAAATGTACAAAATATGTCTAACCTATTTAATGGTGCCGTCGCATTTAATTCAAATATTAATAACTGGAATACGGCTAATGTACAAAATATGCAATCTATGTTCCAAGGAGCTATTGCATTTAATCAACCATTAACTACTTCTGGAAATATTTGGAATGTGTCAAATGTTAAAAATATGATATCAATGTTTCAAGGTGCTACTGCATTTAATCAAGATATATCATCCTGGAGTGTAATAGGTGTTACAGCTATGAATAATATGTTTTTAAATAACACTATATCTAAAACATATTATAATAACATATTATATAATTGGTCACTATTATCATCACTTAATTCAGGAGTTATATTTAATGCTGGTAATTCATTTTATACTTATGGATCAGCATCAGATGGTAGAGCAAATATTATTATTAAATATGGATGGACTATTACTGATAGTGGTATTGATCAAACCACATTACCATCTCCTATGTTATTAGATTATAGTGTAACTGGAACAAACTTAACTATCACTTTACCACTTGCTAATTTTGTTGATGTTATTATTAATTGGGGTGATGGTATTACAAATCAACAATATGTTTCAGGTGGTTTAACAGCTATTACACATACATATACTACAAATGGAACTTATACAGTTAAAATTGATAAAACACTTATACAATTTGGACACGGAATAACTACATATTCTAATCCAGATAGATTAATTAGAGTTAAAGATTTTGGAGGTATTAGATTAACTTCATTAGCTGGAGCATTCCAGAATGCAATTAATTTAACACAAATAACTGCTTTACCTACGACATCAACTATAACTGACTTATCATATACATTTGCTGGTGCAACTGGTTTTAATGATTCATATATTTCTAACTGGATTACAACTGGTGTTACAAATTTAAATTCAACATTTAAAAATGCAACATCATTTAATCAAAATATATCATCCTGGAATACATCAAATGTTATTAATATGTCATCGATGTTTCAAGGAGCTTCTACTTTTAATCAAGATGTATCTAAATGGACTATTACAAATGTCACTAATATGACTGCATTATTTAATAATTCTGGATTTGGTGAAATAAATTATACAAATGCACTTATTAAATGGGCACAACAATCTGCAACTATTAAATCAAATGTTCCATTAGGAGCAACTAATATTAATTATTATAATGATGCATCTACAAGTAGATCTCTACTTATTACTGGTAAAGGATGGATTATACAAGATGGATCAAATATAGGAACTATACCATCTCCTATTACATTATCTTATTCAAATATTGTAAGTGGTAATACAATTACTTTACCTATTAAAAATATTACAGCACCTCTTTTTATTGATTGGGGTGATAATACAGTATCAACAATTACAACAGAATTACCCACACATACATATACATCTACATATTCAACACTTAATGTTTTAATTAGAAATCAAAGATATACTAGTTTTACACATTTTGGGATTGATAATCCAATTACTGAAATTGTACAAGGTATTACTAAACTTAGATCCGTATCTGGATTAACAGCTATTAATATAACATCTTTTAAATATGCATTTTATAATGCAACTGGATTAACATCTGTATCTATATTACCATCTGGTGTTACAGATTTATCATATATGTTTTATGGAGCATCATCATTTAGTCAATATCTAGGTAGTTGGGATGTTACAACTATTACAAATATGGATAATATGTTAGTAGGTTCAGGTATTACAAGTGGTGGATATGATAATATTTTATCAAATTGGTCATTACAAAATGTTAAACAAAATATAAATATTAATGTTGGAACAGTTAAATATACATATGGAGCACCATCTGATGGTAGATTAAAATTACTTAAAACATATAATTGGACATTTATTGATGGTGATATTAATACTTCTACATTACCTACACCTATGTCATTAGTATATAATATTACCAGTCTAAATAATATTATTACTTTACCTTTATATGGAACTGTTGATGTTATTATTGATTGGGGTGATGGTACAACACAATATTCTAATACACAAGGAGGTCTTACACATCAATATATTACAAATGGAGATTATACAGTTCAAATTGGTAAAACATTAACACAATTTGGTAATGGTTCCACACCATATTTATATGCTGATAGAATTAAAAGTATTATTACATTCGGTGAAATTAGATTAGCATCCCTTAGTGGAGGATTTTTAAATGCAATTAATTTAACTGATACTACACAAATAGCTTTACCATTATCTGTTACTGATCTTTCATACACATTTGCTGGAGCTACTGGATTTAATAAACAGTTATCAAACTGGGCTGTCGTAAATGTTACAAATATGACAAATATGTTTCAAGGTGTAACTTTATCAAAAACAATATACAATAATATATTACAAAGTTGGTCTGTACAACCATTACAATCAAATGTTGTTTTTAATGCTGGTAATTCCATATATAATTATGGATCTATTTCAGATTCTAGATTATCAATGATTACTACATATGGATGGACTATTACTGATGGAGGTGTTGATCCTACTACATTACCATCACCTATGTTATTAGATGTTAATACAACACTTACTAATAATACAGTTAAATTACCATTAAATGGTACTGTTGATGTTATTATTGATTGGGGTGATGGTATTACAAATCAACAATATATATCTTCAGCTTCAAATATTACTCATCAATATTCAACACCTGGAACATATACAATCAAAATTGATAAAACATTATCACAATTTGGTTATGGTTCCACAACTTATACAAATGCTGATAGATTAGTAAGAATTAAATCATTTGGAGGAATTAGACTAACTTCATTAGCTGGAGCATTCCAGAATGCAATTAACTTAACCCAAATAACTGCTTTACCAACTACAACCACTATAACTGACTTATCTTATACATTTGCTGGTGCAACTGGTTTTAATGATTCATATATTACTAACTGGATTACAACTGGTGTTACTAATCTAGATTCAACTTTTAAGAATGCAACAGCATTTAATCAAGATA
>JACCDM010422754.1_pt1 | contig 48186 bp, 76 predicted proteins | sample 7445851 | NCBI WGS metagenome assembly JACCDM01 (sample SAMN15323438, study PRJNA562643) | freshwater metagenome | isolation source: river surface water | place: USA:Blue River Watershed | collected 2017-08-16
ATTATGAATAAACCTTTTTATCAAAAATACGACATGTGGGTAAGTCCCAGCAGTCGCAAGATGCGTAGAATACCACGTATGCGTCAATTTACCAATCTATGGAACGTTGATGTTTCTGACTCAGCAGTTTATCAGCATACATTTGATGTAGAAGAAGTAGACTGTGTAGATGTTACAATGCCAGCTGATCGTCTACATGAATTAGAAAACATGATTGAATGGTATGAACAACGAGAACATAAGATTAAACATCAACAAGAAATAGTTGAAATGCTGCGCAGAGATGAACGTGTTCGTATTGAAAACCCTGCTGTACAAAAGGCCTATATGAAGTATCTTACGTTATTGGAGTTGTGTAGAAAATGATTTTAGAAAAACAGCAGTATTGGAATAAAATAATTGATTACTATTACGACAGCGTTCACTATGAAAGCGAACATAAGAATATATACGATTGGTTAGAAGCTGAGTATGGAGCAGTATCTTCAACAGCAAAACCGATGATAGAGTTTGAAAACAGTAAAAAAGCAACTTGGTTTGCATTAAGGTGGAGTTAATGAATATCTATATTGACATGGACGATGTAGTAGCAGACTTCAAAAGCTATGCTAGGAGTGTGTTAGGAACTAGGCACAACGGAGAACGTTTTCCAGAACATGAATGGCAACATCTTAGAGATAACCCTAGACTCTACAGAGATTTGCCTACGAAAGAAGGAGCCAATGAGTTAGTAGAATGGATATTGGCTTATCAAAGAGCACACCCAGGAACCTTTGTTGCATTCCTAACCGCAGTGCCAAGACACAACGACATGCAATGGGCATTCAATGACAAAGTATGGTGGGCACATGAACGTTTTCCAGGCATACCCGTATTCTTTGGACCTTACAGCCATGACAAGTGGCAACATATCAAACAGCCAGGAGATATCCTTATCGATGATCGTGTGGGCAACAATGAAGATTGGATAGAAAACAAAGGCCGTGCTCACTTGTACAGAAACTGGCCCGACTGCAAGCGATGGCTTGAGGAGGAATTGGTTTGGCAATATCGATAACACAACCAAACCCTCTATCACCTCAAACCAAATATAAAGTGTTTGGAGATGAAGTATATGAACGGAGAGTAGTATATAGATTTCGGATGGGCGACTGTGAAGATCCGGATATCTACATTGCCGCACCAATCCACGAATGGCAACAGACAGAACAGGGTAAATGGGTAATGACCCACGGTAAAGATCAGGTTTACCATTTGAATGCTGACCCAATAACCTACGGGTATCTGGCAGTGATCACTGCTTACATTACACCCAAAAGATGGACCGAATATGTTCTTCGGGGTTGGTATACTGGTTGACTAATCTGTTTTCTAATGCTATAATTAACTATGAGCAAAACAATCTTCTACAAAAAAGTTGGTCGTCGTTACATACCTGTGTCAGAGTATGACAACGAATATTTGGATAGCTTTCCAAAAGGAGACCATTTGGTTTCAGTGTATCCTGGCGGTTCTAGCCGTAAGTTCCGCATTGATCCAAACTATGCCGCATTGATTGCTGCCGGACGTGTTGCCGAAGATGCAATTAGTAAACACATTATGGAGACCAGTGCTTTGCGTGTTCCAGACAAAGAGAAACCCCTAACAGAGGAACAACGCAATGCCTGGGAAGCCTTTAGCAAAGCCATGGGCAAGGAAGTATATGCGCTCGAATATTGTTCATATAGAGAAGCCGCAGAAGCTGGTGTTAAAGCTATGATGGATGAAGCAGAAAAACTTATGTCTAACCCTACAGTTCGTAAGAGCTTTGAAAAGTTTTTAATGATCTGTGAACTTACTAAGGAAAACAAATGAAAGACTTTTGGTTGTTTGTCAAATGGCAGTATGCGAAACTAGAGTTTTGGCAAAAGATATTTTTTGTAAACTTTTTTGTTTTGGGTTTTACAGCCGCAAGGACAGATGAAGTTTCAAAACATATTTTTATGTTTACGGTTATGGTCCCATTTTTGTACATGATTAAATGGTTTGTAATTGATTCGATTAGAGATAACTGGAAGAAGTTTAAAGAACAGAAAGCAAATCTGTTCAATACTATAAAGGAAGGAAAATAAAATGCAAATTAGAGCAACTGAAGACGCAGAAGAGTTTGGAAAATGTGGCTGTGGGCGTAGTCCTACAGGCAAATGCATTGGTTTACATACACTCAGTGAACAAGCGTGGATCGAAGGTAGAACACAAATCCTAGCAAACATCGCCGCTGGCAGAGGCAAGATTGGCATTGAAAAACCTGTTGGAGAACCAGACGATGAAGTGGCTTGATCGATGGTTGTACGGCAAAGTCCGTGACATGTGGGATAATCGCCACAAATACGAAGCACAAATTGAAGAAGCAGAATACAAGAATAGGATATCAAATAAAATGGCAGGATTACAAATGGGCACAGCAATGGTAGAACGTGGACGAGCCGAAGGCGAAGATCGTATTAGTTTTGAACTAAGCACAGCAGTAGGAGGCCGTATCCTAAATGTCCGCAGATATGATCAACGTAAGGATCTACATGATACCCAAACTTATGTCATTCCAAATGGTGAGGATGTAGGTGCTAGGGTTGCTAAAATTTTGAATCTAGAATTAGTTAAATAACTTTACCATTATGGAGGTACTCATGGACTTTCTTACAATAATTGTGTTGGCCGTTGTTGCTATGTGGATTGGTTGGCATGTACGCGGAATTGTTATTCTAGCTAATCTTGCTGAAAATCCAGACAAAGTTATTCGAATGCTCGAAAAGATCAAAGAAATCAACAAAGAAGAGCAACAAGAGTTAAAAGGTGCAATCACCGGAGTTGAGATTAAACCTGAACAAGTTGGCAACATGTGGTATGCTTATGCGGCAGATGACGGAGCGTTCTTAGGTCAAGGTCCTACTCTTGAAGATGCTCTTAAAATGGTTTCTGATAGATTTCCTAACAAAAAGTTTTGGTGTAAAAAGCCAAATGAATCTAACCAAACAACTTGATTTAGATTGCACATTGTAATATACTAGATATAGCTGTTTAATTACAGCATAATCTAATAAAAGAGGAAATAAAATGAAATTTTTCAATCCAGAAACTAAAACTTACAAAGTTTTCAATGCACTTTACAACGGCGAGAAGTTGACAGCGTCAACAGCTCAAAAGCGTTTTGGTGTTAAGAACTTGGCTGCTGAAGCAAGCCGCATTCGTCAGAATGGCTATGCTGTTTACACAAACAGTCGCACAGCAGGTAACGGTGTTACTGTTACTGAGTATGTTATGGGTAAGCCTTCACGTGAAATCGTTGCACTTGGCTACAAAGCCAAGGCAATGGGTATCACTCTCTAATTAGGAGAAGGTTAGGCCTAACCAAAAAGCCCGGCATTGTTCGGGCTTTTTTATAACTACAAGATGATAGATACTATTTTTAAACCCACTATAGATTGGATCAAAGATGATTGGCATAGTGACAAATTCCGTTTTATACTCGAGATATTGGCTTGGGCAATTTCAATTGGCTGTAGCATCACTATGGCTGTCACTGTCCCCAATCCGCCTCTTCTTGCTTTGTACCCTGTTTGGATCGCTGGTTGTGCTATCTATGCTTGGTGCGCTTTTACTAGGCAATCATTTGGCATGTTGGCTAACTACATCTTGTTAACTACGATTGATACAATTGGTCTTATAAGAATGCTATGGAATTAAATCAAATTTATACTTGCGGAACTGGTAAACAGTTTTTAATTACAGGACTAGAATTAAAAGACAGCGATCCTTGGGTTGCTTATATCAACACACAGACACAACAAGAATATTCATGCAGGCAAGAAGCCTTCTTATCTCGTTTCTCCTTATTGCCCCAATCTCGTTAAGCGGTTGTGCGGTATATACTGCTGTCAGCGTAGGTAGTTACGCTACTACTGGCAAAGGCTTAGGAGACCATGCAGGATCTGCTGTTACAGGTGGAGACTGTAATCTTATTATGAACACATATAAAGGCAACTATGTATGTGAAATGCCAGTAGTTTATAATCGCAATGGACTTTAATCAATACCATAATTATCTTTGCAACGAATGGAACTTCACTCCTGACAACAGTATCTGCACAGGTTACGAAGATGTAATGGACCAACTTGTTTCTTGTTCAAAACAAGAATGGCTCAGTCAAGACGAACTTGGGCGTCAAGCATTACAACAACAAGTTTTCGATATCTATAGAACAAAAGACATACTGCCTATCTACTATTTCAGTCAACAAGGATGTGTAGAAGAAATACGTAATGTAAATCAGCAACACACTGAAGTGCGAAACGGTAAGATAAGTGTTGGAGCCACTGGCGGACTGAGTTTTTGTCGCTTTTGGTTTCCTAATATGCAAGAAGCCTATACACTAGGCGCCAAGCACATTAGTTTAGACAGTCGTTTTCATAACGATGCCAAACTCAAACGTGCAATTAAAATTTGTTATGAACACAGGGACGAGGGTGATAAGGCAGTTATTCCGCAAAACATTCGTCGTGCATTAGAGCTTGTAAACGGCGGAACAATACAAAACTTCAAGCCATTAAATGCTAAAGCTGTTTGGGAATACATCTGTCCTACAATGTGGGGTCGTGTATTAGATTTTAGCAGTGGATATGGTGGCCGAATGATTGGTGCAATGACCAGCAACATGCGATATCATTACACAGGTATAGATCCAAATACAAAAACTTATAATGGACTAGTTGCCTTAGGTGAACTTATAAACGAAACAATTGGCACAACATATGAAATGCATCACACAGTTAGCGAAGAGTTCAACGTAGAAGCCAACAGCTATGATGCAGCGTTCAGTAGTCCTCCATACTTCAATTTAGAAACTTACTGCGATGAACCAACACAATGTATGGTTAGATGTAACAATATGGATGCATGGTTTGATCTATACGTTGAACCTACACTGAAGATGTTACACAAAGGGCTAACCAAAGACGGAATCTACGCTGTCAATATCGCAGACTATCGTGTTAATAAAGACCAATTTCAAATTGTTGAACGTTGGCTAGAACTGTCCAAAAAGTGTGGATTTGAATACAAAGAAACAATCCAAATGATGCTTAATACTCGACCTGGCGTAGGAAACGGCAAAATGGACAAAGTTCAAAAGTCTGAAGGTATCTACATCTTTAAAAAGACTTGACCTAAAACATCTTTGAAAGTATAATTAAATTTATACAGCAATCCGGCTGTATAACTAGGCCAAGAGAAGGCCGCAAACAAGGGCAAGAGAAGCCCGCAAAAGGAGAAAGTATGAAGAAGTCTCACGCTCAAATTGTCAACGAGCAATATGAAAAAGCCGACAGTCATTTCGTAACACTACGAGAACGACTTAACGAAGCACTCAAAACCGCACCACTGTACGAAGGACTGTTAACCGCAATGGTTGAAGAGTTCAAACGTCGACACAAAGATTGGAAGACCTTTGCAGATTTGCATTTGTGTCAAGCAATCCAAGTGGCAATGGAAAAGATTCTAATTGATACTACAATGCAACGTAGTCTCAATCTACGTCACGTCATCAATATCCTACAAAACTTCCGTAGTACAATGATTATGGCTATTCAGGTTTACGAAGATGAAAATAAACCTGGATACTATATTGCTTGGGACGGGCAGCACACCGCAATCACACTTTATGTAATCCTAACTAAAGTGTTTGGCGAACAAGTAGCCAAAGCCATCGTTCCTGTGGTTGTGTACAATGTAAAACACAAATTGGAAATCCGTCGTAACTTTATTTTGCTCAACGGTGATGCTAAAGAAGAACTTGACTTTATTGACAAGTACAAGCAAATGGTTCACGGACATAAATCAGATCACGCCGATGATCAAGAATGGGTAGACACAGCACTGAAGAACGACTACCTTGCGGCGGCTGGCTTGTTTGCCACACACAGCAAGTTTGGCGATGAAGACCAGCCTGGTGCATTCAGTTTGCTGGCCGACACACTAATGAGTAAGAGTCTTAAGACACGTAAACATCCTGAAGTTACACGAATGTTTGCACGTTATTGGACATTCTTAAATCAAGAGCGTCCTGTAGAAGCTAAGGAAGCACGTCAGTTATATGAGTACTTTAATCTTTGCTATGAACAAGACATCGAAGTTGATGACAAGTATCTCTTAGAATTTGTACAGTTTACAAAAGATAACTTTGAAGCAGACTTTGGACCTAACGGACCTTTCTGGGATAAAGTTCGAATGGCATACGAGTCGTGGTATGCTAAAGCTAATCCAGAATCTTACGCTGAATCAGGACTTCGTGGGTTTACAACAGAAATGCGTACTGGTATTCCATTCTTGATTGCACAACTTAAAAAGAGTACTAAACTCAAAGTACCTGAGTATACTGCTAACAACGGTTTTACTGTTGCTAAAAAGGACTTGTGGTAATCATGACTACATTCAGAAACCCAGACAAAGATAAAACTAAAAGTCTAGGCATTCTCAAAGAACAAGTTAGGATGAAACTGACTTGCTGTATTGACGGATGCAAAGAACCTTTATCAATTTTTGAAGGTCCTGGTGGCGATAAACTTTGCAGACCACACCAACTACAATCAGTTGAATATGGCGGCTACGGAAAGTTAGAACGTCCGCATACGTACCATCGAAGCGATGTTTGTAGTTGTTGCGGGCAGGATATCAATGAAGATCCACGTTGGGAAAAAGCACAACAGCATTTTGGAGTGTTCTTAACAGAAGATCAAAAACACGAAATCAAACGTCGTTACAATCACGGTGACCATAACGGTGTTAGAAAAGCAGACGGCGGCGATGACTCAGCAGAGAACATTGCACCATTATGTTCATTCTGTCACTGGGTCAAAACTGTAGTTAATAATGACAGCCGGAAAGGCTCAGCTTCATAAATATTGACATGAAAGTTCTAGTAACTGGCCACGAAGGTTTCATTGGTAGGAACATGACAACGTGGCTACATCAAGAAGAAGGATGGCATGTTGAGGGTTGGGAATATAATCCTACAGACATGCCGGATGTATCAAAATATGATTGGGTAATACACCTAGGTGCTATTGCTGACATGACTGAAACAGATGTAGATCTGGTTATGAAACAGAACTACGAGTTTAGTCAGTGGTTATTCAACGAATGTAATCATCATGGAACACACTTACAATACGCCAGCTCAAGCTCAGTCTACGGTGATACTAAAGACTTTAGCGAACACGCTGCTTGCCATCCACAAACTCCTTACGCTTGGTCTAAGTATCTATTTGATCGTTGGGTGTTTCAACAAAGGCTTACTATAATGGTGCAAGGTTTCCGTTACTTTAACGTATACGGAAAGTGGATGCATCTAAGAGGGCGCAGAGCAAACGCCATACACAAGTGGCGCACACAGGCTCGTAAAGAAGGCAAAATTACTGTATGGGAGAACGCAGAACATGTTCGTCGTGATTGGACTTGGGTTGGTGATGTTTGTCGTCTACACATTGACTTCATCAAACAAGTTAATGGGTCTGGAATTTGGAATGTTGGTAGCGGGCTTACGCACAGCTTCTTAGATATTGCAGAAGAAATTGCTGAACAGGAGGGAGTTCCTTTAGAGTTTGTTCCTGTTCCGCATGAAGAATTAAACCGCTTTAGACATACAACTAAAGCAGATTTGACTAATTTAAAGGCTACAATAGGTAAACGTAAATGGCTCAATGTATTTGAGTTCTTAGCTCAATGATAGATATAAATATAGTACTATCTGAGCAGGTTTACTATGAAAGCAAATGAGATACTAAACGAAGACTGGCAAAAAGTCAATAAGAAAGACAAAACAGACGGCATGAGTAGCAAGGCTGTAAAAGCCTATCGCCGTGAAAATCCAGGTTCAAAGCTAAAAACAGCAGTAACTACAAAACCTAGCAAACTAAAGAAGGGATCTAAAAGCGCCAAACGCCGTAAGAGTTTCTGTGCTAGAATGAGCGGAATGAAAAAAGCTCATGCGAGTGCAAAAACCAAGCGAGATCCAGATAGTCCAATCAATAAAGCACTACGTCGTTGGAATTGTGAAAGCATTGAACAAAGCATTGAACAATTAGAACAACAACTAACAGAAGCCAAGAAGACTCTTAAAAACAGCAATCCTTGCTGGAAAGGTTACAAGCCTGTTGGTACTAAAAAGAAGGGCGGCCGCACAGTTCCTAATTGTGTACCTAAAGAAAGTGTTGAAGAATCAAAAGAACGTTGTATGCAATGTGGCATGACTGACTGTACATGCCCGCCAGGAAAATGTAAGTGCAAACCTGTTGCTGGTTGGGAACCAGGCAAGGGTTTTAAGAAAGCAATGGATGAAGCAGCAAATGCCGCACAACAAGCCGCTATTGCTGTGTCAATGAAAAAAGCAGGTAAGACACCAAAAAAAAAAGTAAATGAGTTCGCTCCTGCTGGGTCAGGCAATAGTAATCCTCCTCGTGATCCTAAGAATCCTATCCGTGATCCATGGGATGGCAATGACGACGGAGAAGATCCTTACGGTAGACCAGATCCTCGACATTACCGCCGTAGCATAGACTTCTTTGGTAAGTTTGAAGCAGATCACTTTGATGAAGAAGTGTTTGATAAAGAAACTGGGGTATTTAAAGGTTATTGGTACGACAAGGAAGCCAAAGATGGTAAAATTCAAATTGCCTATTTTAAATTTGACGATCCTCGACAAGCCGCTAAAGACTTTGACGACTCACCAGGTATGGGTTGGTACTACGAACCACAGAACGAAAGCATGATGGAAGTTAAAACAAAAAAACAAGAAGCTCCAAAGCCACGCAACTTTGTAGCCAAGAATGCAACAACTAGCGGTGCTGGCGCACACAAAGATAAAAAGAAAGCAGAGAAACAAGGCGATGTTAAACACAAAGGCAAGATGTTAGACCTTGCTGAGATGGAAGATATCTTAGAAAAAGCCAGTCGTGCATTATGCACAAGTTCAACCCCAGATAAAGATTTAGGTGCAAGTAATCTTGCAAGTTGTAAAAGTCAAGGACTTCGTGCTCGTGATGGAGAAAAGAGTCATTTGATCACAGCAGGTAAAAGAAAAGTAAGAATAAAAGTTGGTGGCAAACGTATTAAAGGCAAGAAGTACGGCGGCCCACTGCCAGATTACGGAACACGTAAATGAGATACAACGAATTTAAAACTGAAGCTATTGATAGGTTCATGTCTCATTTAATGGGAAGAGATTCTTTCAGTTCATTTGAATTACCATCAGCTTCAACTGAGCCAAGTGCGGGTAGTCAATCAGATAATAAAGAACCAGACAGCTCGTCTCCTAAGACTTCTGATGCACCTCAAACACACTCATCTAAAGGAGAAATACTTCCTGTTAAAGGACCAATTACCAGCCCATTTGGTCGTAGAGCAAGCGGTATGCATAACGGAACAGACTTTGGAGTACCAATAGGAACTCCTGTTGTGGCTCCGCAAGATGGACAAGTTATTAAAACAGGCGAAGATAATTTAAACGGAATTTATGTGCATATTCAATCTGGCAATACAACACACTGGTTACTGCACTTATCTAAAGTAAAAGTGTCTGCGGGAGATCAAGTTAAGCAAGGTCAAGTTGTTGCATTATCGGGAAATACTGGTTATTCAACTGGACCACATTTGCATTGGTCAAAGAGAATTTCAGGGCAAACTGTAGATCCAATGGCGAATATAGGATAATTTATGAGATACAACGAATTTAAAACTGAAGGAATTGATACGTTCATGGGAGTGTTGCTTGGAAAGCCAGTTTCAGGATTGAGTTTTTTAGATAAAGTAAAAGATGCAGTTTCAGGTGATACTACAAAACCTACTGATAAAAACACAACAGACAAACCCACAGATAAACCAACAGTAAGCCAGTCATCAACATCAGTTTCTAACGGTTACGCACCTAAGGGAGCAACCACAGACCAAATGAAACAGTTTGGACCTAGCTCTAAAGATAAAATTGATTGGCGTGAAATGCGTTCATACATAGCAAACAAACTAAGTTTCAATCATGCTGTAGCTATGGTTGTGAATGCCAAATGGGAAAGTGGTTGGCAACCAGGCCGTTGGGTACATAGCGATGCAAGTCAAGGTCCAAGCGGCGGCCTTTTCATGTTTCATGATGCTAACTTTAGTGGTAGAGGATTTTTTAGTTCAATGGTAGCGGCATGTGGTGGCCCAGGCAAGTGGCAAACTAATTGGCGCGGTCAAATAGATTTTGCATTATCATCAAATATAGGAAAAGGTCCTGCATTTGCATCATTAAAATTTAAAACACCAGAAGAAGCAACTTACTGGTTCTGTGTGCAATTTGAGCGTCCTCAACATGCCGAGGAAAAAGGCAGACAACGAGCCAAAGAGGCACACCTCTACGCAAAGTAACAATAAATAATTTTATGAATTTAATCGGCAATCTTTTAATTGCGCCGCCAGCAGTAAAAGGCAACTTCTGGTATAAGACTGTAATAATGATTACAGAGCACCATGGTCAAGGTAGTGTTGGTCTTGTACTAAACAAACGCAGTCAGATGAGTATTCCAGAGTTTGGTGAACAATTAGGATTCCAACTAGACTTACCAGGATTTGTTTATCTTGGCGGCCCAGTTAATGTTAAGAGTTTAAGTTTTTTACATTCAAATGAGTGGGTCAGTAAAAATACACATAGAATTAACAACATGTTCAGTATAAGCAGCGCAGATGATATTTTGCCTAGACTAGCAATGGGCGATAGACCTCATCAGTGGCGTTTGTTTTTAGGAATGTGTGGCTGGGCTCAAGGACAATTATTAGGCGAAATAAAAGGTAATCCTCCTTGGAATCAACAACACAGTTGGTGTATCGCTTCAGCAGATGAAGAATTAGTTTTTGGATCGGACAATAAAGATCAATGGTGCAATGCTTTGGATCGTTCCGGTTTAGAATTTGCCCAAAACATGCTGGCCTAATTGGGCTTGACATAAGTACAATATGAGCATATAATTAATGCTCGTTCGGTTGGGTCTGTAAACACAATCAAAAAGGAAGTAACATGTCTGACACTCTAGTCCTGAATGCTGATGGACAACCAGTCAGCTACTTGCCATTAAGTACTATTAATTGGCAAGAAGCAATTCGCTACATGGTCTTAGATAAGGCCAATGTATTGTCTTGGCACGATAATTGGATTGTAAGATCAGCCCGTTGGGAAACTCCAGTTCCAAGTGTTATTATGCTAAGAGACTACATGAAACCAAAACATGCCGTTCGCTTTAGCCGCGGCAATGTATACCTACGAGATAGCGGTTCTTGCCAATACTGTGGTGTAGAAGTAGAACGAAAAGAATCTACACTAGATCACGTACACCCAATTTCAAAAGGTGGTAAGACTGTTTGGGAAAACTGTGTAACAGCGTGTGGTCCATGTAATGCTGACAAAGCTGACAAGACCCATACCCACAAACCTCGAATCAAACCTTACAAGCCCGACTACTTCGAACTTGTAAATAAGCGTAAGAAGCAAGGCTTCACAGTGAGGTTTGAAGAATGGTTACAGTATATTTAAAACAGTGGTTTTGGAAGATTCTAGGCTTTTGTAGTCTAGGTATGGCGTATGTCGGCGTTATAACACCCGGCATACCCTACAGTCCCTTTGTGGTTTTCGCGGCCTATTGCTTTGCTAAAGGTTCGCCTAAAATGCATGCCTGGTTATATAATCACAAACTGTTTGGCCCTTTCCTAACTAACTGGGGTGAGAAGCGTGTGTTTCCTCAAAAAATGAAATACTTTATGCTTGCCATGATGAGTTTAAGTTTGATCTTAATGTGGAGTGGTGGTGTTAAGCCCATAGGGATAATTTCCACCGCAATCTTCATGGCCTGCGTGGCCCTATGGGCTTGGCGTTATCCTAGTTCAGTTGAGGAACACGATCGTAGAATTGCAGAAGGTCGTAAGATAGGTTGGTTCAACAATAGCATCTGATAAATATGTGTAGTTATTTGAGGGCTACACATGAAAAAGTTATTTTCAGTTTTCTTGCTAGTGCCATTGTTGGCATTTGCACAAAAAGCACCACAAGGTGTTACGTACGATGCACAAATTATAAGGGTAAATGACGGCGACACAGTAGTAATCAGTGCGCCGTTTCTTCCTAAACCGCTCAAACCAGAACTTGCAGTTAGAATCTACGGAGTCGATACTCCTGAAAAAGGATTCAGAGCTCAATGCCCTAGTGAAGATCAACGAGGACAAGCCGCTACAGCCTTTACCAAAAAAGCTGTGGCTACAACCCAAAAGCATCAAGTTACACTCTATGCGTGGGACAAGTTCGGTGGTCGTGTATTGGGAGATATCATACTAAACGGTGTAAGCCTAAGGGCAGAACTAATACGTAATGGCTTTGCCCGTGAATATTTTGGCGATGCAAAACAAAGTTGGTGCCAATAATGAATCCAAACGATTATCCAGTATACCCAGAGGACGATGGTTATGACCGCCCAAGAAATCCTTACAGCCCTCACTAAAAATTTTATAGCAGGTCTTGCTATGTATAGTATCAGCATGAGTCTTGCCTACGGCGGATATATTGGACAAGAATACAGTGATTGGTGCGATCCTAGATTCTGTTGCCCACCAGAGACACCAAATGAGATCTAAAGAATTTACGCCTGGTAATAGAGATTTAATCATCTTTGATATAGATGATACACTATTACATACGACTGCAAAGATTAAAGTAGTTGATGCTAACGGACAACCGGTTCGAGAATTAACTAACCAAGAGTTTAATAATTACAAACTTCAACCTGGCGAACAATTTGACTTTGGCGAGTTTCGTAATGCAGAAAAGTTCCGCCAAGAAAGTAAACCAATTGTTCCAATGGTACGCAAACTCAAAACAATATTGAGCCATGCTGGTAATGCCAAAGTTATTATGCTGACTGCTCGAGCAGACTTTGACGACAAAGAAACATTCTTGCAGACATTCCAAGACCTAGGCATTGACATGAGTCGCGTTCACGTGCATCGAGCAGGAAACTTGCCAGGCAACGAATCTCCAGCTTACAAAAAAGCTATTTGGGTTCGCAAATACTTGAACACTAAACAGTACGGACACGTTCGCTTGTATGACGATAGCATGAGTAATTTAAAAGTATTCAAAGATCTTAAAAAAGAATATCCACAAGTAGATTTCCGTGCTATCTACGTAGGGCCTACTGGAAACACACAAGTTATTGAAAATCAAGATGACTACGAAATACACAACTATGAAAAACTAGACAGTATTCTAAAAGAACTAGCAGATTTAATAGTTAAAGGCCAGCGCAAGGATTCTGACAAATACGGAATGGTAGCTGCTGCTGTATTAGATAACGATAATAATTTAGTTAAGGGCATTAATCTTCCAGGACCAAACGGTAAACGTCGCCACGCAGAACGTGTAGCTATTGATAGATATGTAGAACAATATGGAGACATTCCTGAAGGCAGTATCATCATAACAACCTGTAGCCCATGTAGTGAACACATGGATGAAAGATACGGTGAAGACTGTACAGATTTAATCAACCAACACGGTGTTAAAAAAGTATATGCCGGTTACATGGATCCAACACAAGAAGAAGAGCATAGAGATTTTAACATAATGGAAACTGAAGACAGTTCTATTAGAGATATTTGTAAAGAGTTTGCAGATACATTTTTAAATTTAAATGAAGCTCGTAGACAAAAGAAAAGAAAACTTCGTAAAGCAGCTTGGGGTCCAGGACCGTTTGGCGGCTACGGCTATGCTACAGGATACAGTGGTGACGGTGGTGGAGGAGATGCTGGAGTTGGAGAAAACTTTGCTGATGGACGCAACCCACAAGACAAAGGCGACAGTAAACGTCACGGCGTTCCAACTAAGGCCAGTGTAAGTACATTGCGTAAAGTAGCTAAACAGGGTGGACGTAAAGGGCAATTGGCACATTGGATGGCAAATATGAAAGCCGGGAGGGCTAAAAAGAAATGAAAAAACTAATAGCAGTTTTATTTGTAATATCTCTAACAGGTTGTGCTAGTATTATGGAATATATTCCTAGTCGTTGGGATGTCAATCAAGCTAAAGTAATTACAGACATACAACAACAGGCACGAAGATTTGATTGTAAAGGCGATCAATCTGCACAAATTAACGAACTAGCTAAAAGTGTAGAGTGGTTTGATATCTATGCTAAAACTAAACCTACAAGAGACATTGCTAAATTAACAGGTACTATGGACAAGACAATAGCAGAGTACCAAGAACGACTAAAAGCAGGACCAGTAAGTCCATTATACTGCGATTTGAAATCTAAAATAATTAAACAACAGGCTGATATCCTGGCTGGATCAGTACAAGGGAGATTCTAATGAGCGTATTATCAGAACTTATTACTAGCGGTAATCAATGGGCAGCAGAACGTGCCCAATATGCACTACAGGTTCACGAAGCAGTACAAAATGGACAACTGAGTCCAAGTGAAGCTAAGGAGATTTTACAGGATTTAATCAGTACAGAAAAACTAGAAGAAGCTGCTGCCGACCAACAAGCTCGAGCTGCTTTAGTGTTTGGTGTAACACAACTTATTAGTTTGTATTAAAGATTTTAGCAAGAGCCTGCACTAGATCTTCTATCATTCCGTCGTCGTGGAATGGAGTAGGAGCAAATCGCAAACGTTCGGTTCCAACATCAACTGTAGGATAATTGATTGGTTGTACGTATATTCCATAGTCATTAAGAAGACTGTCGCTCATAGCCTTACATCGTTTAGCATCTCCCACAAGCACAGGTACAATGTGACTTGTACTACATTCCATAACCGGAAGTCCAACATCTCTAAGACTTTGTTTTAATTTATGAGCTCTTTCTTGATGACGTTCGCGTATTTCAGGATGAGCCTTTAACCATTTAATTGCAGCCATTGCTCCGGCACAAGTAACTGGACTCATGCTAGTTGTAAAAATAAAACCAGCAGCAACACTACGGATAGCATCTGCTACAATCTTATCGCAAGCTATATATCCTCCTTGAACTCCAAAGGCCTTTCCCAAGGTTCCGTTGACTATATCAATCTTGTCTTCAAGCCCAAGTTCTTCTACTTTGCCGCCTCCATGTTCACCGTACAACCCTACTGCGTGAACTTCATCAATGTAAGTTATAGCTTTGTATTTTTCAGCTAGTCTACATATTTCTTTTATGTGCCCAACATCGCCGTCCATGCTGTATACACTTTCAAATACAACACAAGGAGTATTGCCTTTTGCAAAACTAATTTTAAGTTTCTGTTCTAGATCTTCTAAGTCATTGTGTTTAAAGACAACTTTATTTGCACGACTGTGTTGTATTCCTACTATGATACTGTTATGATTGTTTTCATCACTGATATATTCAATGTTAGGAATAATCTTAGCCAGTGCAATTAGTGTCCATTCGTTAGCAACATAAGCACTACTAAAAAGTACAGCTTTGTCCTTTTTGTGTAAGGTTGCAAGTTCGTGTTCAAGTGCGACATGGTAGTGACTGGTGCCGCCTATGTTTCGTGTACCACCTGAACCAGAGCCTGTGTGATCTAAGGCTGTGTGCATAGCATCTAGGACAACTTTATGTTGGCCCATGCCCAAATAGTCGTTGCTACACCAATTTACAATGTTTTTAATGTTGTATGGACCATACCAAATGGCCTGTGGAAACTTGCCGTTTTCACGTACAATATCGTTAAACACACGATATTTGCCGTTTTCTTTAAGTTCTGCTATTAGTCGTTCAAAGGGTTCTTTGTTTATCATAGTGCTTTATTTACACTAAATATAAAATACAGGAAAAAGATTATGAGAATCCAAGACATTATTCGCAGTATGATAGACATGATTGATCAGCGTCAACAACCTGCAGAACCAGAACAGACAACTACAGTTATTGTAGCTCACCCTACAGCTACAATAGATGAACCAGAAGATGCTAGTCCACTTACACATGCAGGCGATGATATTCGCAGATTTCGACAGATCATTGACCTAGCAGACAATGATGGTGTTGAACCTTACGGCAACACTCCTAAAGAAAAGTATGCAGATATTGATAGTGTTACCGTAGATGCAGGCGGTGGCATGCAGGCTCCAAAACATCCAAGTGATATCAGAGTACAGCATCCAAGCATGTATCCTGATCATCAACATAGACGAGGAGAGTAATATGTCTAAAAATGGTATTGCTCATAAGGCTACAAAACAATTAAGACAGGAAGCTAAGTTAGAGATTGCTGAAGCAAAACGTCAAGGAAAAACTGTAACAGAAGGCAGCGGAACATATTCTATCAGCGGAAGCATTGACCCTACTGCACCAGGTTATAGAGAAAACAACTATCTATTAATTGATAGATTGTCTGCCAAATACGTAGGAAATACTCCTACAGATGACGGAACACCTTTGCAACCTAAACGTCCATGGGACGTACAACCAACTTAATATATGGGCGTTCAACAACCTAATTCAACCAACTACCAGCACCCGCACGAAAGCCATCTGTTAGACTTGCATAATGCAATGTCTTACAATAGCTTAGGTGAACCTGTGTTGCGTACAACATCGGGTGCAATGATAACCACTAACGATGCGTTTGGTCGTCTACGTGTGTCAAACAGTTTTACACTATTTGAAAGTTTCCATCGTTATCAAGATAACGGACGTATTAGTGTTTTGACAGCAGTAAACGGAACAAGTACGCACGAAGCACATTCAAGCAGTATCTTAATGACTGTTACAGCTGAAAACGGATCAAGTGTTATTCGTGAAAGCAATCGTGTATTTGCTTACCAACCAGGTAAGAGTTTGTCCGTGCTTACAACATTCTGTATGAGCCCTAGCAAAACAGGCTTGCGTCAGCGTATTGGTTACTTTGATGTTGACAACGGAATATTTTTAGAAAATGACGGAGGACAAATATCTTTTGTCATTCGTTCAACTAGTCAAACAGGTACTACACAAGAACGTGAACGTGTACTACAAGCCAATTGGAATATAGATCCGCTAGACGGAACAGGCACCTCTACTAAAATTCTAAACTTAGCTACAGCGCAGATCTTGTTTATTGATGTGCAATGGTTAGGTGTTGGATCAAGTCGTGTAGGTTTTGTTATTGACGGAGAATTTGTTCCAGTACATCTTTTCCACCATTCAAACACAGCAGGCGAAACAACTACTTACATGGGCACAGCCTGTTTGCCAGTACGTGCTGAAATTACTAATACTAGCGCAACAAGCGGATCAAGTACTTATAGACAAATTTGTACAACAATTATTTCAGAAGGCGGCTATGAAGTTAGAGGCCGCCCTCGTAGTGTTGGTCATGAATTAAACGTGCCACGCACCATTACTAACCAGCAATTGAATACATTCTATCCAATGTTAAGCATCAGACTTAAAGCAGGTAGAGATGGTGCTATTGTTATCCCAAAGAACTTTAGCGTCGCAGCTCTGACAGCAGGCAATTATACATATCAAATTATATCAAATGCTGTGACCAGCGGCGGAACTTGGATAGATCCCGGATCTGATTCTAGTGCCGAATATAACTTAACAGCTACAAGTTATACAAACGGTACAGTTCTTGAACAAGGTTACATTATTACCAGTAATCAAAGTTCAGCAAGTCCAAGTTTGGAAGACTATCCATTTGCTTTTCAGTTGGAACGTAACACATTAACAAGCCCACATACATATTACGAGTTTATCATAGCAGTTTCTGCTACCAGTGCAGGTAGTGTCGTATGTTCGGTTAACTGGGAAGAAATCACTTAAATACTACTATGAAGATTATTGATTTAGACGAGGGTTGGTTTGATAGCAAACCTAAAGTAGATTGGAACAAACGTGCCAAAGAGTTGTTCGCCAAAGGCATGACTGAACAACAAGTAGCACAACAATTAACTAAAGAAGGGTGCCCACCAAATCAAGTTAATGTATATGTTCAAGCAGGGCAATTACAAGAAATGCCCATCGAACCTACAGATGATCCTAATGATCCGACAATATACGGACATGCCAAAGCGAATCCAATGAGCCTAAAAGGGCGCATCATGCAGGCTCGCGCACAGTTAAAAGATCTAGCAGAACGTGCAGAGTCTAACGATTTATTAGTTTGGCAAGGAATATGTCGTGATGCCAAAGGCGGACTGTTTATGGGTTTAGAACAAAACTTAGAACAGATTCGTCACGGCATCTCTGAATTAGCTGCCAAGCGTAAAAAGGGCGGAATTCAAAGTAAGGGTATTGATAGGAATATAGGATGAAAGTCAAAGAACTGTTAGTAGAAGGAATGGATCGTAAGACAACTTACACAATCCTGCTTGACTTTATTAAGTTTGCCGCAGAGCATTTAGAACTTAAATCACTGCCTAAATTTGATTTTAAATTTGATACTAAAACTAGTGTAGAGCATCACAGTTTTGGAGGTTATGGTAGTGAACATATTCGTATCACAGTAGTTAATCGACATATCATGGATGTATGCCGTACATTGGCACATGAACTTGTCCACTACAAACAAGATCTAAATCACGACTTGGACGGCGAAGATCCAGGAGCAACAGGTAGCCCACAGGAAAACGAAGCTAATGCAGAAGCAGCTGTTATAATGCGTAACTGGGGTAAGAAATATCCTAACTTGTTTGATAACGAAAGTATAGCATAAAAAAAGGACTCCTAAGAGTCCTTTAGTGTTTTTATAGTATCAACCTACTAAAAGCTATGCTTATTTCTTAGTTCCGCTATTTACGAAACCATAGAACTTTTCAGCAGCTTCCAAGATTTTGTCCATCCCTGGAAACTCTGGCATACCAACTGTTGTTACTAGTTGTCCTGTTTTTTCATCACGCTTAGTGGACATTTCCCATCCACGGAATTTAGCATGATATTCTTCCATAACAGAATCTTTAGCCATTGCTAGAATGTCTGTACGGATTTCATAGCCGTTCTTGTTAAACTTTACTTCTGGTAGTTTTGGTGTTAAGTCAGTCATATTAAGCACCTTTCTTAGCGTACACAGTATCAGTTGCGCCTTTGAAAACTGCTTGAGCAAGACTCAAACTAGTTTGGTAAGAACCTTTAACAAACTTGGCATGTGCTTCAGTTAGTTTAACTAATTCTGCTTGGATTTTCTTGTCTGTAACGTAGGTTTCTACGAAAGATTTTTGAGCACCTTGGATGGTGTCAACGATTGTATCAAATGATGTAAACATATTTTTCTCCTTGTGTGTATGTTTGTGTTGTCACAATGTCTTTGCAACATTGTAGTATTATATATCTCTTTTACTGAAAAATCAACTATTTCTTGAACTTTTTTATTCGTTCTTTAATAATTTTAACTACTGGTTCTGCCAATACAACTTCGTAATGATTATAGTCTACTTCTACTAATTCCATATCAGCATGATATTTCTGACTAGCTACAGTAACAACACCGTCGTTATGAGCAAGCATAAACGGACTTTGTCCTTTAACAGTTACAATATTTGTCCAAGGGTGCTGGATTTTAATATCGTTGGCTTGTTTGAAAGCCCAACTAGTCGGACCAATGTCACGCATTAATCTACTAAAAGGTAAAAAGTATTTGGCATACTCGGCTACTTCAGCACCCCCATAAGGCGTACTTAGTGTAACTGCTCCTAATACTTGTTTGGGTAAAGTATTAGCAATATGTAAACTATAAATGCCACCCAAACTGTGTGCTACAAACGCAATGTCATTTACATTAGATAGTTGTTCTAGCATATCCTTTAGGTTGTTTTCAAACCCATTGCGACTGTCGTAATTGATGTCTATGCCTTGGCCCAACTTACTTCTAATGTAGTTAAAACTTTCACTGGTAGCACTAGCACCGTGAATATAAACCAATTCCATCAGATATTTATTTTAATAATACCCGCCGGATCTGTAACCCTTACGATTTCGATACTCGTGCAATGATTCTGCACATGCCATCAAAAACTGCCAAGTTGCCTTGATAAGTTTCATAGATATTGCTCCTTTTGTGAGTAAGTGAACTCGCGAATGTAGTTTTCAAGTTGTGCGGCATCAGTTATGCCTTTAGTCTTTAGATATTGATCTAAGCGAGTTTGATATGAGCTGTTTGGAAACATTTCCGCCAAACGCTCTAAGATGGCTAGCATCTTTTGTGATAACGTTTTCATTTTACTATCCTCTGTAAGTGTGTGTAGAATTACATATCAGTGTTTCTACTGAGTATTTAGCTCTAGTTGTGCAACTGCAACATATTTCATTCCAGTTGATTATTCCAAAATAATATTGTAATATACAATAAATACACGTAGGAAGAATAATAAAATGCGAAAAAGCACAAGATCACTGTTGCAAGAGCTTTCGGACTTAGGTATAAGTCGCGACACTGATCTAGTAATCGAAAGCCGCGGTTCTAACCTTATTCAAAGTGCCATTAATTTGCTAACTTTGATTAAGGAAAACTACGACATCGAAACAGCCGCAGAACTAGAGCGCCGTTTTATCAACAGTATTAAATCAGGCGATTCAACTAAATTTAAACGCGGTATGAAACGCATTCAGGAATCCAAAGACAATGGCTGAAAAAGGCAGTAAAATATTTCCAGACACAGTTCCTTTTCAGAAAAAGTATTCTGACGAGCTAAGAGCTAAAATGAACAAGTATCTAGCCAAGCTAGGGCTTACTGCTGTGGGCGTAGGATCAACAGAAGATCCAGATAAAGATCCAGAAGAACTAGCCAGCGATCTAGACAACATGGTCGATCTTGATGATATTATCGAAAAGTTAAATGTACAGCCAAACCCAGCTGATAAGAAAGATACTGTTGAAAAAGCTGCTCGCAGAGCACTATCAGATGCAATACAAAAAATGGGCTTACAAACAAGCCAAACAGGTGTTAATGTGTTTGTGCGTCTACCCTACGGTCCAAATGCACACCAAGTAGATTTAGAGTGTGTTCGTAAAGTAGCCAAAGTAAGTCGTTATCATCAACATAGAATTCCACGAGGTAGCCCATACAAGGGTGTTAGTAAACAACTTATGATTGCTAGCCTTGCTAAACAAAAGGGCTATGTCTACAGCGCCTGGGAAGGCCTCTATGCTCGTACACCCGAAAACAAGAAAGGCGAACTGGTAGCAGATGATTGGGATGACATTGCTAAGGTATTACTAGGCCCTAAAGCAGACGGCAACAATTTGTCTAGTGTAGAAGCAATTATGAAAAGCCTGCCTGCGGATCAAGCAGAAGCATTACTAGCACACGTTCGCCAGGACAAAAACTGGGTTGAAAAACAACGTCAAGCAGTTGCTGAAAACAACAATATTGCTTGGTTCAAAAACATCTACCAAAAAATAGGCGTATAAGCCCATTTTTTCCTACCAATACTAAATATAATACAAGCTCACAGAGTAGTGAGTATACCATATAGAGGAGAAATATTATGGGATCATTAGTTGGAACAACAGTAGCAGCGAACTACTTAAAAAATACTCGCGCAAATGGTTTAGGTCCACGTACAGTTATCGTTTCTGTTGCTAAAACAGGCGGTGTTACAGATGCAAACTTAAACACAATCATCAACTATCTAACAACAGCACACGGTGTTTCAGGTTCAGGCGATAGCGCATTTGTTGTTGCTGGTTTGTCAGCTGCTGCTGGCGCTGCTTTTGTTGCAGGTTCAACAGAAACTGTTTACCTAGCTCTACAAGGTACAGGCGACCTAACAGTTGCTGATGCTGATTGTGGAATTTCTGGTTACGCTGTTGCTGTAGTTGCAGCATTTGACCAAAACTATTAATTAGTTTTAATTCCTAGGGATGGGAAGACTAAGCCTACTTTCATAGTAGGCTTTTTTACGACTGTTAAATATAGGCATGGAATATATACTATACACGACAGTTGATATAACAAATACCGGGCAGTACAGGCACGAGCTTGGCAAAGAATCAGACCGTTGGAGAGAACAAAATTTTCAAACCGTTTTACAAACTCTCGGTATTCGTGGAAATATAATCTACAGTAAATCTCCAAAGGTCATAGAAATTAGCGGACATGTGTTAGGCTTTAAAACTAGTAACATTATCCGTGTATGGCAGTTTGAATTTAACACAGAGCGAGAACAGTTATTTGAAAAAGACGGAAATCCAATTGGTTATTTAATAGACGACTTTGATGGTGTTCCGTACATAAGCGGACTAGATGAAAGTATGGACCAGAACTATGATGTATTTGTTACAGAAGGTCCTTCGCGTAATATAATTTTTCAAAAGAAAGAATAAATAAAAATATAGAAGGCACACCAATCAAATCAACAATTTAGGCTATTAATACTATACCAAATACTGTGTTTGGACACATTAATCAGAGGATGCCTAGATGGCCACAAAAGAAGCTGTTGCACAACTGGCTACATTACCCGAGCGTGTAAGTGTACTAGAAACTAAAGTTGAAAATATTGACGAAAAATTAGTCGATCTCAAGGCTGATGTCAAAGAGATGCACGACTGCCTTGACCGTACAAGAGATATTTTAGACGGTAAATTAGATCAAATGCTAGACGAGTATCGCAGTAATAGAGATAAGTTTTACGAACATGCTGATAAACTCAACGCAGAACAAACAATTCAGCACAATCAACTTGCTGGAAAAATTGCAGAATTAGAAAAAGTTAAGAATAAATGGACCATGTATGCCATGGTAGGATTGGCATTCGCAGCCGGAACAGGTTGGCTTAATGCTGTAAATTTCCCCCATATTCTCAAGTTCCTAGGACTGTAATTCTGTTAAATACAGAATGAAAGTTCAAGAACTATCAGTAGACCCAATCGCGCACAACAAAGAACTTAACCCAAAACTTTGGGATGGTGATCAGCTCGACAGTAATATTAGACACAAATTATTGATTATTGCTAAACACTTTGCTGAGTACTTAAACGTTGAGCGATTAAATTTAAAAGACATTACCATCAGCGGATCAAATGCCAGTTATGGCTACAGTGACAGCAGCGACTTAGATTTACATCTAGTAGCTGTTGTAGACTCTCCAGAACGAGCCGAACTGTACGATGCTAAAAAGAATGTCTACAACTCAAAGTACAACATTACAATAAAAGATATCGATGTTGAACTTTACGTACAAGACTATAAACAAGTGCATCACTCTGCAGGAATTTATAGTGTGTTAAACAACAAGTGGATCAGTAAGCCCACACCAGGTGCCCCACGTGCTACAGCCCGAGAAGTAAAAAGTAAAGCTCGTAACTATGCAGGTCGTATCAATCAAGCATTAAAATCAAATAACTTAGAAACTGCTAAAAATGCCATGTCTGATCTACGTCGGTTACGTAAGGCTGGGTTAGAAGCAGGCGGAGAACACAGCGTAGAAAACCTAGCATTTAAACTTCTAAGAGCTAGGGGTCAAATAGACAAATTGCGTAAATACATAGATAAATTAGAAAGTGCTAGTCTTAGCATTGGAGAACAACATGAAAGTTAAACAAGTAGTTGGTGAACACAAGAAAGGCTTCAGAGCTAAGAAGTATGCATCAAAACCCAAGGCATATATTGAGCCACATAAACCAAAGGCTCCTGAAAAGATGGACGAAGAAATGCCAGGACAAATGGTAGGCAAAGTACAACAAGTAAAACCTGACGGTACAGTTGATATCCAAAAACCTAGCGGCGACACAACCACTGTTCAAGCTACAGCACTACAGCCAGGCGATAACAATAAGTTGACTATACAAACACCGAAGATTCAACCCGGTATGCAAGTCGATGCTGAAAAAACTATAGAAGAACAACCAGACGATGCAGGACTAGTAAAACACTATGCGGCCCAACTACAAGCTCTACTGCCAAAAGCAACACAGCCTTGGGAACAAGCTCAAATACAAGCCCGTATAAAAGCAGCAACTAAAGACGGGTGGATTCCTAGAAATCCAGATGGTAGTCCAATTGCTGTTCTCCCCCCAAAAGAGTGGGAAGCAAAAACAGATCCACAAACTGTTTTGAAAATTAACGGAGTCAACGGTCCAGGATTAAGCCCAGAATTTAAACAAAAGATGGGTGGCGCAGTCAGTCAAGGCATTATGAAGTATACAGGGTTTGAAGAATCTGCTGACAACAAACTGTTAGACAAAATGCTAACTATTGCAGGGCTGAGATGAAAATTAGTGAACTACTTGTAGGATTTGAAGAAGCTCACTCTCCTAAGAGCAAGTATGCTCTTATCGATGATTTTCAAATATGGACAACATTAGAAGAAGCTGAGATTCTTAAAAAACTAACTAAGCCTGTCAAACTCAGCACACTGAGCGAGCACGATCGTTTCAAGATCGAGGCCATGATTCGCAAAAGTCTGGTAACTAAGATAGGCATGGAAGATCCTACAGTAGTTGCTAATGAAAAAATCAAAACGTAAAATACCAACAATACGCATTAAAGAACTAGCTAGAGAGCTTAGTTCTGAGCTAGAGCAGAAACTGCCCTTGACAATACTTCCTAATGGCGGTATTGTCTACAAGAATTTTTTAGTAAAGCAGAAAAAAGACGGAACCTGGGCCGTCTACAATTATCAAGATCGCAACTTTATTGAGCAGTATTTTTTAAAAACTTGCGCCCTAATGGCTGCAAAAGCGTATAACAATATACAGCTTGATAAGTTCCATGAAATAAAACGACTGGACAACTGTTACTGGGCCAATCATAGTGATACCCAAGTTTACAGCCATAATATCAAGATAACTAAAGATTTTAACAGATACTTAATTTTGTTAAATAAGTTAGAAGAAAGCAAACTCAAAGAAACTTATTACAAGGATGAAATATCCAAGATGTTTAAGTGGAGTTTTGTATAAATACACGTATAAGAATTCTAGGACAGAATCATGCAAATTAGAGAATTTCAAAAACCAATAACAGCCAAAGTACTTAATGAAAACTTGGCTAAGAAGTTTGGCTATAAAATCAACTTCGAACAGTTTACAGATGTGCAACTTGAAGATGCACGTAATAAACTTCGCACAAGGCTAAGTCAAATGGAGCTTTCAGAAGCGTTTGATTCTGTACTTGAAAGCCCACAGTATCAAAAGACTCGCTTGATGCTTGATTGTATTAATCAGGAAATCATGGAACGTGAAGATACAGCTGACAAAGATTACGACGGTGACGGCAAAGTTGAATCTGGAAAAGACGAATACATGGGTTCTCGCGATAAAGCAATTAAAAAGGCTATGGGAAAGAAAGAAGAAAAAACAGACGAGGGTTATATTGTAAACACAGTTCGTGCTCGTGCAAAAGAACTATCAGTTCCAGAAAGCTGGATCAACAAAACTATTGCTCAAATTAATTTAGGCGAAGGCGTAGACCGCGAAGAACTAAAGGCAGAATTATCTTTACGATATGATTTAAATGAATCACAAGCCAGCTGGATTTTACTAGAAGGCGAAGAAGATAAAGCTGAAACTATCATGGCAACTAAGGACATGGTTGACCGCATTACTGGTTGGTTAGAAGATGTAGCAGCTATGAAAGCAGAACAGCTATTAGAATTATTAGACTCTATAAGAGAAACACAGGGCAGTGATGTAGCCCAACAATACCAAGATGCAGTCAAACCTGCACTAGAGGCAATTTATACAGCATTAGAAACATCACGTCAAGGACTTTCAAACGCACTTTCAATTGTTTCAGGCGGCGAAGTATCAACCATGGGAGCACCAGCTGGGGCACCAATGCCTGGCGCAGAGGCAGAAGCAACACCTCCAATGCCAGGTGCAGAAGGCGAAATGGGAGCAGAAGAGTTACCAACTCCTCCAGCACCAGAAGTAGGCAGAGAAAAACGTGAAAGTGTTGACTACAGTCGACGTCTTGCACTATTACTTAACTCAAAAAAAAAGTAACTGAAACTATCGACCCTTTAGTTAGAACTTTGTTCACAGCTCAGGGCGCAGGCGACAATTTAAAAACACAAGCACCACTCACTTGGAATGCTCTTCAGCAGATGGGCATTCCAATTTCTTATTCAGCGTTTGCAAAACGTTGGAAACAAGAAGAAACACTTCCTCCTGAAAAACAAGTACTTCACAATCTAGTGTTTAAGTTTGACGGAAATGGTGTTACTGTTAAAACTCAAGATAAAACAGAAAAACCTGAAGTTGGCGGCAAAGAAGACAGCGGCGTAGTTAGCCAAATGGCAAAACGTGCAACCAAGTTAGGAAAATAATTATTGACATCATAGTGCAAGATACTATATACTTGCATTATGACACTCTTAACTAAAAAATACAACTATACACCAATAAGTAGAGAAAGCATTGAAGGCCGCCGCTTATATGCTACACCGGACGGTTCCAAAGTTCCGTCTGTCACAACAATATTAGACAAGACAAAACCAATTGAAAAAATTCAAGCACTTCAAAATTGGAAAAAGCGTGTAGGCGAAGAAAAAGCACAAGCGATTGTAACTGAAGCTGCTGGTCGTGGAACAAGGATGCACAAATACCTTGAAGACTACATAACCAGCGGCGTATTAAACGATCCAGGAACTAATCCCTACAGTAAACAAAGCCATGCTATGGCAAAACACATTATTAGCGAAGGCCTTAAAAATGTTAATGAAGTATGGGGAGTAGAAGTTCCGCTGTATTTTCCAGGATTATATGCAGGTACTACTGACGGATGCGGTTTACATCTGAATGAAGAAAGTATTCTGGACTACAAACAAACTAATAAACCTAAAAAACAAGAGTGGATTGAAGACTACTATCTACAATTAACTGCTTATGCCCTAGCACACAACGAAGTACATGGAACTAACATACGCAAAGGTGTTGTACTAATGTGTGTAAGCCCTAAGTTAAATGAGCAGTTAATAATGACAGAAGAACCCAAATATCAAGAATTTATTTTAGAAACTAAAGACTTTGATTACTGGGAAAAACGCTGGTGGGATAGGGTGGAACAGTACTACGCACAGAACTGATAAATATCCTATATAGAGGATATTATTATGGCAGTTGTGCAAATCAGCCGTATTCAAATACGCAGAGGAAAATCGTTAAGTGGCACAGGTTTACCCCAGTTGGCTTCGGGAGAGCTTGCGTGGTCACTTGACACACAAGAATTATACATTGGAAATGGTTCTGTTGCAGAAGGTAGCCCTGCTGTAGGTAATACAAAGATCCTTACAGAACGAGATTTAACAGTTCAGGGTAATCTATTAAACCTAATCCAACACATATATAAATCAAACGACCCTGCTATACAAACAGGTCCAACAAGTAACGATCCAATTTCAAGACAGACTCAAGACAGACTTGACGATCGTGTAACAGTTGCAGATTTTGGTGCTGTTGGGAACGGATCTACTGACGACACCGAAGCACTTCAACGTGCTATTGATCAATTATTTTTAAACCAAACAACAGCAGCTTCGAGTGAAACTGTTGATGGGACCAAAGCACGAGTTGTATTAGAACTTGCACCTGGAATTTATAAAACAACTGCAACAATATACATGCCAAGTTATACAACATTAATTGGCTCTGGACCAAATAAGTCAATCATTCGTTATGAAGGCACTGGACCTGCTATTCAATTTGTTAACGACGACTCAACAATAGGAAATCCAAGTTCGCTGAGTAACACTTTAGGAAATACACAACCCCGATATATCACTATAAAAGATCTATCCATCGAAACAAATGACGACGACCAAATTGGTTTACAGTTAGATGCCGTGCGAAATAGCCTTTTTGAAAATATTATAGTAACAGGATCATGGGCTGAAGTTTATAATGCAAACAGTAAAGGACTTGCTCTCAATGCAGTTTCTGCTCTAGTTACTTGTACTAACAATATTTTTAGAAATATCACTGTTTCAGGATTTAGCTACGGCGTTTGGGCAAAACAAGATATCCTTAATAACACTTTTGAAAACTGTCGTTTCTTTGACTTAAGACACGGAGTTTACTTAGGAGAAGGTGCAGACGGGACAACAGTGGGTGAGCAATATGGTCCAAGAGAAACATCTTTGATTGCCTGCAAGTTTGAAGACATCAAGCGTCAAGGCTTTGTAGTTGATCGCGGCTACGGAAATAGTAGTAAAGAATGCAAGTATACTAACGTAGGTAATAACGGTGCAGGAGTATACTTTCCAGAATATCCACAAATTTATTTTAGTTCTGTAGGAAACTCCAGCGATAACAATCAATCAGATAGACAAGAATTTTTAGTTAGTAAATCGTTTACAGTTGAAATAACACTAAATCAGGCTATTACTGCTACTAAAGGAAGTTTAGTAAAACAAAATGTTACTAATATTCAAGGTACACTTAAAGAAGATTACGATGGAGCAACAACTATTTCTGTTGTTACTCAATACGTTACACCGTTTAACACCACAAATAGTTTAGTTATTAGCAACATTTATAATCCTGGTGATACTGATCAAATTGAAATAATTGCTTCCAGTACTGTAACAGATGCTTTTGAAACTAACCCGTCAACTCCAACTAGTTTTATGATTGTAGGAGCAGCTATTAGTTTTAACGGAACATCTGGAGGCGTTGTAGCAGGCACAACATACTACGTCAAGGAAGTAATTGACGCAACACATTTTACCATCGTTAATAATTATCTTGATGCGTTTGATGTCGGCATAAGTCCAAGACCACTAAGTACTTCATCAGGACTTACAGGGTTTTTTGGATCGTACAAACCAACAGTTACACCAACAAGTGTTGGTACATTAACAATGGTTCCGTATATTCCAGAGATAACTGGCGAAGTTTCGTATGAATCATACGGTACAAAGAAAATATTGTTAGGCTATATGCCTAGTTGGTCTTTGGTAGCTGTTCTTCCAATTCCATCGGGCATTAATGGAAACCCATCAAAGTCAGTTGCATATGATATTGACTACAAGTATAAGAGTTATGCGAATAACTTTACTAGAACTGGAAGACTATCGTTTGTAGTTGATGTTGATGAAACGGCTAGCCTTCATGCAACACAAGCACAATTAACAGACGATTATAGTATTGTTGGATTATCACAAGACGACGCACTAAAATTGGAATTTTCAGTTGTTGTACTCAATCAATACGGAGATGAGATTTCCGGAGTCAGTGACATACCATCTAGTATAGCATTACGATACAAACAGTACCTTGTTGGCGAATCAATTAGTGAATTAACTTATTCTTATAAAGCTACACACTAATTTGGTTGTGAGTATGCCAAACACGCTTGACCTATAAAATAAATGCGTATATAATTTACTACGCTGGTATGATAAGGTCCGTGACTCCAAAAAAATATTTTAAAACCTTTGTAAATCAATGCTACAGCATTGGTTACCGTAATGTTTTTGAGTTTTAATGACAGTCACTAAATACTTCCTAAAAACAAAATTGACCCAATCAACTAACCGAGCGACAAAGAGATGAATAATATTACAGTAATTAAAAGATCAGGTAAACGTGAACCACTTGCGGTAGAAAAGTGGCAAGCTCAGATAGCTAAAGTTTGTAGTGGAATCGCTGATGTCAGCCAATCCATGATAGAAATCAAAAGTCAACCACACTTCTACGACGGGATTACAACTCAAGAGATTGATGATATAACTTTACGTGCGATTGTAGATCTTATAGATGTAGAACACAATCCAGATGTTGGTCACACAAACTATCAATATGTAGCAGGTAAGCAACGCTTATCAATGTTACGTAAAGATGTATACGGTGATTATAAAGTTCCGCACATCTACGAAATTGTCAAGAAGAATATTGAAGTTGGATTGTACACTCCAGAACTATTGGTTTGGTACACTGAGGACGACTGGAATAAGATGAACGACATGCTGGATCATGAAAAAGATGAACAGTATAGTTATGCAGCCATTGAACAGTTAATAGAGAAGTACCTTGTGCGCAATCGTGCCACAAAGGAAATTTATGAGACTCCACAAATTCGTTACATGGTTGCCGCGGCAACTGTGTTCCATAAAGAAGAACCAAATACTGCACGTATGCGCTACATTAAAGAATATTATAATGCAGCCAGTGATGGTCTTTTCACTCTCGCTACTCCCGTTCTTGCTGGTCTGGGCACACCAACCAAACAGTTTAGTAGCTGTGTCCTTATACGTAGCGATGACGATCTTGATAGCATCTTTGCTTCAGGAGAAATGATGGCCAAGTATGCCAGCAAACGTGCAGGCATTGGCTTAGAGATTGGAAGACTACGCCCACTAGGAAGTCCTATACGTGGCGGCGAGATCATGCACACAGGTATGATTCCATTCCTTAAGAAGTGGTTTGGTGATTTAAGAAGTTGTTCGCAAGGCGGAATACGTAATGCTAGTGCTACAGTTTTTTATCCTATTTGGCATCATCAGTTTGACGATCTTATTGTTCTCAAGAACAATCAAGGAACTGAAGAAACTCGCGTTAGACACATGGACTACGGAGTTGTACTATCAGCGTTCTTTTGGCGTCGTTTTAAAAATAAAGAAAATATTACTTTCTTTGATCCTAATGAAGTCCCTGACCTGTACGAAGCGTTTTATAGTAACACAGAAAAATTTGAAGAGTTATACGTCAAATACGAACGTCAAAAAGGTCTACGTAAAAAGACTATGGCCGCGGAGGAAGTATTCAAGGGCGGTATTCTTAAAGAGCGTACTGACACCGGACGCATTTATCTTGTGTTCGTCGACAATGTTATGAACCAAGGGCCATTTGATCCCGAGTATCATACAATCTATCAAAGTAACCTATGCTGTGAGATCCTATTACCAACAAAGCCATTCAAGAGACTTGATGACGATGAGGGACGCATTGCGTTATGTACACTGGGATCTATTAACTGGGGAGCATTCCGCAATCCTGAAGATATGCGTAGAGCTTGTCGCATCCTACAGCGTAGTCTATGCAACATATTGGACTACCAAGATTTCTTATCAATTCAAAGCAAACTAAGTAATGATGAAATTCAGCCACTAGGTATTGGTGTTACTAATCTAGCCTACTGGCATGCCAAGCGCGGTCTCAAGTATGGTGAAAAGGATGCACTACAAGATGTTAAGAGTTGGATGGAACATCAAGCATTTTACTTAACGGAAGCGACAGTTGAGTTGGCTAAAGAACGCGGTGCATGTTTACACAGCGATAAAACACGTTACGGCAAAGGCATATTTCCTTGGGAACTACGTGCTAAAGGAGTTAATGAACTTGCTGATTTCAAACCTGAACTTGATTGGGAAACACTTCGCACTAGTATGAAACAATACGGAGTTCGTAATGCTACTTTAATGGCTATTGCTCCAGTAGAATCTTCGAGTGTCGTAATTAATTCAACTAACGGCATCGAAATGCCAATGAGTTTAATTAGCACTAAAGAAAGCAAAGCAGGTTCATTTACACAAGTTGTTCCTGAGTATCATAAACTTAAGAACAAATATCAAATGATGTGGGAACAGAAAGACTGTGCTGGCTATTTAAAAACAGCAGCAGTATTGGCTGCGTATGTTGATCAGAGCATCAGCACAAACACATTCTACAACCCAGCGCATTTTCCAGAACGCAAAGTTCCTACTACATTAATTGCTAAAAACTTAATGCAAGCTCATATGTGGGGAATCAAAACTTTCTATTATAGTCTAATTAACAAAGCTGGCAGTAAAGCAGTTGAAATTGCCCAAGAGGTCAACGGTCATAATACAGCAGGTATGAATGGTCATAGCGTAGAAGTAGAATTATTAGAAGAAGATTGCGAGGCTTGTAAATTATAATGTTAGAAACTTGTTGCGATATTTTAGTAGACGCTTATAAGCGAAATTGGATTACCAGTAGAGATGGTAATATCTCTATACGTCATCACGACCGAGATCACTTTTACGTTACACCTAGCGGTGTTCGTAAACAAAACATGCAACCAGAGATGTTTAAAAAGATTAAGATCTGGCGCACTATTAATAGTGGTGTAGGTAGTGCTGTTTTTAATTACAACTGGGAAGTTATTGAACAAACTGATCTAAGTGGCAATCTTGAACCCAGTGGCGAGATGCCTTTGCATTTTGGACTGCAAAAAGAATTAGGACAACACAAGGATGATGTTAGAGTTGTTGTACACGTTCATCCTACATATTGCGTTGCTGCAATGCATGCCGGCATTGACTTGAGCACTATTGTTAACGACTTTCCTGAACTTAGTAGGTATACAAAAGTAGCACCAAATGTTGGTGATGTTCCTCCTATTAGTCAAGAATTAGGTGATGCATGTCATCGAAATCTAAAATTAGATAAAGACGGAAATATTGCTTTTGATATAGTAGGAATCAAAGGCCACGGAGTGGTTGCTATTGACTCTACTCCTTGGAGAGCCTACGAGCACATAGAAAGATTAGAACATATTTGCAAGATTGTACTTGTATCAGGAAATTATGGTAAATGAAAAATTTGCCTGGTTTCCGTTTAGAGTAACTAGTGGTAAACTTATCTGGTTGTCAAAATATTACGAACATGTTGAACTTTACGATAGAAACACAGGTAGAGCTCCAATAACAACGTTTGATTTTAGATGGACAGAAACACCTAAGGAACACACTTGGCGATTACTTAAAGAAAGTATTATAGAAAATAGAAATGTTTGGAATGATCCTAAACTAACAAAAGAAGATAAAATATGAGCAAACAACAATATAACTTAAACACAAAGACAGACTATCTCTCACGAAAAATGTTTCTAGATCCAGCCGGTCCTGTCACTATTCAACGATTTGAAGAAGTCAAATATAATAAAGTTGCAGACTTTGAAAAGACAGCAAGGGGATTCTTTTGGGTACCAGAAGAAATTAGCCTAACCAAAGATGCACAAGACTTTAAGGACGCATCAGATGCAGTTAAACATATCTTCACTAGTAACCTGCTTAGGCAAACTGCTCTTGACAGTCTGCAAGGTCGCGGCCCAAGTCAAATCTTTACTCCGGTCGTAAGCCTACCAGAACTAGAAGCATTAGTCTACAACTGGACATTCTTTGAAACTAACATTCACAGTCGTAGTTATAGTCACATTATCCGTAATATCTATAATGTGCCTAAGGAAGTGTTTAACACCATCCATGACACTAAAGAGATTGTAGACATGGCATCAAGTGTTGGCAAATATTATGAAGACTTGCACCAAATTAACTGTCGTAAAGAAGCGGGCGAAAAGATTAACGAAAGGACACATGTAAGAGCCATTTATATGGCACTACATGCCAGCTATGCACTAGAAGCGTTCCGTTTCATGGTGTCATTTGCAACAAGTCTTGCAATGGTTGAGAACAAAATTTTCATTGGTAACGGCAATATTATTAGTTTGATTCTACAAGACGAATTGTTACATAAAGGTTGGACAGCTTTCTTAATCAATCAAGTAGTTAAAGAAGATAATCGATTTGCCGAAATAAAAGCAGAATGCGAAACAGAAGTATATAATTTGTATATGGATGTTATCAGAGAAGAAAAAGAATGGGCAGATTATTTGTTTAAAAAAGGTCCTGTGATTGGATTAAACGCCAACATTCTTAAAGATTTTGTAGACTATACAGCAGCCTCAGCATTAAAAGATATTGGCATCAAGTATAATAATCCTGCACCAAAATCTACACCAATTCCTTGGTTTAATAAGCATAGTGATACAAGTAAGAAACAAACTGCCTTACAAGAAAATGAGTCAACAAATTATGTTATTGGTATCATGTCAGATGCTATTAACTACGATGAATTACCAGCATTATAAGGATTTATATGAAAGCGATATTATGGAGTAAACTCTGTTGTCCGTTTTGTGATCAAGCAAAAGCATTGCTTGAACGAAAGGGAATTGAAATTGAAGAGAAAAAAATTGGCGAAGGTTACACTAAAGAACAACTGTTAGAAGCTGTGCCTAATGCCAGAACTGTTCCACAGATTTTTTTAGACGATAAATTAATAGGCGGGTTCCAAGAACTTAAAAAATATTTACAAGAGGAAAAACATGTTAATTGATAAAGGCGTATCAGCAGGTGAAGTTGTCACCCTTAAACTTACAAGCGGTGAAGAACTAGTAGCAAAACTAATAGAAGAAACAGCAACCTATTATAAACTAAGCAAACCAATGGTTATTGGCATGGGACAAAAAGGTCCAGGACTAATGCCTTATTTGTTCACAGTTAGCCCAGATAAAGAAATTAAACTACTTAAAACTACGGTTACAGTATGCGAAGCAACAGACAAGGGATTTGCTGATCAATTTATTGAAAGTACTACCGGTATAAAACTAGCATAAATATCTTAACAACAGGAGAATATTATGCCATTAGTAACCGCAACATTTAGTACAGGCGGAAATGTAATCATTAATGATGAAGTCGAAGTAGCTTTGTTAGTTGCTCTTGAAAAGTTATTAATAGAACATTCTGTAGCCTCCGTTAATATTCCAGGAACTCCTGCTGCTAACATGGCTGTTATAGCTGGGTCTGTTAATGATATAGCGGCTTTAATGACAACCATGATAGCCGAGCAGAAGAAAATTAATAATAATCTAGGAACTTTAGTAGCATCTTTAAGTAGTATAAATGCAAACGTGGGAACTGCTGTTACAACAAGTCAATTGTCTTACATAGAACAGACCAAACAAAATGCGTTCTTAAAACAAACACAAAACGATGCTCTTAAACGAGCAGATCTTCCACCTACAACTGTTACCTCTGGCGCTGTATTAGAACAAATACAAACTACTGCAAGCGACATGGCCAACTTTAATGTCCAATCTAGTGTAGCAGGCCTTACTCAAAAAGGTCTAACATTTGTAGGAGGGTTAGCAACAGATGGATTAACATTTGTTTACGGAAAAGCAACTACCTATGTTGCTGAATCAGCCATAGGTCAAAAAGTTACACAACTTTGGAATAAAATATTCCCGCCAACTAAACAAACTATAGTAGAGACAAACTCCGCTGGCCGTGCTACATTTGTTGGTCAATTAGCAACTAAACCAACTTCTACTGATATTGGTCAATACATCTGATGAGCAAAGATAGTGTAGCTAGAGTAGGTAAAGATACTGCTAACCGTAGTATTTTTTCTACTGGCTCTACTAATGTTTTTGTAAACGATGCCAAAGTAGTTTTTGCCACAAGCGTGAACGCAAGAGGAGATATGGTTGTGGCACCTTCCAAAACTGTGTTTGTTAATGACAAAGGCATTGCTCGCGAAACAGACGGTATGAGTAACGGTACTTTAATTACAACAGGCAGCACCAACGTATTTGCCGGAAAATAATCCCACCAAAATTTTTGACAATAAGTATTGTAGGCTGTTACATTAGTAGCAGAGTGACTCACTCACCATTAAAGGAGATAAAAATGGCACAGAATAGACACGCTGAATTTACAGCAATCGTAGAGGCAATGGAAGGCGACTTTGAAAAGTTTTATGACAAAGAAGTTGGTGCAGCAGGAACCCGTGTCCGCAAACATTTACAAGAACTAGCTAAACTCTGCAAAGAAGTTCGAAACGACGTTACCGCAGTTAAAAACGCACGAAAAGAATCAAAATAATTGGGGTAAATATTATTGTTCACTTTAAGGAGGAACAATTATGTTAGACACATTATTTTGGTTAGCACTTGGTGCTTTTATTGGTTGGAATTTTCCACAACCCGAGTTTGCTAAAACTATTCAAGCAAAGGTTTTAGGATTTTTTAAAAAGTGATTTATGGCATACAGCGACAAGGTAATCGACCACTATGAAAACCCTCGTAATGTGGGTAGTTTTGATAAGTCTGATCCTAGTGTGGGTACCGGAATGGTTGGCGCACCTGCTTGTGGCGACGTCATGAAATTACAAATAAAAGTAGATGAAGCAACAGGTATAATCGAAGATGCTAAGTTTAAGACTTATGGTTGCGGTAGTGCTATTGCCAGTTCTAGTCTTGTCACTGAGTGGCTCAAGGGCAAGACACTTGACGAGGCAGGTACTATCAAGAACTCAGATATCGCAACTGAACTTGCGTTACCGCCCGTTAAAATTCACTGTAGCATATTGGCGGAAGATGCTATTAAGGCGGCAGTAAATGATTACCGTAACAGACACAGCCAAACAGAAAATCAAACAACTACTTGAAAAACGTGGTAAAGGTATTGGGATTCGAGTAGGAGTCAAAACCACCGGGTGTAGCGGTTTGGCATATACTATAGAGTATGTAGACAAATATGAAGCAGAGGTTGGTGTAACTAATTTTGCCCAAACTGACTTTGCAGTCTTAGTAGATGCCAAAGCCCTTTCCTATCTAAACGGGCTAACAATAGATTGGGTCCGCAATGGACTCAACGAAGGATTTGATTTTATTAATCCAAACGAGAAAGATCGCTGTGGTTGTGGCGAATCGTTTCGAGTATAAACCAATTTAACTTGACATACAATTGGTTTTAGTATACAATAGCTGAATAATAATTGTTTTTGGAGGCTAATTTGAGTATGCACTTAGAAGGCCCGTGGCTCAGTACCACTGGCAAGAAAAAAGGTAAAAAGAAATTTGCTTCAGCAGAACATGCTAGAAAGGCCAGAGAATTGGACGAATCTTGGAAAGCCCTACAGAAAAAATGGGCTATGGAATCTGAAGATAAAAAACGCAAACGCGGTTTGTCTGCACCTGCTATGAATCCGGTTGTGAATAAACCGTTTATTAGGGATACTGGACCAAAGATTGCCAGTTTACCATTTACTGGAGGTCCATGTACAAAACCAGCCGAAAAGGTCTATACTGGTACCAATATTGTAGGTATAGCAACCATGCATAAAAGCAACGCTGTGCCTGTTTTTAGTGCAGACGATGCTAAAGATATCAGTAAAATGCGCAGATAACTTAAAAACTTATGTTTTTATCAGAGACACACAGGCATAACTATATATTGTACCTCAAAGGTTGGGGTACAACGAGCAGTAGGCTTTTAACGCATGAGGAGATGTATCGGAGCCGTTTATTAAAAGTGTCCCTAGCGAGGACTCATCCAGCGTAAAGGAGAAAAAGATGATACGCATCATTAAATTTGTAATATTTGCACTAGCCATTGCGTTAGTAGCATTAGGTGGTTATAAAGCGGTAACGTATAAGTTAGAAACACTTAAGACCGCAAGGATGGCCATAAGTCCGGTTACAGCAGAAATGAGACAGAAACAATTAGACTGTCTTGCTCGTAACATTTATCATGAAGCAGGCTATGAACCTTTTGAAGGTAAAGTTGCCGTTGCCCAAGTTACATTAAACCGTACAGAATCCGGCGCTTTTCCAAGCGATATCTGTAAGGTTGTTTATCAAAAGAACATAGTATATGAAAAAGTACTTTGTCAGTTTAGCTGGTACTGTGATAGTGCTTCACTTAAAAAGCCTATGAACGGTCCAGTATACATTGAATCTATGGAAGTAGCCAAAAAAGTCCTATTAGAAGGATTTAGGTTACCCTCTGTCAAAGATGCTCTTTACTTTCACGGTGATTACATTAATCCAGGGTGGAAGAGAGAACGAGTAGCAAAAATTGGTCGTCATATTTTCTATAAGTGAGAACACACATGAATACAGAAACAGTAAAAGTCACAGTTAAGAAGTTTTTCCATGATCTTTTTGACTTAGATCTTTGGGTTAAAAACATCAAAGAACACGCACCGCACATTTCAGCAGAAACAGCAGGGTGGATTGCTGTAGTGCTACTGCATTTAGCAACCATTCCTACAATGGTAGCAGTTCTCACTGGACTAACTGAAAAAATGCCACCTGTAGATATGGTACTTTTTAGCTGGTTAGGATTATTCTTGTTTTTTATTAAAGCTACAATCCAAAAAGACTTGCTTAATATTGTAACTATTGGTTTTGGGTTTTTTGTCCAATCAGCCTTGCTGGCATTGATTGTTTTCAAGTAAACTAACGATAAATATTAGATAACTTAGGAGCATAAAAATGCCATCAGGATTTCAACAAAACATTAACCAATTAGCACCAGGGTTCTTTAGAGTTGTGCTTACAATGACAAGTACAACCTATTATCCAACCACAGGCGGTGCCGAAAATGACCGCGGTGGTGTTACACCAAATAGTTCAGACAGTTTTTCAACTGCTAACTTGCCTACTACACTAGCATACGGTCAAAACCGTGCTAGAGGCAATATGCGTTTCCGCAATATTGTTAATGCACTATCAGGTCTAGCAGATTGCCAAATTTTGGATATCGAAGTAGACAGTGACGAGTCAAACGGTGATGCTCAGGCAACAACTTTAGCGTTTACTGCAAAATTTGATCGTCCTGATTTTATTCCAGCAACAGGAACAGATATTGCTAGCGGTAGTATCACAACTCAAGCAGGCTATATTAAAAACGAAGTAGCAAAAGCAATTCGTTTGTCAACAACTGCTACAGTTCGTGTATATAATGGTTCAACAGGAACTGACAATATGTTACCAATTACAGTAACCCATACTGGTGCTACAGCTAGCCAAACACTTGGTACAGTAGCAGTTACACTAATTGACGGTACTGAATTAACAACAGCTGATTCATCGGGCGACGCAGAATAACGGGCAATCAATGACATTAGCTTGGTTATTACTACTAACTGGCTTAACAATATCCGCGGTAGCGATCTATTACTCAGTAGTAGGTCTTACCGCAATATTTTCTGCCGCCGCCATTCCAATTATTATCATGGGGTCGGCGTTAGAAGTCGGCAAGTTAGTTTGCGCAAGTTGGCTCAAAGCCAATTGGGAACGTGCTCCACGTTTTATGCGTTACTACATGATCATTGCAGTAGTAGTCCTCATGCTGATAACCAGCATGGGTATTTTTGGATTCCTAAGTAAGGCACACAATGATCAAAATCTTGTAAGCGGTGATGTTCAAAGTAAGATTGCCATCTACGATGAAAAAATTAAAATAGCCAAGGAAAATATTGATGCTAACCGCAAGGCGCTTAAACAAATGGATGAGGCTGTGGACCAAGTTATGGGTCGAAGCACAGACGAGAAAGGTGCTGACAAAGCCGTTGCTATACGTAGGTCCCAACAAAAGGAACGTGGTCGATTACTTTCTGAAATCGAAGCCGAACAGAAGAAAATTGTACAACTTAATGAAGAGCGTTCACCAATCGCAGCCGAAGTTCGAAAAGTTGAAGCGGAAGTTGGACCTTTAAAATATATTGCTAAATTCATATACGACGACAAAATAGACGAGAACATGCTTGAAAAAGCAGTTACTTGGATTATTATTCTTATCGTTATAGTTTTTGATCCGTTAGCTGTTATTATGTTACTTGCCGCCCAAATGACTTTTGGTTGGTATAGGAAACAAGAATTCAAATATGAACCAGATGACGGTCCATTAACAGATAAACAAATAGAACAAATTAAAGAAGAGGCACAAGTAGAAAACTCAAGAGTAGAGCCATTCAGCTCGTTATGGCCATTCCCATCAGTAAGTAAACCTGTAGAGATACCAAGCGAAACACCGTCGACTGCACTAGGAGGTGATATAACAGCGCCGGAGCAACCAGCTATAGATCTTGAACCTGACTTTATGAAACAAGCGAAAGACAGAGTACAAGAACGTATCGAAGAAGTTAAACAGGAAGAACCATCTGTTCCAGTTATACCGCTAGAGCAGTGGAACAAAATGATTGAGGAAGCTGAAAAGGCAGTCGAAGAAGAGAAAAAGGCAACAGTAGAACCAGACTTTCCTAAGGCAGAAGAAACAGAAGAATCAAAAAAAAAGACATACATGACAAAGGACGAAACGGGCAAGATACAAATCAAAGACAGATCGTAACAGGTTACGTTCAAAATGCAGAACAAAGCTCTGATACACTATGGAGCAGAATTCAAAGAACTAATTTGAAACCTAAAGACGAGATGTATAGATTATATGATGTTGACCAGTTTCGTGATTTAATAATTGACAAGTTTACAGATCCAGCTTTATTTGAATTTGTTGAAGAAACAAAAACTCGTGGACCAAAATTTGCCAATTATTCAACAGAACGACTACAAGAATTTGCAGACAGGATATATGAACTTAGGAAAAATAACTCTAATAACACCGCCGGATAAATTGTTCAATATGAATTTAAGTTATCTGCTAGTGAAACCTTCGAATTATATTAAACAACAGTTCCAAACTATTTTAAGTAAAAGCATCGATGATTTGAATGTTTTTATGTTTGATGAGCAAGAAATAGACATCGGCTGGATGTTAAGTGTTGCTCAACAAGTGGACGTGGTTATCATAGATATAGATAACTGTGATACAATTACTCAAAAGTTTGTCACATTTCTACTAGCGCAACCCAATGCACACTATATAACTAAAGACGAAACAACTCCATATAACCTAATTTCAAAAAATCGAATTTGGGATTTGGATCAGATCGTAGAACAATTTTCTGATAACAATGAAGAGGATGATGATGAATCATAAAAGCAAAGGAACTGGTATTACCCTGAGAGAGAATGAAAATATCAATCAGGCATTAAGGCGATTCAAACGTAAAGTTGAAGACGCTGGCACATTAGACGACCTTCGTAAAAAGGAATTTTACGAAAAACCAACTACAGCTCGTAAACGTGCCAAAGGAGCAGCCAAAGCACGTTGGCGTAAGAAGCTCGAAAAAGAACAATTACCTAAAAAAATGTATTGACATTACAACTTTGTTATGTTATAATTTAGTATCATAATAAAGAAAGATACTAAATGGCTAATACAGATGTAATGATTGACTTAGAAACATTGGCGACATCAACCGATGCCGCCATTCTTACCATAGGGGCGGTAAAATTTGATCCTTTTGGTATGGACATTGAAGAACCAGCAATGGACAGTTTCTATGTTAAAGTGGACGTAGATAGTTGCCACGAGCTAGGACTAGTTGCAAATGACGATACTATCGCATGGTGGGCTAATCAAAGCAAAGAAGCACAAGATGAAGCATTTAGTCCCGACAATCGTATTCATGTAGTAGACGCTTTTAATCAGCTATATAAATTTTGTTGGGGAGCAAAACGTGTTTGGTCAAACGGTGCGGCATTTGATATTGTGATTTGCGAAACAGTTTTCAAACGTATTAACAAGGCAGTACCTTGGAACTTTTGGCAAGTACGCGATGTTCGTACCGCATTTGATCTAGGAATAAACCCTAATCGCCCTCCAGTATTAAAACACCACGCATTAGAAGATGCATGGAATCAAGCAGTTGGTATACAAAATGTCTATAACACTTTGCGTACCAGTACCACACGAGATGGCAAATATCTCGCACCTTTTAGCAATGAGAGATAACATGGACAAACAAACAAAAGAAGTAATGGATATTTTACAAGAAGAATGCGCTGAAGTAATTCAAGCGGTTAGTAAAATTAGTAGGTTTGGACTAGATAATTTAAAGCCTGGAAAGCCAAAAACTAACAGAGAACACTTGGAAGAAGAACTGGGCGATTTACAAGCCATGGTAGAAATCCTACAAGAGCTTGATATTGTAAGTTTTAGTAATATTGATAAGGCCGCAGAAGCCAAGCGCGAAAAACTAAAAATTTGGTCAAATATTTTTAGTTCTGAAAAAGAAAAAGCATAAATAAAAATGTAGAGCGCCGTTAGGGCTTTACATATTCTTGCTTAAAAAAGGAGAAAAGAAATGAGCAAAATCATCGGTATCGATTTAGGTACAACAAATAGCTGTGTAGCAGTACTAGAAAACGGTAAAGCTAAAGTAATTGAAAACAGCGAAGGTGCTAGAACAACACCAAGTATCGTTGCTTACACTAACGAAGAAGTACTCGTAGGTGCAACAGCAAAACGTCAAGCAGTTACAAATCCCAAAAACACAATTTACGCAGCCAAGCGTTTAATCGGACGTAAGTTTGAAGAACCGGCTGTGCAAAAAGACATCGACTTAATGCCTTATACAATCATTCGTGCAGAAAACGGTGATGCGTGGGTTGAAGCAAATAACGAAAAATTGGCACCTCCACAAATTAGTGCAGAGGTTCTACGTAAAATGAAAAAGACTGCCGAAGACTATCTTGGAAAAGAAGTTACACAGGCAGTTATCACAGTACCTGCTTACTTTAACGACCAACAACGTCAGGCAACAAAAGATGCAGGCAAGATTGCTGGCTTAGAAGTTCTACGTATTATTAATGAACCAACTGCGGCCGCACTTGCTTATGGTGTAGACAAAGAAAGTAAAAAGGATCGCAAGATTGCTGTATATGATTTAGGTGGTGGTACATTTGATATCTCTATCATTGAAATTGCCAACATCGATGGCGACAAGCAGATTGAAGTTCTGTCAACAAATGGCGATACATTCCTAGGCGGTGAAGACTTTGACCAAGCAATCATGGATTTTCTAGTTGACGAGTTTAAGAAAGAAAACGGAGTTGATCTTAAGAAAGACATGTTGGCTCTACAACGTCTAAAGGATGCTGCAGAAAAAGCTAAAATTGAATTGTCTAGTTCAGCAAGTACAGACATTAACCTTCCATATATTACAGCAGATGCAAGTGGTCCTAAACATTTAAACGTCAAACTAACTCGTGCAAAATTTGAGTCAATGGTTGAAAAACTAATTGAGCGTTCAATCGAGCCTTGTAAAGTTGCAATGAAGGATGCTAACGTTTCAGCTAGTGACATTGACGAAGTTATTCTTGTTGGCGGACAAACACGTATGCCAAAGGTACAAAAAGCCGTCGAAAAACTATTTGGTAAGGCTCCACGTAAAGATGTAAACCCAGACGAAGCAGTTGCGGCGGGTGCGGCAATTCAAGGTGCTGTTTTAGCAGGCGACAAGACAGACGTTCTATTGTTAGACGTTACGCCTTTGAGTCTAGGTATTGAAACAATGGGTGGTGTGTTTACTAAACTGATTCAGAAAAATACAACTATTCCCACCAAAGCATCACAAATATTCTCAACAGCAGAAGATAATCAGCCAGCAGTTGATATTAAAGTAGCACAAGGCGAGCGCGAGCTATTCAAATATAACAAAATGCTAGGTGAATTTAAATTAGATGGTATTAATCCTGCACCACGCGGTATGCCACAAATTGAAGTTACATTTGATATCGACGCCAACGGTATCATGAACATTAGTGCTAAAGATAAAAGCACTGGTAAAGAAAATAAGATCACGATTAAATCCGACTCTGGACTTTCAGAAGCTGAAATCCAACGAATGGTTCGTGAAGCAGAAGAAAATGCAGAAGCAGATAAAAAAGCTCGTGAACTTATTGATGCACGTAATAGTGCAGAATCGGCTGTTCATACATTAAAGAAAGACTACGAAGAGCATAAAGGTAGTTTAAACGATGAAGAACAAGCCAAAGTTGAATCAGCAATCACAGCTCTTGACGAAGCAGTCAAAGGCAACGATGTTGAGACAATTAATAAATCTGTTCAAGATCTTTTTGAAGCAGCAACACCAGTTTTTGAAAAGAAACGTGCCGCGGAAGAAGCCAAAGCTAAGTCACCAGAACATAGACAGGCTAATGACACTACGGTAGATGCTAGTTTCAAAGAGGTTGACCCAACAGATAAAAAGTAATAAAATTTAAACGTAGGGCGCCAATAGTTGGGCCCTACTCAGTTCTTGCTTAATAAAGGAGATCTAAAATGACACAACTAAGAACTATTGATACAAATGCTTTAGCTCAGCTTAACAGAGCTCTTGTAGGTTTTGATCGTTACTTCAATGATCGTTTCTTCCAAGGAACACAAAATGGTAACTACCCTCCGCACAATATCGTCAAGTATGATGAAACACACTACGGTATAGAAGTGGCAGTTGCTGGTTTTAGTAAAGATGAAATTACTGTAGAAGTTGATCAGGATCAACTGACCATTAAAGGTACTAAATCTACAGAAAACGAAAGCAAAGAATATTTGCATCGTGGACTAGCTGCTAGAGATTTTGAACAACATTTCACACTAGCAGAATACATGGAAGTTAAAGGTGCTGAAGTAAAAGATGGTATGCTTAAAATTCAAATTGAGCGTATTGTGCCAGAAGCACTGAAACCACGTGTAATTGAAATTAAATAATAGCAACTATGGGGGAGGAAACTCCCCCAACTTTGAAAGAGACTAAAATGCCTAGCACAGATATTCAACTAGACGAAAAAATTAAAGTAACTATTCAGGAGCCAAAGCGTTGGAAAGTTATTCTATTAAATGACGACTCAACTCCTATGGAGTTTGTGATAAGTCTGTTAGTTGAAATTTTTAAACACACTCCGGATACAGCAAGAGAAATTATGTTGGATGTTCATCAAACAGGTAGCGGTATTGCAGGTGTTTATAGTTTTGAAATTGCAGAAGCAAAAGCAGTTGAATCAACTCAACAAGCTCGTGCAGAAGGTTTTCCTCTACAAATAAAATTGGAGGAAGAATGAATAATTTAAGAGAACTTCTCAAAGAAGCACATACTAACGCAGAACGTAGTGCGTTTGTTAAAGTATTGTTCTCAGGATCTATTAATCCAAAACTCTACGCAATTTATCTAAAGAATCAACATCCAATGTATGAGATACTAGAAGTCTGTGCAATGCCGCATGGATTGTTTAGCGGTTTACCTGAAATCCGTAGAGCTCCAGCTATTCTAGCAGATTTTATGGAGTTGTGGGGTGAAGATAATACAGAAGATCCTCCAATGTGTCCAGTAGTAGATGACTACATGCGACACATTCTTAGCATAAAACATGATCCTAAATTATTAATGGCACACATTTATGTTCGTCATATGGGCGATTTAAGCGGCGGGCAAATGATTAAAAAACGTGTTCCAGGTATTGGCAGATACTATGAGTTTGGTGACGATCCTGAAAAAATTAAACAAGCTATTAGAGAAAAATTAGACGACAGTTTAGCAGACGAGGCAAAAGTTTGTTTTGAATTTGCAAGACGCTTCTTTGATGAAATGCTAGTGGTTGCCAAAGACTATGAGTAAAGTTTGGGACACACTAATAGGTATACAACATTTATTAGAAGAAAACTTCAATCGTACAGGCATTGAAGTAGCAGAACCTGGTATGGATCGATTTAATCAACCAGGATGGGTAAACAAAGTGTGGAGTTCTTTCTTATATAGACGAGCTCACGTCGATGTCGTAGATGCTAGAGAAACCAAAGGTCTATGGATGATGCATTGTTGCATTTTCCCTCACTTACACAATCCTGCACCAATATATGGTTTTGATGTTATTGCTGGAAAAAATAAAATTACAGGTTGTTTCCATGATTATAGTCCTACTGTAAATAGCGGACATCCTATGTGCCAGTGGTTTGCAGACGAAGTCAGCAAACTTGAATGGCGCAGAGAACGTGAATTGCCCGAGTGGGCTCAACGTATTTTTAGTAAAAGTATGGTTGCAGCTGGTAATGTACAAAGTGATGAAGAATTACAACAAATAACAGATCTAGCAAAAACAACACTATTTCACTATCTTGACACAGTTGGTGAAACTAATAATACTGTTGCTGATACTACATACGAACAAAACTATTACGCAATTAATCAAAAGCAAAACCCACATACACCACGTGTAATGGCTAGTTTAGGGCTAGACGAGGATGATGTGCGTATTTTCATACAGGATTGCCTCTTCCCAGAAATTGCATAAATATTGTTACTATGCGATTTTCTGATATTAAAATTCTTACCCCAATCTTTGAGATGGCTAGCGACGCCATTAGCGACTTAAAAAATGCCCTAGCTGGTAAAATTAAAGAATTACCTGCGGACGAAGGCACAGTAAAAACTCTTAGAGAAATTGAAGATTTACTAAAAGATGTAAATGCTGGCGGCAGAACAGGAAAACTTAACAAAGATCTAGCTTCAATACAAGATCCAGTTGTACGAGAAGCTCACATGCTACTAGCTAGATACATAAACCAAATTATTTCTTTTGGCAATGCTACTCCTAAAGATCGTACAGAATTATTTGAATTATGGCGAACTGACAGTATTGTAAATTTTGATAAACTGTTAGGCAATAATATTGCTAGTTGGACTGAAGTTTTTAATGGTTATAACAATAATCCAATTATACAAGAACTAGTAGATGAATTAATGGTTATTCCAGCTCTGGGTCATGGTAAGGGAGAATTTGCTTTAAGTGTCTTAAGTAAGCGCATCAGTAAACCTGAAAGCGGCAAGGGAGACTTAGAAGTTAATTACAACGGACAACATCTCAAAGTTGAAGTTAAAACAGCTGACATAGGTAAAGATAAAGTTAAGATAGATCCAGCAACAGGTAAAAAAACAGTTGTTAAAGGTAAAATGAGTTCTGCCCGTTTTGGAGACCAAGAAGTTAACCCAGCACCCGGCTATGAACAAGCCTCAATAGAGTTGAACAACTTTGTTAACAGTCATTTGCCTAAAGGTGAAAAGAAATTAGGTGGTAGCGGTCTCAACATTGGTAAAGCAGTTGAGTATCTTAAAACAATGAAACCAGAAGATGCGAATACTCTTATGGGTATGATCCGTAAAAATGTTAAACTAATTTTTGGTAAAAAATTTGCTGATCCTCGTCCAGACTACCAAAAAAAATTAATGACGAACATCAATGGAATTTTATCTTCTATAGAAAAAGGTAATGTTAGCGCGGCCCTACAATTTTGGTCAAGAGCTAATTTTAACTATTACATGGCAGCTAAAAAAGACGACGGTGTGTTGTTTATTAATATTCCTGAAAGAACTACAGTTTATTACAATACAGCAGAAGATCTACAAGGTGTTGGCCTACGATTTAAAGCAGATACAACATACCTAAGTGGTGGCGATCCTAAACGAACAGTTTACCCTCAAATTCAAGTTGTTCCAAAGGATTATGGTGCAGATGTTCTTGCACCGGAAGTTGAAAAACTTTCTAAACCACAAAAAGAATACAAAAAACAATCTGCTGCTGAAAAGGCACTTGAAACAAGAAAAACTCAGTGGTTAGGATGGGCTTCAAAACTAGCAGATATGCGTCAAATAACCAACCCGCGATTAGTACAACAAATTGGTGCAACTGCATTTGAATTAAGTCAAAAACAAATGCCTTTTGATTTGTTAATGTCGGAGTTAGAAGCACAATATCCTCAATTAGCTAAAAATGTAGTAAGACCACGACAACTTCCTACAGTACAAAAACTGTACACACCTTACGTTCCTCCAATAGACGAACCAGAAGAAGTTTAATCTAAATTAAACTAGTCGTATAATTCGCTTTCGTGTCCGTGTAAATATAATACAGGATACCGGGAGCGAACCATGTCCAAAGTAAAAAAAATAATATCATTACTAGTATTGCCGGCAACGGTAATAGCCGCTCCATTGGGCGATTTTCAATTTAAAAGTCCTGCCTTCAATGGCATTGGCTATAGTAGTCATGTATTAACTATTGAAAACCAAGAACGAACACGAGCAAAAGAACGTGCTGATAAACTACAGGCTGAAATAGACAAGGCCGCAGCAGATAAAAAAAACACAAATCTAGCAAAGTTTATTAGTAATTTGGAATCACGTATCTATGCACAAATTAGTCAAAACGTAGCAACAGCTATGTTTGCTAACAATAACTGTACTGCTAGTACAAACACAAACTGCACTGGTAGCATAGATTTTCAAGGAAATTATATTAGTTGGAAGAAAGTGTTAAGTGCAGACGATCAGAATTGCTCTACTGCATACGGTGCTTGTATTATGTTAAAAATAGCAGATCCAACTGCTACTAATCCAACTACTGCAAGTTGTCAAGATTCTGGAATGAGTTGCGTATATGTACCGTTAAGTTCATTCCAAATGCCAGGGAATTAAACATGAAAAAGACGATTTTATCCCTAGCAGTAATAAGTTTACTTTCTGGGTGTGCTATTATTCAGAGAACAGGCGCATTAGATCAAGAACCTGAAGTAACTACACAAATGAAAGGTGTCAAAAAGGAATTTGATACTATTCCTGGACCGCAAGCAGGCCGTCCACTAAGTGTTGCTGTATACAGTTTTATGGACAAAACTGGACAGCGTAGACCACAAAGCAATATTGCCAGTTTAAGTACAGCAGTTACAC
>JACCDM010150129.1_pt1 | contig 47982 bp, 40 predicted proteins | sample 7445851 | NCBI WGS metagenome assembly JACCDM01 (sample SAMN15323438, study PRJNA562643) | freshwater metagenome | isolation source: river surface water | place: USA:Blue River Watershed | collected 2017-08-16
GAGTCCTAGACTCGATGCGGCATTTCTTTTATCATACAAAGATGATCTCACCCACAATAAAGACAGGAAACCTCATTATCAGACCGTTCAAGACCGAAGATGCAGAGCTTTGGCAGACATGGGATACTGATCCCGAGGTCCAGGCACATATGCCCGAGCCTCAAAATACCCACCAGGACATTTCCGAACAGTTGGAATATATAAAAGAATGCGAGTCTGACGAGGAAGGGTATTACTGGTCTGTCGAAACGGATAGAGGCGAAACGATCGGAACCGTGTCTCTTTTTCAAATTCACCCGTATCACAAGACCGCTGAAATAGGTGTGGTTATTGGCAATAAGAATTATTGGGGCAAAGGAGTGGCGACCGAGACCATTCGGGCAGTAACGGATTATGCTTTTTCAAAATTAGGCATCGAACGAATCAGTGCCGAGGTCGAGGAATCAAACCTGGCCATGAAAAAAGTGTTCGAGAAAATTGGATTCAGAGAAGACGGCCATTTTAGGGCAGCTCGAATCAAGGCAGGCAAGAGGATTGACGTGTTTCATTTCGGGATTTTGAAGTAAATTGCGAGGAGACGCAAACCTGCAATTTTTCTGGAAAATCTGCTACTATAGCCATATCGCATATATGAAAAAAATCTTCTTCACGGGAGTCCAGCCCTCAGGACGGCCCCATTTGGGCAATTATTTCGGGACAATGAAGCAGCTGGTCGACAACCAGGGCTCATATGACACGCGTGCCGCAATCGTGGACATGCATGCCTTGACCACCATGCAGGATGGCGAGACTCTCGCTGGCGGATCGCTCGATCTTGCGATCGACTACCTCGCGATAGGCCTTGATCCCAAGGAGGTCCTCATCTTCAAGCAAAGCGACATGCCCGAAGTGACCGAGATGGCATGGGCATTCAATTGCATAACCACGATGCCATATCTTTCACAGGCGCATGCATACAAGGACAAGGTCGCAAAAGGAAAGGAAGCCACTGTTGGCCTGTTTGACTATCCTGTTCTCATGGCAGCTGACATCCTCATTCAAAATGCCGATATCGTGCCAGTCGGAAAAGACCAAAGACAGCATGTCGAGATGGCGCGAGACATTGCAGAAAAGTTCAATCGGATTTTCTGCACGGAAAAAGGGAAGCCCGAATTGTTCAAGCTTCCGACGGCCCAGATACTCGAAGACGTCGAAACCATTCCTGGCATCGATGGCCAGAAGATGAGCAAGAGCTATAACAATCACATTCCTCTTTTTTCCGAGGATGACGAGATTCGACGATTAGTAATGGCAATCGTTACCGATTCGGGAAATGCCGATGACATCGCGTCAGGCAAGATCAGCGGAATCCCTGAGCATGTATACAATATTCACAAGCTGGTACGCGACAAGGCGTCGCTCGATGAGTTGTATGCAGCACATAAGGGCAAGTACAAGGCCCTCAAGGAAGCTCTCATAGAGGACCTGATCGCATTCATAAAGCCGCTCAGAGAGCGCAGGGCAGAAATTGCCAAGGATCCGGAAGCCGTGAAAAAGATGCTGGCAGACAATGCCGGTCGGGTACGGGATCTGACAGCCGGTCTCGTGACGGAGTTCAGGAAGAGGGTTGGGTTTTGCTTGTAGTGCATCTCGAAAAATATTTGAAAATTGATCAGAAGTTCATGTCAAAAGCGTAGCATGCGCTACGTGAATCAATTTGATGTGCATTTATATGACACGTGGAACGAGGACAAAAAATCCATAGTGATTACAGAGTATCGGCCATTTTTTGACGAAGGAGAAATCTGGTGGTGCGTAACGGGTTTGAATATCGGCAGTGAATTGAATGGCAAAGGCGAGCATTTTCTTCGACCTGTTTTGATAATTAAAAAACTGACACCTGATTCATGCATAGTCATCCCGATCACGATGAAGAAGAAAGAGGGAACTTGGTTTACGCATATAACAGTAAACGGGAGGGACAGGTGGGCCGTACTGCATCAGATACGAATGGTCAGCACAAAGCGCTTTCAGGATCTCATGGCTGTATTGTGCCCAGAAGATTTTGCAAAAGTAAAAGAAAAACTCAAGCGACTGCTCGAGCTTCCCTGAGATCCTCACCTGACCCCTACTGAACGACCGTCGTCGTCAGGGATAAGGCCGGGTGCGTGGGTTTCCCCCAAAATGCGTTACGGGGATGTCCCATAACAAGGGCATTATAAACCCGCCGTCGAAACGCGCAAGTTTACAGCCCCTCCGAGCCGTAGTATCATTCACTCAACCGATGACCCGGCTGACACCGGCGAGGATCGAGAGAAGAACCCCTCCCAGGGGCTCAAATTTGCCCATAGCGGACATTTTTGACCCCTGGCTGGCCAGTAGAGCTCTCCGGCAAAACAGGCCCCAAAAGCCTGTTCCGTCCCGCAGACGGCAACGAGAAGAGGCTGATTCTTGACCAATTTCGACAACCGGAACGTGGCCATGAATTAGCCTTAAACCAGGGTGGCACCGCGAAGAAAGCCGCAAGGCACAATCGCCCCTGCGAATTCACAGATATATCGAAATCTCGATTATTCGACTGAATTCGGAGGGGTATTTCTTTTTGGCTTTGGCAAAAAAAGAAACACAAACAGGATGAATTTCCATTTTGTCACCCTCGTTACTCACTAATTATTTTAAACATGACAGAAACAAAAAAGAGAACATACGTGAAGGAATTGCCACAGCATGTTGGCAATGAAATCTTGGTAAAGGGATTCGTCCATACGATTCGAGTGCAAAGCAAGGTCATCTTCCTTATCCTTCGAGACATTACGGGAATCGTACAGACTGTCATCGAGGCAAAGGACGCTGAGGCGTTCGAGGCGGCAAAATCGCTCTCAGCCGAATCGGTGGTTGCGATCTATGGTACCGTCAAGGAATATGCGCAAGCACCCGGAGGAGTGGAGATCGGGGTAAGCACATTGGAAATACTTTCGGCTGCAAATCCCGAATTGCCGATCCCTGTCATCATCAAGGGAAGCGACGAGGAAACCGAGGCCCCGACTCGATTTGATTATCGATGGATCGACCTCCGAAAGCCGGAGAAGGCAAAGATATTCAAGGTTTGGGGAGCGCTCGAACAAGGGTTCCGCAAGGCATGGGCCGAGAACGGATTCATGCAGGTATATTCTCCGTCTTTCATGTCCACTCCCTCAGAGACGGGCGCCGAGGTATTCGAGGTGAAGTATTTTGAAAAAAAGGCATACCTCGCTCAGTCGCCTCAGTTCTACAAGCAGATGGCAATGGCAGCGGGATTCGATCGGGCATTCATTTGCGGTCCGATCTTCCGCGCGGAGGAATCGTTCACCTCTCGTCATATGACGGAATTCACCGGATGGGATTTCGAGATGTCATTCATCGACTCGCACCATGACGTCATGGACGCCGAGGAAAAGATGATCGTCGCTGGATTCGAGGAAGTCGCAAGGCAGTTTCCAGAGCTGAATGTCCAGATCCCATCCATGCCTTTTCCCAGAATTCCGATGGTCAAGGCGAAGGAAATATTGGCAAAAGGCGGATGGAGCACGGATGAAATGGACGAGACGGGAAAGCCGACCGGAAACAAGATATCTCATCCAGCGGTTGAAAGCGGGGAAGACCATGACCTTTCTCCTGAAGAAGAGCGAGCGATCTGCGATTATGTAAAAGCAGAAATGTCGCATGAATTCGTCTTCATCACTGACTATCACAAGTCAAAAAGCGCCTTCTATCATATGCGGCATACGGACGACAATGATCGATCGAGGCGAGCAGACCTTCTGTTTCGCGGAATCGAGATCACCACTCTGGCGCAGCGCGAACACCGAATCGAAATCCTCGAAAAGCAGGCTCTCGAAAAGGGCATGAGCCTTGAAGCCCTCAAGGACTACTTGAACTTCTTCCGATGGGGATGCCCTCCTCATGGCGGAGCGGGAATAGGTCCGGCACGCCTCATCATGAAGCTGCTCGACCTTCCGAACGTGCGCGAGGCGACATACCTTCCAAGAGACGTGAGAAGGCTGAATCCATAATCTCATCCTACGAGAAAAAAACCGTACGGGTCCTCTCGTGCAGTTTTTTTGATTGGGTCAGTAGGGGGGGTGATATGGTGGCAGAAAGAGGTGGACGCAAGATGAAAAAAGGGCGAAAGATGGACTTGACCACATCATCGCCTAATGGCATTGTATGCGAAGACCGAGACGCACTTCCGCGCCTGGATCTGTACCAAAACAACGTTCCGAAATTCAGGACACCATGAACACACCATCCAATCCTCCCCCTGACGCACAGGACTCCCTGAGCGCCATATTGGCTCCCGTCGTAGCGGCACAACAAGCGCTCGATGCTGCCACTGTGGCGTACAACCGTGCCAAATCGAGACCCTTGAACGCTCTAAATGCGCTGATTCAATCGGGAACCGATTTCGGCCATCCGCTGATGCCGATCGTGCTTGCTCGTACCCACTCATCCGTGGGTTCCGGCCCGGAATTTTTGCCAACCGCCCAAGACGCCCTCGAAACCCTCGGCCTCATCGAGACCAAGGGTACGGAGTTCTGTATTGCCCACAAGCCGCATGAAACATACGGTTGGCAGGTATGGTTCGGCACATGCACCGGAGCTAAAATCGATATTGCCGACCCTCCCGGAGAGGATAAAAGTGATTTCAGGAATAGGATCACATTCCCATTCAATATGAAATCACACGGAGACAACCATGCCATGAGCGTTCAGCCACAGGCCGTCACCAGAGAATGCCCTGCGCCCGAAATCACGCATGACATGAGCCATGGCATCATATCGCGCATGGCTGGGGCATCCCCGATCTCATGCCGCTGGGTTATCGCATTTGGAGCCGCAAAGATTGAAGATATGATTAACGGGGCCAGCACATGGGAGGCTGTAGCCCTAGCCAGGTCTGTTGTTGTTTGCGGCCGAAATGCCGCCCTCGCGGAGGCATGATTGGTATCGGCGCATACGCCAGCATCCATGTGCATCAATCGACACATCCCCGACGCATCACCATGCGTCGGGGTTTTCATGCCTTGATTTCATAAGATGCCAGACAAACCGCCTGAAATCCTATATAATCTAATGACATGACAGCAGACGAACCGAATGTGATGCCTCCGGATCCCGCTTCGGAAGAGCAGTCCGCGGAATCTTCGCGAACGGAAGCCGCGACTGATCGCCAGCATCACGATCATGCATTCAGAATCAAGACGCCCGTATTCGAGGGGCCTTTGGATTTGCTCCTTAATCTCATAGAAAAACGCAAGCTCTTCATCAGCGACATATCGCTTTCCAGCGTGACGGACGAGTATATTTCTCATATAAATCAGCTGCCGGAATATTCGCTGAAACATAGGACGCAGTTCATCCTGATCGCATCGACCTTGCTCCTTATCAAGGCGAAATCCCTGCTTCCAAGCCTCGAACTGACAGAAGAAGAACAAGGGGACATACAGGACCTCGAACGCCGCCTCAAGATCCTTAACCTTATCCGAAAGAAATCTGTCGAGATCAGGGAATTGTACGGAAAAAAGCGAATATATCCGCGAGGGGATATGGACGAAACGGTCATCGTCTTTGCGCCAGGCAAGGATATTTCTCCTGAAACAGCCAAAGAATCCCTGAAAGACGCAATATACCGTGTCTTGAATTCCTTGCCAAAGACCGTCGTCGAGCCAAAGGCGACAGTGAAAAAAGTCATCAGCCTCGAAGAGATGATGGAACGCCTCGAAGACCGCATAAACAATGCGATGAAGATGACGTTCAGCCAATTTAGCAGGGGAAAGGACGGGGGCGGTAGCAGAGGCCAGATGGACAAGATGGAAAAGGTGAATGTCATCCTGAGCTTCCTCGCCATGCTTGAGCTCGTAAAGCAAGGCGCGATAGACGTGCGCCAGGATCGCACATTCGAGGAAATCGAAATGGAGAGAATGGAGATAGGGGTGCCAGAGTATGCGGAGCCCGTTATTGTGGAACACGTTGAAGACGAGACGCTGTGATGCGTTTGCACATCTAATTCTAATATGGAACATACAACAGACGACATCGAAACAATCGCGGCAGTGCCCACAGATGCGAGGGGCATACGGCATGTTTCTTATGATTCATGGCTTGTCACATACCCGAATGAAGCAAACGGGATAACGGTTGATGACATTAGATACAGACTGAAGGATACATTTTCGGATGAAAAGATAGCCAAGCTTGAAGAGCAAATCACCGATGCGATCGCATCGGAAGACAAAAGATATTTTGTGGCGAAAGAGGGAGAGAAAATCATTGGATATTGCTACGCGGTCAGACATCAGGACAAGAATCAGCTCCAAGCGATTTATGTATCTCCAGATCAGGTAGGCAAAGGCATCGGCACGAAATTGTGGCAGGCCGCTAGAGATTTTTTTGACCCTAAAAAAGATACGTGCGTGGAAGTCGCCATATATAATGAAAACGCAATACTCTTTTATAAGAATCTCGGTTTCGTCGAAACTGGGAAAATCTTTTCTGACGAAAAATTCAAAATGCAAAGCGGTTCGATCATTACTCAGACGGAACTCGTGATTAAGGCCAAGAATGATTTAGAGCAATAAAAACACATGAACCCTCATATCCAGGCGATCAGCGATGAATTGAAAAGCATATACCGCACATACGAAAAGGAAGGCATTCTTTCCGTGTATTTGTGGGGTTCGATACTGACGCCCGATTATGTCCATGGAATAAGCGATATCGATGCGATAGCGATCGTCTCGAACCAGACTCCGCTGGAACTAGAGAAAAAAATACAGCGCGACCTGTCCGGACGAATCCCGAATGTTGAAAAGTTCGGATTTCGATTTTTATATCAGTCAGAATTGAATGACGGAACATGCATCGGAAATCTGGCATCATACATAGATCCGAAGCTTCTCCTCATGGATTTCAAGAACTGGATGCATGTTGACGGCAAGGCGTTTGTGCGTGCGGATTTCGCATTGCCAGAGATTGGTCCGGAAGATGCGATCTGCCTTCATATCGACAAGGTAATCAGAATGAAATGGTCCGACGTATCCGCAATCACGTCAAAAGATGTCATGTATTTCCTGAAAAATCTGGCGCAAACGGCATATATGAAGGAGGTGCTCAAAGGAAACGATGCCCCGTTTTCCTATGTAGTCCTTGCCAAAACCTCAACAGGTGACGAGCGTCAGATCATGCAGAATATCCTGGAATGCAAGAATGCCAGGTGGGATCATGAAGTTTTCCTCAAGCATGTATCCGAGTACCAGCGATATTTAAATGATATAATGCAGATCACGAATATGCCAAAAGAAACCCATGGCCAAAGCGCCGAAAAGCACGCAAGCAATGACAATGCGCCTCTCAAGAACCACATAGAGGCCATCCTGTTTTGGCGTGGCGACCCCATGACTGTTGCCGAACTTGCCAAATTCACGGCATCATGCAAGGAAGATGTCACAGCAGCACTTGCCGAAGTGCGCAGCGATCTGTCGAACCGAGGCATAGTCCTCATCGAGCATGAAGGTGAATACACCCTCGGCACGAACCCGGAATCGGCGAGACTGATCGAAGCGGTGCGCAAGGAAGAGCTTTCGAGAGAGCTGGGCAAGGCCGGGCTCGAGACATTGGCAATCGTTCTTTATCAGGGCCCGGTTCGCAGAAGCGAAATCGATTATATTCGTGGCGTCAACTCGAATTTCATATTGCGAAACCTGTTGATTCGCGGACTGATCGAGCGAAAGCCCGCACCGAACGATAGCCGAGCAAGCGTATACAGCGCTTCGATGGAGCTGATTCGCCATATGGGATTGTCGAGTATCGGCGAACTGCCTGATTTCGAAATCGTAAAGGCTCAGATTGCAGATTTCAAAAGCGCAGACGAAAATGCCGAGGAGCCGCTTGCTGAATCCGCCGTGCCAGATGCGACCGTCGAGAACGGCGAGGGCAGCGAGAAAAACGGAACGGAAGAAAGCGCTTCGACACACTAAATGCGTTTGCCATACTGTGATTAGAGACCAGTCGGCGTATAATGTGCATATGTACGATACAGTTACATCGACGTCTTTGTTCGCAAGATCGATAATTGCCACATGCGCTATCGCATTGGCAATGAGTCATGCCGCATGTCTCTTTTTTCCATACCAAGCACATGCGCAAATGCAAACGGTCCAGCCCATACAACCAGTCCTGACCCCGATTGCCGGCCAATCGATCCAGACGCCCGTTGACGCGAGCAAGATCATCGCAAAGCGGGTACTCCTCGTGAACATGACCACGGGCGAAACCATATATGAAAAGGACGCGCTGACTGTGCAGCCACTGGCCTCGCTCACGAAGCTCATGACAGCGGTTACGGTGCGCGAGATGTACGCGATATGGGCAAATCCGCCAAAGAGAATACGCCTCATATCGAGAACGTCGGCACAGACGGCCGCTGACAGGCAAGTGGCAGTCGGAGGATATATGAAAACCGACGACCTTATTTCATACATGCTCCTGTCATCATCGAATTTTGCTGCCCAATCATTGGCAAGCGGGATCATCGATCGAGACAGCTTCATTTCATACATGAATTTTACGGCAAGAAACCTGGGCCTTTCAGAGTCGCGCTTTGTCAATGCGTCAGGCCTCACCGAGCGTGACGGATCAGGATCGACTGGCAATGCAAAAGACGTGATGAAGCTTCTCGATATCATAGTCAAGAAGTATCCGCAATTGGCAACCGCGACGAGATCGGGAGACGCCCTCATACGAACCTCGAGTGGAAAAGCCATCGCCATAGACAATCCAAACAAGTCCCTCGAACGCATTCCCGGCATATATCTCGGCAAGACCGGATATACGGATGAGGCAGGCGGGAATCTGGCCCTCGTCATCAAGCGAAACGGGGCATATTATGGCATCGTCGTGCTCGGATCGACCATTGATGGCCGCTTTAGCGATGCGGAATATCTGGCATCCCTTATACCCATGAGGTAAGAGGATGCGAGCATGGCATACCCATGCCGATATGATATAGTAAAAAGATGATGTCTCTCGACGCTATCAAGGTCTTGTTACCGGCCATCGTATCGTTTGCTGCCGGAATATGGCTCACCGCCTGGCTTACCAAGTACATGTACAAGTATCGGATGTGGAGGCGCAAGAGCCGAAGCACCGAGAATACGGCAGCGATGTCTGCCGATTTCCAGAAAATCCACAATGTCGCAGGCGAGACGAGTACGCCGCGCGTGGGAGGAGTGATAGTCTGGCTTTCTGTGGTCGTGACGATCGTGGTATTTGCCATTCTTTCGTACTTTTTTCCAAACAATGCGACACTGAAGCTCAATTTTCTGAGCAGGAACCAGACAATCCTCCCTTTGTTCGCCCTCTTATTCGCATCGATTATCGGGCTCATGGATGATCTCTTGCAGATTTACGGCAAGGACATGAACATGAGCGACGGCATCACGAGGCGCATGCGAATCCTGGTCGTCATCCTTATCGGGGCGGTGGGCGCATGGTGGTTTTACAATAAGCTCGATTTCCTAATGCTCCACATTCCGTTTTACGGAGACATCTTCCTCGGCCTCTGGTTCATACCGTTCTTTATCCTGGTCGTACTTGGCACGTTTACGGGATCGGTGATTGATGGCATAGACGGATTGGCAGCCGGGGTCATGGCATCAGCGTTCGGCGCATATGCCTTGATCGCATTCGAGCAAAGCCAATATGACATCGCGGCATTTTGCGCGACGATCATCGGCGGAATCCTGGCATTTCTCTGGTTCAATATTCCTCCGGCACGATATTATCTGAGCGAGACGGGCATGCTTGGCCTCACTGTGACCTTGGCTATAGTCGCATTCCTGACGGGGCAGGTGCTCGTCTTGCCGATCATAGCCTTTCCGCTCATGGTCACCTCGCTTTCCTCGTCGATCCAGATGTTTTCCAAGAGATTTTTCGGGAAAAAGGTATTCCGCATCGCCCCTCTGCACCATCATTTCGAGGCGATAGGGTGGCCATCATACAAGGTTACGATGAGATACTGGGTCGTCTCGGTCATTTGCGCGCTGTTTGGGACAGTGATTGCCTTGTTGGGATAAAAGTGAATCGCGACCTCTGGCATTGTGAAAAATTGACGTGACAACATGTTATAGTGTATCTGCAAAATGAAACGCAAAATCGACAAGCCCTTTCTCATAATCACGCTCGCCCTGATCATCGTCGGCTTTTTTATTTTCACGTCAGCGTCGATGGGTCTCTTGGCAAAATTATACGGCGGAGCGAAATTCAAGGCCGTTCTCTTCAACCAGATCGTTCTGGGTCTAGGAGGGGGACTGATTGCTATGTACATAGCCTCCAGGATTCCTTATACGTTCTGGCGCAAGCATGCCTTCTATATCCTCATCGCATCGTTCGCCCTCATGCTGCTCGTCTTCACGCCGCTCGGCACATGTACCAAGGGTGCCTGCAGATGGCTCGACATCGGAGGATTCAGCGTCCAGCCAGCCGAATTTTACAAGCTCGGCTTCGTCATGTATCTCGCATGCTGGTTCGCATCAGTGAAGAACAAAGTCAGCACGTGGAAGCTCGGCACATTGCCCTTCGTCATATTGATCGGAATCACGGCAGGACTTGTTCTCATGCAGCCTGACACCGATACGTTCATGGTGATCGTCCTTGCCGGAACAGCCGTATACATCACGGCAGGAGGAAAATGGAGAGACATGTTCGTCCTTGGCATAATCGGAATCCTGGGGCTGACCATACTCGTATTCCAGAGACCATATCTCATGAATAGAATCCAGACATTCATAGACCCGTCGCGTGACCCAACCGGATCCAGCTATCAGGTCCAGCAATCGCTGATTGCCATCGGATCAGGAGGGATTGCAGGAAGAGGTTTCGGACAAAGCATCCAGAAGTTCAACTTTCTGCCAGAGCCTATCGGCGATTCGATTTTTGCCGTAGCCGCAGAGGAATTCGGTTTTCTCGGAAGCGTCACCATAATATTCATGTACATACTGTTCGCATTCCGCGGGCTTCGAATAGCCAAGCATGCGCCCGATACGTTCTCGATGCTCCTCATCGTCGGCATAATCACCCTTATCATCACGCAGTCATTCCTCAATATTGCTGCCATGCTGTCGATCATCCCGCTCTCCGGTACGCCGCTCTTGTTCATAAGCCATGGGGGAACGGCGCTTTTCTTCACGTTGGCGTCGGTCGGAATCATCTTGAATATTTCAAGGTATAAGGGAAAGCCCAAGGTTGCGGAAGGGAAGTGATAAAAAAAACAAAATAAAAATGCTCGATAAATATAAAAATATAATTGCAATACCGACCTTGGTCCTAATCTTATTAGTGATAGCAGGATTTTGGTGGTCTGAAATAAGGCCGATCACTATCAGGAAAGAATGCTATTTGTTAGCCAAGGGATCCTCTTCGATGTCTAGCAATCAATGGACTAAGTACGACGGATGCCTAAGGTCTTATGGCTATCCCGCAGACCCTAGGCCGTAATAAGCTTGTTAAAATTGTTTTCCTTTGAGGCTTGCCCTTAAGACTGGTACAATAGGGTCAATATGAAAATTCTCATGATAGGAGGGGGAAGCGGAGGGCATTTTTACCCCATTATTGCCGTAGCCGAAGCGATCTCTGAAGCCGTCAGAAAGGAAAAGCTATTCGCGCCGAAAATGTATTTTATGGCGCCCGATCCATACAATGCGCAGGAGCTTTTTGATCATGATATCGAATACGTGGCGACAATGGCTGGAAAAAAGCGCATCAATCCAAAGGGCATGTCGCGCGTTCGCAATTTCATAGATATGTTCAAGATGGGTTTCGGCGTGATAGGGGCAATATTCAAGATATATTTCATCATGCCCGATGTTATATTTTCAAAAGGAGGATTTGGCGCTTTTCCGGCTCTTGTGGCCGCGCGATTCTTTCGCATTCCGGTAGTCATGCACGAGTCAGATAGCTGGCCGGGGAGGGTCAATGCATGGGCGGGCAAGTTCGCAAAAAGAATTGCCTTGTCATACAAGGAGGCGGCCGAGTTTTTTCCAAAAGACAGGGTGGCATATACCGGACAGCCCGTGCGAAAGGAGATACGGGAACCCCTGACAAGCGGCGCCTTCGAATATCTCGGCCTTGAAAAGGGAATCCCTGTCATATTGATACTGGGCGGATCCGGCGGCGGCAAGATCATAAACGATTCGATCCTCACCGCTTTGCCTCATTTGGTGAAGTCATATCAGATCATTCATCAGACAGGAAGAGGATTGTTCAAGGAGACAAAGCGCACCGCTGGCGTCATTTTGGAAAATAGCGAATTCTTGCAGCGATACCACGTATTCGACTATCTGAATACGATCTCCATGAGAATGGCTGCCGGCGCGGCTTCGCTTGTCATTTCTCGAGGAGGATCAACGATATTCGAAATCGCCCTCTGGGGCGTACCGAGCATCCTGGTTCCGATCACGGACAGCAATGGCGATCATCAGCGAAAGAATTCCTATAATTACGCGCGTGAAAGTGGCGCCGTCGTCATCGAGGAGGCGAATCTCACACCGGAAATAATCACGCATGAGATCGAGCGAATCCTGACCGATCCGGCCCTTGCGTCAAGGATGTCCGAGCGAGCAAAGACATTCGCGCGAACCGATGCCGCCGACTTGATAGCGCATGAGATCCTGAAAATCGGCCTGAGACATGAGGAATAGCCAAAACAATAGCCTGAATTAATGACATGTAGAATATATATTGTCAATAGAATGAAAAAAGCCATATTTGCTATCATATAAAGCCATACATGACATCTCATGCACATACGCCCCATACGCGCCCGTCAGGGCATATAGTGACCCGTTTTGCGCCATCGCCAACGGGGTTCATGCATGTGGGAGGGGTACGGACCGCCTTGTTTGCCTGGGCATTCGCACAAAAGGCAAAGCAGGGACTGGCAGATTGCCTGACGGGCAAGGCGACAGGAGGTACCTTCATCTTGCGCATCGAGGACACTGACAAGGAGCGAGAAGTGGAGGGGTCAATTGGCCATATCATCGAATCCCTCAAATGGCTCGGGATCGACTGGGACGAGGGTCCTGATATCGGAGGAAATTTCGGTCCGTATATTCAGTCTGAGCGCCTTGATACGTACCGCACCTACGCACGCATCCTGATTGACAAGGGACTGGCATATGCAGATCCGTATTCGCAGGAAGAATTGGACGGATTCCGCAAGAAAGCAGAGGAGGAGAAGCGCCCATTTTTATACAGAGATCACAGGCCTGATGCTTCGCGTCTTTCTCCATGGATTGATGAGGACGGCAAGCGAGTGCCATTGCGATTGCGCATCCCCGACGAGATGATCGCTGCCGGTCACGTACGATGGGATGACCTCGTTCGAGGACCCCTGTCCGCAGGTCCAGAGTCGCTTGATGATTTCATACTCATAAAAAGCGACGGATATCCCACATACAACTTTGCTCATATCATCGATGACCTTTTGATGGGAGTGACGCATATCTGTCGGGCGGATGAATTCATTTCTTCGACTCCGAAATTCATCGCGCTGTACGAAGCGCTCGGACTCAAGATAGGTGCTGGCCGGCCGGAATTCGCAACCCTGCCGCCGATCATGTCTCCTGATGGCAAAAAGAAACTCGGAAAAAGAGATGGCGCAAAGGACATACTGGCATATCGCGCCGAGGGGTATTTGCCCGAAGCCGTATTGAATTTTCTTGCATTTATCGGATGGAATCCAGGCGATGAGCGCGAGATCATGTCGGCAAAGGAGATCGCATCCGAATTCGATTTCAAGATGGTACAAAGCGCGGGCGGAAAGCTCAATGAGGACAAGCTGATATGGACGAATAGGGAATATCTCACTCGGATGAGTGATGACCAGTGGTTGAGCAGGTTTTTCAGCTATCTCGACAATAATGCGAGCGCATTGCCGACCAAGCCATCCGCGGCAGGCGATACAGATTCAGAGGCGCCGACAATCGATCTCAAGAAAAAATTCGCGGATCGCGGAATCGACATATCCGATACGTCCAGCCCGACATATGCGCAATTCAAGCGCATACTGATTGAAATCATGCGGGAGCGAATCTCATATTTTGGCGAGGTTAATGCGATGCTCGATAATGGCGAATTTGATTATTTCTTCAGGTCGCCTCTCGACAATCCCGAAGCTGATGGCATTGCTACGATCGAGCGATTCAAGGCATTGCTCATTTGCCCTGAAAAGATGTGGAAAAACGGAGCAGGCGAAAAAATTCAGATCGACTCAGTTTCCACTGCGGCAATTCTCAACCAGGTAGGAGAAATCCTGGAGAAGCATACCGATGACGGCAGCGAATGGAACAAGGATAGCGTCAAAGCCGCCCTGTGGCCGCTTGCCGAACATGAAGGCAGAGGAGTGGTACTGTGGCCTTTGCGAGTAGCACTATCTGGAGCCGGGCGCTCTCCAGACCCGTTTGCCCTTGCCGGAATTCTCGGAAAAACAGAGACCTTGCTTCGCCTAAAGGCCGCAATCGATATCCTCTAAGTGAATGTGCATGACTTCGCGTCATGCGAGATGCGAGATCGGCCATTGCATGGCTTGTCGCAAGGGTGCATTCTCGGCCCGCTTTTTCCTTTTTTGTGCATGGCATAGAGGGTCTGACTGTAGTAAAATCAAGCAATGCATGCGAACAAGATCTATGCCGGAATATTCCTGATGGCAATCGCCGTCGGAGCATATTTTTTCATGGACAGAAAGAGCGTTCTTGCCCAATCGGCAAGCCAGCCATCAGGAACGGTGCTCGGGGCATCGACCGCAAACGGAACATCGAATGCGAGCGCGGAAGACTTGCGCCGCAAGATTGAAGAGCAGGCACGGAATATCGAGGCCTTGAACAATGAGATAAAGACCTATTCGGCACTCAAAGACAAGACGACCGCGGAAGCCATGACACTCCAGGCAGCAATCAAGGAACTTGACACGAACGCCAAGCGCCTCGACCTCGACATAAAGAAGACAACGGCCCAGATCGGCAAGGCAAACAACGAGATCAAGTCGATCGATATAGGGATCAAGACATCGACTGAAAAGATTGACGATTATCGCGCGACCCTGGAGGAAAGTATCCGACAAATTCAATGGGCCGAAGAAAAGAACATCATCGAGACGCTTCTTTCCGGGGGCAGCATGTCTGATGCCCTTGCGGAAATAAACAGCAGGATCAGTTTCAATACCGGATTAAACAGATTGCTCGACAGCCTGCATGCAGAGAAAAACTCGCTCGAGATCTCAAAGACTGCCAAGGAGACAAAGAAAGAAGAGCTGAAGGATTTTCAAAACCAACTAAGCGATAAGAAGAAGGTGGTTGAGGTAAACAAAATAGAGCGGTCCAAGATCTTGGCTGAAACGAAAAACCAGGAAAAGGCATACCAAGCCCTGCTCGCCGAAAAACAGGCCAAAAAAGCCGCATTCGAGAAGGAATTGTTCGCATACGAATCAGCGCTGAAATATACCCTCGATCCTTCAAGCATTCCGCGATCAGGATCGGCGGTATTTGCCTGGCCAGTCGATAACGTGATCATTACCCAGAGATTCGGCAAGACCGTTGCCGCAAAGAGGCTTTATGTTTCAGGGTCGCACAATGGCGTCGACTTTGGCGTAAAGATGGGCAGCCCAGTTCGAGCAATGCTTTCAGGAAAAGTAATTGGGACTGGGGACACGGATGTCACATGCCCCAGGGCATCGTTCGGGCGATGGGTCCTTATCCAATATCCTAACGGCCTCACGTCCATTTACGGACACCTATCGGTCATCAGCGTCAAGCAGGGGGATACGGTCGGGCAAGGACAGATCGTCGGCTATAGCGGCAATACAGGATATTCGACAGGCCCGCATCTGCACGTAAGCCTTTATGCCAGCAATGCCGTCAAAGTTGAAAGTCGGCCATCGGCCAGCTGCGTAGGGAAGACCTATACCATGCCAATCGCTCCAGTTGATGCATATCTTGACGTGCTCGAATACCTTCCCAAACCTTAGGACCTGAGCACATTTCGTATCAGACGCCATGTCGAACCTTTTGCCTTTCGACATGTATACCCCTACGGAAAAAATGGCAAAGGCATGATATGATGATCCTCATGTGTGGAATCGCCGGAATTCTAGGATCCCAAGAACTGACCAAGGCAACCCTTGGTGATATGCTTGCCGCCATCAAGCATCGCGGCCCTGATGATCAGGGCGAGCTATACGAGCAAGCCTTCGCATATGGCATGCGCAGGCTCTCCATCATCGACCTTGCAGGTGGCCATCAGCCGATCTGGAACGAGGACCAGACGATCGCCATTGTATTCAATGGAGAAATTTACAACCACGTGGAACTCCACGAAGAATTAGTCAGGGCAGGGCATGTCTTCAAGACGAAAAGCGATACCGAAGCGATAGTCCACCTATACGAGCAGCATGCGAAGGTTTCTCCGGATGGAACAAAACTGACCGACAGTATAAACCCGGACGGACTAAAGACGATGCTGAACAAGCTGCGCGGCATGTTCGGATTCGCCATTTTTGACAAGAACGTGGGCGGTGAGGCCGGATCGCTAGTCATTGCAAGGGATTATTTTGGCATAAAGCCAATCTATTACAGGCTTGATTCATTCGACCGCGTTCAAAGCTTCGGGTCGGAAATCAAGAGCCTCCTCAAGGACTCACGATACAAGGCAGAGATCAACCATGCCGCAGTCAACAACTATCTTTCATTCCAGTTCAATCCGCTCGATGAGACTTTTTTCAAGCGCATATTCAAATTAAAGCCAGGCAGCGTCATGACAGTAAGCCTATCTGATGGCTCATACGCGATAGACGAATATTGGAAATACGAGTTTGCAGAAGCCGGCAAGAACCCCGCGCCATCGACAGCATCCGCGGCCGGAACGGTAGCCACGGCTCGAATGACGAATGAAAATGAGCTGGCAGAACAGATACGCCAGACAATGCAGGATTCGGTACGGCACCATATGATTAGCGACGTTCCCGTGGGTGCATTTCTTTCAGGCGGGATAGACAGCGCGATAACTGTCACCCTCATGCAAAAGGAACGCGAACGACTTGGCCTCGATCCCGTCAAGACATTCACGATCGGATTCGATGAGGTGAGCGAGCATGAAACTGCCCGGGAGGTATCCGATTCGCTTCATACGGATCATCATGAGATCAAGATCTCGTTCGACGAATACCTGAAAGAGCTCCCGCAAATCGCATGGCACTTTGACGAACCCGTGGCTGATCCTTCGGCGGTCGCTTTGTATTTCCTTGCCAAAGAAGCGCGCAAGCATGTCAAAGTCGTATTGTCAGGCGAGGGCGCAGATGAGCTTTTCGGCGGATACAATATCTATAGAGAGCCATTCGCGCTTCGTCCCATTACGATATGGCCCGAGTTCATACAGCGCTTCTGTATTCGGCCCGTCCTCAGGGCGTTCGTTTCATTGCCATTCGGTTTTTTTGGCAAAAATTACCTTCGTCGCGCGATGACGCCATTCAATGAGCGATACATTGGAAATGCGTACATCTTCAAACCCAATGAATCGGCAGCATTGTGGAAAAAGGACCTACCCGTTGATCAGACTGCCGGCACACGCGCATCGCATGAGCGCCCTGGCGAGATGCTCGAGAGGGAACTCGGCGCGGCAGCCTTTACCAAGCAGCCTGAATCGAGAAAAATGCAGCTTGTGGACATGCATTACTGGCTCCGGGGAGACATCCTCCAGAAGGCCGACAAGATGACCATGGCGCATTCGCTCGAGCTTCGCGTTCCGTATCTGGACAGGGAAGTGGCAGCCCTTTCCGAGTCGATACCCGACTCCCTCAAATACAAGACCGGAACGACCAAGTACATACTCCGCAAGGCTTTCGAGCCCATCCTGCCAAAAACCACCGCGGCGCGAAAAAAACTCGGATTTCCAACGCCCGTCAAGCATTGGCTAAAAAAGAATCCGACTGAAATCAAGCGAACTATCAATAATAATCGATACGTGCAGACTCATTTTGACCAGGCTGCAATAGACAAGCTTTTCTCGGATCATGCTTCGGGCAAGGCTGACAATTCCCGAAAGATTTACGTGCTCCTCATGCTGTCTCTCTGGTATAATCAATATATCGGCTAATACGCATTATTATGCTGGCCTCCATCATGTCACGATCATCAAACAACCCCATGACTTGTCGCAAAACGGATACGCGGAATACGCGAGGATTCATTCAGATCCTCGTGGTCATCATCATCGCACTAGTGCTCCTTCGCGTTTTTGGCTTTAGCATTTCTGACATATTGGCAAAATCTGAAATTCGCGAATTCGCAACATATGTCAAGACCATGCTCATAGCCGTCTGGCATGACATCAAGGAAATATTCGGATTTTTCAAAACGGTGTAGCGTTTTGCTCTGTAGCGATTTCCTGACGATCAATCCTACAACTTCACAAAACAAATTCGTTATACGCGATTCTGTGACGTCGTTTTTTTTATTTTTTTTGACCATATAGATAGACAAATAATTGAAATGACTATCAAGCATACCATCCTAATCCAAACCACATAAGCAAAAAGGCAGGGAAGAGTCCCCTACTGAAAAGCGAAATTTTGAGAAGGCAGATATTGGCACATATGGACACGGACAGCTCGCGCGCATATGCGACGACAGGCAAGCGATCCTTCTACGGGTGCAGGAAATATAATCAATATGATCGTCAAATTTAGCACATGGAATGCATGATGCATGCCGGGGCTTTTTTAATGATTTTCGATAGGGGGCCATATTGCTAGGTACAGTATGTCGTAAAAGATATATTGTGCGACATATACATCTAGGGCAAGCATGCCTTCCCTCAAGAAGCCCAATAATGCGCTCTTTGTTTTTTTACTCGAATGACGTAACATTCCAATCAGGCCAGAATCTCAATTCAGATATTCTGACTTTACTGAAAACCCAAAACCACAGATCCTTTAGAAAAATGAAAAAAAGACTACCCGAGATTGCTCTGCCCCGGCATCTCCAGCCGCGGGCAGGATTTCCATACGAGCAGCCGACATCGTATCCTCTGGATATCGGTATGGGAACTGAAATAACCGGACCCGATAATCCGCCCGGATCAGGGATATATCCAGCCCGTTTCATTGGGAGCGACATGGAGTTAAACACAAAGCCACCTGTCTTCAGCCATCCACTGTATCCAAGACTCAGGGAATTTCTCGAAGTGAGCTTCAACCAGCCTGGGACGGATGTCATGATGGTCTCCCGCTTCAGGATATCTTCCAGGCCGGGAACATGGGATGGCGTCACTGACGACCTTTGTTTTGTCCTCGGTATCCTGAATGGACAGCATCAGCCAATATTCGTACCCAACTATTCCAACGGCACAAGCTGTATCTGTTCCATACTCGGCATGCCATTCAGTAGGCACGTATCCTCTGCAAACATCCATGGCGGAGGCATTGGTTCATCCGGTCACCACATCTCAGTTCCGGGCCCATTGTTCATCGCGGAAGAACCACCGAATGCCGAGAAGGCCTTCAACGGCTGCCTGGCCCAGATGCTCTTGGAAAAAGCATCTCCGGACACATCCAAAGAAATACCTAGCGACCCGCACATTCGATTTGCTAGGATGTATATTGGCAAAGAGGAAATTGAAGGATCCCCTTTTGCTGACAAGGTATTGATCCACAGAGCGCTGATTCATCGCGACTGATCGATTGCTTCTGCGAAGCGCCGCTCCCCTTTCATGGGAGAGCGGCGCCTTTTTACACTCTATACATTCTTTGAAGGAAAAGACACGAAACCGCCCTGTCTTTCGACAAGGCGGCTTTGTTGGTCATCTGACCGAGGTTCTAATTTAGTTTGTTTTCAGCTTGATTCCCTGTTCATTCGGTCCATATGCAGCTTTGGACCTGAGGCATATTACCGTTCAGCGATGACTGATTTGGTAGTATCGATCGCACCAGTTACAGAAGCCGTATTGGCTACCGCTGCCGCATTGACCGCGCTCGCGGTCGCTGCTGACAATGCTGCTGCTTTCGCTGCTTTGGCAGCCAGTCTCGCCTCTCGCTGAGCATTGAAATTCGCCGCAAGAGGAGACTTGCCCCAACATGGCCATGATGAGATCCACGGCCAATACCCCTGCTCTTTCTGCAATAATCGGGCATAGCCCATATTGCCAGCAAGAGTCTCGATATCGTATCCAAGCTTCTGTGACCGTGCCAAGTGATAGGTCTTGTTCACCTGAAGCACTCCGGTATCGGCAGGAACCTGCCTTCCCTTGAGATACGATCCGTCAGGACCGAACTGTCTTGGGGAACCACTGAGGCCTCCTCCTGACTCGCATTTCGCGATGACAATCATGAGCGGCATATCGGCACCAAAGTAACCCTCCAATGCCTCCTGCACGCCTGCGTTAGGATCGGCTTTCTGCTTCTTTGCACCCTGCCCTAGAGAACTCTCGGCTGCCTCTGATCGCGCTTCTGCCTTTGTGGTGATCGGCGAAACTGATTGCAGAGGGGTCGAGACCGCTATTTGCGTAGAATTGGCGATGATGGGCTCCTTGGCGATCGATGGGTTTGATATCGATCCGGAGACGGCCATGGCCAATCCGAGTGTAAGTGATAAAATAAGTCGTGATCTAACTGGTAATGCCCATGTCTATTGGCTGAATCATATGGGCTTGCACTAAATTAAAAAGCACCAATACATATAAATACGCATCGTGCTTACATGCACAATGATAGCATTTTTTAGCCTTTTGGTCAAAGATTTTTTGCCAAAAACACACCTTCCTTATGTTTATAATATGGCTATATATATGACTATTTTCGACATTGTAGTATTTACATATATAGATATATATTGTATAATATAATAGCCATACACATGCCCCTCGCGAGCAAAATGCCCATATCGACAACAGGAGCTGCCTCAGCCGGTATCAGGGCACTGGATAATTGGCGCAGGAGCCTGGAAAACCGAGGCTAGGTATGCCATTTGGACACAGGATAGGGCCAAAACAGCCACCATGATCCCCAAAAGCCACTTCTCTGCCCTGCTCCTGTATAGAAATGCAAGCTCGTACCACCAGACTGACATGCCCCGGACGGCCTTGCCGCCCCGCATCGAAAGAACCCCGTCCCCTGCCTCCCCTTCAGCGCTATTGCCATTTATGGCTTTTTTTGTATAATCAGTACCTGACATTTGATATGTTCTTTTGAGAGTTTGAGGACGACATCCCCATGCGCAAGTATGGCGGATAGCGCCTTAAGTCTTGATAAAGAAATATCGATTCAACCAGCGTCCCTCTACCCATTGCTTAGAGCCGCGAAAAACGCTTTTATAACAAGCTTACAACTAACCAACTTACCAATAGACCATGGCAACTAAAAAAGCAGCCGGAACAGCGAAAAACCTAACGGATTCAAATCCACAGTATTTGGGTATCAAGCTCTATGCTGGAGAAAAGGCAAATTCCGGATCAATCATCGTAAGGCAGCGAGGAACACGAATCCTTCCAGGAAAGAACGTGGACATGGGCAAGGACCATACTCTTTTTGCTACGAAGGCGGGCATCGTAAAGTATTCAACAAAGCGAAAGATCTCTATCGACAATACCGTACAGGTAAAGAAGGTGGCGAACGTAGACGCCGAGTAATCAAACCCTTGTCTCTCCGCCCCTACCTCTCTCTTTACTGGTGATTCCTGGGGAAACAAAAAAACCGACCATGCGGCCGGTTTTTTTTGTTTGTTGTCATATCAGACCTTATTCAGCAGATTCTGCAGAGATGACAACCTTGAATTCAGCCTCTCGGTCCTGGACCTTGACTGAAACCTTGTGCTCCCCGACCTCCTTCAGAGGCTTGTCGAGGTTGATGTATTCGGCGTCGATATCGATATGACCCTCAGACTTCAATAGAGGTATGAGCTGTTCCTTGTGGATTCCGGCAAAAAGATGACCGTGCTCATTGGCCTTGCCAACGACATGAATAGTGACATCTTCGATAGACTTGAGGTTCTTGAGGAGAAGGTCTTCTCGGACGGCCTTTTCTGCCTCTTCTGAAGCCCTGACCTTGTCAGCTCGCGCGATCGCATCGTCAGTGGCCAATTCAGCCAATTTCTGAGGGAACAAGGCGTTCATTGCGAATCCATCGGCGACATCTATCACCTGGAGCCTTCGGCCTATCTTTGGAACGTTTTTGAGTAGGATTACTTTCATGGTCTATAAGTATGGCTATATATAAGTTCTAAGACTATAGCACAGCTATCTTAATAACTCAATCGCCTTCTGGGTCTGAGGATCCCGCTTGTTTTTGATGTCCTCAGGGGTCACTTTTACCTCGTATTTTGGCATTATGCCCGAATCCGAGATGGATACGCCGTTTGGAGTGAACCACTTTGCGACCGTAATCTTGATAGCCGCATTGTCATCGAGCTTTATCAATTCCTGTACGGATCCCTTGCCAAATGTCTTGGTTCCGACGAGCGTGGCAATGCCATATTCGCTGAGTGCGCCAGCGAGAATCTCGGAAGCAGAGGCCGATCCTCCGTCAGTTAGGATGATCATGCGCAGATTATTGGTAAAGATATTGTATCCCTTGCTTGTCTCTGAAATAGGCGTGGCATTCTGGCCAGAGGCCTCTTTGACGACGATTTTTCCAGAAGGAAGGAACCAGCTCGCCATATCGACAGCAGCATCGAGATACCCACCAGGATTGCCCCTCAGATCCAATATGAGCTTATTTGAGCCCGTTGCCACGAAATCCCGGAGCGCGTCCCTGAACAATGTCGATGACTGTGCCGAGAAGCTGTAGAGCTTGATTGTAAATATCCCCGTATTCTTGTCATATGAGCTGTCGAGCGTAGGAAGTGTGATCGTATCCCGGTACATGGAAACCTCAAACGGGTCAACCACACCCTCGCGGACGACCGTGAAGGTTACCTTGGTGCCCTTTACTCCCCTGATGAGCTTAACGGCCTCCTCTACCGGCATGTCTGACGTGTTTTTCTTGGTCTCTGGATTCTGGATCTGAAGGATCTTGTCGCCTGGGCGCATGCCTGCTTTTTCAGCCGGAGTGTTCTTGAGGGCTGCTATGACGGTGATTACGCCATCCTTTATCCCTAGCTCCATGCCTACGCCTGAAAAATTGCCCTCAATCTGAGATTCAAACTGATCAGCCTCTTCAGGATCGAAAAAGACAGTATATGGATCCCCGAGGCTGCCTACCATGCCCTTGATCGCCCCATATACGCGAGCCTGATTGGGATTGATTGCCTTTGCAGATGACGAGGTTGCAGTACCACTCGCTACGGTAGTGTCATGAGTGGCCACGTATTTCTGATCAAGCAGAGACCATGCTTTCCAAAACAAGGCGAAATCGGCATTCTCGACCGATTTAGGCTTGTCTTTTGCATTCAAGATGAATGTAGGTGCCTTGAAGGACCCGCTGGCGGCCAGCGTGCCATCAAAACTAGCTTCAGCAAGATTATATCTGCCAGAATAGAATCCGGCGCCAAAAACGATGGCCAATACAAGCCCCCACAATAAGACGGGTGAGATTTTTTTCATATGAATGTACGCCTGATTATCTCAAACATACCGTTTGAGGTCAACGAATATCCCTTATGCTATAATCCCATTCACAACATACCAACCATGACCTCCGTACCAATCCACCTATTCAATACCCTTACCAAGCAAAAAGAGACGTTCAAGCCGAATATCGAAGGGCATGTATCGATGTATCATTGCGGTCCTACCGTGTATAACTATGTCCACATTGGCAATCTCCGCGCATATGTGGCTGCGGATATCCTGCGTCGCACGTTCGAGCTCAATGGCTATGACGTGGCTCAGGTCATGAACATCACTGACATTGGCCATCTGCAGCATGACGAAATAGATCAGGGCGATGACAAGATGACCCTCGCATTGCGTCGAGAAGGCAAAGAACTGACGCGCGAGAATATGAAAGAGCTCGGTCTCCGGTATTTTGATGCGTTTCGCGCGGATTGCAGGAAGCTGAATATTCTGCAGGCAAACCTATACCCATTCGCCAGTGATCATGTTGCGGAGGATATTGATTTCGTGGAGCAGCTTCTTGATAAAGGAAATGCTTACGCGGCTGAGGATGGGATATATTTCGATACGACGAGCCTTGGCGGGCACTATGGACGGTTGGGCGGCATTTCAGCTGATGACGAAAAAGCGGAGAGCCGCATCGGCGAAGAAGAAATCGCCAAGAGCAAGAAAAAAAATATCCGCGATTTTGCCGTCTGGAAATTCAATGATGCGCTTGGTTATGATACCTCTTTCGGCAAAGGCTTCCCTGGCTGGCACATAGAATGCTCGGTCATGTCGATGAAATACCTTGGGGCGATTAATGACACTGACAAGAATCCGAATTGGCAGGATTTCAAGACATTTGATATTCATACCGGAGGCATCGACCATATCCCAGTCCATCACAATAACGAGATCGCGCAGACCGAGGCCATTTCTGGCAAGATACTCTCTAATTACTGGCTTCATAATGCCCATCTTGTTTTTGAGGGCGGAAAGAAAATGGCAAAATCAGGCGATGGTTTTATCACGCTTCAGAGCCTGGAAGAAAAAGGCTTTTCCCCTCTCGGCATTCGATATTGGATGCTGAATGCCGGATACCGCTCGCCAATGGTGTTTAGCGAGGGAGCGATCAACGATGCCGATCGCTCATACCGAAACCTTATCGCCAGAATCGCTCAAATCAGATTGCAGGCAGCACATGATCCGGATACCTACATTGAGGAACATTCCGATGCATTGGATATTGGAACAGAGACTGAAATCAATGCCATCAAAACGCTAGTCAACGATGATCTTAATACTTCGAAGCTATTGGCTTTTGTATATGAAATTATCAATGACACTCATTCTGCGTCGAACCTTGATCCTTTTCACAAAATGCATCTTATAAAAAAAGCGGATACCGTGCTTGGTCTCGACCTGATGAATGCTTCCAAGGAGCTTGTGCAAAAAATCGTCGAAAATTCGCACATCCCATTGGAAATCACATCTCTCGCCGAAAAGCGCAAGGCCGCGCGTGAGGCAAAAGACTGGACGACTTCGGATTCGATTCGAGAGCAGATCGACAAACTGGGATATGAGATCAAGGATGATGCCGGTGTGGAGAACGGCTACATCGTGACGAAAAAACTGATATAATTTTCGCATGCTTACCCTTATTGCACTGTATGTGCTCGCGATCTCAATCGGAGCAGGATGCGCACTCATCAACGACCTCTTCTTCTTTCTCTCCCTCAAGCATCACGTGCTGAAGCGGCATGAAATCGTGACGCTGCGACAGCTTAACAACATGCAACTGGTCCTTATCGTTTGGATACTGATCGCTGAGATCACCATGATTGCCCTTAACTTCCAGTATGCGATGAATTGGCATCTCGCGGGCGTCGTCATTGCCAAGATCCTGATCGAGATCACGGTGCTGTTCACGACACTTCTCTTGCGACAAGTCCACCTCCCTGCCCTCATCAGGCACCAGAACAGATACGCCCACCTTTCGGATTCTTTCCTTGAGCATAGCAATGCCCTGGTTAGCACCTGTGCCCTGTCACTCGTATCCTGGTTCTTTATCGTGCTCATCACGTCAGGTGAATTCAATAGATACATGATGGACTTCGGATTCATTCAGACGATCATGAGCTATATCGTGGTATCCGTCTTCGCGATCTGGCTTGTCGTTTTTATGAAAAATTCAGTGCTGCACAGGAAGCATCTCAAGAAATAAGGATTGGAAATGTCAGATCAGTCAATGCTTTTGTCGTAAAAAGCCCATAATTCAGGCGCAAAATATCCCCACCTTGTACACAAAATAGCCCCAGTTTCCCTTGATATTGGGCGATTCTTGATCGCAAATTCATGGTATATTTACTGAGCTTATGGATTACGCCCTGACACAGGAAAAAATCGCCAAAGACCAGGCTGAGCGCAAGAAAAAATACGCCAGCAATTCGATGTATTCCTATGGCGAAATGAACAAGGCCCAGAATCGCGAATTCCGCATTCCTCCCCATAGCCTTGATGCCGAACAGGCCGTTCTCGGATCGATCATGCTTCGCCATGACATCCTGAACGATCTCATGGAGACGATTTCGGATCAGAGCTTTTATAGCGAAAGGCATAAGATAATATTCAGATCAATCACCGACCTGCATGCGCTTGCAACGCCGATAGACCTCCTTTCCCTCAAGACTAAGCTCGAGGAAAAGCAGGAACTCGAGACGATCGGAGGATCGTCATATCTTGCCGAGCTTGTGAATTCCGTTCCGTCGGCTGCGAATGCTACCTATTATGCCGAAATCGTCCAGAAAAAATATGCGATGAGAAACCTCATCCTGGCATCAGAGGGCATAAACCAGATCGGGTATCAGGAAGAAGGCGCCTTGGAAGAAATATTCGATCAGGCGGAAAAAAAGATATTCGAAATCACGAGCGTCGGTCACAAGCATAAGTTCGTGGACATCAAGTCTGCCCTCATCGAGACCTGGGGCACGATCGAAAAACTCCATAACAACAAGGACGAATTGCGCGGCGTCCCTACCGGATTCAAGTCTTTGGACAACCTCCTTGCCGGCCTTCAAAAGTCAGATCTCATCATCCTTGCGGCGCGACCGTCAATGGGAAAGACGACATTCGCCCTCGATATCGCCCGCCATGCAGCTGTCGATCACAAGATTCCCGTTTGCGTATTCTCATTGGAAATGAGCGCGGCCCAGCTCGCCCAGCGAATGCTCTCATCTGAATCCCGCGTCGACGCATGGAAATTGCGAACCGCAAAAGGCCTCAATGACAATGACTTCCGATTCATCCAGGATAGCATCGGGCGCCTTTCTGATGCTCCGATCTATATCGATGATCAGCCAGGTATGAACATCCTCAAGATGCGAAGCTTCGCGCGTAAGCTCAAGGCAGAAAAAGGCCTGGGTCTCATCGTCGTCGATTACCTTCAGCTCATGGCTCCGGTGCAGTCCCGAGGCAATGACAATCTCGTGCAACAGATCACCGAAATATCCCGATCCCTCAAGAATCTCGCGAGAGAGATGGACGTGCCAGTTCTCGCCCTTTCGCAGCTATCGCGAGCCGTCGAACAGCGAGGAGGAAAGCCTCGCCTCTCAGACCTTCGAGATTCAGGTTCCATCGAGCAGGATGCCGACGTGGTCATGTTCATCCACCGAGAAGACAGATACAAGGATCAGGCCGAAAAGGACGGCATTGCCGAAATCCTCGTTGAAAAGCACCGAAACGGCGCCGTCGGCGTAGCTCGCCTCAAGTTCGACGGCGTCCATACGACGTTCTTGGAATTGGAAAAGGGCGAATTCGGCGATTTCGCAGACCATATGAGCGGAGGAGACGCGCAGTTTTAGTGCGGAGTGGGGCCCTTTTTATTTTCCTGTTATTTGTCTGCCCCGTCTTGTGACCCGTCTTTCTTCGCCAACTCTACCGCAAGAAGCCTGTACGCCTCTTCGACAACCCTTGCATCAACCTTGAGCTTTGCCATAAAGTCCAGAATTTCCCTGGCAACGGGATCAGGGTGGTTTTTTATATCAAACCAAACCCGGACCAATGCCTCGGCTTGCTGTCTGATCTTTTTTTCCTCTTCAAAATTCCTGACCTGGACTATATGCGACATCATATGCACCTAATACTATCACAAGCCTGGACATGACCGTCCGAGAGCCCTGTGCACCCAAACCCATGATATAATCGACGAAACCGACCAGAAATAGGCATCGCAAAGAGCCTACCGACAACAACCCTTCCCTCATGGACACCCTCGAAAAGCTTATCGAAGAATTCAAGAAATTTCCGGGAATCGGACCGCGCCAAGCGAGGCGCTTTGCATATTACATACTGAATCTCGATCAGGATTCCGCAGCCACTCTGGGCAGCCTCGTCACGAAGCTCAAATCCGGAATCTCGACATGTTCGCGATGCTTCAGGTTCTTTTCCCTGAAGAACGAGTCCATGAATCCGCCGCTATGCTCAATCTGCCTTGACCATAACCGAGACCAGCAGACCATCATGATCCTGACACAGGACACTGACATCAATGCCGTCGAGCAGCGGAAGATGTATAACGGATTGTATTTTGTCATGGGAAAAAATGCCGAGCTCGGATCACTCGACCCCTTGACCCTTCCCCGCTTGCACAACCTAGAGGTACGAATCGTGAAAGACATTGAGGAGAGCGATAGCATCAAGGAAATAATCCTCGCCATGAATGCCAATACCGAGGGCGAGCATACGGCCGAGATCATCGAAAGGAAATTGCGTGAGATTAGCGCAACCCTGCATCCTGAAAAGAAGTTCCGAATCACGACTCTCGGACGCGGACTCTCTACTGGAACCGAGCTCGAATATTCAGATGCTGAGACTTTGAAGAGTGCGATTGAGAATAGGAGGTAAAAGAAAAGCCGCCTTCCCCAGGTAAACCCAGGGAGGGCGGCGTCGACGCGTAGGTTAAGCAGCCGCAGTGGCACTCGGATACCTCTTGTCTGCCCAGATTCGCTTACATATCACCGCGAATACCATGATGAGGAGCGTGGAGGCCCATGGCAAGAGATGATAATCTTCCAGGCCAAGGAGGTGCCAATTATACGCCCTGGCGGAGATGAATTTGTCATCCTCAAATGCCACTTCGAGAATCCTCCAGGACTCCGATGGGGCCAGATCCCTGATGGCCTGGATGAAAAAAATCGCAGGGATCAGAATATACAGGAATCCGATCATGAAGAGAACTTGCATCAGGGTCGATAGCGGATTCAGTGGCAGCTTGCCGCTGTCCAAGAAAAGTGCGAGGAGGCCGAAGGCCAGGGCCAGAAAGGCGATGCCCGAGAAGGAGACGGAGAATGAGATCATGAGAACTGGGGAGGCTTGAGGTGTTTGTATTTTTTGTTGTGGAGATTCTGAGCGTACCGACTCAGAAAGGAACTGTTTTTTACGAAAGGCACGCGAAGACTATATCACGAATATTCATAATGTAAATAGATACGTTCAAAGGAAAAACCCGTCTCTCGACGGGTTTTTCCTTTATGATTATCCTATGAAATCTTCGTGATCTTCACTTTGAAATACGGCTGTCGATGGCCGTTCTTCTTTGGTCCTGATCGGGACTTCTGGATGTATCGGATAGCGATGACCTTTGCATGCCTTGCGATATCCTCGATTTGAGCGCTCACTGATGCCCCAGCGATAAAAGGCGTTCCGACTGTAGTATCAGAACCATTATCCTTGAGGAGGACTTCCTTGAATTCAACCTTGTCGCCAATGGCATATTCGCCGATCATTTTCTCGATCTTGACTGAGTCGCCTACTGAGACTCGGTACTGCTTTCCGCCCGTCTTGAACACAGCGAACTCTGCCGGAGCTGATTCGCCTGAAGCGACCTTTGCCTTTCGGATTGGAGCCTTTGCTGCGCTTTTAGTGATAGTGGTTTTTGCCATGGTTATGGTGCGGATTTTCTTATGGGTTTTATAGGTTCTATATTCTACTGATTTTTTGACATAAAGCAACACCCCCCCTTCCTCATCTGCCGGAGCCCTACGAGACGAAAAGCGGGCTTTTGGCTATGGCCTCCTCAGCCTTGACCAGGTCCTCAGGGGCTGTAATTTGAACCCAAAAATGGGCTTGCACGGCCCGTATCGGCCTATCGTCGCGCATGGAGAGGATAGTCTGGGGAAGCCCGTATTCCCCGTTCGGAAGCTGTACCATCTCATACTTGAAAATCTCAGGAGTGAGAGAGTACATGGCGGCATTTATGTATCCGTATCCGGACCCGACATGCTTTCCCTGCTCTACGATATCGGTAATGATCCCGGATTCGTCGAATATGACCTTGGCAGCGCTCGACTGCGATTCGACCTTGAAGACGAGAATGGAACAGTCATATTTCAGCGATTCTTCCATATCGCGCCTGCAATAGAGATCGTCTCCCATCATGACCAAAAACCTCTCCTCGTGCTCAAGATAAGGCTTGCATAGAGACAAGCTATGGGCTGTGCCGAGCTGCTCCTGCTGCTCGACATACGTAATGCGCCTCCCATGCCGGCTATGGCCGATATGATCGACGATGGTTTCCTTGAGATGGCCAATTACGATGATCACCTCATCGATCTCTTCGGGCATATTGCATATCTTGTGATCGATTAGGGTCTTTCCGGATACCTTGAGAAGGGGCTTTGGCGTATGCGAAGACAAATCACCCATCCTAGTCCCCCTTCCTGCTGCGAATATGACGGCTTTCATAGATTTGCCATCATATCAAAAACGAGATGGCTCTGCGACTTGCCTTAGCCGCCATCGTTTGACGCGATTACCTGCCGCCCAGGATCTCGTTCATCTTCGCCCTCGTCTTTGGGCCCACGATGCCGTATCCGCTGTCGCGTGGAGACTTCACGATGCCGTGTTTCAGCTGGAACTTTTGCACCGCGGCGCGGGTGGCGGGTCCATAAAGATTCGTTTCCCTGCCGGGAGAGCCGGGACCTGATTGCGCCACGCGGGTCGCGGGATCGGAGTTGAGGATGCGCTGAATCAGCAACACTTCCGGGGATTGTGATCCAGGCGCATATAGGTCTTTGATCAATTTAAAACGCGCGGATGACGTGGCAGCGCCACCTAGACACCTGGTTCCGTTGAAAACGTTGAATTGTTGGCCTTCGAGACACGGGATCGGCAAAGGAATTCCGACGGCATTAGCCCAGCCGGTCGGCAAAGCATGAATGATATGCATGTCCCCTCCCGACGAATACCCAGCTGACCCGCTGCTAGATGACTGGGATGCGACAGGAACAGACGGAGCCGGTGCCTCAGGCAGAGGAGCGCTAGCAGGAAGCCATGAGAACGTAGGATACCCTCCTGATACGATTGCCCAGATACCGTCAAAATCCCATTCGCTGAGAGGTAGATTCGAGTCATTGCCTTTGAAATGATTTGGTGAGTCGCTTTCGATCGGCGTGCACCCTGATGGATCCGGACCTGGTTCCCCTGTACAGGCGTATTCCCCGCTTAGTGCCGAGTCATAAAAAGAACCTGAGAACGTTCCTCCCGCATGATTGCCGATCAATGCACCTATGCTTTCCTGATCCGGCAAATCAATATTGATAGCGGATGCGAAAAAAGAGTCCTCGATAACGCCTCCATATGAAATGCCAGTATACCCTCCTACATTATAGACTGACAGACTAGGGTTGAGGGTTATCGCTCCTGCCGCATAGCTGTCGTATATAGAACCCCCGCTACCGTTTTCGCCGAGAATTCCACCGATGTTTTCAATATACGACGTCGATGACGTGGCACCTATCGTGCCTGTCCAAAAACTGTCGTGGATTTCCGTTGGGTCGCCCAGGCCCCCGATCAGCCCGCCGACTCCGCTTATTTCCCCGCCAGAGCTGGAGATCCCGATATTTCCAGTAACCGCACTCTCGGATAATGTCAGGCCATCATAAGTTCCGAAAAGCCCTCCGATTGTCTCAACGCTGAAATGCGAATCAATTTGTATGTCTCCGGCCGCGAAAACGCGCTCGGATTCGCCATCCTCATTATTATTGAAATACCCTGCAATGCCGCCCACATACTGGGCATAATTATCGGTAATGACTTGGATATCGATGGTCGAACTGCTGTTTGCGATCGATGAACCGACAATACTTCCGACGAGACCGCCGATCTTCTGCACTCCATTATCGTTATCGATAATGATGGTCCCTGATGCTGAGCTACCCGAAATCATTCCGGAACTCCCAGCCATTTCACCGATAAGCCCGCCGATGCCTACTGGAGCCGCATTGCGATCTTCAATGGTGATGTCTCCATCGAAATGGCTGTTAGCGATACTGAGATCGGATTGGCTATATCCCACGATGCCGCCCACCTGGCTGGCGCCAGCTACGTCAGATGAGATTCGAACATTATCGACTGTTAGCGTGCCTGAATATGAATATCCCACAAGCGAGCCAACATTTGAGGACCCGATTACCGAACCAGATATCGACAGATCTTCGTACGTCCCCCCAAGAACGCTACCGAACAGTCCGACTCCGTCTTCGAGCGGCCGATTGATCGTAAGGTTCAATATCGAATGCCCGTTGCCGTTCAGGGTTCCGGTGAAATAGATTTCGTCATCATAGGATCCGATCGGAATAAATCCTTTTCCGTCTGAATCTGGATCGAAGCCGGTGCAGTCGATGTCGTTTGAAAGGACGTAGACTCCTGCAAGATCTTCAGATATCGCCTGGAGTTCTTCGCACGTGGCAATGCTTACTGGCGTTGCAGCCACGAACGACACGATGCTCCCGTACCCCGTTCCAGCCGAGTTCGTCGCGTACGCGCGGACGTAATACGTCGTGCCGGGCTCAAGGCCCGCCACGGATCCGAAAAAGGATCCGGCGCCCGACTTGGCGCCGATAGTGGTGGTCGCGATGACGGTCGAGAGGTCGGGCGTCGTGCCGTACGCGAACCCGTGCTGGGTCGCGTCGGATCCTCCGGTATCGCTTATCGATCCGTTCAGGGTGGCGGAAACGTCTCGGACTGAAGAAGCGGCCTCAGTCACAACCGTAGGCGGTCCATTGGTCACGAACGACACGATGCTCCCGTACCCCGTTCCAGCCGAGTTCGTCGCGTACGCGCGGACGTAATACGTCGTGCCGGGCTCAAGGCCCGCCACGGATCCGGAAAAGGATCCGGCGCCCGACTTGGCGCCGATAGTGGTCGTCGCGATGACGGTCGAGAGGTCGGGCGTCGTGCCGTACGCGAACCCGTGCTGGGTCGCGTCGGATCCTCCGGTATCGCTTATCGATCCGTTCAGGGTGGCGGAAACGTCTGCGATGCCCGACGCCGCAGTTGTCGTGACGATAGGAGCAGAAGTCGATATGAATTTCTGAACACGGTTATTCGAATAGTCGCTTACATACAGATTATGCGCGGAATCTACAGCTATACCGGTTTGAGGGCCTCCAAACTGACTATTGCCGGATCCGTTGGATCCGATCGTCCCCAAACTCGTTCCCGAAGAATTGAAATGCGAGACATAGCTCACCGAATTGGCGATGAATATATTACCGCTCAACTTGTCGACGGCTATATCTTGAGGCGAGTTCATCGATCCTCCGCTGAATTGGGTTACATATGTGCCTGCTGATGTGAATTTCTGTACGCGATTGTTTCCGGACTCGGAGGTATACAAATTTCCAGAGGAATCAACGGCGATTCCTGTCGGTGCCTGAAACTGTCCGTTACCTGTCCCTTGCGAGCCGAATTTGGAGATAAAGGACCCTGACGATGTGAATTTCTGAATGCGGTGATTGCTTGTATCAGCAACATATAGATTGTTTGAGCTGTCAAAAGCAATCCCGTTAGGACCGTTGAGTTGCCCGTCCGCGCTGCCGGTTGTGCCGAATTTTGATAGGAATATTCCAGTCGAAGTGAATCTTTGGATATTATTCTGCGAATTGTCCGAAACATAGACCATGCCAGAAGAATCGATGGCGATACCGCTCAAGCTCATGAACTGCCCGTCACCAGTTCCAGATGTCCCGAATTGAAGGACGTATGACCCTGACGATGTGAATTTCTGAACTCGACGGTTGTTGTAATCGGCAACATAGAGATTCCCTGAAGAATCAACGGCGATGGCGTTGGTACCATTGAATTGCCCGTTTCCCGATCCGAAACTGCCGAACTGGCTAACATAGCTCACTGCTGCCAATGTTGGCTGAGGCAGGAAAACTGTGGCCACAAGACACAAAGACAGCATGGCATGGGCAAATCTTTTCATTGAGGAAATTCTGATCCGAATGATCATCATGGTGGCATTAATTATATCAGATAAAAAGCAGGCATCGGCAATCGGGTTTTGTCCTGCAGTGCTGCCCGCCCCTTATGTACGCAGCGCGCATGACCCAGAATTACCTGCCGCCCAGGATCTCATTCATCTTCGCCCTCGTCTTCGGGCCCACGATGCCGTATCCGCTGTCGCGTGGAGACTTCACGATGCCGTGTTTCAATTGGAACCTCTGGACCGCGGCGCGGGTGGCGGGACCATACAGCGACGTTTCCCTGCCGGGAGAGCCGGGACCTGATTGCGCCACGCGGGTCGCGGGATCGGAGTTGAGGATGCGCTGAACGGAGAGGATCTCGGGTGAGCGAGTGCCCTGGGATGCGATACCTTTGATCTGCGGGAAAGAAGGGGGCCGCGCGGAAGGGGCGGATTCCCCCGAATTCTCCGGAGTCCTGACCGCCCTGTCTCCGAATATCGTTCGCAATTCGGCATATGACATGCTCGGAGCGGAGACGGCGGTCTGGGATCCTGGGGCCGGAGCGGAAGAGACGATTGCGGGCGCAGCAGCAGTCATGAATGACTCTATGCTTCCATACCCCGTTCCTGCCGAGTTCGTCGCGTACGCGCGGACATAATAGGTGGTACTCGGGCTAAGGCTGACAATATCGCTTGTAAAGCTTCCAGTTCCAGCCTTTACTCCAATCGCTGTCGTGGCGATCACGGTCGAAAGATCGGCTGATATTCCATATGCAAAGCCGTGCTGTGTGGAGTTGCCTGCTCCGATGTCTGTAATTGATCCATTAAGAGTTGCGGCTGTTGCCGCAACTGAAGACGCAGCGGAGGTCGTGACAGTCGGGCGCATGCCAAAGGTGACTGAAATAGTGTGATCTGCTGTGACATTGGTGAAGTCATATGAAGCAACAGCTCCAACTGAAACGCTGTCAACAAGAACGTCTAGTATTCCATAACCTGAGTCTGGCGTGATTGTATATGATTGACTGGCGCCGCTTCCGACGACGGTCGTGCCAGTCGGGCTGATGGAGCCGCCAGAGCCGGCTGATGCAGTGATGCCGAATGCGGAGAGGTAACCGGAGCTGGAGAGCTTGGCAACGAAGGCGTCATCGTTTGACGTATATGACCGGACAGGCGAGCCCCAGGTGGCGTCACCGCTTTTTCCTCCGACATAGACGTTGCCGCTTCCGTCGACGGCGATTCCCGAACCTTGATCAGTCCCGCTCGTTCCAAGGTAGGTGTTCCATACCAGAGCACCAGAACTGTCGAGCTTGATGGCGAAGGCATCGCTACTCGAAGTATATGCCCGGATTGGCGAGCCCCAGGAGGCGGTACCACTGTATCCGCCGACATAGACGTTGCCGCTTCCGTCGACGGCGATGGCTTGGCCACGTTCATATCCGCTGCCGCCAAGGAAGGTGTTCCATGTCAGCGTGCCGGAACTTGACAGCTTGGCAGCGAAGGCGTCATCACTGGAGGTATATGCCCGGATTGGCGAGCCCCAGGTGGCGGGACTGTATCCGCCGACATAGACGTTGCCGCTTGTGTCGATTGCAATTGCATAGCCATACTCATATCCACTACCGCCCAAAAAAGTGTTCCAGGTGAGGGCGCCGGAGCTATCGAGCTTGGCGGCGAAGGCATCGTCGCCTGACGTATATGCCCGGATTGGCGAGCCCCAGGTGGCATTGCTGTATCCTCCGACATAGACGTTGCCGCTTCCGTCGACGGCGATTGAATAACCTTCGTCAGATCCGCTCCCTCCCAGGAAGGTATTCCAAGTTAAGTTTCCGGAGCTGTCGAGCTTGGCGGCGAAGGCATCGCTACCTGAAGTATATGCCCGCACTGGAGATCCCCAGGTGATACCGCTGTATCCGCTGACATAGACGTTGCCGCTTCCGTCGACGGCAATAGATTGAGCACGTTCATATCCGCCCCCTCCCAAAAAAGTATTCCACGCATACGTCGGGTCAATCACGATTGGAACGTTTGGCTTGAAGTTAGTTACATTGAATCCGACTTCTTGTGTGCCTTTGATTGCAAATGAGACATCTACGGGCACATTCTTGCCATCTATGACCTGCCAAGCGATTGGGGCTGACTCTGTCATGTTTCCTGTATCGTAGGAGATTACAAGATTCTTGTCTTTGTCTAAAGATACTGGACGGTTGTATTGCAACTTAATTTTATCCGGAGATACGCCGGCTTTCGTAATGTCCACATAGTACGTGCTCTTCATCAGCGAACCTTTTTCCGAATCTGCCTCGTAAACTATGTCGATGCCGTTCCAGACATTCGCGTAGGTGACCTTGGTGAGCGGAGTTGCTTTGGATTCACCGGTTGGCGGAGTCTCCGATGTTGGAGTTACCTTATCTGCATCTATGAATTTCACCTTCAGCGCATGGGTCGGGGCAGCCATGATCACTCCGTCATCCACGAAGCCGAGGATATGGGAGCCCGAGGTGAATTGGAGGAGAGAATTTGTCGGAGATGTGACGAGAGCCTCCTGTCTTGCATTAGGCCGCAGGAGGACAAGGCAGAGCAAGAGAAGCGTGCAGGCAATGACAATTAGCTTGAGTTTGAATTTCATATGATGCAAATCTAGTTTCAATGTTTATATAGATTCTAGCATATTTGATCCGCAATCACCGTTCACCATCTTCTTCCTCTCCTGGCTTCTGAAGAACGAGCGCGTCGACGTGAATCCGTTTCTTTTCCGCATCCAATGCCTCTGATGTTCCGGCATCCTTGGCAATCCTCATGATGTCCTTGTCGACTTTTTTCAATTCCTTGTGTGCCAAATTGTACTTGCTGACGGTGAGGCCGAGCGCCTTGCCCAGATTCTGCATATATTCCTCGAATGACGAGATATGCTTCCCCAATTCCCCTACTCGCTCGCGGATTTCCTTGGCGCTTTCCTCGATCTGAAGGGCCTTGAGACCCTGCAAGACGGTCTGCAGATATGCGAGGAACGATGTTGGCGAAACGATGATGACATGCTTTTCATTGAAGGCATATTCGATGAGATCGCGCGTATTCACCTTGACGGAACCGACCTGAGCGATCAGGAGATCGTAATAAATGGCCTCATGCGGTATGAACATGAATGCGAAATCAAGCGTCCCTTCGTCAGGCTTGATATATTTGGACGTCTCATCGATACGCGCCTTGAGGTCGTTCTTGAATTGCTTTTCGAGCTGTTCCCGCGCGGCAGGATCCTTGGTCTCGCTCAGCCGATTATAGTTCTCGAGACTGAATTTGGAGTCGATTGGAATTATCTTATCTTTGACAAAGACCACCGCATCCACGATGCTCGCATCAGCGAATCCGTACTGCATCTGGAATGAGCCTGGCGGCAATACATTCTTGAGCAAGGTTTCCAGATAATATTCGCCGAGAATTCCGCGCTGCTTTGGATTCTTGAGAATGTCCTGCAGATTCTGAAGCTGATCGGCAAAGCCCACCACCTGCCTATTCGTCTCATCGAGCTTGGTCAGCTTTTCGGTTACGTCACGCAAGACCTTGGATGATTCGGTAGCCTGAAAATGAATGGTCTCATGCATTTCCTTTGCGGAAAAATTCAGCTTGTCGCCGACTGCCCGCTCCATGCCGCTTATCTTCTGGTCCACGGTGCGCCCGATCTCGCTTATGTTCTGCATCATCAATTTCATCGATGTTTCGAGTGCCTGCTTGGTCGCTTCGATCGATTGGGCGGTTTGCGCGGCCTGCTGCGCTTGGACTGCCGCAACAGTGGGATCCTGAATATCGGATTTGGCGTTCTTTTTCACTATCAAAATTATCAGGACAACCAGTGCGACAAGTATCGCGATGCCGAGGACGTAGATGAGGGGGTTCATGGAAGTCATTATAACTCAAGTCCTGACCCAGCCTAAATTTAAAAAAAATAAAAACCGGCTTGTCCTTGCGAACGTGCCGGTGATTTTCTTCCTTTACCTTGGAAGATTTCAATTCTGTTTTCGATTCTGCCATACCATTAACCAAACTGTCCCTATATGCGATTGCGGCCGCATCGCGCCATTCTGTTTTGTCCGAATGAGCTAATTAAAGCCAATTTGACAGAATTTGCTGAGCGCGTTCCGATGCCCACATCGCCTCATCGAAGTCGCATTCGGCTTGATAGAAATCATCGTCATACCAATCGCCTTCCGCATCGAACTTGTAATTCGGCTTGCTCTGCATTCGATTCCGAAGCGAGTCGGCTTCGTCGCGTACGCGTCTACATCTCTCGACCGAAGCCCTGAGATACGCTACATAAGCTTCGAGGCGTAACCTGCGCTGCTGCCTTGTGGCAACGGGCATTCCTTTTACCTTTCCAATCATCTCTTCGAGCAATTCCCAGGAGCTTTTCTGCTTGGGTTTTGGTGGAAATGACAATCTCATTGTTGATCGTGTTGCCAACGGATTATTGGCATTATCAAGGCTCAGAGTAAAAGTTTCTTCAGTCATTTTTTTGAATGCCGTTTGGTTGTTTGTGTACGGCTCAAAGCGCTCATCGTATCGTTTCTGAATTAATTAATTGCGGTCGATATATAAGGGCTTAGAGCCGTACACAGTGAATATGTGTGAATGTGCTGTACTGCTTATACATTATCATATATTTATAATATTGTCAAGTATGTTACGTCAAAAGAAAAACCACCCCCTTGGACAACGCCAAAGTCAGGTGATTTAGCCAGTTATGCGTTACTGGTACCGGGTATTTTCATACCTTGATTTCCTCTCGGAAATGTTTATTTACCAAGGCCTATCTTCGGTAGGGCTCCAGGTACGCCAGACGGCACGCTTGCCGGTCCATACCATCCGATAAAACTCCCGCTGCGGCATGCGCCGCTCGTTAGGAAAATTCATATCGAACAATGTCCAGTGATATGTACTCGGCCAGAATCCCCAGCCGACATCATCCGCAGGAACCGTATACGGCCAGGACCAATCCCCTCCTTCGCCGCCGAAGTCCCAATCGGTCCAGGTTTTCAGATCCGATGAGCGCTGCAGCTTGAAGTACTCGAGGTGAGTGCCTGACATTTCCAGCACCAGACCATGGTCGGTTCCTCCCGGCATATTCTCCCAGGCAAAAGGAGTGATGCTGACAAATTCAGGCAGTGGCACATCGACTACCTGGTACACGAATGCGACATCATCATGATGATGGAACTCTGGGTACGTGGTAGCGATCTTCTTTTCCGGATATTCGACGCCTAAGTAGGTCGGGACGATACGGATATCGAAGTGCACGACGTAGCCTTTGCCAAATTTTGGCCGCGTGAAGTCTGGGACAAAATCCCAGTTGAGCTTGAGACCCGTCACGAAGATCACGCCGACGCCATTGACAGATGAGCCAACGATCGAGGACCCTGTCGGGCTATTGGGCGATCCGCCAAAGACACTGAATCTGCCGAGCGGTGCCGTAAACGCGGTCGGACCTGGGTCATTTGAAGACTCTGAGCCAAAAACGGGAATGGGCACATCGGTCATCGCCGTCCCGTCGGGAAGCCGCACGGGAGTCTCAACCCCGGTCGCGACATCCAGATGGTTTACGCTATATGAAAAATGCGTGAACCTGACGGAATCCAGCTCAATGCTGTAGTCGGGCTTTGATGGCAGTACGGCAAATCCGATATCGAAACCCTGAAGTACCGCAGCCTGATCGGCAGGCACGTCGAGTTCCAACGTGTATGGATTCCAATGTGTGAGAACTTCCTGGGTAACGGCGTGGCCGTCAACTGCTATGTTTCCGACGATATGGTAGTACGGTTCAACGAGCTGAGCGCGAACGAGACTAGAGGCCAAAAGAAGGAAGCTGAAGGTAACTGAAAATGCGGTGTGCATGTACTGGTGTGGGTGTGGTGTGTTTTTTTTGGTTTTGCGGAATTGCAAAAACCGATTCAATGATCTATTGTCCTTGGGCCAAATGAGGCTTTTTAGACATAAATATTATGGCATGAATGCATGTATATTGTCAAATATACGAATGCAGCGTAGTTTCGTTGAATATGCGCCCGAAACCAGCTACAATGACCCTATAACCCAACCATATACATGTCACTACAAACCGATCTCAAATCACAACTCAAGGAAGCCATGATGGCCAAAGACGCCGTCCGATTGACCGTCATCCGAGGATTGATGTCCGCGATTACGAACGAGCTTGTCGCAACTGGCAAGACTCCGCAATCCGAAATAGACGATGAAGGCGTTCTCACCCTCATTCGACGAGGCGTGAAGCAGCGCAAGGATTCGATCGAACAATTCAATGCCGGAGGCCGTCCCGAACTCGCGGAAAGCGAACAGGCCGAGCTCGCGATACTCGAAGCCTACCTTCCTCAGATGATGTCAAAAGACGAAATCAGGCCGCTTGCTGAGGCAAAGAAAGCCGAACTCGGCATCACTGACAAGGCAAAGCTCGGCATGTTGACTGGTGCCCTCATCAAAGACCTGAAAGGCAAGGCAGACGGAAGCGACGTCAAAGAAGTCGTAGAGAGCCTGTTTGCATAGGCAAGCGCAGATTTCAGAGACATCCGTGCGATAAGGATGCAAACTCATGTGCAATTAGAATGCGAATTCACCCGCATATATTTGACATATTTTAATATTTAATGTATACAATATTCCGAGCAGACGCCATTCCGGTTCCTCGCTCGAATCAACCCAACAGACCAACCAGACAATCATGAGCTATGCGCTCTTTCAAATAATTATGTACGTATTCGGAGGCATCGTCTCCGTCTTGGCACTCGTTGTCTTCCTGGCGCCGTTGCGCCTGGCAGAGAAACTCGACCGATTCAGCTTGGTGTCGATACCCATGTTCCTCTTCGCCCTAATTGCAATCATGCACCTCACATGCTTGCTTGGATTGGCATCCGATAGGTTTGAATTCCTCGGGGACTTCACAGTCGATCAGTATGGCATTATCTCAAACGGGGCGATATTCGGATCTCAGGTCACCATTGACGAGAAGGAGGCAAGGTCGTTCGACCGCAATGTCATGGCCTTCGTGAATATGGCCATCGCACCATTCATAGCTTTTATAAAATTGAACCGAAAGCCGAAAAAATCAGCGACATAAGCCGGCTGAAGCCGCTAATGCCAAGACAGCAAAACCGCCTCTTCCCTCACGGGTCGAGGCGGTTTTTTCATGACCTGCCTCATTAGTTCCGTGCATCCGCCCCCCCCCTTTTTTTTCACGCCACCCTTTTTTTTATCGAAATTTCGCAGGTACTTGCATTATACTTATATATGTGGTATAAAGAAACGTCACCGAAATCCAAAACGGACTCGGGACATACAACAAACAGTACACCAGCCGCCGCTCCATCGAGAGCGGCACACATATGATGAAAACGAAAGCCATTCGCGCGGCACTCGCTGCCCTTCTCGCCCTCCTCGTAACCTCCTGCTCGGGCCTGAATCCCGGCAGCACAATGGCTGCAAGCGAGAAGCACTTCCTGGCGCCGCATCCCGCGGTCGCCAAGCCCGCAACCCCTCCGCCGGGACAAGGCGGCGACTACTCCCCGCCCATCAAAAAACTGTGGGAGGGCCAGTACATGGCCCGGATGGACGACAGGCGCTCCTTCAGGACCGTCATCGCCCATGAGGGAAAAACCTATACCTGTGACGTTTCCCCTCAAGGGAATGTCATCTGGCACCCCGGCCAGAGCCGGATTCTGACGATGAGTCAGGATCGGATTCCCGGGCCGGTCCTTGTCCAGGCGAACGAGGACATCCGCGAAGCCAACGCCGGGCGCGAGCGCACCCCGCTCACGCCGGAGGAGGAGGCCCAAGCCAGGCGGATGATGGCCGCCTACGTGAGCTGGCAAAAGCCCCGATAAGGGCACCGTGCGGGTCGAGCCGCGCACAATTCCTCGACACAATATGCAAACAGCGTCGACCCTTCACGGGGCCGGCGCTTTTTTCTTTTAATTCACATTATTCAAATGCTGCAGCCAATCCGCGCATCTCTTCTTCTGGTCCGAGCTTGAAGAGCTTGTCGTACGAATTGACGACGCCCACTTTCATGAAAGCCTCCGCATTGTCAGACCTTTGAGAGCTTCCGATGATGCGGCCGGAATATCCTTTTTCACGAAGCGCGTGTACAACCATATCGCCTGTCACGCTGAAGGCAAAATCGAAATCAACGAGAACCAGATCTGGATTTTTTTCGAGGATTCGATCAGCGAGACGATCGGCGGTATCAGCGGCATCCTTTTGCAATACGACATCAAAGTTCCCATTGGTCGCGACGGATCCGTGCACGATGCTTTGCAAGACGGCATTGATCTCATCATCTACCATGACGATTCTCTTGCCTCGCAAGCTTTCAGTTCCCGGAACATATTCTTCGGGCAAAGCAAGAGACGCGCTTAGCCCGCCGCCGGTTTCCGCGAGGGCACGCGTCAGATTTTCTCGTATGGCACCCTTGGCAGTGTCAGGAATCTTTTCCCCGCGATCTTCCTTGAGGGCCTCCTTGAACGCTTCCTCTGCAGGCTTCTTTCCCATTTTCATCATATTTGCCAAAAAAGCCCGCGCCGCCGCGATATTCGCAGCCTCCTTGTCATTTGTGTCGCTCTCGACATTCTCGCTGCTTTTGTCATCTCGGGCACCGGCATCAGGAGCAACCCCGGAAGCAGAATCGGGAACGGTGCCTTCTGGTCTCACGATCAAAGGCGCCAATCCTGATTCGGGTTTGAGCGATGCGAAAGGCGGAGTCTCGACATCTCCCGACCGTACTGGAACGGGCTCATCATGATGCACTAGAGGCATCTCGAATTCTGGCATGCCAGGCGGCATCGATCCGGGTTCGATTGGTTTCATGCTTCAAGTATACACCAGATAAAACGCTACTCGCCAATAGGTGCAGATTCTCCTGCAGGCGCTGACTTTGGAGCTGCTTTTGCCCCAGAGGCATTGGCATTCACCTCATAGTTCGTATTCTGTGCCTCAAAGAAGTTGACGAGCTCGAATACGTCAGTTGCCGTGCTCATCCATTTTGCGGGATTTGTAACATTGTAATGCTTTTCGAGACCGAGCTCTTCGAGTCGTCGATCAGCCACGTACTGCACGTACTGATTCACATAGTCGGCATTGAGACCGAGGATTCCGTTCGGGAACAGGTCCTTGTTGTATGCGACTTCCCTTTCCACTCCCTCGATGATGATGTCTCGAATTTCGGTAGCAAATTCAACGGTGAGGAGTTCCTGATTCTCCTCCAGGATATTCTGGATGAGGTTGATGCCGAATTTGAGGTGAAGGCTTTCGTCTCGAAGCACCCAGTTGATCATTGAACCGAAATTTCTGAGCTGGTTTCGCTGCCTGAATGAGAGCGCGACCATGAATCCGGAATAGAACCAGATTCCTTCCATCACGATATTCGTCGCGACGAGATTCCTGATGAAATCCATCTTTCCTTCTGTCGTATTGATATTGAGCTTTTCCTCAGTCATCCTCTTGGTATAGCGCATGACATATTCCTCCTTTGCCTGCATCGAAGGAACCTCGAGGTGGACATTGTAGATTTTTTCCTTGTCAAAAGGGAATGTCTCGAGAACGTATTCGAATGAGACGGCATGATTCGCCTCCTCCCACATCTGCCGTGCGAGATACAGGTGACATTCAGGCGCTCGGAGATATGGATATACGCCAAGGGCGAGAGATCGGTTGACGATGAGTTCCGCAGGATTGAAAAACGCCATCAGGAACGTAACCGCATGCCGCTCGTCATCAGTCATTTTTTCCCAGTCATCGAGATCCTCCTTGAGGGCGATCTCAAATGGAAACCAGGTATTTCTGACGGCCTGCGTATACAGGTCATATGCCCACTGGTATTTGATTGGGTGCAGGCTCATATCTTCTGGGGATGCTTTTCCGATGAGTGTCATGGTTATTGGTTAGTTTAATTATTCTTGATCTTGATTTGATAATTTTTTAAGGGCAGTCATTCTATCATATCTTTGCCCGTATCTGGATTTAAACGGATTGTAGATTTTTATAAATCGAAATAGATGCAGTCTACTGGCAAGAGTCACATTGTTCAAGCTCGGCAGGATCGCTCGGGCATGTCTTGTTTTTTGACGAAATGACCTGATGCTTCGACCGTGCCGCTACGGCCATTGCGGCCTGGATCTCTTCGGCGCTCAAAGAGACTGATTCTGAAGTCGCAGAAGACGTCGCCGCAAAAGATACGGGTGCCGCCGCTGCCATTGAAACAGTTGAGGTCGCTGTCGCCATTGTTGAAGCCGCTGACGCTGCCTGCATTGTCGCCGCGGGAACTGCCTGCTTCAGATCAGAGAAAGACTGATACCTGGGCTTTGAGGAGCGCGGGCCTGCAACGGCGCTCGAGAGAGATATCTTGCTCGCTGTCGCTACGGCCGCTGCCGGAGCCGCTGCTGATGCCGCCGGTGCGGAAGCCTGTATAGGTGCGCTAGCAGCAGATTCACTGACGGTAGATGCGAGGGAGTTCATGCCAGACGTGACTGCGGCGAATCCTGTGCCTGCTTTGGCTGATACGGGAGATACGATCGGCTCTATTTTTTCCTGATTCATCTCATTGACTATGCCCATCACGATCTCGGCAGTCGAAGGCGCCTGTTCTCCAAGCACGGATTCGATCGTCTGAGGACCGGCATTTGATACGAGGCCCAATCCTCCTTCGGATGAAGTACCAGTTGCGGCAAATGGAAGAGTCGCGGATTCCGCAGGCATGGCCTCGGCATATCCAGCTCCCGCAGAAGCGCCTGCCGCAGATTCCGGAGACGCGGCGTCGGTCGATACGGCATTTGTCTTGAGGGCTCCGAATCCGAGCTTGCCCATCTTGGCGCTCTTGTTTACCGTTACAGTGCTCTGTTCTGCCGTATGCTGCGGCTTCATGTGGAGATAATACGTGGTCTTCACGCCCTTTTCCCATGCAGTCATGTAAATCTTCATGATCTCGTCTATGTCTCGAACGTCGAGATACATGTTTCGTGAAATTCCCTGATCCATCCATTTCTGGGCGCGAGCGGCAACCTCGATGAAGGCATATGGAGACGTGCTGAACGATGTCTTGTAGATGTCCTTTATGTATTTTGGAATCTCCTCGATGCCCGAGATGTCTCCCTGATATTCCACGATGTCATGCTTTACCTTTTCCCAAAGTCCGAGGTTTCGCAAATCCTTTACGAGATTGTGGTTGATGTCGAGATACTTTCCCGAAATCTTGTTTCGAGAGAATACCTGCGCAAATCGAGGATCCATGCCGGGAGTCGTCGCTGCCACGAGGCCGATATTGGCATTTGGAGCTGTCGCAAGCAGGGTCGCATTTCGGATTCCCTTCTTGACCTTTGCGCGGAGGACATCCCAGTTGAGACCGCGATGCTTGCTCTCTCGCGTGACGGTAACCTTGATGCCTCGATCTCGCTCCATCGTATCGAGCGTATCAAACGGAACCTTGCCCTTTGACCATTCTGATCCTTCGAAATGCGTATATGATCCCCTGGCCTGAGCGAGATTCGCGCTTTCGTCGATGGCGATATAGCTGACGAATTCGAATATCCTGTCGGTAAAGTCATATGCAGGCTCGCTATCATATGCGAGTCCCATTTTTTCCAATGCATCGGCAAGACCCATGACGCCGAGACCGATTGCCCTATTCTCCTTGTCTGACTTGACCGCTTCGGGAACCGGAAGGACATTGATATCGATCAGGTTATCGAGCTGCCTGACGGCGAGACGAACGGAAGACTCAAGCTGACCCCACATGACTTCCTTGTTGATGACATGCACGGCGAGGTTAAGCGATGCGAGGTTACATACGGCGATATTGTCCTTGTCCTGTGGAAGGCAGATCTCGGTGCACAAATTCGACATGTGTATCGTGCCCGTATTGTTATTGAGCGCTCGCAAGTTGATGGTGTCTTTCCATGTGATCCACGGATGCGCCGTAGTCTGAAGGGATACGAGCATCTTGCGGAACAATTCCGTTGCGGGCATTTTCTTGTACGTTCGAAGCTCTCCCGCCTCGGCCTTGGCTACGTATTCATTGTACTTGGCACTGAATGCGCTTCCATACAATTCGAGGAGTTCCGGAGCGTCTGCCGGATCGAATAGGTACCATTCGGCATTCGCCTTTACCCTCTTCATGAATTCATCAGGAATAAATGCGGCTGTATTTGCAGTTCGCATTCGCATATAGTCATCGCCATTGTTCTGCTTCCAATCGATGAAGTCAGGGAAATCGAGATGCCATGGCTCCATATAGAACGCGAGGGCGCCCTTTTTCTTTCCTCCTCGCTGGATGGCACGGATCGCAGTATCCATGATCTTGGCAAAGGGCGTAGGTCCTGTCGACGTACCGTTATTGGACTTGAGTGGAGATCCGGACGCGCGAAGCTTTGTCATCGAAACTCCCAACCCTCCTGATCCCTTGGACAAAAGCATGACATCGGCGACTGATTTCGCGATATGACCCATATCGTCATGTACCTCAAGAAGGAAGCAGTTTGAAAGCGCGGGATTATTCGTGCCTGCTCCGAGATTCGTCGAACCGCCGGCAATATATGCGAATTTCGACATCTTTTCATAGAATCGCTTTGCCCAGAGAGTTGGATTTTCTTCATTATAAGAAAGTCCCATGGCGACGCGCATGAAGAAATACTGAGGCGTTTCGCGAGGAGTCTGGTCGAGATTCTTCAGGGAATACCTGTTCAGGAACGTCGAAAGTCCTGCATACTGGAACAATTCATCGCGCTCGATATTGAGAGCCTTGGACAATTCCACAAGATCGAACCTCTCCTGCATGCGCGGATCGAGCTTTCCCTCCGCTACGCCCTTTTCGATGTATGGAATGAAGCATTCCTGGTGCACGCGCGCGAGATCCTCGTCATCTTCCTTGTCATAATCGGACAAGACCTCCCTGTATATGGTCTTGAGAAGAAGGCGCGTAGCCACCTTGTCATATGCGATATCGTCCTTGACGTTCTGCAAGGCGGCATTGATGGTCGCCTGATCCACTTCGTTCGTGGTCATGCCATCATAGAGCGTAAGCCGAGTCTCCGTAGCGATCTGCATCACCATCGAAATCGGATCCATCAAGTCCTTACAGGCTCGCTCGATCGATCTATTGATGCGATCCGCATTGAAAAGCTCGCGAGTCCCGTTATTCTTCGTGATTGATAGATCCATGGTGTGTGGTGTGTATTAGGCGATTTGCAGCCGGCACGGTGGTGGCAATGACGGCATGCGAATGTGCATTTTGATAATTTGTTAATATCTGCGCTCAGTGCGTGATGGGTAGATTATACTCCCAAAAGTGCCAAAACTTGTGGATAACGGTTCACCAATCGTATCCCGCTAAAATTTGAGACGAGCGTCAATAGTGGACCCGCCAGAGGGCTAATTTTGGGAAGAAATTTGATGAAGAAAAGATTATTTTTTTGTCAAATACCAGATTCGGTTTATGGTACTATCGACCCATGACCCGATTCCCTTTCGCACCCCTCTTGTCGCCAAGACGCAAGGAACGCCTCATCATATATCTCATCATTGCGATCATCTATACCGTGACTACAGGCATCGCAAACAGACAACCAGCGACTGACCCAGAGACAATGGCGACTCAGACACAAGTCGCAACAGCACCCGATTCGCATGATGCGCTCCAAAAAGGACCCAAGGAAAGGCTCGAATTCCTCGTAACGAAAATCATCGATGGCGACACCGTTCAGGTTTCGGAAAACGGACTTCCCGACGGACCGAAGAAAACCGTGCGCTATATCGGCATCGACACGCCTGAAACGGTCAAGCCCAATAGCCCCGTCGAATGCTTTGGCAAGGAGGCATCGTCAAAAAACGCCGAGCTCGTCTTGGGGAAATTCATACGGCTCGAACGCGACGTGAGCGATACCGACAGATACGGGCGCTGGCTCCGATATGCATATGTGACTGGCACCTCATTGAGAGCATCGGCAACATCGGCCACATCAGCCGAACCAGGGTCATCTGAAATATTCATCAATCTCGCTCTCGTGCGAGAAGGCTATGCGTCGGCATCCGCGTATCCGCCCGATACGAAATATCAAGACGAACTCAAAGCCGCAGAACGATCCGCGCAATCGAAC